>Ga0208197_1000464_pt1 | contig 51532 bp, 33 predicted proteins | sample AD_JPNNA4_MetaG_FD_184444 | JGI IMG/M metagenome (GOLD analysis project Ga0208197, IMG submission 184444) | Active sludge microbial communities of municipal wastewater-treating anaerobic digesters from Japan - AD_JPNNA4_MetaG (SPAdes) (version 2) | ecosystem: Engineered > Bioreactor > Anaerobic...
ACCTGGACGTGGCTGATTTCCTCTTTCGTTTACCAAGTTATCGGCAAATTGCTTGCATATATCAAGAAATTTGCCGAATATTACATATAAGTTGTGCATACAGAGATTGAATATTAAAGTGTTAGACGACTCTAATATACTACAAATCAATGATATGCGCAACTTTTTAAACATCAATTTATTAACTTTTTAATTCCGCCAACGGGTATTTCACTCTTTTTTTTCATGGATAAAAAAATAAAAATCTTTTTCACTTCAACAAAACCTTGTTTTCCGAACCTCCCAAAAAAGTTTCAACTCTATTCTTTCATTCATGTTATTTTTTACCTTTTTCTGCTTTACATATAGAAGTATTTTCGTATATTACATAAAATTTCAACTAACAAAAAACAACTTTATGTACAAGATTGATCAAATCGAAGGAATTGGTTCTGTTTATGCAGAGAAATTAATAGCTGCAGGAGTTAAAACTACAGACAATTTATTGGAAAAAGGTGCTACTAAATCAGGAAGAACAAAATTGGCAGAGTCAACAGGCATAAGCGAAACTCTGATTTTGAAATGGGTAAACCACTCTGATTTATTCAGAATCAAGGGTATTGCCGGACAATTTGCTGAACTATTGGAAGCATCTGGTGTTGACACAGTAAAAGAGTTCAAACACAGAGTACCTGCAAACCTTCATGCTAAATTAGTTGAAGTAAACGAAGCTAAAAACATTTGCAACAGAGTTCCTTCTGCTAGTGAGCTCGAAACAATGATTGAACAAGCTAAAGGATTAGACGCTAAAGTTTCTTACTAATAAAAGTAATCAAAGAAAATCTTTAAGGCTGAGCCTTCTGGTTCAGCCTTTTTTTATTGGCACAAACCGAGGTTGTACTCTTCGAAAAAACGGATTAAGTGAAAAAAGTGCGTGAACTGTTTTTAACCACCAATCAGCAAATATTCATTCATTTCTGGTCAGAAATTTTTAGCGGAATCATTTATATAGTAGCAAAGCAGATGAGAGTCTCTGCTTTCGGGGTCACTTGCTTCCAGCAAGCAAATAGGTACTTCAAAATTGAAAACCAAGTTGATAGAAACTTTAACTACAATTTTTTTTCTCTACGTTAAACAAAACGAGACTGAATCATAAAGACACAGCCTCGTTTCATTCTATCATCCAAGAATCAGATTCTATTTCTTTGGCATCATTACAACTTCCATCACATTTTTCTGGTCAACTACCTTTTTCAAAATATCACGAAGTTTTTCACCTGTCATAGCATCAACTACCTTCATGTAATCGGTTGTCATATCATCGCCATCTTTGTAATAAGAGACCATTGTATTTAACCACCAATGGTTCTCCTTCTGATCAGAGTTGAAGGTATTTTTCAAATTCTCTTTTACCTTTTGAAAATCAGACGGACGTGGACCATTTTTCAAGAAAGTATCAACCTCCTGATGAATTAATGAAATCATTTTCTCCTGCATCTTAGGATCTGTATCAAATGTCATCTGAAGAGTAGCTTCTTGAACCGGCTTGCTGGATACTGACGCACTCGTTCTTACTCCGTATGTTCCACCCTCTTGTTCACGCAAAGACTCCATGTAACGCATACGCAAGATATCTGAGATCATTCCAATAGCGATACGATTCTCCAAAGTAAAATCCAACAGACCTGTATACGCAACGAAGTTCGATGACTTATCCACGGTCAACTGTTTATCAAAATAATTTTTCACCATTCCCTTCTGCTTACGAATGTTTCTATCAACCCACATCTCCGTGTCTTTTCCCTTCGGAATCCCTCCCAAATAAGTAAGCACAGCTGGTTTTATCTTTTCAAAGTCTATATTACCAATGATATAAACGGTAAAATCTGCAGGATTAGAAAAACGTTGACGGAAAAGATCCAACGCCTTCTTTTGATCAAGCTTATCCAAAAGTTTCAAGTCAAACGGCTGTGTTCTTACGTTATGACTATACAACGTTGTTTGGATACTATCACGAAAAGCAGAATTTGGATCCAAGACACGGTTGTTCAAATAAGTTCTGTATTTCTGAACAAGAGCAGTATATGCATCATCATCAGCACGGACAGCAGTGAAGTTAAGATAGAAGAGCTGCATCAACGTCTCAAAATCCTTAACGGACGACGAACCCGACAGAGACTCCTCATAACTAGTGACAGAAGGAGAAAGAGAGACAATCTTACCAGCCAACATCTTGGCCAAATCAATCAAGTTAAACTCTCCCAATCCATTATTTTCCACAACAGAAGTACTCATAATGGCAGACGGAAGGTCATCATCAGAAGCAATGGCAGAGAGTCCGCCTTCGCTATACGCATAAAGCAATATTTCATCTTCTTTCAGCTGTGTTGGCTTAAGAATAACACGCATCCCATTTTTCAAGGTCCATTCTGTTGTTCCTAGTTTAGCATTCGTCTTCTCAGACTTTATATTACCCTTCTTTGGCTTATTATTTACCAGAGGTTTATCGAAAGCTTTTTCCTTATATGGTTCCAAAACAGAACCGCGAGCCTCATCAATTAGAGAAACAACGGTTTTCTCAGAAGGGAAAGCCTGTTTTATCTTGTCTGTACCGGAAATCATGACCGTCATGTTCTTTTCTCCGATGAATTTTTTGGCAATATTATTCACCTCTTCCAAAGTCATACGAGGCAAAATTTCTTGTATAGCCATATACTCCCACTCTATACCTGGAACTGGTTCGAAATCTAAATAATTTCCGATGTATTCGCGTACGTAACTGTCGTTTTTCGTCTTTTTCCTCTCGTTATATGCTTTCTCGTAACTGCTCATGAGATCGATCTTCGCACGATCCAACTCAGTCTGAGTGAATCCGAAACGACGCATTCTCTCACCCTCTTTCAAAAGAGCAGAAAGAGCATCAGCCTCACGACCCTCCAACGGAACTGTCATCATTTCAAAAACATCCTTTGAGCGAACCAACTCGCCATAATCAGCATAAGCAGCCAAGAATGGAGCATCAGCCTTCTGCGCAATCTCCTGCAAACGCTGACCGAGCATGCCGCATATCAAATTATTCGTTATGATAGCCACATAGCCTGGCATACTTGCTTTTGCCCTATCAGACATCGGATTATGACGATAATTGACATCAACACGCGAATTACGAGCCTCCGAATCAGTAATGATAGCCACGATAGGATCGTCGTTGTTCTCCAATTGATAGATAGGACGAGGGGTAGGATTCTCTCTTTTCGGAATGTCAACGAACAACTCCTTCAACTCCTTTTCAACCATATTCACATTCACATCACCCACTATGACCAAGGCCTGCAAATCTGGGCGATACCATTTTTCATAGAAGTTATGCAATGTTTCTGGCTTGAAATTGTTGATTACGGCAGTATCACCAATGACATCTCGTTTGGCATACTGTGAATTTCTGAAGAGGATAGGCAACGACTTAGACCAGATACGACGATCGGCATTAGCACGAGTACGCCACTCTTCACGGATAACACCTCTCTCCTTGTCAATCTCATCGGGCTGCATAGAAATGAAACCTGACCAATCATGTAAAATCATCAAAGCAGTATCCACAATGCCCTCTCTATTAGTAGGCACAGAAGTCAAATTGTATACAGTTTGATCCAATGAAGTATATGCATTTATGTTTGCGCCGAACTTCACACCTACTGTCTCTAAATAATTGATCAATCCCTTTCCTGGGAAATTTTTCGTACCATTAAAAGCGATATGTTCCAAAAAATGAGCCAATCCATTTTGACTATCCTCCTCCAAAATGGCACCAACGTTCTGAACGATATAAAAATCTGCACGCTCTGGCACCACGTCGTTATGACGGATGTAATAGGTCAATCCATTATCAAGGATGCCATACCTCAGTTCCGGATCCATCTGAATCGGTTCATACAAATTGGCATTCTGATTTTGAGAACAGACGTTTTCAAATCCCAAAACGGACAGAAGCCCCAATGCTAATACAACAAGTTTTTTCATTCTATATTAAATCTTTTGTTTCTTAATCAACAAAATTCCTTTTAAAGAAATCTTTATATGCAAAATTAGCAATGTTAATGCTGATTTCTTATGATTATTTACTAAAAAACCAAAACAGACGCCATTAAACGTACCTCAACTTGAATCTGAGTTTGCGAAGATTGAATTTTTCAGAATCTCTTTTTCATTAATAATGAAAGAGTTAATTTTTTCTCAGTTTTTATGCGCTATTTTTTCTCAAAAATGTTTTGTGGAATTAAAAAATGCACATATCTTTGCAGCGCAATTCAGGAGGAAATGCAAACTAAACAAGTTTAAAAAAATGCGAAAATAGCTCAGTTGGTAGAGCACGACCTTGCCAAGGTCGGGGTCGCGGGTTCGAGTCCCGTTTTTCGCTCCAAGTTGCCTTGGTGGTGGAATTGGTAGACACGCAGGACTTAAAATCCTGTGATCATTGCGATCGTGCGGGTTCAAGTCCCGCCCGAGGTACTAAAATAAATTTGACATCGCCTAACGCCACTTTCTGACCTATTTTAATTACCAATCAAGACGGCAAATAACACAACATAGATGAAATTCCAAATTTGGAATTTCATTTTTTGTTTATACACAATAGGATCAAGCACAAAGGTCTGTAGACAGTTTTCAACCACTATTCAGAATGTTTTTTCATTTTTTAATCAGAATTTTAGCGGAGCAAATTCTTCAGTCGCAAGAACATATCTCCTTTTGGGGTTGTTTGTTTCCTGCAAGCGAACAGACACTTCTAAGCCGAAAATCACATGGATTGTTACTTTAACTACAAATCAAATTTGCTACGAATCAAACAATTTTCCAAAGGAGCCATAGACTTCACCGACTACTCAAAGATAGAGGAACATCCAACAGGAGACCGTCAGAGACGCATTCTGTTTTTAAACTGGAAATGCAGTGAGATTATTGTACCGACCTGTTTTGGGGATCGATTGCAAACTTACACTTAGGAGAAAAAAAAGAGAGATAAATCATACGAAATATCTCTCTTAAATATATTATTCAAATATTACTTTGCTTCTGAACCACCAAAATCTGGTGTATTTTCTGCATTTGTATTAACAACATTCTCAATCTTGTTTGACAACTCAGATTGCTCTAACTGGTTCTGAGTAGGAAGAAATTTTGCAGAGAAAACACTCAACACAACGACTACACTCACCAATACCCAAGTTGCTTTTTCAATAAAGTCAGTAGTCTTCTTTACTCCCATAATCTGGTTTTGTGCAGCAAATCCTGATGCCAAACCTCCACCTTTAGAATTTTGTACCAAAACAACTCCAACCAATAGAACTGAAGCGATCACAATAAAACTAGTAATTATTGTATAAATCATTATTTTTTAATTTTATAATTCTCAATTAATTTTTCGAAGAACCTAATTTGGTCTACAAAGTAAATACTTTTTTCTGGATATTTCAAACTTAGACGTTTAAAAATTTTGATTGCCTTCTCAAATTTATGTTGTTTAATATATATTCGCGCCAACGTTTCTGTAAAAAACTCTTCTGATTCATTTTTCGGTTCATCCGCTTGCTTAGGCTCTTCAGCTTTTTTCTCAACGGCAGCCTCTTGTTTATCCATTCTAACATAGATATCAGAAGTTTCACTAGCCTGCAAAAAATTGTCAATTAAATCCTGATGTTTCAACAGTGGCAGAGGATTGTCTTTGACAGGACTTGCCAAATCCGAAAGAGAATCATCTGTTTTCCCCTCCAAATAGGCTTCTATATCAGCTATCGTAACAGCAACCTCTTTTTCTGTAGGTTTTGAAACAATTTCCGGTCCTTTTGTTTCAGGGTTTATCGGTTGCTCAACTGCAATAGGTTGTTCGTCTTTTACTTCATCTTTTCGCTCCAACTTTTCAATTCTTTTGGTAATAAATTGAAAGAGGTTACGACGATTGGTCACATAAAGAGAAGTGGTCTTCAACTCATTGCCAAAGCGAACATCCTGCACATTGTCCAAACCCTTCAAATACAACATTCGGAAAGTTTGTGAGTAAGGACACTCCTTCACATAATCCTGAAGATCATGCAACATTTCCTTATTTATCGAAGAAGGATTATCGATAATACCAAGAAGCTCTGTCTTCGTCATGTTACCAGTTAGCTACCGTACGGTTGAATATCTGACTTATAATATCATCCATGATCAACTTGTTCAACTCATCTTGAACTTGGTTGATTGTGCTAGCATTTGAAAACACTTGATATGCCGTGAAGTTCTCTTCAAAATTCTCAGAAGGATTAACCTTGTTGGTAAACTTCACTTTAATCGTCATAGACAACTTTGTATCCATAGACTCACCTGAAGTACTTACTGACATAGATGAGATATCATACCCTATGATTGCTCCTTGAATCTGTAAATCGCCATTATCCGTTACAAAGTTAAGACGGGTTTTCTGAGAGAATTCATCACGCAATGCCTCTGTGAATTCAGCAGACAATGTAGGATAAACCAAAGGCGCTTGGTTTGGGAACTCATCTATCGTAATTGTCTTAATCTTTGTATAATCAATGGACGAGCCATTGAATTTATACGAGATGAGACAAGAAGAGAGTCCACACATCAAAATGCCCATCAATAACACTAAATACTTCTTCATTGATATAAAATATCTATATTCTTTTTTCTATTATTCCAAACCATATTCCTTAATCTTACGGTAAAGGGTACGCTCTGAAATTTTCAAATCTTGAGCCGCATACTTTCTTCTATTGTTGTGGCGTTCCAAAGCTTTCTTTATCATATCCCTCTCCACATCTTCCAAAGAGAAACTCTCCTCCACATACTCTTCCGTATCCTGAATATCTTTCTGGCTACTCATTTTTAACGGAGATTGTTGCTGTGGTTGAGGATGCTGAGGTTGTTGGACAATGGTCTGTATATCGTCATTCGGATAAATATTATGTATCGTATCCGGCGTTGCGACGGTACTCATATCGACATTACCCTTACTCATGATATCATGCACGAGCTTCTTCAGATCATCCATATCCTTCTTCATATCGAACAAGACTTGATAAAGAATTTCACGCTCGCTATTGAACGACTTATCTCCTGAGTGACCTGACTGAGAACCTACAAATACTGGAAGTCTCTCCATATTATTTGCAGAAGGCAGATAGCGAAGAAGAGTCTCTTTTGATATTTCCCTGTTTTGTTCCAAAACAGAAATTTGCTCTGTGATATTCTTCAGCTGACGAACATTTCCCGGCCAAGGATAAGTCAAAAGAAGCTGAGTAGCCTCCGGAGTAAGCTTAACTGCCGGCATACGGTATTTATCCGCAAAATCCACTGCAAATTTCCTGAACAAGAGAACAATATCATTGCCTCTATCTCGCAAAGGAGGAATGACAATGGGAACTGAATTCAGACGATAAAACAAATCCTCACGGAAACGACCTTCAGCAATGGCCCTAGGCATATCCATGTTGGTAGCTGCTACCACCCTGACATCCGTTTTCTGGACTTTCGAAGAACCCACCTTGATAAACTCTCCTGCCTCCAAAACACGGAGTAATCTGACCTGAGTAGTCAACGGCAATTCTCCTACCTCATCCAAAAAAATCGTTCCTTTGTCGGCTACCTCAAAGTAACCCTTCCTATCTGAAACGGCACCTGTAAAAGAACCCTTTTCGTGACCAAAAAGTTCGGAATCGATGGTTCCTTCTGGAATGGCACCGCAGTTAACGGCTATATACTGACCATGTTTACGTACACTATATTGATGGATAATCTGAGGAAATCTCTCCTTTCCCACACCGCTTTCTCCAGTAATCAACACAGAAAGATCGGTGGCAGCAACCTGCACAGCCACATCTATGGCACGGTCCAACGCAGGCTCAGAACCAATAATTCCAAACCTCTGTTTAACCTGTTGCAATTCTGTGTTTATCATTATCTACACCTCCATCATTAAAAAAGCACGTACATTAAGTATCTCTCTCATACCACCTCTATCGAGGCATTTTCATCCACACGTATTATTCAACCACACCACTGATTTCAACATCCTGTTTTTTAAGTGGATTTTTAGTCATGTCTGCATGTTTCTTTCTGCAGTTGTAAATATCGCAAGCCAAATACAAAGCCTGACGGAATGACTCCTCTGAAGCCTTACCGATACCAGCTTTATCATAAGCAGTACCGTGAGCCGGAGAAGTGCGGATAATAGGCAAACCAGCTGTATAGTTCACTCCGCTCTCCATAGCTATGCATTTGAACGGAGCCAAGCCCTGATCGTGATACATAGCCAAAACCGCATCAAAATTAGCAAAGCTGCCTGCACCAAAGAATCCGTCAGCAGGGTAAGGACCAAAGCACATGATGCCTTTGTCCATTGCCTTTGAAATAGCCGGGATGATAACCTCTTCCTCTTCCTGACCTAGCAAGCCCTTATCTCCAGCATGAGGATTCAATCCTAACACTGCGATTCTTGGTCTTACGATATTGAAATCTTGGATCAAAGTTTGATTCAACTTCTCCAATTTTTCCATAATATTATTGATGGTAATGTAAGAAGAAACCTGTTTTAATGGTACGTGACCAGTCACAACAGCTACCTTCAACACATCGTTGACCATCAACATTAGTCCTTTCTCTCCGTTTCCGAACTTTTCTTCCAAATACTCTGTATGTCCAGGAAAATGGAATTTCTCAGAATGAATATTCTTCTTGTTGATGGGTGCGGTAACCAACACATCAATCAATCCTTCCCTTAAATCTTGGGTTGCACGTTCCAAAGCCAAAAAAGCAGCCTCGCCAGCCTCTTCTGTAGACTTTGACAACTCAACCTTTACATCATCGCTTACACAATTTATGATGTTCGAACGTTTTGAGTTAGCATCCAATGCATCTGTAATCACATTCAGATTGAAATTTTCAATGTTCAAAGCCTTACGGTGATAAGCTGCGATTTTAGATGAACCATATACGATTGGAACACAAAAGTCATTGATTCGAGGATCCATTAATGTTTTTATAATAACCTCATAACCAATTCCATTGATATCTCCTTGTGTTATACCGACCTTTATTTTATAATCTTCCATATAATATTTTTCTTTATTTCTACCTTTTATACAAAAGTAGCATTAATTTTATTAATTATACCAATATTGTCAGTCTGCAGAATGACAAAACGGCATTAAAAATCCTCAAAAAAACTATCAATCAAAATCAACCGTACGAATCATCGCCTCAAGTTGACGAATGATATTACGTTTTTTCTTATTTGGACCATAAAGATATGTTTCCGTAGTCAATACACGACCTCTCTTCTCATCATAGTATGAACGGCTAACAAACGGGCCTCCCATTACATCACCTTCAACGCGCCATAAGCCTCTGATTTCAACCACATACCTACCCTTTTCATCTGTCATCTCCCTATAATAGGGGTCACATCTATATTCTGTTGTCATATAGGAGCCATCTGTAGGACCTGCAATGTATTTCTTCATTACAGAATCTCTCTTAGCCAATAGATTTTTTAGTTTAAAATCGTCTTTCCTATTATATGGATAAGCATAAACAACGATGTTCTGAGTCATATCAATATTAGCATTAGACATCCAGATGAAATCCTTTTCAATACGGCTTTTATCTATATGGCTTGGAACAACCATATCAACATCCAAAGCTTTTTTGAGTTTATTTGCCAAAGTTCTATTTGAATATTTAGTGTAGAAGGATGTAGAACGCTTTCGTTCAGCATCGACAAGATAGGAAATCATCTCATCTTTCTTTTCTGACAACACCTTCAGAAACTCCTCTTTATTTGGAGCTGCTATTCGAACGATCGACTGTGGAGAAGCCCATCTATCTTTAAAATATGAGATTTTACCCTGTGTATATACAGCATCATCAATATCAAAGAAAATAATATTTCGAACGGGTCTCATGACACCATTAAAATCAGGCTCCTTTAAGAAAATGATATTAAACAAGGGTTCTGACTGGAAAAAACCTGGCATATCCTGATTCAAAACATCAAACAAAGCCCTTCCGACCGTATCTTTCCAATAGGCTTGACTTCCTACAACAAGCACATCAAATGCTGTACCTGTAACCGATGGCAACAAAGAGGAAGAACGACGTTTCCCTTTGCCATTTCCGCCACCGCAAGAAATCAACAACAAAGAAACAAGCCCCATGAAAAGGAGATTTCTCCAATTAAAAAAAAAGGATTTCATATATTTTTTCTTTTCTAATTCAACATTAATTATTTTGATCTGCGTGCTTACTAGACAACAAACCGCAAGCTGCAAAAATATCCTCACCACGAGACTTTCTGATAGTCGTCAAAATACCATGACGAATCAGATCGTCTCTGAATCGTTCCATTTCTTCCGTCGTACAGCCTTCTAATGGCACACCAGGAACAGCATGGAAACTAATCAAGTTAATACGGCATTCCAAGCCATCAAGCAATCTAACCAATGCTCTCACATGGATTGGCCTATCGTTAACGCCTTTGAACATCGTATATTCAAACGAAACTCTTCGCTGATGTGTGAAATCATATTTACGGATTTCTTGCAAGACTGACTCAATCGGATAAGCCTTTTGAATTGGCATAATCGAACAACGTTCTTCTGCTATCGGATTGTGTAGACTTACCGCCAAATGGCAATCACTTTCAGCCAAAAAACGTTTCAATCCTGGAATGATACCAACAGTAGAGACTGTGATACGCTTTGGACTCCAACAAAATCCATAATCGGAGGTCATTACATCCAAAACTTTCAAGACAACATCAACGTTATCCATCGGCTCTCCCATTCCCATGAAAACGACATTCGTAAGTTTATCGTACTCAGGTATGGCCTGCATTTGATTTATAATGTCGGCAGCCGTCAAGTTCCCAGAGAAGCCCTGTTTACCTGTCATACAGAAAAGGCAATTCATCTTACAGCCTATTTGGGTGGAAACACAAAGAGTAGCTCTATCAGTTTCCGGAATATAGACTGTCTCGACAAAGCTATTGTTTGTCTTGAAAAGATATTTTTTCGTTCCGTCTTCAGAAACCTGCACTCGTGCTGGATTTTCTAATCCCACCTCACAAACAGCCTCCAACTTAGAACGGTTAGCCAACGACAAATTTGTCATCTCAGCAATTGAAGAGACTCTCTTTTTATAAAGCCAATCTGCCAACTGTTTAGCTGTAAATGTAGGAAGTCCCATCTCTTTTACAAAAGACTTCAACTCCGCCAATGTCATGCCTAACAATTTTTTCTTTTCCATTTCTTCTTTTATCTATACACAAAGAACAAGTTCAGTCCAACACTAATTTCAAAGCATAAGTAAGACAAGTAGAATAATCAAACAAACAAAGTTCACAAAGAGAAACCCATAAGATATCTTCGTGAACTTTGTCCTAATCATCCATTAAATGATGATATATAATTCAGATAAATCAATAGAAATTGTATCTGTTATCTTCAATTTCAGACTTGTCCATCAATACCTGATATAAACTTCTCATTGTATTATTAGCAAGTTCTGATTTTTGAGTTGTCATAAATGCATTTGCATCTACTGCATTATCTTTCTTTGCTAACATTTTAATCAAATAAACTCCAGAATTTCCTTTAATAGGAGCAGAAACTGCATCAACAGCCATATTGTAAGCCACACCTAAAATTGCAGGTTCATTACCAATTCTAGCCACACCTATATCTGAGAATTTAACATTTGTAGTAGTATCAACTTTACCTACTGCAGCCAAATCTGTTTTACCTTCCAACTCTTTCTTCAAGATTTCAGCTTTCTTGTCTTTTCTAACCTCAACCTCAAGCTGACTTTTTACTGACGCCATTGGAACAAAGCCCTCTTCTACAGACTCATTTACAGCAGCGATCACATACTGACCAGGGGTTTCAAATACATTGTCAGAAACCTCTCCAACATTATGTTCCCATGCCCATTTGATTATCTCTCTTGCCTGAGGAAGAACATAAACTTTTGACTGATTCTGAGCCAAACGTTCTATAGGTCTAACCTGAAGTCCCTCTTTAGCAGCAGACTCTTCAAACTGAGCTAATGATCTATTTGCTAGGACAAACTTCTTAGCTTGGTCATATACATTACGATATGTATCTGTGCTTGGTTCAATCTTATTAGCAATTTCTGCTATCTTAACTTTCTTAACTAAAGATGTTTTAGCAGTTACCTTCACCAAGAAAAATGCTTGTTGTACAGGAATTGAAACTACTTGTCCTACACCTGCAGCAAATACTTTCTCATCGAAATCTTCAGAACCAGACATGCCTTCTTTCATCCAACCCATATCGCCTCCTTTTTCTACCAAAGCCTTGTTGTCTTGAGAGAATTTCTTAACTAGAGTATCAAAATTGGCTCCTTTATTCAATTCTGCCATCAAGCTATCAGCTAACTTCTGAGAACCCTCTTTATCTTTTCTGAAAACTATTATACGGCTTGCCTTTACTGAATCGGGTCTCATCTGAACATCAGACATAACCTTTAGAACCTTATAATATTGACCATCTCTCTTCAAATCTGAAGTTTTTCCTTTTCCTGCAGTAAAAGCAAAATCTCTGAATATCAAATCAACTTCGTTTTCTGTAATATATGAAGTAGAAGCAGGAAATTCAGGATCAGAAACCTGTGAAACAAACAAAGGAATATCTTTCATATCCATAGAATCCAACTGAGCTTTTGACTCTTGCATATTTGCCTCTACATCCTTTACATCTTCTTCTGAAGGATTGATAGGATAAATAATCACCTTTACAGAACGATAACCCTTTGTCTTGAAAAGAGGTTTCATCTCTTCGTATTTAGCTTTCAATTCTGCGTCAGAAACTGCAACTGTGCTATCAGCGATGTCAAAATAATTTTTACGAACAAACGCAAAATCCATTACTGATTTGTCAAAAGAAGCCAAAGCCTCCATATTTCCTTTTGTTGGAGACAATGCTGCAAATAACAAACTTTGATATTTTTGCATCATCATCTGATTTTTCAAATTTGTCTCCCAATATAACCACATTTTGTAGTAATCAGCATATTTGTCACTTTGTGATAAAATTGTAGCCAATCTTTTGGGATCATATTGTCCATTCTCATTTAAAAGAAAACGAATCTGTCCCATCATCGGATGAGGATTATTACTCAATGTTGCCTCTTGCATCTCTTCGGTTGGAACGGTAAGTCCTAACTCCTCTGCCTTTGCTTTCAAGATAGAAGTCTCAACAAACTGGCTCCAAACAGCATCTCTTACATCAGCATCTTCTGGATTCTGATTGTATTGCATTTTAACAATGTCACTGAAAGTTGCTGTCTTATCTTGGAACTCCATGATTGACATCTCTGAACCTTCTACCTCTCCAATTTTATTCTTTGACATTCCAAAATAGGTTGATCCCGAATTCAGAAAATCACCAATAATAAAAGCGAATAGGGCCAAACCTACCACACCGATAAGCAAACCTGCCCTGTTTCTAATTTTCTCTAATGCTGCCATTATTTTGTTAAGTTATATATTATTTTAATTGTCCAACGATTTAAGCTGCGAATATATAAAATTTATCAGATGAAATAAACAATTTGGCCCAATAATTTACACCAAAAATTGATTTCAAATCCTTTTTTGATTATGATATTCCTCGCAAAAAATAAAACACCAAGAATTTAGTTTCTTCTTCATTTATGAAAAAGAATTTTCAGTTTCAGTTTTTCACCTTCAATCGAACTAATTCAATTCTAGTGTATGAGATCTTAATAATTGAAAATTCATATTTATCCAGTTTAATCATACTACCTTTCGACGGCAAGACAGAGTTTTCATATAAAAGCAAGCCTGCAATTGTTGAATACTCATCAGACAACGGAAGGTTCAAGTTATATGCCTCGTTCACCTCTTCTATCTCCAACCTTCCTGACAACAAATATTCGTTTTTATTAATTCTATCAGAGACATACTCATCTTCTTCGTCGTGTTCATCTTCTATATCTCCAAAGATCTCTTCCATAATATCTTCCAACGTCACAATGCCAGCTGTACCTCCAAACTCATCTACTACCAAGGCTATACCTTTATGTTGTTGCAAAAAGATTTTAAGCATACGATTGGCTGGCATGTTTTCCTGAACAACAGGCAACGGATTCAACATGTCTTTTATCTCATGTGGATGATCAAACATATCCAAGGAATGCACATAACCAACAATGTTGTCGATGTTATCTTTATAGACCAAAATTCGAGAATAGTTCAGTTGAACAAACATTGATTTTAATTGATCCACAGAAGATTCCACATCGATCGCAATAATTTCCGTTCTTGGAACAATGCAATCTTTTATACGCACATTAGAAAAATCCAATGCATTCTGAAACATTTTAACCTCCTTGTCCACATCATCATCTTTCTCCTGCATCCTCGACTTACAATAATCTGAATACTCTTTATCCCTGCATATTCGGTTGATACTAAGTTGACAATCATCTTTGTTTTTCAGCCCCATATTAAATAGAACTTTTGAAGACAATGACATAAAAGGTTTCGATGCTAAAGTCAAAATATACAATGGGAAAGAGAAGAAACGAAAAGCAGATGTTGGATTAAAATGAAAGACCAACTTCAAAAAGACGTCGGCAACAATCACCAAAACCACCAAAGAAACAATTCCGCTCAACAGAAACAAAAGCGGTCTGTTCAGTAACGGATAAAGTGTTGCAGAGAATGCAAAAACAGACATGAAATAGACAAGCAATGAAACAACAGACAACATCCATAGTAAAGACAAAAAAAAGCCTTGATGACCATATATATAGGACAAAGACCTACTATCAAAATGGCCATCAGGAGCCTGTAACTCAAGCCTCAATTTATTGGAAGAGGCATAAGCCAACTCTATTCCTGAAAAAAAGGCATAAGCTACAGCAGAAACTATTATCAACAAAATTTCCAAGAACATAATAAAAACGAATCCTTTATTCAGAGACGGGAAACATACCCATTACCTTGTGAATAGTATATTTCGTAAGCGCCTGATTGGACTCAAATCCTTTTCCTATAATTGTTTTATCTTTCTGTTTGATTGTTATGGTATCATCAGAATAAACAAGCTGTTTATTCTCATCCCAAAACAAACGTTTCGTTTCAAAGTTTTCACCTTTCAAGTTCATTGCATGGACGCTGTCCCTCAAATCCCAAAGTTTTCTTGCTGTATAATAAATAGCATACTTACTTTTTATTTCAGCATCTACTTTCAAATCAGGATCAAACTTTTCCAGATGTAGACCCTTCGGGAAATCCCAATAGGGATCAGCTGCCTTATCGTAGACCAACCATTCCTGAGCATTAATTCTATAACGAGTTACGCCAGAGTCCGAAACAACTGTTTTGACATCATTCGCCCTCAATGAGGGTGTTTTTGCTCTATCTTGTACAGGTTCTACCTTTTCCATTTTTTCTGAACAAGAGGCAAAAAAACATACAGCAGCCACCACAACGATAGCTGCCGCATGCTTATATTGAAATGATCTATTAGAATTCACTTGCTACAAATTATCTAACCTTCGTAGTTTCTCCAATCCAACCAGGAACCGTATATGAAGATCCTGTCTTAATACCTCTCATGAACAACTCCGAATTTGGCGGGAAGTTTGCCTTATAGCCACTAATCATCTTATTTACACTAGCAGCGCAAGAAGGATCAACAGCCTTAGCTCTTTCCAACTTATCTACAGCAGCCCAAAACGCTGTTTTTTGGATAATTGGATCATCACTGATTGAAGAGCTGTTTTGAGCATACAAGTGAGCAATCAAAATGTAAGCATTAGAGTTAGCAGAATTCAAAGACAATGCGCTCTGAGCTGCAGATCTTGCTTTTGAGTAATTTCCTTGTATGTTATAAACAGCAGCAACCTTCATATAAAGATTTGACTTATCGTTTTTGTCTGTCTCCATTGAGATTGCGTTGTTGAAATATTCGATAGCTCTTGAATACTCCTTATTGTTGTAAGCCTGTACAGCCAAACCTCTTGCTGCCTTAGCAGAAGGCTCAATCTTGTACATGTAGTCAGATGCCTTGAAGTAAACATCAGACTCTTCACAATCTGCAATTGAATAAAGAGCCAAAACCATCTTCAAGAAATCTTTATCTGAGCTCTTACCTGCCAATTGTTTACCATAGATTCCGTCCAAATCCTTGCATTGAGCTGCGCCAGACTTAGCGAACATAACATCAACGATGGTCTTCATGTTTGCATAAACAGAATCCTTTGCGACACCTGAGTTACCACAATTCGTCAACATTGGAGTAATCTTCAAATAATCGTTGATATATTGCTCTTTAAACCCAGTAGGATTCTTCTTATACATCTCATCAGACAAAAGGAAATACTGTTGGAATACGCCAACCTCATTAGACTCTCCTCCTTCATTGATAGCTTCTGCCAACCAATTGTAAGCAACCTCCTTTGATGGATCCTTTAACGAGTCAACATAAGTTACATAATCAATGGCTTTTCTTCCCAAGATATATGGCTTTCCGTATTTTTTCAAATTACCAAAATACTTTAAACGGTTGTCATAGACACCCATTAATTTGTTTAGCAACTGGTCTCTCTTAGCCGGATCTTTTTCTTGAGATATCTGCCAAGCTACAATTTTTGGTCCATATTGATATATTGACACATGAGAACCTGGACAATTCTCGTATGCTTGAGTCCAAGGAGCTAATGCACTAGCAAAATCGCCTTGCTTTCCATATTGACCAAATAAACTTAAATTCTGCACACATGCAACACTATCTGCACCGTGTCCATACTTACTTCCACTTTTCACGCCAGTCTGAGCCATTCCAGACATTGCGAACAATCCGAATGCTGCTGCTGACAATATAAATTTAGTTTTCATCACTGTATTAATTAAAGATTGTTTTATTCAAATTTTCGTTTCATGAACCACTTTTCATTGATTGTTGCGTTCAATGTGAATTTAAAATAACGCTCCTGAATCAAATTATTAGTCGTTGTACCTATATTACCATACTCAAACACGAGATTCATTATTGTTGGATTCAAACCTCTTTTCAATGGCAATCCAAATCCCGCTGTTATTGAGTATTCATTTACCGTTTCATCATTAACTTTCACGTAAGAATTGGAGAAATTAGCACCTAGACGATAGCTTACGCGCTCCAAATATTTCTTACTTGAACTCTTCGGCAAAAACTCAACGCCTGCAGCAATTTTATTTCTGTCTGTCAATGTTTTTTTACCGAAATATTTCACATCCGACCAGTTTTGTCTTTTATAATCCAAACCGGCCATTAACCTCTCTGAGAAATTATATACAAATCCTAGGCCAAATGTTAACGGAGTCTCAAAATCATTACTATTATCAACAGTAACAGTATCTACTCCTGCCGAAGAGATGACCTGCTGAGCATCAGCTGAAAGCTTTGACTTAGGCTGGAATGTAACACCAAACGTCAATTTTTTCTGATTCTCTAATGGTTTTTCATACTGAGCACCTAACATCCATACGAAATCAGACACATCAATCTGTTTACTTTGATTCATAGATCTATATGTATTGGAATCAAAAGTCACCGTACTTTCATGCTCAATCTTTCCAAAATTGTAGCCAACATTTGCTCCTATAGAAAGATTACGAATCGGAGTAACACCTAAACCTATATATACTTGAGAGATACCTCCATTTCCTGTATAGGTATAAGTCGACGTTAACGAATTATTAATAATGGTTGATGGTTGCGTTGTTTTAGAATAGAAATCATATCCCACAAATGAATATGGTAACAATCCTGCACTCATGCCCAACCATCTTTTGATAGGAAACTGCATGGCCAAATATTCCAAATTGGCATCAAACTTTGACTGATTTGCCTCATCATCAGAGAAAGTTGATATTTTAGCTGCGACACCAGCCTCAAATCTGAATGTCATTGAATCAATCGCTGTATATGAAGCAGGATTACCAGGATTGACAAACTGATTTGAACGCAATCCGAACGACAAGCCTCCCATTGCTTTACTTTGGCCAAAACCGGCATCCACTAAATTACCATAACCATATCTAGTATAAGGAGAACTTGTGTTATTCTGAGAATAAAGCAATGAAGCATTGAAGCCCATCAGCAATAAAAGTGTAATGCTCTTTTTCAACATCTAAATGAGAGTATTCGGTTTAATCCTATCAACAATAAATTTCGATCTACAAAGATGGTACTTTTTAAATTTCTTTCAAAGTAAAAAGCAGAACCGCCTGTTAAAAATACTGAAAGATCAGGATAAGCAGTTGAAAAATCAGCTACATAGCCCTCGATTTCATATAGCAATCCTTTCAAAATGCCACTTTGCAATGCCGTTTCGGTAGTTGTTCCAAAAAGAGCCACCTCTTCCTTCACCTCTACCAACGGTAGTTTTTGCGTTAAATCATGCAATGCCTGCGCCCTCATCGACAATCCTGGGGAGATATTTCCTCCCAAATATTGATTCTTTGAGTTGACGACATCATAAGTGACTGCCGTTCCTGCGTCAATCACCAACAAATTGGAATTGTGTTTCAGAAAATTGGCACCCACGCAGACGGCCAAACGGTCACGTCCCAACGTGTGCGGAGTGGCATATAAATTCTCTATCGGCAAAGGAGTATCTTGATCCAACAAGATAAAGCGTCTCGACTCCTTTCGCAGAAATAATAGAAGAACCTCATCCGAATCCACAACCGATGAAAGGATAGTATTCTCGACTTTATACCGAGAAAAAATCTCAGCAGCCTCTTCCCTTCCAAATGTCTGATAACGATCCGTTGCTATCAAAGTATCGCCGTCAAACAATCCAATTTTCGTGGAAGAATTGCCTTCATCTATGACCAAATTACACATTTTCAATCCTTCTGCATTGATTCATGAAAAACAGATGCAAAGTTAATAGGATTTTCATAAATGAAACATTTTGAGAAAAAAAGAAAACACAAACAATAGATTTCGAGCACAAACATGAGTTTATCAAGAGATTTTTTCTTATTAGTCTTCACCAAGAAAACCAACTTACTTTTCTATTCTACAAACTTTTGATGTATTCTTATTCTCATTTATAAAATATTGCTTATATTTGCAAGGTAAAAAATCAAACGCATCAACATGCAACAGTTCTCTCATCATATCCATCATCATTATCAACGATAATTTCGGTGAGCAGATATGCTATGTGAACAACTATATGAACAGAGCTTGCCGAACAAACGGTGAGCTTTTTTTATTTAAAAAAATATTAATAACAACAAAAATAAGAAACATGTTAAGAATCGCAGTTCAGGCTAAAGGTCGTCTATACGAAGAGACAATGAAGATGCTCGAAGAGTCTAGCATTAAAATTGAAGCAGGTAAAAGGACATTGCTCATTCCAGCAAAAAACTTTCCTGTTGAAATACTTTATCTAAGAGACGACGATATACCACAAGCCGTAGCAAGTGGAATTGCTGATGTCGGTGTTGTAGGTGAGAACGAATTTGTGGAGAGAAAAGAAGATGCCGAGGTTATCAAACGTCTTGATTTCAGCAAATGCAGACTTTCTCTCGCTATTCCTAAAGCTGTAGACTACAAAGGATTGGATTGGTTCGAAGGCAAAAAAATCGCGACTTCCTACCCTGGCATTTTGAAAGACTTCTTGAAGAAAAACCATATCAACGCAGAGATCCATGTAATTACTGGTTCAGTTGAGATTGCACCAGGTATTGGATTGGCTGATTGTATATTTGACATCGTAAGTTCAGGAGGTACACTTGTAAGCAACAACTTAAAAGAGGTTGAAGTTCTCATGTACTCTGAAGCTCTTATGATCGGTAACAAGAACTTGACTGACGAAAAGAAAGAGATTCTTAACGAGCTTCTTTTCCGTTTCGACTCTTATAAAAACGCAGAAGGAAAGAAATACATCATCCTCAACATTCCGAACGATAAGATTGACGCTGTATGCAATATCCTTCCAGGAATGAAATCACCAACAATTACACCTTTGGTACAAGAGGGTTGGTCTTCACTTCACTCTGTTATCACAGAGAAAACATTCTGGGACATCATCAGTCAATTGAAGAGTTTAGGCGCAGAAGGCATCCTCGTTGTTCCTATCGAGAAAATGATTTTGTAGGACTATCCTCAAAAAAGACGATTCATATCGTGAAAAAAATTTTAATCGGTCTAAAAAGGAAACATAAATGCAATATATACAATATCCTAAAAAAGAAGAATGGGGAAAGATATTGACCCGTCCAACTCTTGACAACAGCAGTCTTTTGGACTTAGTACGCAATGTACTTAACGACATCCGCACACGTGGTGATGAAGCTGTAAAGGAATATGAATTGAAGTTCGACAAAGTGTCGCTTCCTTCATTGCAGGTTACCGAAGAGGAGATTAAAGAGGCAGAATTTCTCATTTCTAAAGAGTTGAAAGACGCCATCGTTTTGGCAAAAGGAAATATCGAGAAATTCCACAAGGCGCAAGACCACGAGCTTCCTTGCATAGAGACAATGCCAGGCGTTAAATGCTGGCAGAAAGCGATGCCTATCGAAAGAGTCGGTCTCTATATTCCAGGAGGAACGGCACCTCTATTCTCAACCGTATTGATGTTGGCTATTCCTGCTAAAATTGCCGGATGCAAGCAAATCACACTCTGCACACCTCCAAACAAAGAGGGCAAAGTTCATCCAGCCGTTCTTTTTGCAGCTAAGACTGCCGGCGTAGACTGCATATTCAAAATTGGTGGAGTACAGGCTATCGGAGCTATGGCTTACGGCACTCAGAGTGTTCCGAAGGCATACAAAATATTTGGTCCAGGTAACCAATACGTAACAGCTGCCAAGCAATTAGTTAGTTTGAGAGATGTTGCTATCGACATGCCTGCCGGACCATCTGAAGTTGAGGTTATCGCTGACGAGAGCGCCAACCCTGCATTCGTTGCTTCTGACCTTTTGTCACAGGCAGAACACGGAATTGATAGTCAGGCTATACTGATCACCACAAGTGAGAAGCTTGCAGGAGCTACAGTGATAGAAGTTGAGAAACAACTTGCAGTTCTTCCTCGTAAAGAGATAGCAGAGCAGTCGATCAAAAACAGCAAAATCATATTAGTTAAGAACATCGACGAAGTGGTTGAAATGAGCAACGAATATGCTCCTGAACACCTCATCATCTCAACCAAAAACTACAATGAGATTGCAGGACGTATCACAAACGCAGGTTCGCTATTCCTTGGTTACTACACACCAGAAAGTGCAGGAGACTACGCTTCAGGTACCAACCACACATTGCCAACAAACGGTTATGCGAAGGCATACAATGGTGTTAATTTGGACAGTTTCCGCAAGAAAATAACTTATCAGGAGATTACTCAAGATGGTTTGAAACTTATCGGAGGTGCCATTGAAATCATGGCTGAGAATGAGCAATTGTTCGCTCACAAGAATGCCGTCACGCTCAGACTTAAATAAAAATTGATTTGTAACTCTCTATAAAAAAACAAAATGATATTCTATTTCAAAATCAATGGTGACGAAGACGCCAAAAGAGCCGCCATGCTGGCCACAACCCTTCATGGCTATATTGGGACTTCTGTTCATGCCAGCTCGGCAGAGCTGACGATCATTATGTTAAATAAAAGAGAGAACAATCAACAAATATCTTGATTCATACCAAGGGGGTCTACCCTCTTGAATCAGAACATGTTTCAAAATTAAAAAGTAATCTTATGTTTGAGCTAAAAAAAGTGGTTCGACCAAACATATTGGCGTTGAAGCCATACTCTTGCGCCCGCGACGAGTTCAAGGGAGAAGCTTCAGTCTATTTGGATGCGAACGAAAACCCATATAATGCTCCTTTCAACAGATATCCAGACCCATTGCAATGGGCAGTGAAAGAGAAAATATCCAAAGTAAAAGGAGTCGACAAAGAGAATATCTTCTTAGGCAACGGAAGCGATGAACCTATCGACCTTGTTTACCGTGCCTTCTGTGTGCCAGGAAAAGACAACGTAGTTGCCATTGCACCGACATACGGAATGTATGGCGTATGCGCCGACGTCAACGACATCGAGTACAGACAGGTTCTTTTGGATGAAAATCTCCAGTTTTCTGCCGACAAGATGTTGGAGAAAGCTGACGCCAACACAAAGGTGATGTGGTTATGCTCGCCTAACAATCCAACCGGCAACGCTTTGGACAAAGATGAGATTTGCAAGCTCATCAAAGCATTCAACGGCATTGTGATTTTGGACGAGGCATACATCGACTTCTCTTCTCAGGCCTCTTTCCTTAAGGAGTTGAAGCAACACCCTAACCTAATCGTATTGCAAACATTCTCCAAGGCTTGGGGTAGCGCTGCCATCCGTTTAGGTATGGCTTTCGCTTCGGTTGAGATTATCGCAATATTCAACAAGGTCAAATACCCTTACAACATTAATATTTTGACTCAAAAACAAGCTTTGACGATGCTCGACAATGCTTCTCAAATAAAAGATTGGGTCAAAATTCTTTTAAATGAAAGAGCTAATTTGATCAAAAGCTTGAAAGAGCTTTCCATCGTCAGACACATCTATCCAACAGATGCTAACTTTGTTTTGGTAAAAGTAAATGATGCCAATGCTACTTATGAGAAACTCGTCGAGAAAGGCATTATCGTACGAAACAGAAACACGGTGGTTCTCTGCGAAGGCGGTCTGCGAATTACAGTGGGAACTCCAGAAGAGAACGCGATTCTCCTCAGTGAATTGAAAAAGATGAAATAAGTCATCCATATAAAAACAGAAAAAAGGTTGCTCAAATGGGCAACCTTTTTTATTTCCTGTCATTTAGAAGCTGTTTTATTTCAAAAAATGAACAATCAGAATCATACGACTCAGCAAAAGTCATGGACTTCGTCTGATGATGAACATTCAATTTATCTTTTATCAAGCATTCCAAACACATCCTTCAGAACATCATTTACGCGCGCGCTTGCATTATGACGGATATCAACCTCTTTATCAGAAACCTTTAAGAACAATCCATCAAGTGCCTTTCCTGTTATAAAGTCAGACAAGTCTGCATTCACAAGATCAATCGAAGAAAGAGCCGCAATGTGATTTTCTTGCAAAACACCTGTCATCTTAGCAATTTCAAGTGCAGATTTAACAGCACTACTGTCAAGCAAATTGACAAGTTTATTATTGTAAGTAGCAAAAGCGTTCCACGCTTGAACTGGAGTAACATTAGCTATCTTTACCGTATTCAAAGAATTAATTATACTAGGATTGAACGTACCTTGTAATTGGGTAAATGTATTAGTTCGCAAATAAGTAGTTGCGGCATTATCTGCTCCAAAAAGAATGTTTTTAGCATCAGCAATAGACATGCCAGTGATGGCATTTGCAAATATATCAACTGATTTAGGAGCTGCATTTTCTGCTGCCCGGTTAAACAATGTAACTACTGTATCAGTAGAAGGTATGCTTACTCCTGTTGCATTCAACACTTGATTGAAAGTCTGATTAGACGCCAAAGACTGCACAGCTCCGAAAGTTGTCATAACCTCTTTTGGCAAACCGATTTTCACCGCAGCATCTGCCAAGTATCCATCTGTTGAACCTAGATTTTTTGCAGCGGTCTCAATTCCAACTTGAAGCGCAACCTTTAATCCACTTGAGATATCAATCCCTTGACCTTTATTTGCAGACGACAATGCATCAATCATTTGCTTTGCCGCATCACTATTCAGTACTTTTTGCGCTTTATTTATAATAGATGATAAATTTCCAAAAAAGTCCATATTTTAAGTTTTTTGATTTTAGCAAATATATAAATTAATACCTAATGACTAAATTGATTACAAAAAGAATCAAAGAAAATTAAAAAACCGATTATTTCCTCTTTATTTTTCCGGAAGAAGTACGTTCAAATTCAGACACAAAATCTATTCTTTTAGGCATCTCATAACGAGAAAGACGGGATTCTAGTTTCTTCAACAAATCATCAGAAGATCTTTTTTCTCCCTCTATTTTCAACAGAACCTGCTGACCAAACTTATCACTCGTCTCCGGAATTATATAAAACGGTTCAACGATCAGATCGGCAATCTTTCGTTCAACCTTTTCAGGAAAGACCTTTACACCTCCCGTGTTGATAACATGATCCCATCTGCCTTTCCAAACAAAAGAAACATCAGACAACAACTCTACCACATCATTGGTTACAAAAGGTGCAGAAGATAGATAATTGGCATTAATCACCAAACAATCCCGATCATCGGTTTCAAAAGTCACATCAGGTAAAGCATTGTAAACTGGTTCGTTATTCTGTTGTTGCTTCAATGAAGAGAGAGCCACATGCGAAACAGTTTCTGTCATTCCGTATGAAATATAGGTGTCAACAGGAAGAGATTTCAACCAGTCTGCCACATCGGGCTGCAAGGGGCTTCCTCCTACCAAAAGATAACGGACATGAGACATTACCTCAACGCCTTGTTTGCTCTCCATCAATGCATGCACCTGCATAGGCACCATCGAAACAAAATCTCGACATTCATCAATCAATGGCAATGAAGACGGTTTCTGAACATATAGTTTCAGATCTCCTACCAGAGCCCTAACAACCATCATCTTTCCTGCAATATAGTTAGCAGACAAACACATTAAAACACTATCACCTGCTTTCAATTGAAAGAAAGCATTGGTTCTTTTCGCAGATTCAATCATTGCTTTCTTCGAAAGGCAAATCTCTTTTGGCATTCCAGTAGATCCCGAAGTATGACCAACAACAACATCTCCATCAGAAAACCATTCCAAAAGAAAAGAGACAAAAGCATCATCACAACCCTCAATCGATTGCAACAAATTCTTATTTCGAAGCTGATCCTTCAAATAGACCACTCCATTTATATTTAAGGAAATAATCGAATCCATGATTTATTTATAACCAACGCTTACAAAGTTAAGAAAAAGAGAAGCATTGAAGCAGATAAAAGCTCAATATTAAAAGTTGACAACAAACGAAAAGGGAGCATGAATCAATCACGCTCCCTTTCTATAATAATGGTTTGTTTAAAACTTAACAACCTCTATTGTACCCTTTCGTTCTACTCCATTAGGCATTGAAACCTGATAGAAATAAACACCTGGGTCTACTAATTCTCCTGCACTCGTACCATCCCAACCAGTTCCTTCATGAATCTTCTGTCCATATCTATTGAAGATAACGACAGGGCAACGTTCCATAAAGACATCGTTCAAACCATCCTGGTCGAATGGAGTAATTGCAGTTGGAATCTGCAACAAGACATCAAGACTAGCCACGTTACTTGACCATGCAGGACAAACATCATCAGAAACAACTACGTAATACATTGCAGAGTCAGTCAGATAAGTTAGATCCAACTCCTTATAATTAGAATAAGAAGAATCCGTATAAGCTAACTGATGGTCAACCTCGTCATTCGCATTCGTAACAGAATCAGCCAAATTACCGAAGATGTCATATTGGTTACCACGTCTAGCATCATATTCACCAACCACACGATACCAGTCAATTCTTGCAGGCTTCATGTCTGTATTCAAAATCAACTTAGCATTATCACCATACCAAACACGAGCTGGAGAATTTGGATTTGTGGTCAACATCAACTTCTCATTAGAGTATCGTTGATGAACATCGACAGTAATATAAGAACTCTTAATCAATTTATCTTGGCGAAGCAAGTTCAAATTCTCTTCAGAACCTGCAGCAGCAATACTATCCGCAGTTGTACCCCATAAACCTAGGCATGAACTGAAGTAAGAATCCAAAGATGTTGAAACGCCACACTCATTTTCTGCCATATAATAAAGCACACGCTTCTTATCTTCGTAGAGGACAGTATCACCAGATTCGTAAGGAATAGAATCTAACATCCAACCTTCTTTTCTAAGCAATCCACCCTTAGGATCAACACACAAATTAAAGTGATCTGTAATATAAGGCAATTCAAGTGTGTCATTTTCACAAACAGGCTGTACGCCCGAATCCAATGCAACACGTGGACGCTCCTTCAAATCTAACCAAACATAAGCCGTATCAGAACACAATGTGATTGTATCCATTGCCACAAAGCAATATCTTCCAGACTGAGATCTTCTTTTCAATGTTGTCAAAGAATCACGAATTGAAGTATATATCTCCTTATCCCTATTATAAAACTTATCAAAATAAGTGTTTGGATTATCACTATAAACCAATGTTGATTCAGAGATATAATCACGGTAACAATCGTAAGTAAACGTACTTGGGATCTCAATAAATTCATCATCATATGCTTGAATCCACAATGAACCAGTGGCAAATCGTATAGACTGAGACCACAAGCTTAGAGAAGTAGAGTCAGAAACACAGACCGAAGCATCTTCTGATTTTAAATTAACAATTGACTTAGGTGAAGACATCAAAACAAACATAGTCAATGTATCTTCATTTCCGCAACGATCACTTACATAAACCGACACATACTGAGACTCTTCAATCTTTGTATCAGGAGCAGGAACCTGCTGAACTGTCAACTGACTCACATCTGTACAATTATCACGAGCTATAGACTTAACTGTATCTCGGAAATCAGGAATTAAGAATCTACATCCTTTGAATGTCTTAGCCAAGACCGTATCTCTCCAACCAGCAGGGAAATCGAAATATGATTTAATTGTATCCACATAAGCAATCGTCTGAATCAAAGGATCACTTACATTACCACAACCATCACTAGCACGCCAAACTCTTGTTATAGTATAATTATAATACTCACATGTATTCGGATCAGAAGATTGAGTAGAAACATTCTCAACCAAAGCTGCTGTGATTTCACCTTGACAAGCATCAATAGCCTTAATCGTTGGAATAGCAGGCACATCATCTTTACAGCTCAACACATAATTTATAACTGTATCAACAATTACAGGAGCTGTTGTATCTGTTATACTAAATACCTGTTCACATTTTGCAACACGGCCCTTCAAGTCTTCTATTGTATAAACTCTCGTTACGGTTCGTTTACATTGACCTGTTATAGTCTCTTCTACCTTAAATGTTGTTGTATCAACAAACGCCTCATCAGAAACATAGCCACCATTCTTCTTAAATTCACTCCAAGAAGTGTAAGCTGCAGGCAATGTTGAATCATCACAAGAGTACAAATCGTTATACAATGTAGGACAAGTAAGAGGAATTTCAGGCATATCTGTAATGATAACCTTTTGAGAACATTCAGAAGAATTACCTGCCTTATCTGTAAATGTCCAAACAATTGTTGTAGTAGCATTGACTTCATAAGGACGTTTCAAAGTCGTTGTGTCGTCAAGTGAAGGACTTACAACAGAGAGGTCACTTCTAGTAGGAACACCCCAAATAACACCATCGCAAGAGTCTTTAACAAATGGATGAATATTCAAACCTTCTTCAGCTACCCTTTCATAAGGAACTTCAGAACTGTTTTCAGTCCAAATGATTGCGATATCCTGCAACTCCTCACAACGAACAACAGGTGCATTGGTATCTTTTACCGTCACATTCTGGTGACAAACCTTTACATTTTCACTTACATCAGTAAATGTCCAAGTAATATCGACAGAAGAATTTGCAGCAAATGCAGCCATCAAATCTTCTCCATCAGATCTAGTTCCTACTCCATAAACAGGACCCTCTGAACATGCATCGTCTGCAGTAGGAATTTCCAATCCAATTGTTGCAGAAGAAGCAATACAACTATCAGGTTTCAAGAAGTACTCAATGTTTTCCAAAGATTCACAATTGAAATCAGGAGCTATAGTGTCCTTAACCTCAATCTTCTGAGGACAATACAATGAATCACCTTTATATCCAACAAACAACCAACTGATAAATGTTTTTCCTACTTGATAAGGATCAGTCATTTGTTTATTATCTGAACGGAATCCAACACCATCAACATTCCTATTAAATCCACTATCGAAAGAATAAGGAGTTATGATATCTATGCTTTGAGCATCCCTTGAACAATTAGTAGAATCGGCAAATACTGTGATATCCTCCATTGTAGGACACTTGATGTCTCCAATGAAAGAGATATTCACCTCCTGATGACACTCGGTTGAATTACCTTGATCATCCGTAAACACCCAAGTAATCACGATAGGGCTCTCATCCAAAGGATAGAAGTCATCGTAAATAGACAAGCTATCAGATCTGTAACCCACAGCCTCAATAGAGTCGTTCATACATTTGTCATATGCCTTAGGTGTGTAAAGGCCTTTTCTAATCAACAACTCAGGAGTTGCATAATTAGTAGTAACACTCAAATTAAAGTCTTGCAATGTATCGCAAGGGAAGTATGGAGCAATCGAATCAACCACCTCAACAACCTGTGTACATGTAGCAACCGTATCCATATACATACTCTTGTAAGAGTAGCTCCATGTTAATGTATCCTTACCAGTGTAATAAGGATCAGTGAATGCAAGACCAGAAGAACGAGTAATTGCAGGTTCTATCAAAGAATCAGGACAAGTAACACGGACCTCAGGAGCAGTAATATCCATCTCCTTTATGTCATAAGTACAATTCGTAGAATCCAAGAAATATTTTCTGTCAGCAAGAGAAGAACAATCCAAATGAAGATGAGTTGTATCTTTTATCTCAACAACCTGACGACAAACCTTCTGAGAGTCAACCAAAGTACCAGTTCTATCAGTGAATGTCCAAATCAACTCATTTATACCAATCTGATAAGGATCATCCAAACTAACACCTGGACGTGAAAGCTCAGCTATGATTGAATCTTTAGTACATGGATGGAATGCAACCGGAACATTCAAATCGATGTTTTCAGGAAGCACATTACAATTAGCAGAAGCGGCATCTACAATTGGCATCAAATCATCACAATTGAAGACGATACCAGAATCTGACATCACAGTAACAACCTGGTCACATACATAACGTTGATTTCTTACTTTATATGTCCATATCACAGTATCTTGTCCTAATGGATAAACATCAGTCATTGCACGACCAGAAGTTCTAGCTGTATCAGGAGAAATCAACTGTTTACTACACCAGTCAACCATCATTGGAGCCATAAGATTCAACGTACCTGGAGCAATCTCACACACATCATCCAAAATAATTGTCGTATCCTTGATATCGTTACAATCAACCGGCAACTGGTTATTATCACCAACTTGGATGTATTGTTCACAAACACGAACAGAATCAACCAAAGTCTCTGACTTATCGGTAAACGTCCATGTAATCACTGTCAATCCGATTGAATAAGCAGAATCCAAAGGCATATTATCAGAACGGGAAGGAACACCCTCAATTGAATCACCAGTACAAGGATTGACTGCGTATGGAGTAACTACTGATAAAACAGTATCACAAACCCCATCAGCAACACTAATATGCATAGTATCCTTCTGCAATGAATCACAATTGAAGATCAACTCTTTATCTGACAACAGATGTACTAACTGTACACAAGTATCAGCCTTCGTGTTCCATTCACTATTAAACACCCATTCAATATAAGTCTTACCCGTCTGATAAGTTCCGTAAAGTTCACCTTCATCTAATCTACGACCTTGTCCATAGATTGTATCCAAAGTACAAGAATCAATAGCAAATGGAGTGATAATATCTACAGAAGTCAACTGAACCTCACAAGTATCATGCAATGTTTTCTCTATAGGATTGTTCTGTAAAGAATCACAATCGAAAATCAAATCATTGTCACCCATAACCTCTACAATCTGCTTGCAGACTTTAGATACGGCAGAGTCACTATACATACTTGTAAATGTCCAAGTGATCAAGGTTCTACCCACAGGATATTCAGCCAACAAATCCAAGCTATCTGAACGAACTGGAGTACCAGGAATCTTGATTTTCTCATTACATGTATCAGTTGCAATAGGATTTGGCAAATTCAACTCAACAGCAGGAACTGTACAAGAACCGCTCTTAGCGGTAACTGCAATTGAATCCAACTGATCGCAGTCGAACTGCGGAGCACCTGTACTCAACAATGTAATAACTTGTTTACAAACGAATACCTGAGCACCAAACTTATAAGACCAAAACAATGTATCCTGACCTACAGTATATGGAGCATGGATTGGAACATTCAGGCTGTCAACAACCGAGTAGCGAATTGTGTCCGGAATAATCAACTCATTTGTACACAAATCAATCACATCAGGAACTGAAATATTCAACTCCTCGTATGGAATCACACAATTGTCTTTCAAGGATATTGTGATATGCTTAATAGAATCACATTTAACCGGAAGTTCATTAGAATCACCCACCTTGATGTATTGATCACAAGTTGCAACTGAATCAACCAAAGTTGAAGTTGTATCCTTAAATGTCCAAACAATATGTATCAATCCTGTATGAAGAGAATCTAATTGTTCATATGGTATGTTATCCATATCAGGCACAGTAGCCACGCCCCTCAAAGTATCGCCAGTGCAAACATTAAATGCAAGAGGCGTTTTCAAAGGAATAAGATCCGTATTAACAAAGCACTTGCCCTCTTCTACAGTCACTTTAACAGTGTCAGAAGAGATGGTATCACAATTTACATCAATCTGCAAATCTGTTTTAATATGGATATATTGCTCACAAACTGCAGAATCAGAACTGAATGGGCTAACAAATGTCCAACGGATAGTAGTCTTACCGACAGGATAAACGCCTGTCAATGCAGAACCGTCTAAACGTTGACCTTCACCCTTAATGGTATCATTTGTACAAGCATCCAAAGCAAATGGAACTGGAATATCAGCCATCTCAAGATTCACTTCACAAGTATCATGAATAGTCTTCTCAATTGGATGGCTCCACAAAGAATCGCAATTAACCTTTGGTTTTTGATCTCCGGTTACAAGAACAACCTGTTCACAAACCTTTGCCAAATTATTGATAGTTGAATCGATGAATGTCCACTTCAAAGAAACGGTATCACCTACTGCATATTTCTCTGGCAATTCAGAACCATCCCAAGCAGAAACAACACCCTCAATCTCTTTGTTCGTACAAGAATCAACAGCTACTGGCTGTGTCAAGCGAGCCTTCACGCTATCAAGCAATGCAAAGCACTCAGCTGGCTCAGATGCCAAGCGGATTGTATCCAAAGTTGTACAATCAAATGTTGGTTCAATGCTATCCTTAACCTGAACATATTGAACACAAGTTGCTATTTCATGGCTATATGGAGAAACGAATGTCCATGTAATAGAAGTCTCTCCTATTGGATAAACATCATTCAACAATGATTTAGGAGATTCAGCAGTACTATCTGAACGAATTCCTATACCTGGAATAAACAGATCTGCAATACAAGAATCAACAGCAACTGGAATTTCGATACCTAAACGTTGAGGATCTATTGTGCAATCACCAGCAAAAGCATCACCCTTGATTGGCAACAAAGAATCACAAGCTATTTGAGTTTTATTATCTCCAATTACATCAACAATCTGTTCGCAAATCTTTGATACCGTAGAATCACTGTACATATTTGTGAATGTCCATGTAATGATTGTTCTACCGACAGGATAATCAGCAGCAAGAGACAAGCTATCTGAGCGAGTTCCTGTTCCCTGAATCTTCAAATCCATGTTACAAGAATCTGTTGCGAAATGCTCTTCCAAGCCAATCTTAGCAGCCTCAACTGAGCAAGTTCCCTTTTCTGCATCAACAATCAAAGGATTCAAAGTTGAACAATCGAAGTTTGGAGTGTAATTATCATTAATTGTAACAACTTGCTTACAAACTACCTCTTGACCTCTGAATACATATTTCCAATACAAAGTATCTTGACCAACCTTATATGGATCTGCATAATTTACAGAATCAGCAATGATCACATTATACCTAGAAATATATGGTTCAATGATCTTATTCGTACACAAGTCGCGAACTTCATCATGGTGAATATCCAACTCAACATAATCTAAAGTACAATTACCTTCATCCAATGTTCTTGTAATTGATTGGTCTTCGAATGTACGACAGTCGACCGGCATCTTATTCACATCACCTATTTGAATGTATTGTTCACACTTAACAACAGAATCTTTCAAAGTAGAAGACATATCCGTGAATACCCATGTAACCAATGTAACACCAACTGCCAATGAATCCAATTCAGAGAACCTCTTATCTCCAACCATTGCGATTCCATCGACCATTTCATTTGTACAAGGATTTCGTGCCTGATAACTTCCCATCGGAACATCATCAATGGAAACAGCACACTCACCCGTCTTTACCTCCACCTTAATGGTATCAGGATTGATATCTGAACAAGCGAAGATCAAAGAATCCAAAGTACGAACATCAACCAATTGTCTACAAGTATCTACGATAGTACTGTATTGGCTTGTGAATGTCCATTCAATGTATGTCTGACCTACTGAATAAGGTTCAGTGTACAAATCCAAAGACTCTTTATCCAAACGTTTTCCAACACCCCAGATGGTATCATTTGTACAAGCATCCAAAGCATAAGGAACAGAAATAGAGCCAAGAGGCATTATAGTATCACAACCCGTAGGGTTAAGAACGATAGGTCTCAAAGTATCGCAATTGAACTTAAGCTCTTTATCAGACTTGATATATACGAATTGTTCGCAGCTATCAATTGTTGTACTGAACTCGCTATTAAACACCCAAACAATGGTGTCTCTTCCTACTGGATAATCATCAGTCAACAACTTACCACTTGTACGTGTTCCAACACCCCAAACCGTATCTTTTGTACAAGCATCCAATGCGAATGGTATATTTACGTTCAAGTCTGCTGCTGAAATCACACATGCATCATGAAGAACTGTATCAATTACTGCATTGTTCAATGAATCGCAATTGAATACAGGTGCAATATCAGATTTAATATAGACAAATTGTCTGCAAGTATCAGTATCAGTATTTGTACTATACTCACTATCGAATACCCATACAATCGTATCGCGACCTACCGGATAAACCTCTGTCATTGTTTTTCCACTTGTACGAGTTCCTACACCAAAAATGGTATCGTTTGTACAAGCATCCAATGCAAATGGTGTATTCACATTCAAATCGGTTGCTGAAATTTCACATACTCCATGAAGAGTAGTATCGATTACAGCATTGTTCAATGAATCACAATTGAAGATTGGCGCATTATCTGATTGAATATAAACAAACTGCTGACAAACAACAGTATCCGTACTGAAATCGCTGATAAATGTCCAGTTAATCGTATCTCGTCCTACTGGATAAGCATCTGTCATTGCCTTACCGCTCGTACGAGCACCGACACCCCAAATGGTATCTTTTGTACAAGCATCTAATGCAAATGGCGTATTAACCTTCAAATCTGCCGCAGATATTTCACATACACCATTTAAAACAGTGTCAATTGGTGCATTATTTAATGAGTCACAATCAAAGATCAAATCTTTGTCTGACTTAACATAGACGAATTGTTCACATGTAACGGTATCTGTTGTATACTCGCTAATGAATGTCCATGTGATGGTATCACGACCTACAGGATAAACATCAGTCATATCTTTTCCTGATGAACGCTGACCAACACCCCAGATAGTATCGATCGTACATGGGTCAATTGCAAATGGAGTATTGATAGCCAAATCTGCGGATGAAATTTCACACACATCATGAAGAACAGTATCAACCGGTGCATTGTTCAAAGAGTCACAATCAAAGATTAGATCTTTATCTGACTTAATATAGACAAACTGATGACAAATAACAGTATCTGTACTGTATTCACTTATAAATGTCCAAGTGATGGTATCACGACCTACAATATATTTTTCTGTCATTGCTCTACCACTTGTACGAGTGCCTATACCCCAAATGGTATCTTTTGTACATGCATCCAAAGCATAAGGAGTATCTATATTCAAATCAACAGCAGAAATTTCACACACATCATGAAGAACGGTATCAATCACCTCTTCGTTCAATGAATAACAATCGAAGATCAAGTCACTACTAGACTTTATGTATATAAACTGCTGACAAACAACAGTATCTGTACTAAACTCACTAATAAATTTCCAATTGATAGTGTCACGACCAACGATATATTTTTCTGTCATTGCTCTACCACTTGTACGAGTTCCAACACCCCAAATAGTATCATTCGTACATGCATCCAATGCAAATGGTCTATTCACATTCAAATCAGTTGCTGAAATTTCACATACTCCATCAAGAGTAGTATCGATTACAGCTTTGTTCAATGAATCGCAATCAAAGATTGGCTCAATATCAGATTGTATATAAACAAACTGCTGACAAACAACAGTATCTGTACTGAATTCGCTGATAAATGTCCAGTTAATTGTATCTCGTCCTACTGCATAAGCATCTGTCAACAACTTACCACTCGTACGAACTCCGACACCCCAAATGGTATCTTTAGTACAAGCATCCAATGCGAATGGTGTATTAACTTTCAAATCTGCCGCTGAGATTTTGCATACACCATTTAAAACAGTGTCGATTGGTGCGTTATTTAATGAGTCACAATCAAAGATCAAATCTTTGTCTGACTTAACATAGACGAATTGTTCGCATGTAACCGTATCTGTAGTATACTCGCTGATGAATGTCCAAGTGATAGTATCTCGACCTACAGGATAAACATCTGCCATATCTTTTCCGGATGAACGTTGACCAACACCCCAGATAGTATCGCTTGTACATGCGTCAATTGCAAATGGAGTATTAATAGCCAAATCTGCAGATGAAATTTCACACACATCATGCAGAACGGTATCAACCGGTGCATTGTTCAAAGAGTCGCAATCAAAGATTAGATCTTTATCTGACTTAATATAGACGAACTGTTTACAAGTATCCGTATTTGTACTATACTCACTATCGAATACCCATACAATCGTATCGCGACCTACCGGATAAACCTCTGTCATTGCCTTACCACTTGTACGTGTTCCAACACCCCAGATAGTATCGTTCGTACATGCATCCAATGCAAATGGTGTATTCACATTCAAATCGGCTGCTGAAATTTCACATACTCCATGAAGAGTAGTATCGATTACAGCATTGTTCAATGAATCACAATTGAAGATTGGCGCATTATCTGATTGAATATAAACAAACTGTTGACAAACAACAGTATCCGTACTGAATTCGCTGATAAATGTCCAGTTAATTGTATCTCGTCCTACTGGATAAGCATCGGTCATTGCCTTACCACTCGTACGAACTCCGACACCCCAAATGCTGTCATTTGTGCAAGCATCCAATGCAAATGGAGTATTTACTTTCAAATCAGCTGCTTCTATATTACATGTTGCATGTAATACTGTATCAATTACAGCCTTGTTCAATGAATCGCAATCAAACTTCAAATCCATGTCAGACTGAATGAACACATATTGTTCGCAAGAATCAATTTCCGAACTATATGGACTTTCAAATACCCAAACAATGGTATCACGGCCAACAGGATAAATATCAGCCATTGCACGGCCACTAGTTCTACGACCTACACCCTCAATAACAGCACCAGTACAAACATCCACTGCATGCGGAGTATTCACATTCAACTCAGCAGCAGGAATCTCACATCTTGATTGAAGAACTTCTGTAATTACAGCCTCCTTCAAAGAGTCGCAATTGAAGCTAGGTTTTTTCTGACTGAAAAGTTCTACTTTCTGATCACAAGTAACCTTGTTGCCAGATGTATCTTGGAATATCCAATACAAATCGTATAGAACTCCTGCCTTAAATTTCTCATCAGCAGCAATCTCACCAGACAAATCTTGAGTTCTAGAAAGTATACCCTTGATTGAAGAACAGTTATCTTCAGCTATATATTCATTAAATTGAATGCTTGAGAATGGAGCCTCACAATCAGAACCCTCCAACGTATCGCGAACCGTGAACGGATTAATGTTAGAACAATCAAATACAGGAAGTGTAACATCTTTGACAGTTACCTTCTGAGTACATGAAGAGACATTTCCTGCCTCATCTTTCACCAACCAAGTAAGGATATGTTCTCCTACTGGCAAGTTCACGTTCAACTGATCTGTAAAGATCACTTCGTCCTTATCATCGATCTTATAAGAATAAACTAATTCTGTAGAACAATTATCTTGCGCATTCAAAGATGCAGCAGACTTATTAAATGGAACCTCACAAACTTTAGAATTTGGTTCTGTAGTCAACACTTCAGCAGCTGGACAATCAAATTCAGGTTTCGTCTCGTCCTTTACAGTAACATTGTAAGAACATTCAGCTGAATTTCCAGCTTCATCAAATACAATCCATGTTATGATATGAGAACCAACAGACAATGTTACATCTATTGCACCAGAATAACCAACAGCAGCTTCTTCATCTATCTTATATTGATATTTGAACTCTGCAGGACAGTTATCTGAAACAGATACATTCGCTGCATCTAACGTATAGCTCACATTACAATTCTGTGACTCAGCAGAAGTGCTCAATTCTTCATCAACAGGACAAGTGATAGTTGGATTAGTTTTATCCAACACCTCAATCTTAGTCTCACAACTATCCTCCTCACCTATATTATTTACAAAATGCCATACCAACTTATGAGTTCCCTTAGGGAATACAAGCAAATCTTCTGGCAATGACGCAAAGTTAGTTCTCTTTATTCTAGTTGGATGAGCATCATCATCAAAGTGTTGATACAACTTGATTTCCTCACCACCTGTAGATGGATAAAATCTATGCTGTACATATTTAGCATTAATAGTATCTTGTGAATTGTAAGTATTATTTAATATAGACACTTCTGATTTAGATGTCATATTCAAATCAGCATCAACATTCAAAACCTTTACCAATTTGTATGGATATCCAGTCACTGACTTAGGGACTGTCAACGAATTACGAGATGGAAGTTGTGCGAATTCAGCAGAATCATTTACCAAAACAATTGGTGCACTGTAATTCTCATAGTTCTTATACTTCACCTCATACCAATAACTCATATTTGCAGTTGGAACATCACTCGTTGTCATTTCCAATTTTGCACTACAATTAGCATCGGCATTCAATGTTGTTACCAAATCATCAAAAGAAGAACAATTTGGAATTGGTTTAAACTTCTCCAAAACGGTGATTTTCTGTTCACAAACAGATTCATTGCCTGTATTATCTGTAAACTTGAAATGAATTGTATGCTCACCGATATAGAATTTATGTTTCTCCAAAGCATCCAAGTCAGCAATAGAAGTTGTGGAAATCTGTCCTGCTTCATTAATAGGACCAGTAACCTCTACAGTAACCTTTACCTGAGAGCTTGAGCAATTATCATACACATCACTTGCAGAAGGAATCTTCAAACGATCCTTCAACGTATATGTTGTTTTAGGATTTTGAGTTGTTTGTCCTTTGGCAGAGGCATACTTTTCTAATTGTTGCTCTCTATTAATGTTAATCAAAACAGCCAAATCAGCTAGATTTTTACAATCAAACACTGGAGCTGTTGTATCCTTTAATAAAATATCAAGTTCACATTTTTCTGTTTGAGAAACAATGTGTTCTCCTGACTTTGTGAATGTCCAACGAACTGTATACTCTGTATTATACTTAAATGTTGCACTTGCATTCATTGGATTCCATGCAGTAGAGCCTTTCAATGCGTATTCTACTACTGGAGTCAACTTTACTTCATTGTTTGTATTACACTCAGTATACTTGGCAGTCGCAAATTTGTTCAATTTCTTCAAGCTATCTTGAACAGATTGGCCATCTAAGTCTCCACAAGTTTCAACAATAAAGGTTCCATCGCTTTCTGGACAAGATAAATCCATACGACGGTTATCATTTACTTCAATGATCTGATCACAAGTCTGAGATTCATTGCCTGCTTTATCTGAAGCTTTCCATGTCAAAGTATGAGAGCCTACAGTTAGGTTCAACGAAGAGCTTGCGTTCAACTCTGTAAACGTTGTCGCATTTTCTAATTTATAGAAGTAAGTCAACTCTTCAGATTTGACACAAACATCAACAAAAGCAACAAACGGAGCTTTTGGTTGATAATCTAAAGAACAACCATTATCAACAGTCAAAGTCACTTTCTCAATTTCCGAGCAATGGATAACAGGAGCTGATTTATCTTTAACCGTAATTTGAGAGTAGCAGTCAAAATCTTGACCAGTCATGTAAAGGCCTGATTTCACAAAATGCCATTGGATATCATAAGTAACACCATTCTCAAAAATAGAAGTCAAAGTCAACGGCGTATAAGTAGTCTCTGTTGTTCTCTTATAATACATGATAGGAGCAACATTTACTACAACAGAACTATTACAATCTGTATAAGATGCTTTTGCTATAACTTCAGAAGGCAAGGCTGCCTTAACATCGACCCACTCCATGTTAGTACAACTCTCTACTGAATAAGATTCGGCAGTAGTACAAGTTGCTTCAAATTTTCTATTATCTTTTACTGTGATTTCTTGAGCACAAGTATTATTTGCTTCGTTACCTGAAGCATCTGCCACTTTCCAAACCAACTCATGATTTCCTACATGCAATGCTTCTGCACTCGTATTAGGAACATATTTCACAAAAGATCCACCATTCAAACTATAATAGAAAGTATAGTTTTCATAACTAGAGCAATTATCAGAAACGGTTGTCTCTTTAGGCATAGGAAGCTTATAAAGAGTATCACAAGAATTGACAACATCTAAGACAAGAGGCTTAATATCGTCACACTTGAATTCGATTTTTGTTGTATCGGCTACCAATACATCTAAATAACAGAATGCCTCCTTCCTATTTATATAGTCACCTTCTTTGACATATTTCATCCGAACAGTATAGGTCTTACCGTTATAGAATGGAGAATTTGACAACAAATTTTTGTAAGCTCCGTCAGCCTCACTCTTTTCTTTATATGAGAAAGAAGGTATCACATCCACACCCAAATTAGTTGTACAATTTGTATAAGTCGCATTTACAACCAATCCTTTTGCTTTAATTCTCGTATTAACTGCATCCCAAGTCAAATCACCGCAATCTTCCAATATAGCGGATTCTTCATCCGTACAATCTACTGTAAATGCTTTGTCATCATTTACTGTGATGGTCTGATCACAAGGTTCAGAAACATTACCCAACTCATCCTTTATTTTCCAAGTAATGGTATGTTTTCCGACCTGCAAATCGGCAGTAGAACCAGCAACAAATGTGATGTCAGCAGCACCATCTACACTATATATATAGGTTAAATCTGATGTTTCAGAACAATTATCTTTTATTATTGTAGCTGGAGGTGTAACTAAAGTATATTTATACGAACATGCAGTAGCACTCGTTACTGTAAGCGTTTTGGTTTTGCCTTCCGTCCAATTTTCACAAGAAAGAACAGGACTTTGTTTATCTGAGATATTAACTGTTACAAAACAAGTATCAGTAGTTGCTAAGATGGTATCTCCATTAGCTGACTTATAGAATACAAATGCTATGCGGTAAGAGCTACCTGAAGATAACGCGCTATAATTATTGGCAAATCCTGTTCCTCTATCTATTAACACCGTTGGAGTAAGAGTTGGATTCTGACTTGGCAATGGACAAGGAATAACAGCAGATGGGTATTTACCTGCCAATGCAGTTTCCAAACTGTCTTCTAAATGTGCCCAAGAAAGTTCACACAAATCCTTATCTGCACCAAAGTTTAATGGGCCAACAGAAGGACAAGAAAGTCTTGGTTCCAAATCGTCAATGACAGTCACTTTCTGAGAACAAACAGAAGTATTTCCTGATTTATCAGAGAATCCCCATAATATATAGGTATTACCTACTGGATATTCATCCAACAGACCAATTGTCTTATTATATTTTGTTGAATCTTGTGTATCTCCTCCTTGTTTACGGCCTAAGTAGCGGCCTGTGATTGTTCCATCCACTCCGTTTAGATCATTCAAAACAGGAGCTTTTATGCTTGGATAAACAACTGCACAACCAGAGAACTTAGAAAGATAAGCAACACTATCTTCTATCAAACCACAATCGATCAAAGGAGGGTTAGCATCACTGACAACTACTGTAATTGTACATGACGCAGTCTTGTCACAACCATCTTTCACCGTATAGATGAACAAAGAAGTACCAGCAGGTAACTTCACAACATCTCCTGGTACTACATTTGATGATGTACCATCTGCGTTTTTCGATACAATCGTTTTAGTTGGTGTTCCACAAGCTACGGTTACAGCACCGAAGTCAGGAACAGTATAATCCAACGTGCTCTGTTTAGGACCCAGTTCTAAATTTGTCTGGTATGGATCCAACACAAGACACTTGATAGTTGGTTCTTCTGGAGCAATTACAGGGAATGTTTTTTCCAATGTAGAAAAACAAGAGGTATTCTTTGGATTAATCACCTTTATACCGACAGCATATTCCGTATCGGTACCAGCACAAGCTCTAGCTTGATCAACAATCAAATCTGCCTCTCTAAGATTAACGTCAGACTCAGCACCAGTCCATTGAATTGTATAACCTTTGATATTCTCATATAATTGATCAGGATTGATAGAAACTTTCACTCCATTAAGTGTTGAAGCACAAAGTTTTGTTGAATTATCATTTAAGTCTAACGAAGCACCTGTTAAATCTGGAGTTTTATTCACCATAATTAACAATGAATCACTACATATCTTTTCATTAGAAAGAGCCCTTCTTGCTACAACAACCATTTTATAGGGTTTATTTGTAGCATCACTAGTCATTGCATTTCCAGGGAAATTGGCTGTTGCCGAAAGACCTCCTACAGCAGGTGACACATAAATGGATTTATCAGCACCAGAAGGATCAATCAAAGACCATTGGTATTTTACACCTCCATTAGCGACCTCCCACTTCAAAATATCCGAATCAGGAAGAGTATATTGTTCTGACGCACCAGTCGTTGGCAAACAAACCTTATCAGCTCCTGTTACAGTAGGACAAGCTATGGCACCACAATCTTCACCTGTCAAGGTAAAATTCACAGAATTCGTTCCATCAGAAACTCTATAATAGAAATTACCTTCTGACTTCATTGTAATGTTTGCCTTTTGATCTTGTCCAAATCTATCTTTTTCATAAGACACTTCACCTGTAGACCAAGGAACTGGCGTTTTATACGTATTATCTGAATATTTTGTCCATTTATAAACTGCATCACGAGGGAAACCAGAGGCATTAACTGTAATAGTTTGACCTACACAGGCAGAACGGGGATCTACACAAACAGTAGCAGCTTCTGCACTGATGTAGTCAACTGCCACCATTGTGCCTGGACAGGAAGGGAACTGTTCGAAAAAAGGTTTAAAATCATAATTGGCAGTGGTATTAGTTGGCATATAACCATAATAGACCATTTCAAATCTGAAGATATCATACCTATCAGCATCTCCTGCATGATCTGCCATTGTTCTTTCAATATCGCTATAAAACTTGTACCTAACCACATCAGAACCCATGGTCACAAATTTGGATATCACCAATTCACTTTTCCTACCTTGATCAGATTCGTAATAAATATCGACATCCATATTATCTGTAGTCACGGTACCATGACCCGTTCTTGTCATAATGCTCGCATTTGGATCCCAAGTACATCCCTTAGGAACAATCAAATAGAAACGCATGGTAAAACGGTAGGTTTTACCTCTATACAAATTATTAGGAAATATTATAGAGAAAAGATTCTCATTTACTGCTCCTGTCTTTACGTAAAAATTATTATTGGGATTAACACCCATTGAATCATCAATATGCAAAGGAATACCTAAATCTTCCTGGTTCATCAGTTGTCCAGACTTTCCTTGAAATAAAACATTATTATCCGAAAAGTATTGAACCAAATTTCCTGGAGGGGTTGTGTTCCAATTTACAGGCCCTTCATAATCAAAGTCTGTACCTTGGAAGTAATCACCGGTGGTAGTAGTACGACATACGGTGTTTTGGCAATTAGTCGTATTGAGTTTGATTTGTTTGCTATAACTAGCATTAGCAGGTTGTCCATAGAGACTTGTGGTTACCCAGATAGTATTAGCACGCATCTGTTGTAGAACGGTGGAAGAAGTTTCCTCTCCCTCTCTAACTTTAGTTAAATTTCCGAACCCTTCCCATGTGGTTCCATTGTCTGAAATCCACCATTGAATCTTGTCTGTTGGATTATAACCAGAGACGGAAAGAAAAACTGGGTCATTTTCACAAGCTGACTGAACAGATGTTATAGTCTGACCTTGCACCGACACACTTATACCTACAAATAAACAAATAAATAAAAGACTCGAACAGAATCTTTTAGAAATAAATGATTTCATTATCCTTGTTATTTCAATGTTCAAGGGCACTAACTACAAAAACCATGCCCTATTACCTATTATAAACTCATCATCCATGTAAAGAATTGCTTACAAACGAAATAAAGAAGAACGGGACAAGTATACTAAAACAGAATGCAAAAAACAAAGCCCAATTTCTTCTAAAACATCAGAAAACAAACGGAAACAAAGCTTTTTAAAGCATCTCTTCCATTTCTTTTTATCTTTACAAAAATCAAATGCAAAATTAATGGTTTTTTTTTCATTTGTCAACTTTTCAATCACTTTTGTTGCTCTACAATATATAATTAATTGCTATTGACAAAAATACGACAAAATAAACATTTAATAATTTTACATATTTTTTTAATTATTTCCTTTATAGCTTATCACTTTCAAAAAAAATTACAGTAAAAAAGACTTTTTTTCTCATACATATCAAAAATTTAATAAAGAGAAAGAACACACTTAAAAATTCAAATCAAAAGTTTACTTTTGTAATAAAATCAAAATTCAGAAGGTCAGTAATGATAGAGAAAATAATTCTAATTGAAAACGCAGACCCCGTTATCTTTTACGGAGCTAACAATTCGAACATACACACCATAAAAGATCTTTTCCCTAAAATTAAGATTGTTGCCAGAGGCAATGCCATCAAAGCCATCGGAGAAGAGTCTGAAATTGCTGATTTTGAAGAGGTGATTACCAAACTCGAAGCATACTGTGCTAAATACAACATCCTCAAAGAGGAGATCATCATCGACTTTATCAAAGGCAACAAACCCGAAAAAACGGAAGAAAACAATCTCATCATCTACGGCAACAACGGCAAACCTATCATTGCTCGCACCGCCAACCAAATTAAATTGGTAAAAGACTATAACAAAAACGATTTGCTCTTTGCTATCGGCCCTGCAGGTTCCGGCAAAACATATACTGCCATTGCACTTGCCGTTAGAGCATTGAAAAACAAAGAAATCCGCAAAATCATATTGAGCCGTCCGGCTGTAGAGGCTGGCGAAAAGCTAGGATTCTTGCCCGGAGACATGAAAGAGAAGATCGATCCTTATCTTCAGCCACTCTACGACGCATTGCAGGACATGATCCCTTCTTTGAAGCTAAAAGAGTTTTTGGAGAATGGAACAATCCAAATCGCTCCCCTCGCCTTCATGCGCGGACGTACATTGAACGACGCTTTTATCATCCTAGATGAGGCCCAGAACACCACGACTCAACAAATCAAGATGTTCCTAACCCGTATGGGCATGAACAGCAAGATCATTGTAACGGGTGACGTTACCCAAATAGACCTTCCGCCTAGTCAACGTTCCGGACTCATTGACGCTCTTGAGGTTTTAAGAGACACCAAAGGCATAGCCAAAATTGAGTTCGACATCAAAGACATTGTTCGCCACCAGTTGGTTCAGCAGATTGTTGAAGCCTACGACGCGCGCGATAAGAGAAGAAGAGAGAAAAAGGTGGCAGAAGAGAGGATGAAACAAGAGGCAGAACAGACCGAAGCAGAGGAGAAATAAATCCTCAAAAGGACCTCATAATTGACTTCAGGAAACACGGATCAACACGAATTCTCTTTGTTTTAGAGAATCATTCGTGTTCAAAAATTCATCTGAGGATTACAGTAAACTTGTTAAGTTGTTGACTCTGTTCGATACAAGCAAAAAACTATTTCACTAACTTTGCAACAGCAAAACAAAACAGACAATCAATAAATAAACATATATAATATGGAATCAGCATTAACAAAAACGGACTTTAATTTTCCGGGACAAACAGACGTATATCACGGTAAAGTACGTGACGTCTATAGTGTAGGTGACAAATTAGTCATGGTTGCTACCGATAGAATCTCTGCTTTCGACGTTGTACTTCCAAAGGGAATTCCTTACAAAGGACAAATGTTGAACCAAATTGCAGCTAAATTCTTGGACGACACTAAAGACATCTGTCCTAATTGGAAACTTGCAACTCCAGATCCAATGGTAACTGTAGGTATCCGTTGTCAAGGTTTTCCTGTTGAGATGATTGTTCGCGGCTACCTTTGCGGAAGCGCATGGAGAACATACAAGAGCGGTGTTCGTGAAATCTGTGGCGTAAAGATTCCTGATGGAATGAAAGAGAACCAGAAGTTCCCTACTCCAATCATCACTCCAACTACAAAAGCTGAAATCGGCCAGCACGACGAAGACATTTCTAAAGAGCAGATTCTTGCTACGGGTCTTGTGTCAAAAGAGGATTACGAGACATTGGAGAAATACACTTTGGCATTATTCAATAGAGGTACTGAGATCGCAGCAAAACGTGGCCTTGTCTTGGTTGACACCAAATATGAGTTTGGAAAAGCTAACGGAACCATCTATTTGATGGACGAAATCCACACTCCAGACTCTTCTCGTTATTTCTACTCTGAGGGTTACGAAGAGAGATTCAAGAAGAGCGAAGCACAGAAGCAACTTTCAAAAGAGTTTGTTCGTGAGTGGTTGATGGACAACGGTTTCCAAGGAAAAGACGGACAGAAAGTTCCTGAAATGACAGAGGCTATCGTTAAGTCAATCTCTGACAGATATATAGAACTGTTCGAAAACATCGTTGGAGAGAAATTCGTTAAGGAAGATACTTCTGCGTTGAACGCACGTATCGAAAAGAACGTAATGGATTATTTGAAAAAATAAACAGGAAAAACAAATAACCACAAAGAGGCTGTGTCTAGATAGGCACGGCCTTTATTGTATAAAAAGTTCATTTACAGGAAAGTAAAAACACGAATTAACACGAATTGTTTTATTTCAGTTCAATAAATTCAAATGTTTGGATTATTGTTCCGAAACTTTGGTGACATCATGTATTTTACACTAATTTTTTGCGGTCGTAACGACCGCAGGTGACCGTCCGAGATCATTTACATTTACTGAACGATACTATTATATGATAATCAGCTATAAGGTTAAATTCATGTTAAAATTAGAGAATAAGCCGTCTGTACTTTAAACTTTTTTCGCCAAAATTTATTAATATGCCTACTTTAGTGTGAGTAACATGCATATAATTAAGCAATTGAGCCTCATGCTCAGGCAAAAGAGATTCTGCTGCTTTTATTTCAAGGATAATCGAATCATAACATACGAAATCGGCAAAATATTTTTTATTTAACAACCGACCTTTATAATAAACAGGCAATGCCTTTTCTCTTTCAAAAGGAATATTTTCCTCTTTAAATTCTACAGATAAAGCATCTCCATAAACAGCTTCCAAAAAACCATTTTTTAATTCTCGATGAACAGCCATAGCTGCGCCCACGATGTCGAAAACTTCTTTTTTACAAATCAAATCAGCCATATTTATCAGGTGTTTTTTTCATTTGCAAAACTATCATTTTTATTTTAAAAATAAAATTTCAGAAACAAACAACCCTCAATATTACAACAAAAATGCGCTTATAAAACGCAACCAGCGGAATTTATTCCGCTAAGAAATTTGTGTAAAATACATGATACCACCTATCTTCAAGATAACGAACCTAAACTTCAAAAAATCAAAGACCATAAATAAAAAATAATTCGTGACAATTCGTGTTTTAACCATTTAAAAAAACAGAATACATACATCCTCTTAATTTGCAATTTTTATTAATATTTTAACCAATTTCATAGCTATCTTTGCAGGGATGTATTTACAGCATCTGACCATATTGAATTACAAAAATATAAGGGAAGCTGACTTATGTTTTTCTCCGAAGATTAATTGTTTTATCGGCAACAACGGTGTGGGCAAAACCAATCTTTTGGATGCGGTCTACTATTTGTCATTCTGCAAAAGTCACTCCAACTCCATCGACGCACAAAACATCACACACGAAGAGAATTTCTTTGTGCTCAACGGTTTTTACGACAAAGAGGAAATTGAAACGGACATATACTGCGGACTGAAACGCAGGCAGAAAAAGCAATTCAAACGTGACAAGAAAGAGTACGAAAAACTTTCCGATCACATCGGTCTGATTCCTTTGGTACTCGTCTCGCCAGACGATTCGGATCTCATCTCCGGAGGCAGCGACGAACGCCGAAAATTCACTGACGGCTTCATTTCCCAATACGACAAGGCTTACCTCAACGCACTGCTTTCGTACAATAAAGCGGTGATGCAACGTAACGCACTGATCAAATCGGAATGTGCAGACGACGCGCTTTTCGACATTTGGGAAGAACAGATGCAACAAAACGGCGATTACATCTTTAAAAAGAGGAACGAATTCATTCAAGAGTTCCTCCCCTATTTCCAAGAGTTTCACTCATTCATATCGCAAGACAAAGAGTCGGTTGAGTTATCTTACCATTCTCAACTACAAAGCGAAAAGAGCTTGAGCGTGCTTCTGAAGGAGAGCAGGCAGAGAGACCAACTCATTGGATACACAACCCAAGGCATACACAAAGACGATTTAGAGATGACAATGGGCGGAATTCCGATTAAGCGGATCGGGTCGCAAGGTCAGAACAAGACCTACCTCATCGCTTTGAAACTAGCTCAATTTGATTTTCTTCAAAGAATCGGTTCAACAAAGCCCATTCTTTTGTTCGATGATATTTTCGACAAGTTGGACACCCACCGCTTGCAACAGATTATTCTACTACTGAAAAACAACCGTTTCGGTCAAGTTTTCATCTCCGACACGAACCGTGAGCACATCTCTAATATTCTGAAAGAATCAGGATGCGCTTATCATATATATTCTGTAGACAACGGAGAGATTACTCTTTCCGAAAAACAAGAGGATTAGACTATGCAAAGACAAAACATACAATCATTAGGAGATATATTAAAGCAGGTTTTGAAGGAGCAACACCTTGACACCAAACTTTACGAAATGCAATTGATTGATGCATGGTACAAAACATTGGGTTCGACCGTAAAAAAATATACGACCAATATTTATGTGAACGACAAAAAGCTGTTTGTGAAGCTTAACTCATCCGTTCTGAAAAATGATCTGATGATGTCACGATCAGCACTCGTCACTGCTCTCAATAATAAAATTGGAGTTACAGTAATTAACGAAATCATATTTATATAATCATACGATATGTTAGAATTAGACAACATCGAATTCAACCATTCCGAGAAAATTCAAATGCGTTTCAACGATATAGATGTGCTCGGTCATGTCAACAACGCCATTCAGATCACCTACTTCGATTACGGGAAGGTGCATTATTTCGAGTCTTTAAAAAAGCAGATAATCGACTGGAGCGGTTCCGATTTGGTCATGGTTCACTTCGAAGTAGACTTCATGGAGCCTATCTTCCGTGGCAACAACATTGAAGTAAAGACCAAAGTATACGAAATCGGAAACAAAAGTGTCAAACTAGTTCAGATTCTTCAAGACGAAACGACAGGACATATCAAATCTGTTTGTCGTTCTGTAATGTGTGGATTCGACGCCAAGACAAACGAATCTATCATCATCTCAGACGAGTGGAGAAATTTGATTCAGAAATTCGAGAAGTTCAGACCTTGAAAACGTATCTGAAATGAATGAGATGACAGACAACTAATCCATGTCAATTTTATTGTATATTTTACACAAAAAAGCATCAGAAATCTTGCTTCTAACGGAATCAACAGTTATATTTGCAAGTGAATCTAAAATGTATATAATGAAGCATCTTATACTTTTCATATTATTCTCACTTACTTTTTCTTTAGGCAATGCTTATGCTGAAGGTCAATCGAAAGAGCCGCAGGAAATTTCCGTTAGCGTCTCCGACAACAGACTTTACATCATTGGAGCCGCACAAGGTTCAAGCATAACTATCAAAAACATGTTGGGAGAAAAAGTATTTATGGGAGTCATTAAAAATGACAAAGACATTTACGATTTGAATCTGAAAAGCGGTTTTTACATTGTTCAAATCGGCGATGTACTTAAAAGAATTATTGTAAAATAAAGGTGACATTCACTACTTGAGAAAGAATCCAAGGTCTGATCATGGTCTTGGATTCTTTTTGTAAGGAGGAAATCCAAAACTCAAAAAAATTGTCAATCATGAGACAACTGATTCTATCCATCATCCTAGCATTTTGCACAGCTTTTAGTTCATTTGCACAAAATACAGATCAGAAAACAGTCAGCCTAATCACTAGCACGCCGTCAGATCTAGCGGTTTTTACAGTATGGGGGCACACTGCCATCAGAATCCAAGACCCAAGCATCGGTCTGGACGTTATGTTCAACTACGGAATATTTTCTTTCCACAAGGGATTTTATTATAAGTTTGTCAAAGGTGAGACAGATTACAAGTTGGCCATCCAGAGCATACCTGGGACAATGGAAGAGGTAGCTGAGAAAAACTCGTACATGTACGAGCAAGTTCTCAACTTGACAAAAGAAGAAAAAGAGGAAATCATTCAAGCATTATATATTAATGTACGACCCGAAAACAGATATTATAGGTATAATTTCTTTTACGACAACTGCGCAACCCGACCAAGGGAACTGATAGAAAAAGTAACCGGGGGACTCACCTATGCTACTATAGGAAACAAGATGACTTATCGAGAAATCATTCACGAAAGGTTGGCCAACATGAAATGGTTTGCTCTCGGAATCGATTTGTGTTTGGGCAGTCCAACAGACAATGTGGTACCAGATTCCGACATGACGTTTCTTCCTGTCGAATTAATGTCCGTTTTCGAATCTGCAAAAAAGACAAACGGCGAGTCTATCGTAAAAGAGACAAAGACTCTATATACACCTATTCAAAAAACAGAAGAAAAAGACTTAGGATCAAGGGTGTCTCCTATCCTTGCCTGCTGGATTTTCTTAGCATTGATTGTTGCCCACACCCTATTTTATAATTATAAAAAGAAAAATGATTTGTGGTTTGACATTACACTTTGGGCTATTGCAGGTTTAATTGGATCCGTACTATTTTTTCTGGCATTTTTCTCCGTACATCCATCCACCAATCCAAACTTCAACCTATTATGTTTAAATCCACTTCAGCTACTTTTTGCCATATTGGCACCTTTCAAAGCTCTGAAAGAAAAATTAAGATATTATCAGATGGCCAACTTGTCACTCATCTTGATTGCCATTATCGGCTGGCCCATATTGCCACAAAAGTTCAACCCAGCCGTTTTCCCACTTATGATTGCACTAGCAATCAGGGCATTGAATTACATTATGCCACTCCACGAACTTGTTAAGAAATACTCAAAAACAAAAAAATTATAAACAGGCTTGATTTTTCAGAACAATAAACTAATTTTGCATAGTTTTTGCCGTATAGATAAAAACACAAACAACAAAAAACGTTCATAAAATGAAAGCTATTAAATTTATTCTTGTAGCAGCAACCCTAATCGCACTTATGGGTTCATGTAAATCAAAAGCTTGTCCTGGATATGGAGAGGTTCAAAACGACCAACAACAAACAGAACAAAAGGCATAAATGAATCAGTTTGTAAGATATATAAAGATTACGATTGCTCTTGTGATGCTAGCATTAGCTGCAAGCGCATGCAAATCTTCTTCTTGCGGATGTGACACTTATGGCGACTTATATAAAAAAATGAATCAGGCGGAAACACTTGCCTGATTTTTTATTGTCATAAGTTAAGGCTATTTGTGAAATAAAAAACATCTTGCTTTTTTGAAATATCTTATAGTTTGACTATTTTTGCATGTTAGAAAATTACTTTTAAATATAAATTCATAAGAAAATGATTAAACTTGGTATTAACGGTTTCGGACGCATCGGACGTATGGTGTTCCGTGCAGCAGTTGAGAATTTCTCAAAAGACATTCAAGTTGTAGGTATCAATGACCTTTTGGATGCTGATTATTTGGCTTACATGCTTAAATACGATTCAGTACACGGTCGTTTTAACCACGATGTTAAAATTGAAGGCAACTTCTTGATCGTTGACGGAAACAAGATCCAAGTCTTCGCTGAGAAAGATCCTTCTCAAATCACTTGGGGAGCTCTTAACACAGACGTAGTTGTTGAGTCTACTGGTTTCTTCTTGACAGAGGAACTTGCAGCTGCTCACTTGCAAGCTGGTGCTAAGAAAGTTATCATGTCAGCTCCTTCTAAGGATGCAACTCCAATGTTCGTTTACGGTGTTAACGATAAAGCTTATGCTGGACAGAAGATCATTTCTAATGCATCTTGTACTACTAACTGTTTGGCTCCTATCTCTAAGGTATTGAACGACAAGTTCGGTATCAAACGTGGTTTGATGACTACAGTTCACGCTGCAACTGCAACTCAGAAGACAGTTGACGGTCCTTCAAAGAAGGATTGGAGAGGTGGTCGTGGTATTCTTGAGAACATCATCCCTTCTTCTACTGGTGCTGCTAAGGCTGTAGGTAAAGTATTGCCTGAATTGAATGGCAAATTGACTGGCATGTCAATGCGTGTACCTACTTCTGACGTTTCTGTTGTTGACTTGACAGTTGAGTTGGAAAAAGCAACTACATACGATGAGATCTGCGCAGCAATGAAGGCTGCTTCTGAAGGTGAATTGAAGGGCATCCTTGGATACACTGAAGAGGCTGTTGTTTCAACTGACTTCCGTGACGATTCTCGCACTTCAATCTTCGACGCAAAAGCTGGTATCCAATTGGATCCTACTTTCGTTAAAGTTGTATCTTGGTATGACAATGAGTGGGGATATTCAAACAAAGTTTGTGAAATGGCTCGCGTTATCGCTAAGTAATTTCCAAATTTGGAATAAATCTAGGAAGGGTGCTTGGGGGCACCCTTCTTTTTTTATATCTACTGATCAAAACGGCTTTTCAAAAAGCAACGGAATACGGATGTTGATTCTGCGTAGTGACCGTCTGAATTGCATTTTATTTTTGAACAACAAATGCAGATTACGTTATAAGATTTAACCCACCTATTTATTGAATTTGATTCTTTTTTTTTACACATCTCATTGTAGCAGCGCGATTCATGGGTCAGTAGAAATTTAGTGGGGAAAAGCATAAATATTGGCGATACGGAATAGGAAGAACTTCTTATCTACGACCCCACGCAGATTAGCCCTGAAAAGTTTGATTTTCGCATTGAAAGACTCAGCC
>Ga0208197_1000468_pt1 | contig 51155 bp, 52 predicted proteins | sample AD_JPNNA4_MetaG_FD_184444 | JGI IMG/M metagenome (GOLD analysis project Ga0208197, IMG submission 184444) | Active sludge microbial communities of municipal wastewater-treating anaerobic digesters from Japan - AD_JPNNA4_MetaG (SPAdes) (version 2) | ecosystem: Engineered > Bioreactor > Anaerobic...
CCCCCCCCGTCGGCCCGTGGGAAAAGTGATTCTTTTTCCCCGTGGGCTTCGCTGTTTGCTTGTCGCTGGCCAATCAATCCTATCTTGCCATGCCCTACCCTGCCGATCACAAATCAAAGATCAAATGGGTTACCAGAAGAGAAAATGAAGCGGCGGAATCATGCCCGGAAGCTTGTCGGGTGACGTGTTTTTTGCCCTGTTTTTTGTCCAAAAGTGGCAATATAGTGGCAATATTTGACCGGACAAAGAAAAAAGGGTTTAAGCCTTTATTGCCTAAACCCTTTATTTTATTTGGTGAGCCCTGTCGGGATCGAACCGACAACCTACTGATTAAGAGTCAGTTGCTCTACCAGCTGAGCTAAGGGCCCTTGTTTCTTTCTATTCTGGCGCGCCCGGTAGGATTCGAACCTACGACCAACAGATTCGAAGTCTGCGACTCTATCCAGCTGAGCTACGGGCGCGTAGTTTCAAATCCAAAATGGGGTGAGTGAAGGGACTTGAACCCTCAGCCTCCGGGGCCACAACCCGGCACTCTGACCAATTGAGCTACACCCACCATTATCGCCTTGGTGCGCCTGGAGGGATTCGAACTCTCGGCCCACGGATTAGAAGTCCGTTGCTCTATCCAGCTGAGCTACAGGCGCATTTTAATCCTGCACCAAAAAGAGTCAGCCTAATATCCCCTCTTCTTTTTTTTGTCAAGGTTAAAAAGGGCAATACTTTCATTCTACCGGACATACCCGGCGATACCGTCAAAACGGTATTTCTTCAGCGCGGGCGGCACTTTCGGCTGGGTCGAATAGTAGTGTCTTCCAGTGGCCGGATTGAACCAGCGATACAATTCCCGGGTGTTGGTCATGCGGGACGTGGCAATGTTGCCGATGCTTCCCTCATAAATATATCCATCCAGCCGTTTTCTCCCGCCGGTCCGGTCATAGGAATAAAAATGGTCGCGGATGGAGGGATTGTACCAGCGATGAAAAGGCGTCGTTCCGGGAGTTTGCGGCGCAAAAAGCCGAAAGGCAATGCCTTCCTTGACGAAGCGGTTCTGATAAAGCCGCCTGGCTTCCGCCTGGGGATCCGATGTATAAAGATAGTCGGAGTCACTGGAATATAAATAGACATCCAGGACTTTATGAGCCGCGTCGGGAATGATGCTGACGTAAACCTCCGCGGCTTCCTCCCCGGCGTTGGTTTGAAAAAGGATGTCGTCTCCGTAACCCCCGGGAGTCAGGGAAGTGGTGTCAACCTTGACGTTGAGATAATCGATTTCGCTCAGCGTCGTTCCGGAATTCGGAAAAACCGTGATCCATCCCTTCGGCCCCCGCTGGATTTCCCGGCCGAATACTTTCACTCCTTCCACCTCCAGCGCGCCCCCCCTGATAACCAGGTTGAGGGTGTGAGGGCCATCGGTCAAACCTTCAGCAATGAGAATTTCCTTCTTTTCCCATTCCCCGAACATTTCTTCCGGCAGGGTCACCAGCGTTTCGTCAAGATAGACGACGCAGTTGCCCTCCGGAGTATGCGACTTCAGGAAGATGCTGATGCCGGTTCCCTGAAAGCGGTATTTCAGTGAGCCGGCGCCGCTTTTCATCAAAGGGTAGCCGTTTTTTTCGGCCCATTTTCCGGTGAGCTCCATGGCGTCTTTGAGGCGCTCGGGAATGAGGTATTTCCCCGGTTCCGGCAGTTCTTCCTGGAGAAAAGAAAAGTATCTTTCCTGCTTGGGCTCTGCGGGAGGCAGGCTCTTTCCGGCTTCCCGGGAGTCGATGATGGACCACTGAAGCCTCTCCCGGCCTTTGTTGGTCAGTTCTATTTTTTTGGACAGAATTTTCCCGGGGGGCTGGGAACCAAGATCCAGACGCTGCGGGTTTAAGCTGATGGAGGGACTTGTCTGATCGGGTTGAATCCGGAAATCCACAAAGATGTTCATCGGGCCTCCGGCAAAGGTCAGCGCTATCGCCTTCCGGTGCTGGCCGGCTTTCAGGCTCTTCTGGCAGATCAATTCCTTCCCATCGGCCTGCATTTTCATCTTCGCCGCGTAGGCGGGGGGCGCAGATTTGCCGGCGCGCGCTTTTTCAAGGAGTTCGGCGATTGTCAATTCCACGCGCAAAGAAACCGGTTCATGGGACACGTTCACCGGAAGCGCTTTCCCGGATATGACTTCCCAGCCGTCGGGACAGGACGCCGCACATTCCATGGATCCTGTCGTGAGGTCGCTCAGTTTGAATTCGCCAAGAGCGGTTGATCCAGGTTTGATCAATCCCAGATCGATTTCTCTGGGCATGATCGTCAGGACGGGGCGCTGCTCTTCCGGATGAATCATTCTTGAAGAAACCCCGCCTTCGGAGGGTCTGCCGGGCACCTTCTGGTCCGAAGGAGCCACCGCCAAGGCGGGAAACGAGCAAAAAATGAACATTGCGCCGATGAAAAAAATAATTTTTTTATCCATGGTTTCCTCTGGTGAAATTGATGGACTTTTCTAGCCTAAAGAAAGGTTTTACGCAATGATTTTAAAAAACTTGACAGGGGCAATCAAGAAGAGGTAACGTTTGCGCCAATTTTCCATCACCCGTTAAAAAGTTTTGAATAACGAGTATTTTATCGTCATTATTTTATGAATCCTGAAGACCTGAAATACTGGCTGGCGCTTATGTCTGTGGAAGGCGTCGGCGATACGCTTTTCGGTCCCCTGCTGGAGCGGTTCGGATCTCCGGCTGCAGTCTTTTCTGCCTCGGTGCATGAACTTGCCGGGGTTCCCAAAATGAGCAAGAAGATATCTCAAACCATTCTTGCCTTTAACGACTGGGACGGCATTCTGCGCCAAATCGACGGATTGAATAAAGCCGGTATTCGCATCGTGACCTTTCTGGACGAAAACTACCCCCGGCATCTTTTGAATGTGTATGACCGGCCTGCCCTGCTTTACGTTGCGGGACATCTGCACAGCGACGACATTTCCATTGCCATTGTCGGGTCCCGGCATGCCAGCACGTACGGCAAATACACCACGGACAGAATCAGCCGGGAGCTCGCGCTTCGGGGAGCGACGATTGTCAGCGGCATGGCCAGAGGCATCGATTCCTGCGCGCATCGCGGCGCGCTGGCGGCAAACGGGAGAACGATTGCCGTGCTGGGCAGCGGCCTGGACGTCATCTACCCTCCGGAAAACAAAAAATTATTCGAGGCGATTGTTGAGCAGGGCGCCGTCATCTCCGAATATCCGCCGGGGACGCAGCCCCTGCCGTTTCACTTCCCGGCGCGCAACCGGATTATCAGCGGAATTTCCTACGGCGTTCTGGTCGTGGAGGCCGGGGAAAAAAGCGGCTCGCTCATTACGGCAAAACTGGCCATGGAACAGGGGCGCGAGGTTTTCGCAATTCCCGGGCCCATCGACTCGGCGTCTTCGCGCGGCGCCAACCACCTGATCAAGCAGGGCGCCAAGCTGATCGACAGCGTGGATGATATTCTGGAAGAGATTCTGCCGCAGTTGGAAAGAACGGCCAGAGAGCCGGTTTCCCCGGACCGGAAGGCGACTCAAACAGGATCGGAGCAACCCTATCCTCAAAAAAACGGGGTGCCGGAGCGCGCCGTTTTGGAAAAAAACGTGGAGACTCTATTGCCGACCGATCGGAAAATTTTGAAGGCCATCGCCGACGGGAAAACCCATGCCGATGATATTATTCAGGAAACGGGGATTCCCCCTGCCGAGGCGATGGGCGCCCTGATGCGCCTGGAACTGCAGGGACGGGTTTTGCAGCACCCGGGAAAATTGTTCACGCTCAAAAAATAAAAGCTTTACAAATGCATTTTCACCATCTATATGGTGCGCCCACAGACAAGGAGCGTTTATGGCAAACTCATTAATCGTCGTGGAATCTCCCACAAAAGTAAAAACCATCAAGAAATTTCTGGGAAAGGATTTTCATGTGCTGGCCTCCATGGGACACATCAAAGACCTGCCGAAGAGTTCGCTGGGCATCGATCTGGAAAAGGATTTTGAGCCCACCTATCACGTCATCGAAACCAAAAAGAAAACCATCGCGGATCTGAAAAAAGCGGCCAAAGACGCCGAAAACATTTACCTGGCGCCCGACCCGGACCGCGAAGGAGAAGCCATCGCCTGGCATATCGCCGACGTCGTCGATGCAAAGAAAAACAAGAAGGTCTATCGGGTTCTTTTCAATGATCTGACCAAAAAAACCGTACTGGAAGCCATTCAGCATCCGTTGCCGCTCGATTTCGACAAGTACGAGGCGCAGCAGACGCGCCGCATCCTGGACCGTCTGGTCGGCTATCAGATCAGCCCGATCCTGTGGGATAAAGTCAAACGGGGGCTCTCCGCCGGACGCGTGCAGTCGGTGGCCGTGCGCATCATCTGCGAGCGGGAAGAAGAGATCAGCCGGTTTGTGCCGGAAGAATACTGGAATCTGGTGGCGCAGTTTGAGGCCGGCGCGCCGCCTCCTTTCGACGCGAAGCTGATCAAAATCGGCGGGAAAAAGGCAAAGGTATCCAACGCCGAAGAAGCGGGCAGACTGGCGGCGGACATCCGGTCCGCGGAGTTCACCGTCGAAAAGCTGGAGAAAAAAGAAGTGAAGCGGTCGGCCCTGCCGCCGTTCACGACCAGCAAGCTGCAGCAGGAAGCCTCGCGCTGGCTGAAGTTTTCCGCCAAGAAAACGATGAGCGTCGCCCAGAAACTCTACGAAGGCATAGAACTGGGAAAAGAAGGCTCCGTGGGCCTGATCACCTATATGCGAACGGATTCCTACCGGATCGCCGAGGAGCCGCTGGCGGCTGTCCGCAGCTACATCAAGGAAAATTATTCCGATGCGTATCTGCCGCAAAAGCCTCATTTTTATAAAAACGCCCAGAAGGCGCAGGATGCCCACGAGGCCATCCGCCCTTCCTCGATGGCTTTCAAGCCGCAGGACATCAAACCCTATCTGACGCCCGACCAGTTCAGGCTTTATCAACTGATCTGGAACCGCTTTGTGGCCAGCCAGATGAATCCGGCCGTTTTCGATCAGACCACGATCGACATTGCCGGGGCCGACTGCACTTTCCGCGCACAGGGTCAGGTGATGAAGTTTCCCGGCTTCACCATCGTTTACACGGAAGGCAAGGATGAAAAGGAAGAAGAAAACGGAACGGACAAGCTTCTGCCGGACGTCAGGGAAAATGAAATAATAAAGCTCATCAAGCTCGACACGCAGCAGAAGTTCACGCAGCCCCCGCCGCGTTTTTCGGAGGCGTCGCTGGTGCGCGAGCTGGAAGAAAACGGCATCGGACGCCCCAGCACCTACGCCGCGATTCTTTCCACCATTCAGGACCGGGAATATGTGCGCCTGGAGAAGGGCAAATTCTTCCCGACGGAGCTGGGGAAGATTGTCACGGAGCTCCTGGTGCAAAGTTTTCCAACCATTCTGGATATGGCCTTCACGGCGGACATGGAAAACAAGCTGGACGCCATCGAAAACGGCGCCAATCAGCGCGTCCGGACGCTGCAGGATTTCTACGGTCTTTTCTCCGGAGAGTTGAGCAAGGCGAAAAAAGGCATGCGGAATGTCAAACTGGAAGAAACGCCGACGGACCTGGTGTGTGAAAAATGCAGTTCTCCCATGGTCATCAAATGGGGGAAAAACGGGAGGTTCCTCCGCTGTTCAAAATATCCCGATTGCAAGAACACCAGGAATTTCACCCATGATGAAAATGGAAAGGTCCAACATATGGAACCCCAGACCACCGAGGTTAAATGCAACAAGTGCGGAAAAAACATGGTCGTCAAGGAAGGGCGTTTCGGTCAGTTTCTGGCCTGTTCCGGCTATCCGGAGTGCAAGAACACGATGAACGCGACCGTCAATGAAAACGGCGATGTGGTTGCCCAGGAAGCGCCGCATACGGACGAAGTCTGCGAACTTTGCGGAAAACCGATGGCGGTCAAGCGCGGCCGCTACGGCCAGTTTCTGGGATGCACCGGCTATCCCGAATGCAAAAACATCAAAAAGCTGGGGAAGGACGGCAAAGTCACCCCAAAGGAACAAGAGGTCCTTTCCGACGAGGTCTGCGATCTGTGCGGAAAGCCCATGGCGGTCAAGCGCGGCCGCTACGGCCAGTTTCTGGGATGCACCGGCTATCCCGAATGCAAAAATATTAAAAAAATCCCCAGAAAAAAATCGGACGAATGAAATCCGGGCGGGTCATGATCATCGGAGGGGGCCTGGCCGGCTGTGAAGCGGCCTGGCAACTGCTGCGGCGCGGACATCGGGTCGATCTTTACGAGATGAAGCCGCGTCGTTTTTCTCCGGCTCACAAGACCGAACGGCTGGCCGAACTGGTCTGCAGCAATTCTCTCAAATCCAATCAACCGGACAGCGCGCCCGGCCTTCTCAAAGAAGAGATGCGCAGACTGAATTCTCTGATCCTGTCCGCTGCCGACCAAACGGCGGTGGCCGCCGGCAGCGCGCTGGCCGTGGACCGGAACAAATTTTCCCTCCGGGTCGAAGAGCAACTGCTTGCGCAGGAAGGTTTTTCCTTACACCGCGCCGAGGTTACGGATATTCCCCAAGACGGTTTGACGATTATCGCCACGGGGCCTCTCACATCCGATGCGCTGGCGCACTCCATCTCCCGAATGCTCGGCGGCTCCTATTTGTATTTTTACGACGCGATCGCCCCGATCGTGGAAGCCGATTCCATCGACATGGATAAAGCCTACTGGGCCTCCCGCTACGGCAGGGGCACGCCGGATTATCTGAATTGTCCGCTTTCACGGGAAGAGTACCGGCGTTTCCGCGAAGCGTTGCTGGCGGGGCGGAAAGTTGAGGCCAGACCGTTTGAAGACGTCCGCCACTTCGAGGGGTGCCTGCCGATTGAAATCCTGGCGGCGCGAGGAGAAGAGACGCTGGCGTTCGGCCCCATGAAGCCGGTGGGGCTTATCCATCCGCAAACCGGGCAGATGGCCTATGCCGTAGTTCAGCTCAGGCGCGAAAACAGCGGCGGCACGCTATTCAACCTGGTCGGTTTTCAAACCAAGCTGACCTGGCCGGAACAGGAGCGCATTTTCCGGATGATTCCCGGCTTGGAACACGCGCGGTTCGCGAGGATGGGAAGCATTCACCGCAATACCTACATTCACTCCCCTTCCCTGCTTTTGCCCTCGCTGCAATTCCGGGGCCATCCCGATATTTTCTTTGCCGGCCAGATCAGCGGGGTGGAAGGCTATATGGAATCCACCGCGATGGGGCTTTTGGCGGGCTTGAACGCCGCCTCGATCCTGGAAGGGAAATCCCCTCTCCCGCCGCCGCGGGAAACGGCCATCGGCGCGCTGGCGCGCTATATTACATCGTCCGAATCGGCGGACAACTTCCAGCCCATGAACATCCATTTTGGGATTCTTCCCCCGCTGAACGCGCCAAGAATGAAGAAAAAAGAAAAGCATCTTTTCTGCGTGCGGCGCGCCTTGGAGGCTCTGGCGGACTGGGTGCGGGATCAGGGGCTTTCGTGACAAATCGAGAGCTTTGAATAACGGCCGTTTTTGTCATTTCGACCGAAGGGAGAAATCTTTAACAAACGGCCATCCTGAAGGTTTCTCGTCGCTCACGCTCCTCGAAATGACATTTTTCAAAGCTCTCAAATCATGACGGGCGCTATGGCGTGATATTTTCTTCCTGAATCTTTCTGTAAATCGCCTGGAAGCGTTCGTTGGGCGTCCGGCCTTCCGGATCCGAAGCATACTCCTTTTTGAGCCCCTTGACAAAATACATGCCCACAGCGCCCTTGTTTTTCGCCAGCACCTGCCCGCGGGCTTCGGTTTCAAAATAATCTTTAATCCGGGCGTAGGTGGATTCGGAAATGTTGATTCTTCCCTTCCCGCCCGAAGATTCCATGCGGCTGGCCAGATTGACGGAATCGCCCCAGACGTCATAGACAAATTTCTTTTTCCCCACGACGCCGGCCATCAGCGGGCCGCTGTTGATTCCGATCCGAATCTCAAAGACCGGCCGCCCGCTCTGAGACTTTTCCAGGTTGATCTGCTCCACAAACGACCGGATTTCCAAAGCGCCCAGAACCGCGTCGATGGCATGCGTCGCGTTGGGAAGGGGCACGCCGCCCGCATACATATAGGAATCGCCGATGGTCTTGAGCTTTTCCAGGCCGTATTTGTCCATCACGCGGTCAAACCGGGAAAAGGCCGAATCGAGCTCCCGGACCAGCTGGTCGGGCGTCAGCGCCTCGGAAATCTTGGTAAAGCCGACAAAATCCGTAAAGACAATGGTCGCGGCCGGATAAAACACGGGTTTGACGTATCCCTGGCCTTTCAGCTCCTCCGCCACAACGGGCGGCAGGATATTCAACAGCAGGTTGTCGATTTTTTCCTTGTCGGACCGCATTTCCTCGCTCTGCTGCTCAATCTTTCTGGATTTCAGCCAGCTGGCCAGCCGGGTATTATGCATCAGGTAAATGAACGCGATGGCGACAACTGTCGCGCTGGACAAATCCTGGAGGCTGTAGCGGTCGCTCGGCCGGTTGAAGTCAATATTTTCAAGGCGACCGACGACAAAGAACGTCAGCAAGGACGCTGCGATGATCACCAGGGCATACCGGCGGTCCACGGGCACCAGAGCCATCACGGTCAAAATGAAAATATAGCCTCCCACATACACGGGATCGGCATCCGCCAGGGCGGTGATGAGCCCGCAGCCGATCGCCAGGTAGGCGCCGATGAGAACCAGAAACAGCATGTTGTATTGAAGAAAGCGCTTCGAAATATACAGGATAAAGATGATAACACTGAAGACGGACAAGCCTATGCGGATGACGGGAAGCAGAGGCTCTTCCGGGTGGAGCATGGCGTCGAGGTAAATATAGGGCAGCCAGGCCACCGATGTAATGAGGGAAACGACGAAAAGGATCCGGCCGCACTGTTCGTTCAATTCTTCGGAAAAAGACTGCGGATAGGCGTCGCGCTCACTTTCGAAAATGGCATAATCGCGCACCCGCTCCCATGCGTGTTTCAGAACAGACACGTTTGCCTCCTTCAGGGTTTCACCCGCCCCTTTCGGGACAGGCGTTCAGTTCACAGAATTACAAACGTTATTCCATCCGCCGGTGATGGTCTTGCATCACCGTTTTATGCCTTGTTGTATTCCTCAAACATGATGGTAAACACGGCCCGCCCCTGTGTGGCGGAGCGCAGGTCCGTTGAATAACCGAACAGGGCCTTGAGCGGCACCTTGGCTTTGATTTCGGAGACGGGCCCCTTGGGATTGACCGCCTGGATCTCTCCCCGGCGGGCATTGATGTCGCCGATGACGTCGCCCATGAATTCACTGGGAGTGATGATGTCCACCATCATGATCGGTTCGAGCATGATGGGTTCCGCGGCAAGACAGGCGTCACGGAACGCCGTCGCGGCGGCAATTTTGTATCCCTGGATGGACGCTTCCCCCTCGCGGTACGCGCCGCCGGTCAGCCGGGCGGATACGTCGATGACCGGATAGCTGTTGAGCACGCCGCTGGTCATCGCATCGCGGATGCTCTCTTCAATGGCCTCATGATATTCGGCGGGGATGATTTCTTCGGGGATCGCGTTCACGATTTCATTCCCGGCGCCTCGCTTACGCGGCGTCAGTTCAAGGCGGACCTGGCCGAAATGCTTCTTGTCCCCCAGTTCCTTTTCAAACAGATATTCGGCCTCGGCGTGCCTTTGAATCGTTTCGCGGCACACGACGCGGGGGCGTCCGACATTGACGCGGGCGTTGAATTCACGGTGCAAGCGATCCACGATGATTTCCAGGTGCAGTTCGCCCATGCCGGAAATGACGGTTTGCGCGGTTTCGTCTTCGTACTTGACTTTTAATGTCGGATCTTCCTCGGTCAGTTTGGCCAGCGCGACGGCCAGTTTTTCCTGGTCCGCGGGAGTTTTGGCTTCGATGGCCTGGCTGATGACCGGCTCGTAAAACTCCATCTGCTCCAGAACGATCGGATGCGCCTCATCGCAAAGCGTATCGCCCGTGGTCGTTTCCTTCAGCCCCAGAACGGCCACCAGATCCCCCGCGGAAGCGCGGTCGATTCTTTCCCGCTTATTGGAATGCATCTGCAAAAGCCGGGCAATTTTTTCCTTCTTCTTCTTGACGGCGTTGTAAACCTCTCCATTGGAAGAAATCTGTCCGGAATAGATGCGCAGATACGTCAGCTTGCGTCCTTCGTCCATCTGAACCTTGAACGCCAGGGCCGCAAGCGGCTCTTTGTCCGAACTGCGGCGGATTTCCTGCTGCCTGGTTTTCGGATTGATGCCCTCGACCGGGGGAATATCTTCCGGAGACGGAAGATATTGGATGACCGCGTCCAGAAGGGGCTGGATGCCTTTGTTGCGCAGGGCGGCTCCGCACAGGACCGGAACAATTTTCAGGGCGATCGTCGCCTTGCGCAGCGCCGTGATGATCTGCGCCGGCGTCGCGTCCTCCCCGGCCAGGTAAATCTCCGCCAGTTCATCGTCGCAATCGGCCAGGGTCTCTATCATTTTTTCCCGCTCCAGCGAGGCGGCTTGGGTCAGATCCTCCGGGATTTCGCCGACGGTAAAGTCCGCTCCCTGCGAGGTCTCATCCCAGATCAGGAGCTTGCGGTTGATCAGGTCCACCACACCCTGAAACGTGTCCTCGCTTCCGACCGGAATCTGCACGGGGACGGGAAGAGAGCCAAAACGATCGCGCATCATCTCCACGACATGAAAAAAATCCGCGCCGATCCGGTCCATCTTGTTGACGAAGGCAATCTTGGGAACGCCGTATTTGTCCGCCTGTCGCCAGACGGTTTCGGATTGGGGCTCGACGCCGGCAACGGCGCAGAAAACCACCACCGCGCCGTCCAGGACACGCAGGGACCGCTCCACCTCAATGGTAAAATCCACGTGCCCCGGCGTATCAATGATATGAATCTCGGTATTCTTCCAGGTGCAGGTGGTCACCGCGGAGGTAATGGTGATGCCCCTCTCCTGCTCCTGGGGCATCCAGTCCATGACCGCTTCGCCGTCATGCACTTCGCCCATTTTATAGGATTTGCCCGTATAAAAAAGAATCCGCTCGCTGACGGTGGTTTTTCCCGCGTCGATGTGGGCGACAATGCCGATGTTGCGCGTGCGTGATATTTTGGATTTCGGCGCCATGGGGTAGTCAGCTTTTCTCCTCTTTGGCGGGCGCGTAGAGGTCTGGGTCCGGTCGAAACGGATGCGTCGTGGAGATGTGCCCCTTGATGGTGGGCAGTTCTTTGCCGTCCACCAGAATTTTTACCGCCTGGATCTGGGGAACATTTTCCGTCAGGGTATTGGTCAGGGAATAAATGGTCATCATCTCCGCCGTGGAACCGCCCGGATGGTTCTTCGTCAAACCGGCGCCGAAGTTGACCTGAGCGGTTCCGTCTTTGTCCAGACGAATATCTTTGAAGACTACACCCGCGGGAAAGGTGTTGACGTTGCCGGTTTTGCTTTTGGTTTTGGATCCCTCCAGAAGCGCCCTGATCACTTCTCCGGCCTGCTGCGCCGGATCTTCTTCCTTGTAAATCACCCGTTTTTCGGGAACGAGAAATCGTTCCAGAGGATCTGAAAAGTAAATTTTGGCTGATATTTTTTTCCGGTTTAACGCTTCCATGTCAACCGGCGGGAACAAGGCGTTGAATAAAATGACAAAGAAAAGCACCAGCAGCAAAACGATGCCGCCGATGATGGCGGCCAGATAGGCGATCCGGGTGGATTTCTTTTTTTGGCGGTCTTTGAAATTTTCGGACCGGCGCTGCTTTTTCGTGGACATGACTAAAACCTTTCTTAAAAAAACTGCGCCAATCTAGGGTATTTTTCCTTCAGTGTCAAGCCCGGCAAACTTCCTGCCGCAATGAAATTCTTCCGGACGGCGCCTATGAAGTTCGCGTTTTATACAACTGGCCGGCCGGCGGATACTCTGATCAACCACCTCGCGGCAAGCTGTCGAGGCATAAAATGAACGTCATGATATCGCACAGCAAGCTGCGGAGAATGAACGCTCGTCCCGCTTAAGCGGGATTCAATTCCGCTATCCTTTCGCCGTCAGATAACTCTGGAAGCTGAAATAAAAAAGGCCGGCGGGCACCAGGCCCGCCGGCCTTACGGACGTGCTTTTGCATCATTCGTCCTGCGCGACGGCGTTTTAATAATTTTCAGCCAGCACCTCATAATAGGACTGCGGGTGCCTGCAGGCGGGGCATTCCTTCGGCGCCTCGGCCCCTTCATACACGTAGCCGCAGTTAATGCAGTGCCACTTGGTCGCCGCCTTTTTCGCGAACACCTCGCCTTTGACGATGTTGGCGGCCAGTTTGCGGTAGCGCTCTTCGTGGAACTTTTCCACCTTGGCAATCTGCTCAAAAGAGCGGGCTACTTCCGGAAATCCTTCCTCCCTGGCGATTTTCGCGGCATCGGCGTAGAGCACGGTCCACTCCATATTTTCTCCGGCCGCCGCAGCCTCCAGATTGCTTTTGGTGTCGCCGATCACGCCCGCCGGATAGGCGGCGGTGATTTCAAGCTCTCCGCCTTCCAGATACTTGAAAAACACTTTGGCGTGCTCTTTTTCATTTTCCGCCGTCTCCAGGAAAAAGCGGGAAATCTGTTCGTATCCCTCTTTCTTCGCGGCGCTTGCAAAAAATGTATAGCGGTTTCTGGCTTGCGCTTCGCCGGCAAAAGATGCCAGCAGGTTTTTCTCCGTTTGGGTCCCCTTAATTGATTTAGCCATCCTGCGTCTCCTTTCAATTTCGTTTTTTTAATTTGTATAGGTTTTCCAGTGTGTTATCAACCCTTGCCTGCAACAACTTAATCACCAAAAATTTAATGTCAAACGGCGTCAAATATTTGTTAATTTTTCAGACGGATTGTAGTATGTATTCTCAAAGTTTTTGCGCTGTGCCGATTCATTCCCCAACGCGGAAAACTGCTTAAAACATTTCAAGGAGGAAGCAACAAAATGGCAACAATTATGCCCGAAGCTGAAAATGTTCAGAAGGCGATTAAATGGATCTCCGGCAGTCTGGAAGACGGCGAAGGTCAGCCGTTGCATGTGCTGATCGAAAAGGCGGTTTTCAAGTTTGATCTGTCCCCCAAGGATTCCGAGTTTCTGTTGGGTTTCTTCCGCAATCACAAGAAATAGAAACAGCCGGGGGCGTTGGACATGCGCCACGCCCCCGCCGCCGTCTCTGCGGTCCTCTGAAAGAAATTTCCGCAAATGCTTATTTTTTCAGCAGATCCCGAATCTCCGCCAGCAGTTCCTGGTCTTTGGTCGGAGCCGGAGGCGCTGCTTCCTTGCTTTTCACGATCATGCCGATAAATTTCACGATAAAGATGTACAGGGCCAGCGCAATGATCAAAAAGTTGACCACTTCACCAATGAAAAGTCCGTAGGGAATTTCTTTGCCGTTGACCACCCACTTCCAGGCCAGATAGCCCTGTTCGCCGGGCATGATGAGGCTGATCAGCGGCATGATGATGTGCTTGACCAGGGAATCAATGATCTTGCCGAACGCGGCTCCGATGATCACGCCGATGGCGAGATCCACCACGTTGCCCTTCAAGGCGAAATTCTTGAACTCTTCCACCAATGCCGATACTTTTGGTTTGGGCGCCATGCCTCCTCCTTTCGTGCTTTTCTTCAATACATCCTGGACATTTCCTCATAGACTTTCAATTCGATCACGCTGAAAAAAGTATCATATTGTTCTTTCTGCAGCAGGCGGCGCATTTCCCATCCCGTTTCCGTTTTTTTCTCCGTGGTCACAATCAGCGTCACCTCGCATTCCTTCCAGTTGATCCGTTTCACGCGGGCGTTCGTCTTGGTCCGCCAATCTCCCGAAATCATGAAGTCCGAATCGACCCGATTGTTGTCGTAATCAATGGCAACATTCCGACCGATTTTTTTCTCCTCCAGGACGCCGGCAACGGCTTTGAGAATGTATTTCTCCTTCGCCTCGTAAACATGCCTGTATTCATCAGGGCTGGTCAAGACCTCCGATCCAAATTTCCCGGCGCACGACGCAAGGCAAAGAACCGCCAAAAAAGAAAAAAATAAAAACCGTGATTTATGAATCATTCATCTCTCCTGTTTGGGACATGGGTCTATGCCCGGTTGCTTCCGTTGACCCACCAGTCGCTTTTGTCCTTGAACCACCAGTGCGATGAATCCGTTTGAATGATTCGGTCGGCCAGCTTTTTTCCTTCCTCGGTGGCAAGCCTCTGCAGCGCGTACCGGATCCACTCATCGGAATATTTGTTGCCCAAATCCCCGTATTCTTTCAGCTGAAGAATCAGCGCGATCTGATCGGCGTCCCGGGCGGTCTTCGCTTCCGGGGTTTCCCTCGCGTTGAACTCGTCGATCGCCTGACGGATGTCGCCGCCGAAAAAAAGCCCTTCCGTCAGTTCCCGGACGGCTTTGGCCTCGTTCACTTCCACGTATTTCTTGTTGACGTAGTTCATGTCGCCGGTGCGGGCTTCGGGCAGATCGTGAAGAATGCACATTTTTAAGACGCGCAGTTCGTTCAAAGACGGATTGAGCTTGCACAGAGCGTAGCCGATAAAAACCGTCCGCAGAATATGCTCCGCCACCGACTCCCTGCCGCTGCCCAGAAACTGATAACCGCTGCGGGGCGTTTTGCTGAGCATCCCCACTTCAAACAAAAAATCGGCAATGCTTTCCATCTTATCCCTTTTTCAACACTTTGATCCGGTTGGCCATCATTTCGGACAGTTTCCGGATTTGCAGTTGCAGCGAGGCGATGCTGTCCGGTCTTGCGCTTTCGATTTTATCGAGCTGGGCCCTCCAGTGCTCCAACAGGGCTATTTCATTTTCCTTCAACTTCTTTTCGAACCGTTCCTGATACTCCTTGATGAAAGCGGCGGTCGAAGCATCCATTGGCGCCATGTGCATCCTCCCCATATTTCCTGAAATTACGGCAAGACTCTATAACAATCCTCCTGAAAGATGCAACAAACTTTTCTTCAAGCATCATTTGACAGCCCCGGTTAAATACTATAAGAAAGCGCAGCAAAAAAACGGCAGGAAACAACAACGCATGGGCTGCAAACCAAAACCTGAAGACATCGCCGGCGGTCAGGCCATTCTCGAAGGCGTCATGATGCGCCACGGCGACAAGATCGCCGCCGCCGTGAGGCGCCCCGACCGGGAGATTGTTTTTCAGGAGCGGCGTTACGTTCCCTTAACGAAAAGATACAAGCCTCTGGGCTGGATGTTTGTCCGGGGTACGGTCAGTCTGTTTGAAATGATGATCATCGGCATTCAATGCCTGATGTTTTCGGCGGAAGTCGCTCTTTCGGAAGAAGAAAAAAAGCCGCAGGGCTGGGAAATGTATGTTTCCTTCGCCATCAGCTTTACGGTGGCCATTTTTTTCTTTGTGGTGGTTCCGGCTTTTTTCTTTACCAAAGTAAAAATATATATCGACAGCCTGATTCTTCTAAATATTCTGGAGGGTTGCGTCCGGCTGGGAATATTTTTATGTTTTCTCGCCGCCACGCTGCTGATGGCGGATATGCGCCGCGTTTACATGTATCACGGCGCCGAGCATAAAACCGTTTTCGCGTGGGAAGACGGGCAGGACCTGACGGTGGAAAACGTGAAGAAGTACTCCACCCGCCATCCGCGCTGCGGCACCAGCTTTATTCTTTTCGTGATGATTGTCTCCATCCTGGTTTTTTCCCTGCTGGGCCGCCCCGACTTCCTGCACCGGGTCATTTACAAGATCCTGCTGATGCCGGTGATCGCGGGCATTTCTTATGAAGCCATCCGCTTTACCGGAAAATACGGACGCTTCAAACTGGTGCGGATGCTGAGCTGGCCGGGGCTCGCCCTGCAGAAAATCACCACGCGGGAACCGGATGACGATCAGCTTGAAGTCGCCATCGCCGCGATGAAAAAAGTGATCTGACGGCGCTTCTCCATCAACACGCACTCCTGTGATTTTAACCTGTCCCCGCATAAGAGCTTTCTCACCAATGGTTTTTCAACCCGATGGGCATTGACTTTTCAGGGAACTTGAAGTAATTGAAAACGCAAGGTTGACGGTCTCTTAAAAGTCATTTTCGCACCGTTTTCGTCACACCGGCGAAGGCCGGCATCCAGCCATTACAATAAGTTCTGGACTCCGGCGCTTGTACCCTCTCGCCACCTTCAAGTGGTTAGGGTATTCGCCGGAGTGACGGTTTGAATTACTTTTTACGAGGGCGTCCAGGTTATCTTTATCGTTTTCGGGGGCAATCGTTCATGAGGCATTCATTTTTGCCGGCGGGGGTATGCGTAATCCTTTCAGCAATGACCTTTTGTTTTCAAGCCATCTCCGCGCAGGAAGACAGCGCACAGCTCACTTTCCGGAAAACGGCTGTTTCCAAAAAATCCGTTCAGGTTCACACGGTCCGGGAAAACGAAGCGATTTACGGCATCATCCGCAATTTGCCCGGCGTTGCCGAAAAGGATATCCCGCGCTATTTCCAAATAATCAGGGCGTTGAACCCCCAGGTCAAAAACTGGGACAAAATATACCCGGGACAAAAGATCACACTTCCTTCGACAAGCAGCGCCGGCGCCCGGAAAGAAGAATCGGCCGCCGCGACGGAAGGCCTTTCATCGGGAGCGTCCGGATACCGAAACTACCGGGTCAAGAAGGGCGAATATCTCATTCGCATTGTTCACCGTGAGCTGAATATTCATTCCAACACGCAGCAGGCCATGCTCAAAATCAAAGAAATGAATCCGTCCATCCGGGATGCCAATCTCCTGTATCCGGGACAGATCATTCGTCTTCCCAAAGGCAGTATTCAAGCCAAAACCGTTGTGTCCACGCCCCAAATGGATGATCCGCCGCATGCCCCGGCAACACTGCCGGAAGAGCAGTCCGCGCAAACCGGCGAAGCGCGGCCGTCCGCCGCAATGATGCCGGAAGATTCCCTTGCACAGACCGAAAAAGCAGCGTCCGGAAAGATGTCTTCCCCTCTGTCCTCCGGAACAAAACTGGAAATCATCAGACACATCGTGACACAGATGCAGGGAACCCTGACGACCAAAGGCAATTATTATCTTCCGGTTTCCAAAACCGCCCAACTGACGATTGACTGCTCCGCCATCCCCGTGTTGGAGCTCAACGATCAGACCACGGTCTTTCTGGATATGAAAAACCGGTCCGATGTCCCGTTGAGAAAACTGATCGGCAGCCGGTGGAAAAACTGGCACATTGTCAAAATCGACGCGAAAGACGACGTGATCGTCATGCTGAAAAAAATATTTGAAAAAAGCAAAAGCTACGAATTGATCAGAGCCGAAAAACCGCTCGCTGTGGGATCGCCGCCAGATGTGGAAATTCCCGTGGACTGGCTGATCAACCGGAAAACGGCCGCACAGCCTCCTAAAACGGTCCAGGGACTGCGGCTGGTTTACCACAACCAGGACGTTCTGCCCCCGGCCATCACGCACTTTGCCCGGGCCAATTCCCTGGCGATCACGGAATTTTCTCCCCGCACGGGCCTTGCCGGCCGGCCGGAGGAGCTTTATCACCTGTCCCCCATGACGGTTTTGCCGAAATCGCCCGCCGGTGAACTTGGCCATGCCCTGCTTTCCTATCTGAAGCTGCCGGCTGAAAAGGACGCGGAAATCCGGGTATTCAACCTTGAAAAGGACGGATTCAACCTGTCGATCAAAGCGGATATTCTGTTGGCGCGGGGTGAAAAGAAGACGGTGGTTTTATCCCGCACCCTTCCCGAGGAATTTATTCACGTCCTCCGGAAATCCGGCTATGAGCTCATTTTTGTATCCGACCAGGACAATCCCGCGACAACCCTGGAAAAGATTCTTCGGGGGGGGAATGTCCCCTTCGCGTCCGGCTATTTTTTATTTTCCGGCACAGACAAAAATCAACCGCCTTATACCATTGGATTCCAGGGCATTAAGGTCAAGGCCGATCGGGATATTTATGTGGTGAATTTTGATGTCCATCCGGACCTGCTCGGGCTGCTGAAAGAAGCGTGGTCGGCAACCTTGGTCCGGTACTAGCGCTCCGCGCCGGTTAACGGATCACACGAAAGCGCCGCGGAAGCTTTTCTGCCGCGTTTTTTATTTATGAAAGAGGAATTCCATGAGCATCAAGGCGCTTGCCCTTTTTTCCGGCGGGCTCGACAGCATTCTGGCCGTCCGGCTGGTTCAGGAACAGGGAATAGAGGTTGCCGGCCTGACCTTTACGACCCCCTTCTTTAACGCGCACAAGGCCCGGGCGGCGGCAGAGCAGATCCGGCTGCCTCTCACGGTGGAAGACATCACGGGCGAACATCTGCTAATGCTGAAGTCCCCGCGCTACGGCTACGGCAAAAACATGAATCCCTGCATTGACTGCCATACGCTGATGCTGAAGATCGCAGGCAGGAAAATGGAACAAACCGGCGCGGATTTCCTGTTAACCGGCGAAGTGCTGGGCCAGCGCCCCATGTCCCAGACGCGACAGTCTCTGCATGTGGTCGCGAAGAATTCCGGCCATGCCGATTCCATCCTGCGGCCGCTTTCCGCCCAATTGTTGGATCCGATCAAGGCGGAACGGGAAGGAAAGATCGATCGGTCGCACCTGCTGGCCATTTCAGGCCGCGGACGGAAGGAACAAATGCGTCTGGCGGAAACTTTCGGAATCTTGCATTACCCGCCGCCGGCGGGCGGCTGCCTGCTGACGGATCCGATGTTTGCAAGGCGTCTCCGAGATTTGATGTTGCACGGCGAGGACCGCGGAATCCGGGATTATGAGCTTTTGAAATACGGACGGCACTTTCGCGTCCCCGAAACCGGCAAAATCATCGTCGGCAGAAATCAGTCCGACAACGAAGCCCTGCGGGGTCTTGCGGCGGAGGACGACCTGGTCTGCTTGATGGCCGACTTTCCCGGTCCGTTTGTTCTGGCCCCCGGCGGCAGCGAAGCGGCCGTGGCCGTGGCCGCCTCTCTGTGCGTCCGCTATTCCGACGCCCCGGCAGACAGGGAAGCCCTCGTTTCGTGCAGGCGCCGGGGAAAATCCGCCATCATCACCGCGCGGGCCGTTTCGCAGGACCTGTCCCAGCGCTGGATGATTTAAAGGCTCTTCCGGTCCGGTGCTGCGGACGCAGAAGATCGTAAACGGTCTTCACGGGATTGAAAACCGCGAGTGGAAGTTCGACAAAAACCGTGTTCCAGAGGGCCATGCCCCCGTTCCAGAGCCCGGGCAGTTCCTGCGCCAGAAGTTCGCGCCCTTTCCGGGTTTTGGGGCTGATCAGATAGGCGTCCCGGTTGACGAAGTCCTCCAGAATAAATTTTCCCCCGCGATAATTTTTTGTGCAGCAGACCATATCGACCGGATTGAAATAAGAAGCTGACGACCAAATGCCCGCCTGTTGGGGAAGGCTGAAATCAACATGGGCGGATTCCACGATCTGCAAAGTTCGGGATTGATCTTTTTCCAGAACCCAGAAGGGTCCGCCGCCCGGCTCTCCTTCGTTTTTGACCATGCCGCACACGCGCAAAGGCCGGTTCAGCCGTCGAAACAGCCACTGTTTTTTTTCCCGGGCCGCCAGCTTGTGGAATTCTTTGGGAAAGTCCGCGCTCAGCGCATCGCGGCAGAATTCCGAGATAGCCTGAAGGTCCGGCAAGGAAAGACTCTTCTGTTCCAGTTGCCGCAGGCAGGAATAAACCTGCCGCCGCGTCTCGATCATCAATCCCCCCAGTGCTTTTTTGCAGGGCAGAATTTTCTTTTGCAGAGACTCCGGCGAAATATTGTCGATGTTTTTGACAAAAATAAGGTCGGCGTCGATGGCCTGAAGGTTTTGCAAAAGAGCGCCGTGTCCGCCGGGCCGGAAGACCAGGCCACCGTCTTCATCACGGAAAGGCCGGGATTGCCCGTCCGCGGCCACGATGCTCGTGGACGGGGACTGCAGGGACAAATCCACGTGAAAACGGACGCCGCAGCTTTCTTCGAGCCGGGGAACCATTAATCGCAAAAACGATTTTACCGGTTGGACATGCTCGGCGGAAACCGTGAAGTGCAGCCGACAGACCCCTCTCCTGTCCGCAATCAGGTCCGCCGCTTCACGCAGGTGCTCCTCCAGCGCCGTCCGGACTTCTCCTCCCCGGTAGGCGTGAAAGGAAATGAGCGCTTTGGGAAGACCGCTGAAATTCAGGCCGTCCGGAAGAAGAATGCTTTGAAGAACGGCCCGGACGTCTTTTTTTCTCAACATTCGGCGCGTGCCGTCGTTTTGTTTCAGAAGGGAAACAAAGGGCATTCGATCCAAATCGCGAAAAAAAGACCGGTCCAGCCCGTCATTGCCGAAGGTCCCCCGGTCCGCCGCCGCATACCACCCGGCAAACATGCGGCTGGCCGCGCCCGATGCGGGAACAAATTTTACCATTTTGTGTCCGGAGGCCTCGGCGTCATACAGCCGAATGAGGCGCCTGCGTTCCGCGGGGCTCAGGGAACGGATGCCGTCACCCGGGACACAGGGGCGCACAAGCGTCAAAGACCGGAAGCCGCGCCGGTAGGCTTCCAGTTGTTTTTTCACGTCGGACGGCCGCAGGCCAAGCGCCCGGATGCGGCGCAGATCCTGCGCGTTAAAAAGATTGTTCCTCACACCGGAACGAGGGATCAAGCGTTACACCTCCTGTTCGGCGGCAGGCCGTTTATCTGAAAAACGTGTCGTAGATTCCCACCACGATGATGAAGAAAATCAGTACGGGAACAACATACCGAATCAGCAGAGCCCACCCCTGGCCGATCATGAACCGTTTATGGCCTTTATTGACTTCGGCAATCGCGTGTTTGGCGCCCCACACATAGCCGGTGAAAATGGCCATCATGAAGCCTCCCACGGGCAGCAAGATGCTGTTGGAAATCCAGTCGTAGGTGTCGAGCAGATCCTTGTTCAATCCCGGGAAAGAGAAGTCTTTCAGGACACTGTATCCCAGCGTCGCCGGCAGCCCCACGATAAAAATGACCAGCCCCATGACAACAGCGGCTCTTTTCCTGGACCAGTCTTTTTCGTCCATCAGCCAGGCGGTCACCACCTCCAGGAGGGAAATGGCGGACGTCAGTGCGGCAATGCCCAGTAAAATGAAAAAAAGGACGCCGAAAAAAGCGCCCAGAGGCATTTGCGCGAAAACGGCCGGCAGGGTGATAAAGGCAAGCCCCGGCCCGGCGCCCGGTTCGAACCCCAGGGCAAAAATAGCGGGAAACAGGGCAAAGCCCGCCAGCAATGCCACGCCTGTATCCAGTCCCCCAACCATCATGGCGTTGGACGGAATTTCATCCTTGTCGTCCAGATAGCTTCCATAGGTCATGATGGCGCCCATCCCCAGACTCAAAGAAAAAAACGCCTGCGCCAGAGCGGCCAGCAACGTCCTGCCGGTTACCTTGCTGAAATCAGGGCGCAGGTAATAGGCAAGACCTTCGCCCGCGCCGGGCAAGGTCACCGACCGGACGATCAGGACCAGCAAAAGCACGAAGAGAACAGGCATCAGAACCATGGACCATCGCTGGATGCCTTTGACGACACCGGCGGCAATGATGCCGACCGTCAGAATCAGAAACAGGGCCTGCCATAGAATCGGCTCCCATACGCTGCCGACGTGATCCTGAAAAACACGGGCGTGATCGATTCCCGGAACAACTGTGGCGACAACGACTTTGTATATGTAGGCCAGCGACCAGCCGGCAACAACGGCATAGTAAGAAAGAATAATGAAACCCGTGAAAACACCCAGCGCCCCCACCAGCCACCAGGGACTGTTCGGGGCAAGAACCTTAAAAACCCCCACGGGATCCCGCTGGGCCGCCCGGCCCAAAACCATTTCATTGACAACCAGGGGATAACCCAAAAGCAAGACGGCAACCAGGTAGATCAATATGAAAGCCGCGCCGCCGTGCTCGCCCGTCATGTAGGGGAAACGCCAGATGTTTCCCAGGCCGACGGCCGATCCCGCCGTAGCAAGAACAAAACCTGCCCGCGTTGCCCAGTGCTCCCTCTTTTTGTTTGCGTTATTCATTGGTTTTTTCCCGGTCCACGCGCTTTTTCCGCGGAAGACGTTTTGTCGCCGCGAACTATAGGAATTTCCATGCGGGGTGTCAAGGCAAAACCGTAGAAGAGGACGGAGCCGGGCAAGGATTTCATAAAACCGGGAAACCCGGCATCCAATGACGGATCAACCGGAAAAAGCATTGAAAGTGAACCCTGACGCATTTTTAAATGGTCAGCGTTCCGCCTTTTCCAAATCCTCCCGTGCGTTCCGCTCAAAGGACACCGTGAGGTAATCCAGCGTTTTGGGGAGCGTCAGCTCCATGCTGAAAAAAATCTGCATCTGAATGTCCAGATGGTTAGGTTCGCACCGCAGGAGATGGCCGCCCGTCGAGAGGGTCCTGTCGATGAAATGAAAATGGTATCCCGGCACACTGACGGACGGAACAAAGGAAGGCGTATAAAATCCGACCAGATGGCCTTCAACATTTTCGAAATGTCGGATTTTCTGGTTGTGGGTCGCTTCCGCCAGCGGCCGGTAATTTTCGGTTCGCGGAACAGAGCGTGTCTCGACCGACGCAAACGAACCTGCCATGTGAATGGCATAAAACATGTTATCGGACGGAAGAATATGCCGCAAACGCTCCATGAATGCCTCGCAGGATAACGGCCCAAAGATTTCTTCGGTAAGCATGGGCTTGAAACGGCAAAGAACGGCAAACGGGGTTTTCATCTGTCCGTCAACGGGATGGGCGTTTCCGTCGAGATCGAGCCGGAAAAAGGAACCGTTGAGAGCGATCATTTCCCCGTCCAGGTGATTGAACGTGCCAATGCCGAAATCCCCTTTTTCTTTCAACCGTTCGAACGTGATATCATCCCGGTAAAATCCTTCCAGCAATGCATTAATGGGGCTGCTGATGTAAAGCATGGATGGCATGATGTGCTCCGCTTTTTGCCGCCTGTTTAAGAAAAACCCGCTGTACGCGGGTTTTTTTTACCATCGGCCTCAATTAAGTGGCCCCCTTCCCCCTGATAAAAAACGACAAGGAGAAAATGGCGCAAGTAACTGATTTTTTTGGTGGAGGCGGCGGGAATTGAACCCGCGTCCGAAAACCTTCCGCTGGAGCTTCTACGTGCGTAGCCTTCGTTTTAGAACCTTCGCGCGGCTTGCTCCCAAAGGCGGGATCAAAGCTTTGCTATCCTGTAAGGATTCGCCGCCCTCCCCCAGGAAAGAAGTTTGGCTATCCTGTCTGAATGACGTCTTGCCCGACCGGCAGGAAAACCGGGTTCGACGTTAGCCGTCTAAGCGGCTAAAGCGTAATCGTAGTTGTCTGCGATTATATGTTTCCTACCTGTTTAACGAGGCCTGTAGGAACCTCGGCACGCTTCTACAACTTCAAATGTCCCCGTCGAAACCGTTACGCCCCCTTTTTTTATTTGTCTATACTATAATCCTCAAACGGCGGTTTGTCAAAGAAAAGCGGCGTCAGCCGCTCATCTCACTTTTCGTGTTTTTTCTTTTCTTTTTTCTTTTCCGCCAACCTCATTTGTCTCCTCTCTGCCGCTTCCGCATTGCGAAGCCGCTCTTCTTCCGTTTCCAGGATCAGGGGAGGAAGCTGCATCGGTTTTTTATTTGCGTCCAGCGCCACAAAGGTCAAATAGGCGGATCCGGTATGGCGTTTTACCCCTGTAATGGGATTTTCCGCCTCCACGCGGACGCCGACCTCCATGGAAGTCTTGCCGACAAAATTGACGGAGGCTTTAAGGATTAAAAAATCCCCGACGTAAACCGGATGATGGAAATCCATCCGGTCAATGGATGCCGTCACAACGTGCGCCCGGGCATGTCTGGTGGCCGCGACGCCGCCGGCCGTGTCAATCATCTTCATGATGTCTCCGCCATGGACGTTGCCGGCAGGATTGGCGTTTTCCGGGTTCATCCCCTGCCCCATGATCACTCGACTTTCACTGACTTTCTTGCCTGTCATGTCCCGGCTCCCCGTCCTCCGACCCTCCTACAAAGGGAGGGTCGGAAATTGTCTTAAACTTTGATCCGCTTGGATTTAAAGTCGCGCGCAATCGAGCGCCGTTCCTCTCTTTGTTTGATGTCCTCACGGCGGTCGTGCATTTTTTTCCCCTTGCCCACGCCGATTTCCACCTTCACCATGCCGTTTTTGAAATAAAGTCTCAGCGGCACCAGCGCCAGTCCCTTTTCGCGTGTTTTTCCGTACAGTTTGCGGATTTCGCGCTTGTGCAGGAGCAGTTTGCGCGGCCGCAGCGGCTCATGGTTGAAGCGGTTGCCGTGGTCGTAATGGCTGATGTGCATCTCGCGCAGAAACACCTCGTCATCCTTGACGACGGCGTAGCTGTCCTTGAGATTGGCCTTGCCGGCGCGCAGCGCCTTGACCTCCGTTCCGGACAGAACGATGCCTGCTTCGTAAATGTCGTCGATGTCGTAATTGACCCTCGCGAACTTGTTCGACGCGATGAGTTTATGAGCAGTGTTTTCTTTCGTCATGGCGTGATTCTATCTTAATTTTTCGGTTTTATCATCAGGTAATCCTGTTTTACGTGGCTCATGGCCGTATAAATATTGTGACGAATGTCCGGATTGTCAATCTCGAGCTGATCCAGCAATTTTTTGATATAGCTCCGCCGTGAATGACCGCTCGTCGGGCAGGCGTTTTCCACCATCGGAAATTCCCTTTCCCGCGCGTACTTTTTCAAGAGGCCTTCGCTCAAATACGCCAGGGGACGGATAATGTGAAGCTTTCCGCCAAAGATCGATTGGTTCGGCATCATGGCGCTGATTTCCCGGCCGTAAAACAGATTGATCAAAAGCGTTTCAATGATGTCATCCCGATGGTGGGCAAAGGCGATTTTGTTGCAGCCTTTTTCATCCGCAATTTCAAAAATTCTTTTGCGGCGCAGGCGGGAACAGAGAAAACAGGGATTTTTCCGGTTGAAATCCGAATGGGATAGCGTCCCAATGTCTGTTTTTTCCATTACATACGGGTATTGATGCGTTTGCAGGTATTTTCCCAGCGATTGATAAGCCGTAAATTCCTGATCAAAACCCATGTCAATATATACAGCGATAAAGGAAAATCGCGGAACAAAGATCATCGGTGAGTCGAGCAGATCCAAAAGCGCATAGCTGTCCGCTCCTCCTGAAACACCGACCAGAACACGGTCTCCTTCTTCAATCATGCGATGGTCCAGAACCGCTTTTTCCAGCCACTTTTTCAAATGCAGAAACAATTTTGAATCTTTGTTCGCCATCCTGAAACGCTTTCCGAGAATAAAAAATCCCCTTTCACTAACCGTTTATTGCTAATGAAAGGGGGCTGTTTGATCCGATGAATGAATTTTTTTCTTAATGGTGCACGGGCGTCGTGTGCGTGGGGGTTGTATCTGAAGTCCCGCCTGTCGCCGCTACCGCTGCCGCGACCGCTGCGGCTGCCACTGCAGCTGCGGTAGCAATTGTCCCGGCGCCGACACCGGCTGCCGCCGCTGCTCCACCGGCCGCTCCTGCCGCACCGGCCCCTGCCGTGCCTGCCGCCGCTCCGGTCGTGCCGGCCGCGCCTGCTCCTGCAGCTCCCGTTGTACCTGCCGAACCAGCCGCACCTGCTCCTGCAGCACCCGCTGCCCCAGCCGCGCCGACGGTAATTCCCGTGGATGTAATAACGGCCGTCTGACCTGCAACAATGCCGGACGTCGCCACGATGGCGCCGGTGGCCGACAAAGCGGACACGGACAGGGCGCCCGTCGTACAGGTCGCAGTCGTCGTCATGACGGTTCCGACCATGGCCACTTCCAGCCCGAACAAGGTTCCGCGAACACCGCAGACGGCTGTCGGCGAATGAACCTCAAACTTGTTGTTGCCGCCGATGAATTTGGTTACATTGGCAACCAGCTTTCCAATGGACAGTGAAAAGATTCCCTTTCTGGCCTTCCCCTCCATGCCGAATTCTCTGACCTGCATCCGCGTCTTTGGGGACAGGGTAATGGTGCTGTCGTCGGTAAAAACCATGACCGCGGAAGCGCCATCACCCGTAACGATTAAATCCTTTTCGTTGACGGCTGAATTGACGACCGGCCGGTAATCTTTGCCGTCCCTTGTCAGGACGACATTTCCCACCACCGAGGTAAACTTGCCTACCGTGGCGGCATACAACGGATACGGAAGGACCATTTGCAGAATCAACACAAACGCTATAATCATTTTTGTGCGCTTTGTCATATCATCCTCCCTGAAAAGCAGGTGAATCCGATTGATAAAGGTGATCTTTTTTCCTACTTTTCCCCCTTTTTGTCAACGACTATCTTCATTTTTCCCGATGGCAGAGCTTTGTCTCCCCTTTCGCATTTCTCATCCGAGGAACTTCATCTTGCTGTCGCGGGGCATCTCTGTTATGGAAAAAACAGAAGGGATGTTTCCATATACCTGAAATTATTAGTATTCATGCCAGGGAAATCCTGGATTCCCGCGGCAATCCAACCGTCGAAGCCGAAGTCACAACGATCGCAGGCATCACCGCCAGAGCTGTCGTTCCTTCCGCCGCTTCCACCGGAGAGCATAAAATGCTGGAATTGCGCGACGACAACAAGAAAAGATACAACGGAAAAGGCGTGGAGAAAGCCGTCAGGAATGTTTTGCACAAGATTGCTCCGGAAATCATCGGCATGGACTGCCGCAATCAGCGCGACATCGATTTCGCCATGATCGAACTCGACGGCGCCGCCAATAAGGGAAAACTCGGCGCCGTCGCCACCAATTGCGGCCAGATCAAGAGCGGTTCACTGTCCCGCACGGACCGTCTGGCCAAGTACAACCAGTTGATGCGCATCGAAGAAGAACTTGGCGACGCGGCCTGCTACCGCGGCATGGGCGCCTTTTACAACCTGAAAAAAAAACGGCCGGCGGCAAAAAGAAATAGCGCGGAAAACCCAAAGGCCATATTCCCGCGATGGGCATATGGCCTTTTTTCACAGGCTCACAGGAATTTAAACAGGCGTCGCCTCAGCACTTCCAGTTGCGCCCGGTTGTTTGCCAGGCTGTAAAGGATTTCCCTTTTGCCGCCTTTTTCTTCCCGGGACTGGGAAACGATCATTTCCGCACTCTCCAAAAACAGAATGGCATTCTGATAGTTGGCTTGCGACAGGGCTTCGGCGCGCAGGACTTCCCCCTTGCGGAACATCCGGTCTCCCAGTGAACGGATCTTGGCCAGCCATTCTTTTTGCGAAAGCGGTTTTTTCTTGAGATATACCAGGCTGCGGATAACGATCCAGTAAGATTCGAGGTAGTTATGAATCAGACCGGCAAACGGTTTGAGCCTGACCTCCCCCTTGCTTTTGATTTCCACCCAGGCTTCGCCGTCGCGCCTCGAGGTCAGAATCATGGATTTCGAGTGCAGGTAGGTCAAAGCCTCCGTCACGTCATCGGCATCCTCCCGGTTTTCGTCAAAAATAAACTCATTCCACAAAAGTCCCTTCAAAAACCGGTAATCCCCCATAATTTTGGCCAGCGACATGGAGTCTTCAGGATTTTTGACCATGGAAGTCGCCACAAAACACAGAGGAATGAAAAAATGAAGAATGTTGTTTTTATAATACTCCAGATTCAGTCTTCTGGCGTCGGTGAGGGAATAGACCACTTCCTGCATTTCCTCTTCCTCTTCCTCGGCTTCTATCTTGGAAATGATGTCCGTCTCGTCGAAAATATTCAAGGCGTCCGTAATCGCCCGGTCCCGGTGAGCAAAGGTATCTGCAAATTTCACCTGCCGGGTGGACAGATATTCGTAAAATTCGTTTAAGATGCCCCGCAACTCCTCATGGGATATGCCGCGCCGGTCATGGCTCAAGAGGCCGGAGGCCACCAGCGCAAACGGCGTGACCACGGAGACTTTATTGATCTCCAGCACCACCTCGTAACCGATTTTCCGGTAAAGGCTCTGGCGCTCTTCCACGGTCATCTCGTCCATGGATTTTTCCTGAGCGGCCAGATAGTCCTTCAAAATGATCGGTTGGCCGATGTTGACATAAACGCGGCCGTACCGTTTGCGCAGGATTTTCGTGGATTTGATGATTTCAACGGTATTTTCCTGGACCTTCGGCGCGCCGGAGAGCTCCTGCAGATAGGACTTTTCCTCGATCACGCGGTCGTAGCCGATGTACACGGGCACCGCGGCCAGATTCTCGCAATACTTGTCCTGATAGGCTTGGATAATCATGGACAAGAGCCCGTATTTGGGCATCACCATTTTTCCGGTCCGGCTTCGACCGCCTTCGATGAAGAACTCGAGCGGGAGGCCTTCCTTGAGCAGTGTGGCCATATATTTGGAAAAGACCTCTCCATAAACTTCGTTCCCGCGAAAGCTCCTCCGCAGAAAAAACGCTCCGGACCTTCGGAAAATATACCCCATCGGGAAAAAAGAAAGATTGTTCCCCGCGGCAATAAACGGCAGCTGAATGTTATTTTTGTAAAAAACATACGACAGCAGAAGATAATCAATGTGGCTGCGATGGCAGGAAATGATGACAAAAGGCATTTTTTTGGACAAATTGCGGACGTTGGCCAGCCCTTCGGAGTCGATGGATACGCCGTCATACACCGTGTTCCACAGCCAGGTCAGAACCTTGTCCCACAGCTCAACAAACGTTTCCCGGTAATCCGACGCAATCTCATGCAGATAGCGCCTTGCATCCCGGGCCAGAGCGGTCCGGTCTTTTTTAGATTTTTGGGCGTAGTCATCCAGAAACCGGTTCAGCTTCGGGTCGTGCATGACCATTCCGATCACGGCTTCACGCGATTTCAGTTCCGGCCCGACCACGGAGGTCTTTTCCTCTTCAATCCGGTCAATCAGTTCACCGCGCAAATCCATGACGAGTTCGTTGTGGGTCAAATGACTGTTCGCCGACAGATACTCCGCCAGATGAACCGGCTCGGCGGGGAGAATAAAGGCCTGCTTGGAATAGCGCATGAAAGTGATGAGACGACGGAGCGTTCCCGTTTGTTCCGTCTGACCGAACAGGATGTTGAACAGGCTTTCGTCTTCCTTCTCCCTGCGCCGGCCGTAGGCCACCAGCACCGGCACGATATAGACGGGAAAGGAAAGACCGGCCTGCAGCTTCATCAGGCTGGCGATGGCGTCCTCGGCGGCCCGGCTTTGGATGAACTCCGACTCTCCCAGATGAATAATGACGCTTTTCCGGGCGGCAACTTTTGCGGCAAGGAAGTCCAGTTTCCCCTGGCGGGCGAGCGCAGTCTGTCTGAAGCGGCGCAGGAAAGACGACCAGAGAAACTTCATCATCTTGGACACCGGCTGCCAGAAAGACATATTGACGCCGTGGCTGTAAACCGGCATGGGCAGACCATTGCGCGCGGTGATCTCGGCCAGGATCAGGCTGTTGAGTTTGCTTCTTTGCTTGATGGCATAAACCACAGCGCCGCGGCCGGCCAATTCTTTCAGGGCATGGACGTTCTCGTCGGCAATGGAAACCCGCGACAGATAGGCTTTCACTGGACGAAAGCGCCACAGGTCCTGCTCGTCGTAAATACAGCCGGAGTAATATTCTTCTTCCTGCCGGCCGGCTTCCGTGGGCGTTTTTTCGCTCATACCTCTCCAGTCCCTTCGTTTGACGGACCCGGATTCACATCCGGAGCCTACAGATCCCTCTTCTGAAACTCGTCGGGAAAGTGATGAATCATGTAGTTCTGGACATAGGCCCGAACTTCGGCGGCGCTTTTGTAGGACAGGGCCTGCGCCAGAAGTTTGCGGGACTCCTCCAGGCTGGACTGCTGAAGGATTCTCTTGATGCGCGGAATCGCAAGATGGTTCATGCTGAGTTCATCCAGCTCCATTCCCAGGAGAATCGGGCAGCAAAGAGGATCGCCGGCCATTTCTCCGCACATGGCCACGCGAATGCCGGCCTCGTGCGCCGCATCCACAATGCGCTTGATCAGCCTCAAAACCGCCGGATGCAGAGGTTCGTACAGGTAGGTGACTCTTTCATTGGATCGGTCGATCGCCAGCGAATACTGGATCAGGTCGTTCGTCCCGATGCTGAAATAATCGACTTCTTTCGCCAGCTGGTCGGCAATCACGGCGGCGGCCGGCACTTCGATCATGGCGCCGATCTCCATGCGTTCGGCTACCGGAACTCCCTGGGTCACCAGCTCCCGGCGCGCCTCTTCCAGCAGGCGTTTGGCTTCCCGGATTTCCTCGATGCAGGAAATCATGGGAAACAGAATCTTGACCTTGCCCAGAGCGCTCACCCGCCAGATGGCGCGCAGCTGCGTCTTGAAAATGTCCACTTCCCTGAGGCAGAAACGAATCGCCCGCAGCCCCATCTGTGGATTCATTTCTTTGGCATGCTTCTGATACTTGGTAAATTTGTCGCCGCCCAGATCGAACGTACGGATGGTGGACCAGGAAAAATTCTTTTCCTCAACCACCTGGCGGTAATTGTTGAAATGATCCTCTTCCGTCGGCAAATCATCCCGGTAGATATAAAGAAATTCCGTCCGGTAAAGGCCTACGTGCTCCGCCCCGTGGGACACCGCCGAGGAAATCTCTTCGACAAATTCAATATTGGAGCCGATTTTCACGGCATAGCGGTCCAGTGTCACGGCCGGCTGCCGGGCGTATTTCAGATATTCGTCTTTGGCCTCGTCGTAGTGGCGTTTCTTTTCCTCATACCGTTTGAGCATGTCGGGATAGGGATTGACCACCACAAGCCCCGACGTGCCGTCCACGATGATGTCGTCGCCGGTGCGGACAAAGCGGGTGACATTATCCAGTCCGACCACGGCGGGCAGTTCCATGGACCGGGCCACGATCGCCGTGTGCGACGTCCGGCCGCCGCTGTCGGTGGCAAAACCGACGATTTTATCCATCTTCATCTGCGCCGTGTCGGCGGGGGACAGGTCGTGGGAGACAATCACGACGCCTTCCTGGCCGACGTCCCAGACCATTTCCCGTTTTTCGCCGGAAAGATTGCGAAGAATCCGCTGGATCACGTACTGCACGTCGCTGATGCGGCCGCTGATGTAAACATCCTCGAGGCCTTCGAAGACCTGTTTATAGTGGTCCAGCGTCATGCGCAGCGCCCATTCCGCGTTGACGCCCAGACGGCGAATATACTTGATCGTGCGGTTGATGAATTTCTTGTCCGACAGAAGCAGAACGTGAACATCAATGATGTACAGCGGCTCCGTCACCTTTGTTTTCCTGAGGTTTTCCTGAATTTCCAGCAGCTGCCGCGAAGATTCCTTGAGCGCGTTCTTGAAACGCTCAATTTCGCGCGGAACCATGTCGGCGCTGTGAAGTTTATAAAATGATATTTGCGCATCGAGCGGATCAAAGCGGTAAACCTTGCCGATCACCACGCCCGGAGAGACGCCAATGCCTTTGAGAACAAAAGTTTTTTTCCCCTGATCCGACATCATGTGCTGACTTTATTCTTCTCCAAATTTATTTTCAATCAAGGTCTCCAGTTCGGCAAGCGCCTGGTCGGCGTCGCTGCCTCTGGCGCTTACGGTGATCTGTCCGCCCATCGGACAGGCCAGGGTCAGGATTCCCAGAATGCTCTTTCCGTTGACCGTCTGGCCGTTGCGTTCAATGACAATCTCCGAGCGGTACTTCTGGGCAATTCGCACAAACAGCGCGGCCGCCCGCGCATGCATGCCCAGTTTATTTTTTAACGTAAAGGTTTTCATTTCCAGCAAAGCCACAAACCTCTCGTTGAATAAATCATCGCCAGCGCCGCGGCTCCATACAGCAGATATACCTGCGACACTCCTCTTTTCACCAGCCACCAGCAAAGCAGGATGACGGCCAGCATTGCCGCCGCTGCGGCAGATCCGGGAGCTTCGGCGGCAACGCCCCGGTATCCGACCCGCAAAAACCAGAGGCTGCCGGCGCAGAGCGCCGCCAGGGCCAGCCATCGAACACGGCCGGAAATGCCCGGAAGATCCATCCTGCGAATGCATTCAATCCCATGCTTTCCGCTCGAATAGCCTTCGAAAAATCCCCGCCATCTCACCAGGATATGCGCCGGTAAATACATCAGAAGAAACGCGAGCGGCGCAAAAGCGCAGCCCAGCCAAACCAGACCGGCGGAGCAGATTCCCGCGCAGGGTCGAAGCGCTCCCCAGAAAAAAGTGTCGCCGATCGCGGCATACGGCCCCATCAGGCTCTGCTTCACGGCCATAATGGGCGCGGGGTCCTCTCCTTCGCGCCGGTCTTCCTCCATTTTGAGGATCGAACCGACGAGCGGGTGAGCCAGATAGGGGTTCGTGTTGAACATCTGCAGCTGCCTGACCAGAACGCCTTCAACTTCCTTGTCCGGTATTTTCCGCCTCTGGAGCAGAGGAATCATCGCATAAGCGAAACCGAGATTCTGCATTCTTCGGAAGTTCAGCGTCGCATGGATGAAAAAAGTTCGCCAGAAAATCTTCAGTAAGGAACCCCTTTTCATTGACTCCCTCAAACGCGCATCTCTTGATTATTTCCCCGTTTTTATGCACTGAGGGAACTAACACAAATGCCGGGTTGTGTCAATTTAATCAGGGGTGCCGGTAGCTCCAATTTTCTTTAATTTTTCTTGACAGTCGGTTTTTTTGCTGTTAAGGACACGCCGGTTTTTATTACCGGAACCCCTGCGGAGACCGCCGGATGGACCGTCGCTTTCCGCAGCGTTCAAAATTTCAAGGGATTTCTATATAAGGGGGTTGTGTAAGATGCTTTGCGATACGGTCAAAAAGGGAGTGGAATGCGGCTTCATGACGAAAAAAGGATGCGGTTTTTTCGGAAACAGCTGCCATCCGGTCATCGAACAATGCGGGGATTGCAATAAAATTTTTGAATACGAAATCGGCAGGTATTGCAAGGTCTATCCGGACCCCAAAAGCAAATGGATGACCGGCAACTGTCCGACCGCATCGCATGTAAAGATAGAAATCAAGGAAGCACAGAAGACCAACCCGCTGAAAGCCTCCAAAAGAGCCAGCAAGAAATAATCTTTGCCTTCCCGCGGAAAAAAAGCCGGCAAAAACCGGCTTTTTCAGCTCATCATCTTTTTAATCTGCTGCAATTCTCTTTTAATGAGGACTAATTTATCCTGAGAACAGGCTTCGGGCGGTTCTTCCCGGCCGCCGCGGATTTTCAACAACTGTTTTTTGGCCCCGCTGATCGTGAATCGCTCTCGGTAGAGCAGATTGCGAATGGTCAGCAATTCTTCGACGTCTTTTTTGCGGTACAGCCGCTGGGCGGTTTTCGTCCGCACCGGCTTTACGGTTTTGAACTCCGTTTCCCAGTAGCGGATGACATACGGCTCAACATTAAGGATTTTGCTCACTTCTCCAATGCGGAAGTAAGCTTTTTCGGGAATGATGCCGTCCATACGATTCCTGAGCTCTTGCGGAGAAATACATGGAGAACTTTGAATAACGGCCATTTTTGTCATTTCGACCGAAGGGAGAAATCTTGAACAAACGGCCATCCTTAAGATTTCTCGTCGCTCACGCTCCTCGAAATGACATTTTTCAAAGCTCTTACATGAACACGCAGAAAACAGCAAAAATTTTCCGGCCGCCAATCAACCGGCAAGCCTTGCACAGGTTCCGCCGCCGGTTGTGAAGAGAAGAATTTGACCGATTAACCGTTTAATGATTTACGCAATACCTGGGAGGATTTGAACGTCAAAACCCGGCGTGCGGTAATGGATATTTCCTCACCGGTCTGGGGATTACGGCCGCGCCGGGCGCGCTTTTCCTTCACCATGAAATTCCCAAATCCCGATATTTTCACCCGTTCGCCCGCGGCCAGGCTGTCTTTAATGATGTCAAATACGGATTCAACGATATCCGATGATTCCTTTTTGGAAAAGCCGAGTTTTTCGTAAACATTCTGAATAATATCAATCTTTGTCATGTCTATTCCTCCGTTTTAACGTCATATAAACTGTTAGGCTCTTATCTTGGCACCCGTCTGCTGCACAGTGTTTTGCACAATTCTGTTGTGAATGGAATTGATTTCCGCATCCGTTAACGTTCGGTCAAGAGCGCGGTAGGAAAACCTCAACCCCAGACTCTTAGTTCGTTCTTCAAGTCCTTTGCCGCTGTATATATCAAAAATGGAAACATTTTCAAGCAAATCTTCATGTTGACTCAAAACAATTTCAAGCATTTTCTCGGATTCCATGGACTCCGGCACAACAAAAGCGACATCGCGCTGCACGGCCGGAAATTTGGATAGTTCCCGGTATCGAATGCGCCGGCCAGTCTGTTTCCCTAGCAAATCAAGATTGATTTCAAACAGATAGGCATCACTCCTAATGTCCATTTTTTTCAGAACCTCCGGATGTGCCTTCCCCAGGAAACCGACCCGGACATCGCCTATATACACGCCGCAGGACTGCCCGGGATGCAGAAAGGGTTCCGACGTTTCCGTCCGACAGCGGCATGAATCCAGCTTCAGGTCCTGAAAAATATTTTCCAGAGAGCCTTTCAGATCATAAAAATCAACGCTGACTTTCGATCCCCAGAGGTCGTCCGCGGCCTTTCCGGCGGCGAGCGCCGCCAGAATATTTTTTTCTTCCGGCAGCTCACCGTCATGCCGTTTGAAGAAGGTCCTTCCTATTTCAAAGAGCTTCAGATTGAAAGAGGCATTGTACAGATTCTTCTTCAGGGTTTCCAGAAGGCCGTACGCCAGCGTTGTGCGCATGATAGACTGGTCTTCCGTCAGAGGATTCTTGATGACGACGAACCGGCGCCTTTCATCTTCCGGCGACAGGCCAAGCGCTTCGGCGGAGTCAGGAGAGGAAAAGCTGTAATTAATAATTTCCGAATAGCCTGCGCCCGTCATCAACTGGCGGATTCTCTCTTCCAGCGCCAGGCGGGGAACGGTTTCCGCCTCCGATACCGAAACGGACGGCAGCGTCGAAGGCACACGGTCATACCCGTACAGGCGCGCAATTTCCTCAATCAGGTCGATTTCCCTTTCAATATCCACGCGAAAGGAAGGGGGCGTCACCCGATAGGCCCCCTTGCCTTCGCGGCGCAATGCCATGCCGATGCTCTTTAAAATGCGTACCGCTTCCCTGGCCGGAACGCGCGCGCCGATCACCTGCCGAACGCGGTCCATGCGAAGGGGAATATTTTCAACCGCCTTGATTTTTGCCGGGTACTCGTCCAGGTAATTCCTGCAGACTTCGCCGCCGGAAAGCTCCGCAATCAACTGCGCCGCGCGATCGAGCGCGCGGACAACGCCTTCGGGATCAATGCCCCTTTCAAAGCGAAAAGCGGCATCCGTCGGCATGCCCAGACGCCGCGACGAACGGCGAATGGAGGCGGGATTGAAATAGGCGCTTTCCAGCAAGATGGTCCGGGTGTCCTCCTTGACCTCGGAATTCAGCCCTCCCATGATTCCGGCAATGGCCACCGGCTTTTTCCCGTCGCAAATCAGCAGGGTATTTTCGGGAAGGAGGCGGCTTTTCTCATCGAGCGAGATGAATTCCTCGCCGGGCTTTGATTTGCGCACCACGATGCGCCCCTCTTCCAGAAAGCGAAAATCAAACGCGTGGAGGGGCTGTCCCATTTCCAGCATAACAAAGTTGGTGACGTCCACCACATTGTTGATGGCGCGCAACCCGGCGGCTTCGAGCCGGGTCTTCATCCAGACGGGAGTCCCGCCGATGGTCACATTTTGGATCAGTCGGGCCGTGTACCGCGGGCACAAATCCGCGTCTTCAATCGTCACGGAAGAGAGCAGCGACACGTCCTGGGCCGATTCCCGGACCTTCACGTCCGGCATTTTCATTTTCTTTCCGGTGAGGGCGGCCGCTTCCCGGGCAATGCCGATCATGCTCAGACAATCGGAACGGTTGGGCGTGATGCCGATGTCCAGGACCGTGTCGCCCAGGTCCAGGGCTTCCTGCAAAGGTCTCCCCAAGGCCATATCAGCCGGCATCTGCAGGATGCCCGACGCATCATCGCCGATTTCCAGCTCCGCTTCCGAACACAGCATGCCTTCGGACTTTTCTCCACGGAGCGTGGTGGATTTGATGGTGTATCCGCCGGGAATGACCGCGCCTGCTTTTGCCAGCGGAACCACGTCGCCCGCGTGAATGTTTTTGGCGCCGCAGACGATCGGATAGGTTTCGACGCCGTCGGTTACATCGCACAAAGAAAGCTTGTCCGCGTTGGGATGCGGGCGGACGGATAAAATTTTTGCGACCACGACGCCGGAAAATTTGGGGGCCAGGGTTTGAATTTCGTCCACTTCCAGGCCGGCCATGGTCAGCCGGTCCGCCAGCTCCTCGGCCGAGAGTTCCAAATCGATATAATCTTCAAGCCATTTGAGACTGACCAGCATGCCAGCACGTTCTCCTAAAATTGCCTCAGGAATCGAATATCGTTTTCAAACAAAAGACGGATGTCGGAAATCCCGTATTTGAGCATGGCCATGCGCTCCAGCCCCATGCCGAAAGCGAAACCGGTATAGCGTTCCGGATCATAGCCGACGTTTTGAAAGACGGCGGGATCGACCATGCCGGAGCCCAGAATCTCCAGCCACCCGGACTGTCCGCAGACGCGGCATCCTTTGCCGCCGCACATGACGCAGCGGATATCGACCTCCGCGGACGGTTCCGTGAAGGGAAAGAAACTGGGTCGAAAGCGCAGAATCGTGTCTTCCCCGAAAACTTTCCTCAAGAAAGCGGTCAGAATGCCTTTCAGATCGCCAAAACTGACGCCGCGATCCACCAGCAACCCCTCCACCTGATGAAACATCGGCGTGTGGGAAACATCGGAATCCCGACGGTACACCCGCCCCGGCGACAAAATGCGCACGGGCGGTTTTACCTTCTCCATAATCCGGACCTGAACGGGCGAGGTATGCGTGCGCAGCACCATATTTTCTTCAATGTAGAAGGTGTCCTGCATGTCCCGGGCGGGATGATCTTTGGGAATGTTGAGCGCTTCGAAGTTGTAGTAGTCCAGCTCGACTTCCGGCCCCTCGACCACGGAAAATCCAAAAGCCGCGAAGATATCGCAAATTTCCCGGCGGATTTGAACCACGGGATGGAGGCTGCCCGCGCGGATGCCTCTGCCGGGCAGGGTAACGTCAATCTGCTGGCCGGCCAGCATCCCGGCCTTTTGATCCTCCGTCCGACGCTGCAGGGCTTCTTCGATGTTTTTTTCCAGAAGCTCCTTGACTTCGTTGCAGCGCTTTCCGAAAGAACGCCTTTCTTCGGCCGGCACGGATGAGATATTTCTCAGCAAACCGGTGAGAAGGCCTTTGCGGCCGAGGTATTTTGTTCTCACAGCCAGAATCGAATCCGCGGATCCGCTCTTTTCCAGTTCGGCCAGGGCATTCTTTTCCAGATGTTGAAGATCCGCAATCATGCCGCCTGCTCGCCTTTGGCCATCTGGACAATCCGGGCGAAATCCTGCGGATCATTGACGGCCAGCTCCGCCAGAATCTTGCGATCCAGACCGATGTTCGCCTTCTTCAAACCGTCCATGAGGCGGCTGTAGGAAATTTGATTTTGACGGGCGGCGGCGTTAATCCGGGCAATCCACAACGCGCGGAACTCCCGTTTGCGGCCCCTGCGGTCGCGATAGGCATAGCTCATGGCCTTGTTGACGGCTTCCGTCGCGGTTCGCAGCAGCCGGCTGCGGGCTCCGAAAAACCCCTTGGCCATTTTTAAAATTTTTCTTCTTTTCTTCCTGGCGGTGACGCCTCTTTTGATCCTAGCCATTTTCTTTTACTCTCCTCAAATATAAAACAACTTCCGCAGATTTACGGCCTACAAATAAGGAATCAGCCTTTTGATGGCTTTTTCATTGGCGCTATGCACCAGCGCGGCTTTCCTCAGCGTTCTTTTTCTTTTGGTGGTTTTCTTCGTGAGGATGTGGCTGGCAAACGCCTTGCTGCGCTTGATCTTTCCCTTCGCGGTCACGGAAAAACGTTTGGCCGCTCCCCGATGTGTCTTCATTTTTGGCATCTTCTCACCTCATTCTTTGCTTCTCGCGGATTTATTTCTTCGGTGAAACAATCATCACCATGCTTCGGCCTTCCAGCCGGGGCTCCTGGTCCATCATGCATTCATCGACCAGCGACGCCTTGATCTGCTCCATGATTTTGCGGCCGATCTCGGTAAAGGCGATCTCCCGCCCCCGGAAAATCATGGATATCTTTACCTTGTCTTTCTGCTCCAGAAACTTTTTAATATGCTTGATCTTGACCTGCAAATCGTGCGATTCCGTTTTGGGCCTCAATCGGATTTCCTTGACATGAATCACCGTCTGGCTTTTCCGGGCGTCGTGAATTTTCTTGCTCTGCTTGTAGCGGAATTTCCCGTAGTCCATGATTTTACAGACGGGCGGATCGGCATTGGCCGACACTTCCACCAAATCCAGACCGGCCCTTTCCGCATGCGCCATCGCCTCCTCCAGAGCAATCACGCCCAGGGGCTGGCCTTCTTCGTTAATGACTCTGACGTTTGCCGACCTGATTTCCCGGTTGATCCTTAAATCCTTAGCTATACGGCACCTCCTAAGGTAATTCACCTTACAGTCAATGGTTACTTCTTTTGTTCACACGCGTTCTGCATCAGAACAATGAATTCTTCAACCGGCAGCGCGCCGAGATTCCGACCGTCGCGGGCTCTGGGCGCCACCGTCCCGGCCGCCACTTCCTTGTCGCCGATGACCAGCATGTAGGGAATTTTCTGCATTTGGGCCTGGCGGATTTTGTATCCCAGTTTGTCGTTGTCGAAATACGCTTCACAACGAACGCCGGCCCCGGTCAACTGGTCAACCACCTTGCGGGCGTAAGGAATCTGCTTGTCCGTGACCGTCAGCACGACACATTGTACGGGCGCCAGCCATACCGGAAACGCCCCGGCGTAATGTTCGATGAGAACGCCCATGAACCGCTCGATGGCCCCCAGAATGACCCGGTGCAGCATCACGGGGCGGTGTTTTTCGCCGTCGGGGCCGATATAGCTCAGGTCGAACCGTTCCGGCAGCGTGAAATCGCACTGGATCGTCGCGCACTGCCATTTTCTTTTCAGAGCGTCCTTGAGTTTGAAGTCGATTTTCGGTCCGTAAAACGCGCCGTCGCCTTCGTTCACCTCGTAAGGGATCCGGTTGTCCGTAAGCGCGTTTTCCAGCGCGCGGGTGGCCAGATCCCAGTCCGCTTCGGAACCGATGGAATGCTCCGGCCGGGTGCTGAGTTCCACTTCATATTCAAAACCGAAAATGCCCATCGCATAACTGACAAAGTCAGCGATGGCGCGGATTTCCGCATTCAGCTGTTCGGGCATGCACAGAATGTGCGCGTCATCCTGGGTGAACTGACGCACACGCATCAAGCCGTGCAGAACGCCGGTCTTTTCGTGGCGATGGACGGTGCCCAGTTCGAAATACCTCAGCGGCAGATCCCGGTAGCTTCGAATTTTGGATTTGTAGATCAGCATGTGCGCGAGGCAGTTCATCGGCTTGATGCCGTAAGTCTGCTCGTCCACTTCGGTAAAATACATGTTGTCGCGGTAGTGATCGAAATGGCCCGATTTTTTCCACAGGTCCACTTTCAAAATCTGGGGGCCCATCACCATGTCGTAGCCGCGCTTCAAATGCTCCTTTCTTTCCCACTCTTCGATGATGTATCTCAGCAGCATGCCCTTTGGATGGAAGATGACCAACCCCGCGCCCGCTTCGTCATTCACCTGAAACAAATCGAGTTCTTTGCCCAGACGCCGGTGATCTCTCTTTTTGGCCTCTTCCAGGAGCGTCAGATAATCCTGAAGCGCCTGCTCATCGGCAAAGCCCGTGCCGTAGATGCGCTGGAGCATCTTATTTCGCTCATCGCCGCGCCAGTAGGCGCCCGCCACGCTCAGCAGCTTGAAGGCTTTGATCATGCCGGTCCGCGGAATGTGAGGGCCGCGGCATAAATCAACATAATCCCCGTCTTTGTAAAGGCTGACCACAGAAACATCCGCGGGCAGATCGCGAATCAGCTCCACCTTGTAATCTTCGCCCTTCCCGGCAAACAGATCCACCGCCTTTTCGCGGGGCAGCTCCTCGCGGACAAAAGGATAATCGGCCGCGACGATTTCCTTCATCCTTTTTTCGATTTTTTCAAAATCATCCACGGTGAAGGTTTCGGCATATTCAAAATCGTAGTAAAATCCGTCCTCAATGGAAGGACCAATCGTTACTTTTGCGCCGGGAAACACATCCTGCACGGCCTGCGCCATCACATGAGAAATACTGTGGCGCAATACGGAAAGACCTTTTTTGGAGGCAATATCAATGGGCTCAACTTTTGCGTCTTCCGCCAGCGCAAAGTTCAGATCGACGGAAGCGCCGTTTACGCTTGCGGCGACGGCGGTGGCGAGCGCTTCTTTCTTCCAGCTTCCGATGGCCTCGGCCACGGACACACCCGCCGGTTGCGTCTGCTGGGATTGGTCCGGAAAAATTACTTTTATATCCATCATTTCAATCAGCGGATCTCAAAATTTTCAATCATTTTAAAAGGGCATCACCATTTTGCTGATGCCCTTTTCTGTTATCGGCACGAACGGCATATGCACGAAGATAAAAAATGGTAGGCAAGCAGGGATTTGAACCCTGGACATCCACCGCGTCAGGATGGCGCTCTCCCCCTGAGCTACTTGCCTGTCCTCAACTTTAGCGCTTGGTGACCTAGCAGTAAAACGCTTTTGTGTCAAGCAAATATCTTACTTTTTCGCCTCTTCGGATTCGGATTTATTCAGTATCCTTATCCCCCGCAAAATGTAAACGGCGCCGGAAATAAAAGTGAAAAAAGCCGTGCTCCAGAAAAGCCCGGTGATCCAGTAATATCCGAAATCATGCGTCACCGCCTTGTACAGCAGAGCAAAAAAAATGGTGGCCACCTGCAGGGCCGTGGTGACCTTGCCGACAATCGCCGGTTTGATTTCATAAGGGATCGAAATCAGGGAGAATATTGCGATTCCCAGCAGGATCATGAAGTCACGGCTGATCACCACGACCGCAAGCCAGGCGGGAATCAGGCCGAAAATGGCCAGCATGACAAAACTGGTGACCAGCAGCAGTTTATCGGCGATGGGATCCAGATAAGCGCCCAGAACGGTCTGGCACTTTAAAAGTCTCGCCAGCGTTCCGTCCAGTGCGTCGGTCAAACCGGCAATGACAAAAGTGATCAATGCCCTGTCATATTCCGCCTGGATCACAAAGATGACAAACACCGGAACCAGGATGATCCGCAAAAGAGATAGAAAATTGGGGATATTCATTTACACGTCCGGCTATTGCTCAAATTGCTTGTCTCTCTGCTTGTTCCATTTCACCCAGTCATCCATATCCTCTTCTTCCGTAAAATCCCTCGGTTTCAGGGCCCGGCCGTCGGACGTGATCTGAATCTGCTGCATGGACCGGACAATATACACCCATTGCTCCATGGAGACGGGCTTCGGCCCTTCAATGACCGTCGGGCCGGCAACCGGCTGGGGAGGCCCCAAGGCGGCCGGCGCCTGTTGCTGTGTTCGGGAGACACCCGCCACGCTGACTTCGCCGTCATACACCTTGACCACAGCGGACTGGTCCCGCTCGACGTCCATGCGGTAGATGGTGCCGCGCACTCCGGCCACGGCATTCTGGCAGGAAATTTCAAACCGATCGCCACCCCCCACCAGGGACTTGCGCACGTTTGTCCAGATTTTCCCCAGCGTCATGGAAATCCCGACGGAGCGGCTCCCCCGGGCGCCGATATCCGCCTGAACCAGTTTGAATTTTGTCTTCTGGGCAAAACGAACGACGCTTCTGTCCGGCAGAACCATTTCCAGCCGCCCGTCCGCGCCCGTGGACACTTCGCATCCGGGCTTGATGAAATCATAGGTTTTCAGATCAACCGCCTCCGTTTGTCCCGCGCAGACCATGGAAACCTTCCCCGTCAGAGACGTAACCTGCGCTTGTCCTTTTGTCATTTTAACGGTAACCGGCGTCTGGGCCTCGGCGAAACCAAGCAGCAGCAATACCGGAAGGACGGCCGCGATGATTTTGGTTCCCTTGCTCATGGTATTCTCCTTTGATGTCTTTCCCCAAACAGATTTTGATTTTGTTTTCTGAAATGCCGCGATGCGCTATCCTCTTAATTTCGGCCCGTACGGCAACGATTCCATGACCTGGCCCACCACCTCTTCCAGAACCGCTTCCAAATCTCCGGCCGTCTTCATGTCCAGCGTCTTGCCCCGGAGGTCAAAACTTCTGCCGGTGGATTTGCCCTGCGCATTCCACAGGGTTTCGCCCGTTGCCGTGCTGCGCAGTTCGCACCGGACCGACACGGTGACCGGCGTATAAAATATTTTTTTTGCCGCCTTGCTTTCCATCAGACAACAGTACATGGCGGCGTCCGCGCCCAGCGTTTCCCGGATGAACGCCGGAGAAACGGCGTCATTTTTCCGCGCTTCCTTGCCGCCCGCCAGAGCCGCCAGGCCCTCGTCGATGACTTCGATCGCCACCTGCGGATAACCTTTGAAGCGAAGCTCGTCCGATATTTTGAGGCGAAGCATTTTCGACGCCCTGACGTCCCCGGTTTGGTTTTCCACCGGCAGCAGGGCCACCACCTTCACCGCTTTCTGATCGGCGTCGTTTTTGAGCGTCTCCGGCGAGCGCGACGAACAGGCGCTAAAACCCGCGCAAAGCATCATAATCAGTGCAAAAAAAACCAGACGGACTTTCATGGTCACTCCTTTTGAAGTGGAATTAGCATAGTGATGACAACTCTTCAAGCAATATGTAAATCGCGGCGGCCCGTTTCTTTTATGAAAATTCCCGGCGGATTTTGACGGCCGCATCGTATATTTTTTTTCTGGGCATTCCGGTCTGCCTTGCAGCCTCCGCAACCGCATCCCGCAGCGAAACGGGTTTCCTCGAACGAATGTTCAAAAGCGTGGCCTGAATCTCCTCCTCCGAAAGCGGCGCGGGCTTTCGGACGGCCGCCCGCACCATTACCGTAAATTCCCCTTTGCTTTTTGCGGTGGACGCCCGGGCCAACAAGTCTGAAATCCGCCCCTGCCGAATCTCTTCAAACACCTTGGTCAATTCACGCGCCACAACGGCCTGCCGGTCTCCCAGAATGTCCAGCGCATCTTCCAGGGTTTCGCGGATTCGAGCCGGAGACTCGTAGAAAATGATCGTATATTCTTCATCGCTGACGGCCTCCAGAAAGCGGCGGCGCCGGTTTTGCCGGGGAGGCAGAAAACCGCAGAACAAAAACGGCTCGGCGTCAAAGCCGCAGACCGACAGAGCCGCAGGCAGCGCGGAAGCTCCCGGAACGGGCACGACCCGGATGCCGTTGGCCAGCGCAACACAAACGAGATGATGGCCCGGATCGGAGACGCAGGGCGTCCCGGCGTCGGAGACGTACGCGACGCTCAGTCCGTCCCGCAGCCTGGAAAGCACCACCCGGCTGCGTTCCTTTTCGTTGTGCTCGTGCAGGCTGATCATGGGCGTTTTGATCTCATACGCGGAAAGCAGGATTCCGGAACGGCGGGTGTCTTCCGCGGCAATCAGGTCAACCTCCCTGAGCACGCGCAGCGCCCGGAGGGTAATGTCCTCCAGATTGCCGATCGGCGTGGCCACCATATAAAGAACGCCCTGTGTTTCTTGGTCCATTGCACCGCCTTTCAGACTCTTTTTATGGTTGACATCTTTGTCCTTCGGCTTTATTAGCAGAGACAAAAACAAAATACTACCAGGAAGAACAGCAAATCCAACATGAAACGAATCTTAATTACCGGCGGAGCAGGTTTTTTAGGCTCCCATCTGTGTGAACGCCTTTTGAGCGAAGGCCATGATGTGATCTGCCTGGACAATTTTTTTACCGGCCATAAAAACAACATCGCCCACCTGATGGGACAGGCGCATTTCGAACTGATCCGCCACGACATCATCAATCCCATCTATCTGGAGGTGGACGAAATTTACAACCTTGCCTGCCCGGCCTCGCCCGTGCACTATCAGTTCAATCCCATCAAGACGATCAAAACCAATGTCATGGGGGCCATCAACGTCCTGGGCATCGCCAAACGGACCCGGGCAAAAGTCCTTCAAGCTTCTACTTCGGAAGTTTACGGCGATCCGGACGTCCATCCCCAGCAGGAATCCTACTGGGGCCGCGTCAATCCCATCGGCATCCGCAGCTGCTATGACGAAGGCAAGAGGGCAGCGGAATGCCTGATGATGGACTACCGGCGGCAAAATGCCGTCAACACGAAAATCGCGCGCATCTTCAATACCTACGGACCGCGCATGGCCGTCAATGACGGACGCGTCGTCAGCAACTTCATCCTTCAGGCCCTGCAGAACCGGGACATCACCGTTTACGGCGACGGCAGCCACACGCGCTCCTTCTGCTACGCAGGCGATCTGATTGACGGACTGATCCGGCTGATGAACACGCCGGACGATTTCTTCGGACCGGTGAATATCGGCAATCCCGGCGAATTCACCATCCTGCAGCTGGCGCGCCTGGTGATAGAACTGACGGGCAGCACATCGCAGATCGTCTTTCAGCCCTTGCCGTCCGATGACCCGGCGCAGCGCAAACCCGACATTGCCCTGGCGCGGGAAAAACTGGGATGGCAGCCGACGATTTCGCTGGAAAAGGGCCTGATCGGCACGATTGCCTATTTCAAAGAAATTCTGAAAACAGCCTGACCAAGGCGGGAGGAAACGGAACAGCATGAAATTCAAGAAAAAAATTCTCGGCATTGGCGCAGGCTATGTCGGAGCCCCCTCGATGGTGATGATCGCCTCCAAATGCCCGGACTACAAAGTGACCGTCGTGGACATCAATCCCGAGCGCATCGCCGCCTGGAACTCCGACCGGCTTCCCGTTTATGAACCCGGCCTGGACGCCATCGTCCGGAAAACGCGCGGCCGGAATCTTTTCTTTTCCACGGACGTCGAAGGGCAGATTCAGGAAAACGACATCATTTTCGTCTGCGTCAACACACCGACCAAAACCTTCGGCGCGGGCGCCGGCATGGCCGCCGACCTGCAGTACTGGGAAAAAACCGCCCGGCAGATTCTCGAAAATTCAAAAACCCCGAAAATCGTCATTGAAAAAAGCACGCTGCCGATCAAAACGGCGCAGGCCATGGAACGGATTCTGTCGTCGGGAAAGAAAAACGTGACGTTTGACGTCCTTTCCAATCCGGAATTCATGGCGGAGGGAACCGCCGTCAGCGATCTGGAAAATCCCGACCGGGTGTTGATCGGTTCGCGCGAAACCAGAAGCGGCCTGGCCGCCCGCGCCGCGCTTGTGGAAATTTACACCCGCTGGCTGCCGCGAGAAAAGATCATCACCTCAAACATCTGGAGCGCCGAACTTTCCAAACTGGTGGCCAACGCCTTTCTGGCGCAGCGGGTATCCTCCATCAATTCCATATCGGCGCTTTGTGAAAAGGCGGACGCCGACATCTCCGAAGTCGCGCACGCCGTGGGCACGGACAGCCGCATCGGCGCCAAATTTCTCAAGGCGGGCATCGGCTTCGGCGGATCCTGCTTCAAGAAAGACATCCTCAACCTGGTGTACCTGTGCCGTTTTTACGGTCTGCCGGAAGTGGCCGCCTACTGGGAAAGCGTCGTCAAAATCAATGAATACCAGCAGGACCGATTCATTGCCAATATCCTGCGATCCATGTTCAACACGCTGGCCGGGAAAAAAATCTGCGTCCTGGGGTTTGCCTTCAAAGCCGACACCGGCGACACGCGCGAAAGCCCGGCCATCCATATTACGCGAAAACTGCTGGCGGAGCATGCCGAAGTGGTCATTTCCGATCCCCGGGCGCTTTCCAATGCCGCAGCCGATCTGGCGCATGAAAAAGGAGTGATCCGCTATGTCGAAGACCCGTACAAGGCCGCAACAGGGTGCCACGCGCTGGCCGTCATGACGGATTGGGAGGCCTACCGGAAGCTGGATTACCGGAAAATCTACAAATCCATGGTCAAACCCGCCTTCCTGTTCGACGGCCGCAATATCGTCGATCACCGGAAGTGCTTTGAGATCGGCTTCAACGTGTTTCCGATCGGCAAACCGGCCCTGACCCGCTTTTAAGATCAGACGCCGCCGCTTACGCAAAAAAGCGCGAAATGAGGATTGCTATCCAAAGGGAATAAAGTCGAAAGCGTTGCGGATCAGGCGGATGTCGTTTCCGGACGGAAGCATCAGAATGGCCACCACGTCAAAGCGGACGGGGGCGTCCCCGACCTTTTTGTCCCGCAGATACCACAGCGCCAGTTGCGACATTTTTTTCTGTTTGGCCGTGCCCACCGCCTGCTCCGGGTAGCCCAGCGCGCTTGATTTTCGCGTCTTGACTTCCACAAACACGAGTTCGCCCTTTTCGCGGGCAACGATGTCGATTTCACCGATGGGACAGCGGTAATTGACATCGAGAATCCGATAACCGCTTTGCGTCAAAAAACCCGCGGCAATCCCTTCTCCGCTTTTGCCGGTGACGATTTTTCGCCTGTCTTTGAGCTCATTCATTCAGACCAGTCCAGCGCGGTTTGCGGAAGATTTTTGTTTTTTAAATGAAAGGAACGGCGATGAATTTTACACATGCCGATTTCCCGGAGGATTTTTCGATGCCCGGCCGTGCCGTAGCCTTTATTCTGCAGAAAGTTGTACTGGGGAAACTGGCGGTGATACATCTCCATGATCCGGTCGCGCGAAACCTTGGCGATGATGGACGCGGCGGCGATGGACACACTGAGTGAATCCCCTTTGACGATCGTCTTTTGCGGTACGTCAAAGTCGATCGGGTGAAGCCCGTCAATCAGGAGATAATCCGGTTTCACCAAAAGGTCCAGCACCGCTTCGCGCATCGCCTGAAGCGACGCCTGAAGGATGTTGATCCGGTCGATGACGTCCGCCTCCACAACGCCGACGCCTACGGCCGCCGCCTCTTCGGTGATGATCCGGTAGAGTTCGTCTCTTTTGCAGGCGGTCAGTTTCTTGGAATCGTTGATTTCAGAATTGGAATATTCGGGGGGAAAAATCACGGCTGCCGCGACCACCGGGCCCGCCAGCGGCCCCCGGCCTGCTTCGTCAACACCCGCGACATATTGATAGCCTTCAACCTGCGCAAGCCTTTCGAATATATTCATCGAAAAAAACTAACCCGTCTTTACGGCATCAGTTGTTGGCGGCTTCCTTGATTCTTGCCTTTTTCCCTCTGAGGCTTCTCAGATAATACAGACGCGAGCGGCGGACCACTCCGCGGGAGACCACTTCAACGCGGTCAATCACCGGCGAATGCATGGGGAACGTTCTTTCCACGCCGACGCCGTAGGACACCTTTCGGACCGTGAAATTCGCCCGGCTGTTGCCGCGGCGCTTGCGGATGACCACGCCTTCAAAAGCCTGAATTCTCTGCTTCTGTCCTTCAATGATCCGCACATATACTTTAACGGTGTCGCCCGTTTTAAAGGCGGGAATATCGCCTCTCATCTGTTCTTTCTCAATCATTTCCAATACATTCATGTTCCTGTTCCTCCTGCAACCTTCAAGATACGAATGACTCTGCCTTTAAAAGTGGGTTTCATTACCCCAAACCCGTCTGAAAATCAAGCCTTTATATCCGGCCCTGTTTAATTTTTTCCAAAAGCTCCCCGTCTTCTTCGCCCAGTTGTGTTTTTTCAAGCAGTTCTGGCCTTCTGCGCCAGGTCCGGCGAAGCGCCTCGATCCGCTGCCAGCGCTCGATCCGGGCATGGTTGCCGGAAAGCAGCACCTCCGGAACAGGCCAGCCGGAATACTCGGCCGGACGGGTGTACTGCGGATATTCCAGAAGCCCCTGCGAAAAAGATTCCCCGGACGCGGAGGCGTCATTCCCCAGCACGCCGGGAATCAGCCTGGCCGTCGCATCGATCACCACCAGCGCGGAAAGCTCTCCTCCCGTCAGAATATAATCGCCCAGTGATATCTCCCGGTCCGCCAGGTGTTCCCGAATCCGCTCGTCAAATCCTTCATATCGTCCGCAAATCAGAATGATCTGTTTCTGCCGGGCAAGCTCGGTCGCTATGGTCTGGTTGAAGATTTCCCCCTGGGGCGTCAGCAGAACCACCAGCGAGGCCTCCCCGGCCTGTTTTACCGCAGCCACCGCCCGCGCCACCGGCTCGACTTTCATGACCATTCCGCAGCCGCCGCCGTAGGGAGCGTCGTCCGTCATGCGGTGTTTGTCCTGGGCCCAATCGCGGATGTTATGCAGGCCGACCTCGATCAGCCCCTTTTCCCGGGCCTTTTTCAAAAGGCTGAACTCCAGGGGCGATTGCAGCATTTCCGGGAAAATGGACAAAACGTCAAATCGGATCACGGCAGAAGGCCTTCCAGAAGATTGATGATCATTTTTTTTCCGGCAACGTCAACCTGCTTTACAACGCCGGCCGTCGCGGGGATCAGAATTTCTCCCGCGTCTCCCCGGCAGACATAAACATCATGGGCGCCCGTGGGAAAGATGGATTCTATTCGCCCCAGATGACGGCCTGCCGGCGTATAGACGTCCAATCCGATGATGTCGTGCCAGTAATACTCATCCGCCGGGAGAGGCTCCAGCATTTCCCGCGGCAGAAGCAGTTTACACCCGACGAACGCCCGGGCCGCGTCCACGTCGGCAATATCCTTGATTTCCAGAAAGAGAAATTTACCGGAAGAATTTATTTTCTTTATTTCATGCCGGCTTTTCCGGCCGGACGGCGATTCCAGGTAAGCAAACGTCAGCCCTTCCAGAAGCTCCGATGATTCCAAAAAAGACAGGGCTTTCAGACAGCCGTGGAGACCGCGGGTTTTGACAATCTCCCCGAAAACAAACAGATCCATTTTTATTCAATGATTTCCAGCACAGCGCGCTTGTGGACTTTCGCGGAGGTGGCGCTCAAAATGGTGCGGATGGCTTTGGCCGTCCTTCCCTGCTTGCCGATGACTTTTCCCAAATCTTCCTTGGCCACGCGCAGTTCAATGACGGACGTTTGCTCGCCGATAACTTCCGTTACTTCCACCTGATCAGGATTATCAACCAAAGCTTGAGAAATATACTTAATCAGATCTTTCATCGTCAGCCCCTCCACTGGTTTTGGTTAATGCATCTGAAAATTCGCTTCCACATTCCTACGGCTTTTTCAGTTCAACGATGTGAGGTTCTAATCCTGTATTGTTTAATCGGCGATCGGCAGCCACCCGGCTATTTGACGGCGGCGGCGATGCCTTTTGTCTTCAATAAATGAGAAACCGTCAGCGTCGGTTTTGCGCCTTTGGACAACCAGTCGCGAACCCGGTCTTCCTTTAACGTTATTTCCGCGGGATTTTTCTTGGGATCATAATTTCCTAAAATCTCCAGAAATCTTCCGTCGCGGGGATATTCCTTGTCCGCGGCGACGATACGATAAAACGGTTTGCCCTTCGCACCCATTCGGGTTAATCGAATTTTGACTGCCATGTAGTTTTACTCCAAACCTCCTTCAAAAAAATTGTTTTGTTTTCTATCATAATTCATTTGATTTTAAAAGGGGAAATTCCTCATCAACGCCTTCACGCCGCCCCGGGAGTTTATTTTTTTCATCATCTTCCGGATCTCGATGTAATTTTTCAACAGCCGGTTGACGTCCTGAACCGTTGTTCCGCTTCCCCGAGCGATCCGTTTGCGCCTGCGGCCGTCAATGATCAGGTAATTGTTCCGTTCTTTCTTCGTCATGGAGTCGATAATCGCCGCGATCTTCACCAGCTCCCCGTCATCCGGCTCCATGCCCTTGAGCGCTTTGATTTTGCCCATGCCCGGAATCATCCCGATCATGTCCTTCAGGGGCCCCATTTTCTTGATCTGTTTAAGCTGATTGCGGAAATCCTCCAGCGTAAAATCGCTTTTGCGCAGGCTTTCCTGCATCTGCCGGGCGGTTTTTTCATCAATGGCGGCCTGCGCCTTTTCCACCAGCGACAAAATATCCCCCATGCCGAGAATCCGGTTGGCCATCCTCTCCGGATGAAAAACCTCCAGCGCGTCTATTTTTTCGCCGACGCCGACAAATTTGAGCGGCTTGCCCACAACGGCCCTCAGGGACAGGGCCGCTCCGCCGCGCGCGTCGCCGTCCATCTTCGTCATGATGACGCCGTCAATGCCGATCAGTTCGTTGAATTTCGCCCCGACATTGACCGCATCCTGACCGGTCATTGCGTCCGCCACATACAGAATTTCGGCCGGGTTGACGCTCTCCTTGATCCGGCGGAGCTCCTGCATCAGCAACTCGTCGATATGCAGCCGGCCGGCGGTGTCGATCAGGACAACCTCGTACCCTTCCCTTCTGGCCTGTTCGAGAGCCTCCGTGCAGATTTTTACGGGATCGCGAAGGGCGCCGGCTTCAAAAACACCGGCCTTGATCTGCCGGCCGAGAACGGCCAGCTGTTCCATCGCGGCGGGCCGGTAAACGTCGGCGGACACCAGGTAAACCCTTTTTTCCGCGGACAGCAGCCGAGCCAGCTTGGCGGCCGTGGTCGTTTTTCCGCACCCCTGCAGGCCGACCAGCATAATCGGCGCGGGAATCCGCGAGCCAAATTTGATGTTGGCGCTGGTGCCGCCCATCAGTTCCACCAGGCGGTCGTGCACAATCTTGACCACCTGCTGTCCGGGCGTGAGGCTCTCCAGCACTTCCTTGCCGACGGCGCGCAACCGGACCTCTTCAATAAAATCCTTGACGACCTTGAAGTTCACGTCCGCTTCCAGAAGGGCCATGCGGATTTCCCGAAGCGCGGCATTGACGCTTTCCTCATTGAGGACGCCGCGGCCTTTGAGTTTCTTAAAAATACCTTCCAGTTTTTCCGAAAGACTTTCAAACATTTTTCAAACCTTTATCCGCCGTCTGAATCTCCAAAGCGCGGTTTCTGTCGGAGACCGGTATCTTTTTATTCTCTCAACGGGCTGTTGCCCGATGTTATCCCATTGAGCGGCCATTGGGAGCGTTTTGTTCATAATTGAAGGCCTGCGGCCTTCCCGGCAAGGAAGGCATTCAATTTTTTATTGCGCTCCGCAAATGCTGCGCGCTCCCGGTCTTGGCGAAGTCCCGTAT
>Ga0208197_1000470_pt1 | contig 51094 bp, 36 predicted proteins | sample AD_JPNNA4_MetaG_FD_184444 | JGI IMG/M metagenome (GOLD analysis project Ga0208197, IMG submission 184444) | Active sludge microbial communities of municipal wastewater-treating anaerobic digesters from Japan - AD_JPNNA4_MetaG (SPAdes) (version 2) | ecosystem: Engineered > Bioreactor > Anaerobic...
CAAGCGGGCCATGCATAAGCAGAAGACGGCGGAGCAGGAACGGCGCGCGATGCGGCTGTTGGCGACGGGCGAGTTTGAGGCGGCGGAGCAGCAGAAGCTGGCGACGATTCAACGCGCGGAAGGCGAGCGCGAGGCGGCGATCCGCAGGGCGGAAGGTGAGCGGGAAGCCTCCATTGAGATTGCCCAGGGGCGCGCCGAGGCGATTCGCCTGGTCAACGAAGCGGCGCAACAGTATTTCCAGGGTAGCGCGCAATTGCTGCGCCAGATGGAGATGACGGAGACGGCGTTGCGCGACAACGCGAAGGTGATTCTCACGCAAGAGGGTGTCACGCCGACGCTCCTGGTGGGTGAACTCCCCTTCACGCCGAAAAAACCCCAGTAGGCCGGGTGCGCAGCGAGCTGAAAAGCTGCGCCGCCGACAGGCATGACAGGAGGCGAGCATGGGCCAAATGAGCGGACTGCCGTATGACTACGGGGAAGAGGAACGGCCACGCCAGGGCCATGGGCGAAGTGTGGCGGCTTTCGTGCTGGGGCTGTTGCTGGGAGCGGCCCTGGGCTTCTGGGCGGGACGCGGCGCGGAATTTGATGTCGCTGCCGCGGGGCCGGAATGGGTGCTGCTGGCCCTCATTCCCCTGGCGATTCTCGTCGTGGTGATGGTGCGCCTGCGGGAGCGGCCGGCGCGGACGTCGGCGCCGACGGCGCAGAGACGCGGGTTCGTGCTGGTGTTGGTGGGGCTGTTGCTGGTGCTGGGCGTGGCCGCAGCCCTGGTGTGGGCGATGGGAAGGTGAAGCCCATGTCCGCCGCGAATAGCGTGTCGCCGTCCGAATCCGCCGGGGAGCCCATCACGGTGTTCATCGTGGACGATCACGACGTGGTGCGGAAGGGGCTGCGCTTCTACCTGAACGCTCAGCCCGACATCATCATCGTCGGCGAGGCGGGCGATGCGCTCAGCGCCGTCAACGGTGTGGCCCAGCAGGTTCCCGATGTGGTGTTGATGGACCTCGTCCTGCCGCTGCAGCCGGGGCGTGAGCCTTCGGACCAGGGCGGGGTGCAGGCGACGCGTCGCATTCGGGAGATCAGCCCGCACTCGCAGGTCGTGGTGCTCACGAGTTACGTGCAAGATGAATTGATTTTCTCGGCGATCAAAGCGGGGGCGCTTTCATATCTGCTCAAGGACGCCGACGCGGAAACGGTGCTGCGGGCCATTCGCGCCGCCGCCGTAGGCGAAGCGACGCTGCACCCGCGCATCGCCCGGCGACTGATGGCAGAGGTCTCGGCGCCGACGCCGGCGCGCGATCCCGCCGCCGATCTCACGCCGCGCGAGTTGGAAGTGCTGCAGCTCATCGCGCAGGGGAAGTCCAACGCCGAGATTGCAGACGCCCTGGTCGTGACCGAACGCACGGTCAAGGCGCACGTCAGCAACCTGCTGAGCAAGCTGCACCTCTCAGACCGCACGCAGGCGGCGATCTACGCCTGGCGGGAGGGGCTGATCGAGCAGAGCTGAGCCGGGGACCGGCTGAGTGAGGCGCTGCACAGGAGACCTGCCCGGCCTTCAGGGGCCGGGCAGGTCTTATTCTATCCTCTTCAATTTCTGATCCATGAAATCTGCGTTTATTCGTGAGCCATTTTCAGAGGAGAAGGTATTGGACGCAGATTCACGTGGATTTCCGCTGATTGTGAAAGTTCTCTATAATAAGCAGGATTTCCCCCTGGCCCTCCTTCCCTCGCGGGTGAAAGGGGGGAGAAAAAATAAGGGGTTCTTGCAGGCGGGCTACGCCCGCCTGCAAGAACCCACAAAAAAAGTTCCCCTTCCCCCCGCGCCTTGCGCGGGGGGAAGGGGTTAGGGGATAGGGGGCAAGAGTTGATTCCTAATCTTCAGCAGTCGCCAGGGAATCTTGTGTCTTTTAGTCAGTGGCTGAACAGTTACCGTGTGAGTTGTGAGCTGGGAGTCGTGATCGAAGGCTGCGACAGCTCTCTACTCACGGCTCACGGTTCTCTATTTCCGAGGAGCGGCAGGTAGAGGGTTACCGTCGTGCCAACATTGACCTCGCTCTCGAGGGTCGTCCATCCGCCGTGGAGTTCGACGATCTCCTTCACGATCGCCAGGCCCAATCCCGTGCCGGATTTTTGCAGCAGCTGCGGAATCTTGCCCCGGAAGAACCGATCGAAGACATAGGGGATTTCTTCCTCAGGGATGCCGATACCGGTGTCTTGAAGGGTGACGGTGGCCCACACTCGTTGTTCGATCTCGGCGGTGCCGATGATGGCGGTGACCTGTCCCTCGCCCGGCGTGTATTGGATGGCGTTTTCCACCAGGTGGTTGAGGACTTCGACCAGGCGTTTGGAATCTCCCAGGACATGGACGTTGTGCGCCGTTTGCACCTGGCGTAGTTGCACGCCGGCCTCGCGCGCCATAGCCTGATGGTTGCTGACGACGAGCTCGACCAGGTCGTTCAGCCGCGTGGGCTCAAAGTGCAGCTCGACCCGGCCGGCGTCAATGTGCGCGAGCTGGAGGATTTTTTCGACCAGGTGCGCCAGGTGCTCCACGCTCTGCGCCAGCATTTCCACATAGAGCGATGCTTTCTGCGGTTGCCGGGCCAGGAGCTCCGTGTAGAGTTTGATGGTGGTGACGGGGGTCCGCAGCTCGTGGGAGACGTTGGCGACGAAACCCGACTTCATGCGTTCCAGTGCTTTGAGCTGCGTGATGTCGTGAAGGGTCACGACGACGGCGGGCTGCTGGGGTTGGGGGTCGAAGATGGCAGCGGCGTTGAGCTGCAAATCCAGGCCCGCCAGCGTCAGCATGACGCTCGGATGTTCGGCAGAATGGCCGGCGAGCTCCTGGATAGCCGCCCGCAGGCTGGCGCCGTCCTCGGGCGCGAGGGTGCGCGTGAGCCAATCCTGCGCCACGGGGTTGGCCTGTAGAATTTGCCCTTGCATGTCCGCCACGATGATGCCATCGGAAGTGCTGTTCAGAATGGCGTCGAGGCGGGCCAGTTGCCCCTGGATTTGCGCCGTGCGCTCCTGCACCCGGCGTTCGAGCTCGCTCGCGTAATCCTGCAACTGGTGATAGAGGCGGGCATTTTCGAGGGCGGTGGCGGCGTAAGGGGCAAAGAGCGCCAGCCGTCGCGCGTCGGCGGCGCTGAAGCGCCCGGGGTTTTGGGCGTTCACGTTGAGGAAGCCTAGCACCTTACTCCCCATCAGCACGGGAGCGCCGACGTAGGAGCGCACCCAGGAGGGTTTGTTTTGCGGCGTGGGGTTCCATAGCGGATTCGCACTCGTATCGGCAATCACCAACGGCTCGCCGGTGCGCATCATCCGCCGCAGGGTCGCTGTGTCGAAAATGGACAGGGGGACTTGTTGCGGGGGACGGGAGGCGGACAGCTGCTGATAGCCACGGGAACGCACGGGGTAGGCAAAATTGCCTTCGATCAACATGATGTTGCAGGCGTCGCCGGGGACAATCCGTTCGACTTGCTCGAGAATGCGGTCGAGGACTTCGCTGAGATCCAACGTCGCGGTGACGGCCGCAGCGGCCTGCGCCAGCGCTTCTGCCAGCTCCCGCTGCGCGCGCTCGGCCTCGAAGAGCTGGCTGTTGGCGACCGCGATGGCGGCTTGCGCTGCGAAGGCCTCTGCCAGACGGGCGTGTTCCTCCGTGTAGAAGCCCGGTTCGTGCTTGTCGAGGGCAATCATGCCGAGGGGTTCGTTGCCGATGAGGAGCGGCGTGCCCAACCAGGAATGAATGTTGGCCTGCACGTGGGGTTCCTTCAGAAACTCGCTGTACCTGGTCGGGGCATCCCCGACGATGAGGGTTGCGCGCCGGTGCATGACCTCGCAGTTGGGACTGGTATGGGCGGTCAGGTCGAAGGTAAATCCCAGCAGCTCCTCCAGGTTGGGGAAGCCATGTCCGCCGATGATTTCCAGGCGTTCCCCTCGGAGCAACTGCACGGAAGCGCTGTCGTAGGGCACGACTTTGCGGAGCTCGATAAGGATCTGCTCGATCACGCGATTGCGATCCACTGTGGTGATCATCGAAAGGGCCGCGGTGCGCAGGGTTTCAGCCTCGCGGCGGCGTTGCTGCTCGGCGGCGAAGAGGCGGGCATTCTCCATGGTGACCCCGATTTGATCGGCAAGCACTTCCAGGATGAAGCGGTCTTCTTCGCCAAAGGCATTGAGATTCACGCTCTGGACGTCGAGCACGCCGATGGGCTCGCCTTTGGCTTTCACGGGCACGGCGATTTCGGAGCGCGTTTCGGCCAGTTCTTCTATCCGCCAGTAGCGCGGCTCTTGGGTGACATCATTGATTACCAGGGGCTGCCCGTGGGCCGCGACCCAGCCGCAGATGCCCTGCACGCCGGGCTCCAGTTCGATGGTGCGGTCAGGCGTCATCTCGAAGCCGGCTTTGGCCCGCAGGGTGAGCCGTTTCTGCGTCGGGTCTATCACCAGGATGAGCACATAGGCGTAGTTGAAGGTCAGCCGGATCAGCTCGACAATTTGTTGCAGCAGCTGTTCGGGATCGAGGAGGGAGCTCACTTGCCGGCTCACCTGCCATACCAGCAGCAGCTGTCTGGCGCGCCGTTCCAGGTCGTCTTGCACCCGGCGGCGCTCGTCGAGTTCCGCCTGTACCTGCTGGAAGAGCCGGGCATTTTGGATGGCAATGGCAGTCTGGTCCGCCAGCGCCTTGAGATATTCCAGATCAACGCTGCGGAAAGCGCCGACTTCCGGGCTTTGCAGATCGAGCTGCGCCAGCACCTTCCCTTCATGGATGATGGGGAGGACAAGCTCCGCGCGGGTGGAGGGGACAAATTCCCAATAGCGGGGATCCTGCCGGACATCGTCTACGACCACGATGCATTGATGTTCGTGGGCATAGCCGATGAGGCCCTTTCCCAGCACCAGCGGCGTGCTCATCGCCAAAGCGGTCTCCTCGGGAGTGAATCCCAGCAGCTGGTTGATCTCCTGATATCCCTCGGCCTCGTTGACGAGGAGCACAGTGCCATGGGCGGCGCCGGTGATCAACATGGCCTCTTTGGCCAGCAGCTCAAAAATCGCATTGATCTCGAAGGTGGCGTTGATGGTGCGCCCCAGGCGAGAGAGGGAGGCAAGGCGGGCATTTTGGGCTTCGAGTTCCTGACGCGTCCATTGCAGTTCCGCCGCCCTTTCCACGTCGCGCGCGTCAATGGGCTGTGGGTGTTGCCGCGCGACGGCGTCGTAGCCGGCGAGCATGTCTTCCAGCAGCGCAGACAGGTGCGGGGCGACGTCGCTCAAGGGTGCGCCGGGGATTTCCTCTAGCAGCTTGTGGAGCGCGGTTTTCTGGAGTGCGGCGATCTGGCCGCGAGGAAATCCACTCGCGGCGCAGGCCTCTCCGATGGCGGTCGCGGTAGCTGGTGCGTCGTGCTGCGTCATTTCAGCATAACCCTGCGCCAAATAACGCTCCAGCTCCTGGCGTGTGATCGTCATGGCAGCCCCTTTTTACCGAACACAAACCCAAATGACGGCTTTTACCCTTATATTATAACCTGAGTTTGTCATTTTGGGGATGGTTGAAAAGGGGCGGCAAGATACACAAACAGACTTCGGTGACTCGCCTGCGCAAGCCACCGAAGTCTGCCGGATTGAGAGAGGGCGGGCCGCGGCTCAGGATTTGGGTCGCTCCTGTAGGGTCAGGCGGATGTCGCGCTCGGCGCCGTCACGCAGCACGGTGAGGGTCACCGTCTGCCCCGGCCGGCTCTGAGCGCCCAACACCGAGACCAGCTCGTCGAAGCTGCGGATGGGGACGCCGTCAAACGCGATGATGACATCTCCTCCAACGGCGACTTGCCTCCCTCCGATGGTGACTTGCCGCGTGCTGCCTTGCAGGCCGGCCTTATCCGCCGGGCCGCCCGCGATGACCTCCATCACCAGCGCGCCGCGTTGCTCCGCGGGCAGATCCATGGCCGTCGCGATCTCGGAGGTCAGGCTCGTGCCGCTGATGCCGATCCACGGATGGGCGTAGGCGCCTTTCTCGATGAGCACCGGCACGACGCGCTGGACGATCGTGGCCGGAATGGCGAAGCCGATGCCCACGGACGCCTGCACGGGCGAGACGATGGCCGTCGTCACGCCGATGACCTCGCCCTGTTCGTTCACCAGCACCCCGCCGGAGTTGCCCGGATTGATAGGGGCGTCGGTCTGGATGATGTCGGGGATGCTGTACTGGCTGCCCAGCGTCTCACCGACGGCGAGCGAGCGTCCAATCGCGCTGACGAAGCCGACGGTCATGGTGTTTCCCAGGCCGAAGGGGTTGCCGATGGCGACGGCGAGTTGTCCCACGCGAGCCTCTGCCTGAGCCAGGCGCACCGGTCGCAGCTTTGCTTCCGGCGCCTCGACTTTGAGCACTGCCAGATCGCTGTCGGGGTCAGAGCCGATCACTGCGGCGACTGCCGTCGTGCTATCGGAGAACTGCACGACGATGCGTGTCGCGTTCTCAATGACGTGATAGTTGGTGACGATGTGCCCCTCCGTGTCCCAGACGAAGCCGGAGCCGGCGCCTTCTTCGGAGGGCAGCGGCAGGTCCTCGGAAAAGGGCAGGATCATCCCGCCGCTGCTTTGTTGGGTGACCCGAATGCTCACTACCGAGGGATTCACCCCGGCGTAGATGGTCTCCAGGGCGTCCTGGAGCGCGGCGAGCACGCCGGCCTGGTCCGGCAATGGCGTCCTGTCCGTCTCAGAGACGCTGGCAGGCGTTGGCGTCGCCACTGCCTCCGTCTGCGGCTCAGAACGCTGGGACGTCATGAGTGAGAACAAATTGCAACCGCTCAAGGCCACGAGCGCGATCAGGGTCAGGGCGATGATCAACAAATTTCGTTTGCGCATAAACCCCACCTCCTTCACTGTTCACTGCTTGCCACGCACCTGGTGCATTGTCCCTCTCGTCAGCGTGGCACACTTCACATAGCGACCTCTTGGGCCGTAATTTTCATTATAAGCGCTTCGAGGCGGGAAGTCCTTATGAGGAGCTGTTGTGTGATTTAAGAGCAGCTTAAGACGAGGGGGACGCCACGGGCTGGCGCATACCCTGCAAGCAAGGGAATGTGAGTCGTGAGCAGCGACGGCGACGGCTCACGGGTCTTATTCGTGAAATTCGGGTTCATTCGGGGCCATTTTCGCCGGAGGCTCCAGGGGCAGGAGGAGGTGGAAACAGCTGCCGCTGCCGGGGACGCTTTCGATTTCGATGCGCCCGCCGTGGGCGGTGATCAGGTCGCGGGCGATGGTGAGCCCCAATCCCATGCCCTGGGGAAAACGGTGACTCGCTGCCCCGCGGTAAAAGGGCGTGAAGATGCGCTGTTGTTCTTCCAGGGGGATGCCGGGGCCGGAGTCTTGCACGGCAATCTCCAGCGTCTCGGCGAGGGTGCGCGCGGTGATGGCGACGCTGCCGCCGGCGGGGGTGTATTTGATGGCGTTGCTGACGATGTTGCCCAACGCCTGCGCCAGACGATCGGCGTCAATGTTGAGGGTGGGGAGGTTGGGCGCCAGCGAGGTCTGCCAGCGCAGGTCTTTGCTCAGCGCCGCTTCCCGCCACGGGCTGAGGGTCTGCTGCAGCCAGGGGCCGATGGCGGTCGGGGTCAGATCCAGTTCCAGGGGACCGAGCGCCTGCCCGTAGAGCTGGGTCAGATCATCCAGTAGCCGGCGCATGCGGGTGATCTCGGCGTCCATGCCGTTGAGCAGTTCATCGCGGAGGCCGGGATCCTCGGTTGCGCCGCCGGCGAGGGCCTGGATGGCGGAGCGCAACGCGCCGAGGGGCCTGCCGATTTCGTGGACGAGGTTGGCCAGCAGGCGCAGCCGCGCTTTCTCCAGGCTTTGAAGCTGGACGGTGAGATCGTTGAAGGCGCGGACGAGCAGCCGGTATTCCACCGGGCCTTGCTCCGGCAGCTGCTCCAGGGGTTGGCCCTGAGCCATGCGGATGATCGCTTCAGTGCTGCGCGTGAGAGGCCGTTCCAGATCCAAGGCCAGATACAGCCCCACGCCCAGGCCGACCAGCAGGCCTACCGCGAGGACGGAAAAGATGAACGTGCGCGCGCGGGGGAAGCGCTCGTAAACGCTGGAGAGGGGGTCGGTGAGGCGAATGACGCCGATGACGCGATTGCGCTCGATGATGGGAACCAGCACGTCCGCGGCGCCGGTTCCCCGCTGTTGCTCGTAGTCAATCCGCAAAATGGCGCCGGTGCGCAGCACTTCGGCGAATCCGGGCACGGTCACCGGGCGCCCGATGTTGCGCTGCTCGTCGGGGCTGCTGGAGGCCCACAGCACGCCATCGGCGGTGATCAGGGTCATGGACGCCGAGATGTATGGATCCACCCGCGCGATGAAGGTCTGCGCCTGCAGCGGATTGTACCAGATCGCGGGGTAATCGTCGGCGAGATCCGCCACGAGCAACGCCTGCCGTTCCAGCTCGTTGGAGAGGCCTGCGAGCAACACTTGCGTCTCCAACAAGTACGTCAGCGCCACGCCGATGATGGGGAGCACCACCAGCAGGGGCAAAACATGACTGAGGATCAGGCGGGTCCGTAATCTGCGCATAAGTCAGAAGTCGCATCAGGGGTGAGGGGTAATGGGGCCAGCACCCAGCTGCCAGCCACCAGCACCCAGCCCTCACCCCACCAGCTTGTAGCCCACGCCACGGACGGTGACGATGCGTTGGGGGGCATGAGGGTCGTCCTCCAGTTTTTCGCGTAGCCAGCGGATATGCACATAGACCACTTGAGGCTCGCCGGTGTATTCGGCGCCCCACACGCGGGCGAGCAATTCTTCGACCGACAGCACCCGGCCGGCCTCCTGCGCCAGCGCCGCCAGCAGATCGAACTCCCGCGGGGCCAGCTCCACCGGCTGTCCGCGCAGCATGACGGTGTGCGCCGCCATGTCCACAACGAGATCGCCGATCACCAGCGGGGGCGGCGGAGTGGAGGGCGGAGGCGCAGCGCGGCGCAGCACCACTTTGATGCGGGCAAGCAACACGTCCATGTCGAAGGGCTTGGTGATGTAATCATCGGCGCCCAGCTCCAAGCCCAACACCTCGTCGAGCTGCCGTCGCCGCGCGGTGACGAAGATCACGGGGGCCGTCACCTGCGCCCGCAACGCCCGTAGCCCGTCCAGACCATCCATCCCCGGCAGGCCGATGTCGAGGAGGATCAGGTCAGGCGGGTCAAGGCGCACGGCGGCGAGGGCATCTTCGGCCGTGGCAGCCGTAGCGACCGTGTAGCCGGCCTTTTCCAGATTGAAGGCCAGACTGCGCCGCAGGAGCGCGTCATCGTCTACGATCAGAATGTGTTTGGACACGGCAGAATGTAGCGCGAGCTGCAGTTTGCAGCCGGCACGGGCTTGTGATCACGCCTCATAGCCGTGGGGATGGGTTTTGTGCCAGGCCCAGGCGGTTTCCACGATCTGGTGGATGTCCGGGTAGTGCGGCTCCCACCCCAGCTCGGCGCGGAGGACGTCGCTCGCAGCGATGAGGACCGCCGGGTCGCCCGCCCGGCGCCCGACGATCTCCGCCGGGATGGGATGTCCCGTAACGTCGCGGCAAGCCTGGATCACCTCCATCACCGAGAAGCCGAGGCCGTTCCCCAAATTGTAGCGCCGACTGCCCTTATCCAGCGCGTACAACGCCAGGATGTGCGCCTGCGCCAGGTCGCTGACGTGGATGTAGTCGCGGATGCAGGTGCCATCGGGGGTGGGGTAGTCATCGCCGAAGACCTTGATGCTTTCGCGTTGGCCCAGGGCCACTTGCAGCGTCAGCGGGATGAGATGCGTCTCGGGATGATGATCCTCGCCGCGTTGGGCCGTGGCGCCAGCGGCGTTGAAGTAGCGCAGCGTGGCATAGCGCAAGCCGTACACGCGGTCGAGCCAGTAGAGCAGGCGCTCCAGGATGTGCTTCGATTCGCCGTAGGGGCTGCCCGGCACGATGCGTTCTGTCTCCGCGATGGGGATGCGTTGCGGGTCGTCGAAGAGATTGGCCGTCGAGGAGAGGATGAACCGTTGCGCGCCGTAAGTCACGGCGTTCTGCAGCAGATTCAGGCCGTTGGTGACGTTATCCCCCAGATATTTGAAGGGCAGCGCCATGGATTCGCCGACGAGGGTGTTGGAGGCGAAGTGCATGACGGCCTCGGGCCGCTGAGTCTTGAACAGGGCCTCGACGGCGTCGAAGTCGGCCAGCTCGCCCTGGACAAAGATGGCCTCGGGGGGAATGGCGGCGCGATGGCCCTGTGAGAGATTGTCGAAGACGACAACGTCTTCGCCTGCGGCGAGCAATTGCTCTGCAACCACGCTGCCGATGTAGCCTGCGCCACCTGTGACGAGAACTTTCATGGGACACTCCTGTCGTTTTGAGTCTTTTGTGACCGGGTCATCTCAAGGCCCTATCATACACGCGCCGGGGCAAAGCGTCAAATGGCGGCGGCGTTTTGAGGATGCGCCCTTCATAGCAGCAGCTGCCGCAGATCCCGCCGGTTTGCGGGGCGTCTGCGGCAGCTGCGGAATCGGTGAGTGTTTTCGTCGGCCCGGCGAGTCTCAGCGCTCTGCGGGAGAGGCGTCCTCGCGCTCTTGGGTCTCTTGCCTCAGAAAGTCAAAGAGGTCTTCGGGACTGAGGAACCCGCGGCGTTCGCCGGTGCCGGGGCATTCCAGCGAGGCGCGCCAGCGTCGCTCCCCTCCCTCGGTGGTTTCCCAGAGTCGCAATAGATAGGAAAGATAACGCGGGTGAGTTTTTCCCTGGCGCATGGTCCCTCATTCTGAGTTTGAATCGCGCTTTCACTCGAATTTCACTGCTCGAAGTTTGTCCCCTCCGGGTTTTCCCGCGCTCATCCGTGAGCCATGCTGCCCCGAAGGCACACGCTCGCGTCCGTCGGGTCATGCGCACCGCCGCCTCGCCCTCCGTCGGACGCCTTATTCCTCTTGCCATGCGGCGACGAGCAGCACGCCCAAGTCTACCAGCTGCTCCAACGCCGTCGGATCGAGCAACTGCGTGTTCTGAAGGGTGATCTGCAAGCCGTGCGAGTCAATTTTTACCGCGAGCGGCAGCTTCGCGGGCCAGTCGGTGAGCGCGCGTTCGACATCGAAGGTGAGCAGCCGCCGGGCGGCGCGTTCGTCGTGCGCCCAGATCATATACCGCTCGCGGAGCGCGCCGCTGCCGAGCGGGACCTCCTGCAATCCCGGCAGGAGCGCGACATCCTCGCCGAGCATCAGTTCCAGCGCTTTTTGCACCACCCTGCCCGCCAGCCCACCGAGGGCTTGCGGGTCGGGGATTGGGCCCGCTGCCGTGCGCGGGCCGATGAGGATCAGCCCGTCGGCGAGCGCGGCGCCCGCGCTTTGCCAGCACGTGCAGCGGTGGCCGGTGGACGTGCTGCTCTCGGAATCCGCTGACGAGGCGGTGAACGTGCTCTCCAGCGTCCAGGCGCTGCCCTGCGTTCTTCCCGTGATCCGATAGCCGGAGGTGCGCCCTTCCCGGATGGGAGTGTATTCCCAGCCGCGTGCGGTCGCCGTCGTCTGCAGCGCCGCCATGCGCCGGGACTGGAGGCGCCGGTTGAGCAGCAAGATCGCGCCGATGAACACGGCAGTTCCTACCGAGACCACGATGCCCAACGTCAGATCGTCCATGGACACCTCCTTCACCGCCAGAGGCCTTGAAGCCATGACCCGCGAGCGAGGCCCGACTCCTGACCCGGTGGCTTTTCCTAGTGTTTCAGGGTCAGTGGCAAGTATACCTTGTAGCCTGCCACATACAACTCCGACAGGCCGGTTGTCGTGCCCGCGCTCATGTTGGGGATGGTGTTGTACTGCGGCGTCGTGCTGGTGGTGCGGAGGCCCTGCCCCTCGGCTAGAGGTGTAGCCAGGGTCGCGCTCCAGTTCCCCTGCGCATTGGCCGTCACCACTGCCAGCGAGGCTAACGTCTCGGTGATGTTATCGGTGTCGTCGCGGAACAGCTCGATGACGCAGTTGGGGCAGGGCGAGTTGGCGCCGGCTGTTCCCTGGACGGTGACGCCGCTGATCTGGGTAACCCTCGCCGGTCTGAAAGCCTCAAACGGATCCGGCAGGCTGGGGTTGACCTGGATGGCGCTTTCTGGCCTTGATGCGCCCTCCAGGTGCGGCCAGGCTTTGGTCTTGAGGATGACGTTGCTGCGCAGGGTGTTGGCGTCGTACAGGGCGCCGTTCAAGGAGATGGCTGACAGCTCCGCTTCGACAATCTGATTGCCCTGGATGGTGAGGGTTTTGGGGCCATCGGAAAGATAGATGCCCCGGCCGCACACCCCGATGGCGGTGTTAGCGCCATCGCGGCCAATGCGGTTGTTGCGGATGGTTTGACGTTGGCCACTCACGCGGATGCTATCGGCCTGCAAGGACCACTGCGAGATCTGAATACGGATACCCGCGAAGACGTTGTCCTCAATGGTGTTATCGCTGTCGGCGACGCTGATACCGCTGCCGCCCAACCAATCCTCCGGCGTGCAGATCAGGCTGGGGTCGGTCTTTTTCTCTGTCACTCGGCCATCGGCGCGTGTGCCGATGAAGTTCCCGCTGAAGGTGTTGTGCGTCCCCCGAATCGCGGCCGCGACGCCATTGAGGCCCAGGAAATAGTTGTTCTTGATCTCGTTGTAGTCAGCGCCGGTTATCAGGGCGACGCCATCGCTGCCGCTGCCATTCTGAGGATTAGCGCTGCGTAAAAGCGGCGCTGTGCCGGCGTCATTCAGCCCGAACCAGTTGTTCTCAATGAGGTTATGATCGGTGTTGACGTAGATGCTGGTCCTCAGATTCTGGAATCCCAGACCGCGAATGATGATGTTGTCGTTGCCGGCCATATCCCCGACGATTAACCCATCTTTCGTGCCTGTGCCCGGCCCGACGATCACGATCTTGGGGCCGGTGGTGCGCCCTCCTGGCTGCGTACTGCCATCTATGGTGATGTCGCCATTCAGCCGTCTGAAGATGCTGGTCTGGGTGGTGTTGTAGACCTGGATTCTCCACAGCTGCTGGGTGGCGTCGTATCCGTGAGCGGCCTCGGCGGGGATGTTGAAGTTGATGAGCACGGGCCGTGAAGTCGCCAGGCGCGCCTGCACGATGGCGCGCCTGAGGGTACAGGGCGTGTCCGTGAGACAGGTCTTGCTCTGGCTCTCGTCCGGATCAGTCCCGCTGTTTACGGTGATGATCGTGGCAAAGATGGCGTTCTGGACAGGTGTGGCTGGCGCTGATTGCACTTCCCCTCCTGCGCAGAGCGTCACGACCATCACGAGGAGCCCCAGAGCTCCACCCCACCTGCACTTGAGTTTCTGCATCATGATCGTACTCCTTTCAGTTGATAAGCTTCCCATTTCCGCTGGACTCTGGGCTGACTATAGCCGGGGTGCGTCAAAAAAACGTCAAAACGGTGTATAATTTTAGAAAGCCCACGGGCAATGTCTGCGAGATACTGAGAATCATGCCACGACTTACGCTCAACCTGCTGGGGCCGTTTCAGGCCAGGCTTGATGACGGACCCGAGATCGCTTTCCCCACCGATAAGGCCTGCGGTTTGCTGGCCTATCTGGCGGTCGAAGCCGCGCACGCGCAGCGGCGGGAGTATCTGGCGGCGCTACTCTGGCCCGATCAACCGGAAAACCGGGCGCGCCACAACCTTCGACAGGCGCTGTCCTCCTTGCGGCAGCTGCTCGGCGATACAGAGGAGTCCCCTCGCCCTTTTTTGCTGGTGGAACGGGAGACGGTGCAGTTCAACCCCGCAAGCGATTTTTCCCTCGACGTGGCCGAATTCGTGGCGTTGACCGAGGCGCTGCGCCAGCATCGTCACCAGGCGCCGGAGCGTTGCCTGCCCTGCATCCGGCGTTTTCAGCGCCTGGCGGCGCTGTATCACGGGGAGTTTCTGCTCGAACCGCTGGCGGCGGATAGCGAGCTCTTCGAGGAATGGGCGTTGCTCAAGCGAGAATGGCTGCGGCGTCTGGCGTCGGAGGCTTTTGCGGCGCTGGGCAATTATCACGAGCGACGCGGCGAACTGGCATTGGCCCGTGATGCGGCGCAGCGGTTGGTGGATCTCGAACCCTGGCGCGAGGAAGCGCATCGCCAATTGATGCGCCTGCTTGCGGCGGAGGGAAAACGCAGCGCCGCTCTGGCGCAGTACGAGACCTGCCGCCGCATCCTGGAGACGGAGTTCGGCGCTCAACCGGCGGCAGAAACCCAGCGCCTCTTTGTGCGAATCAGGGCCGGCGATGCCGGCAGCGAGGGGCCGCCGGGACGCCCTCGGGGGGAGCTCCTCTCTGTCCCGCCGCTGCCCCGTTCCCCGGCTCCCTTTGTGGGGCGTGAGACGGAACGCGCGGAGCTGGCCGAAATGCTCGCTAATCCCGATTGCCGTCTGATCACCCTCGTTGGCCCTGGCGGCATCGGCAAGAGCCGCCTGGCGCTCCAGGTGGCAGAAGAGCAGCGGGGCTTGTTTGCTGATGGCGTGGCGTTCATTTCCCTCGCGTCGGTAACTCACGCCGAGCTGGTGGCAACCCTGATAGCCGAAACATTGCGCCTGCCGGAGGCGGCTCACATCACGGCGCGGCGCCTGCTCGATCAATTGCGCGACAAGGAGCTGCTGCTGGTGCTGGACAACTTCGAGCACGTGTTGGATTGCTGCGGGCTGCTCAGCGATTTGTTGCGCGCCGGCCGCCATCTCAAGGTGTTGGTCACTTCGCAGGAAAAATTGCGCTTACAGGAAGAATGGTTGTATTCCTTGCAAGGGCTATCATATCCGGCGGATGTCGCCAGCATAGGCGGCCCGCCGGAGGCCTACGACGCCCTGGCGCTCTTCCAGCAACGGGCGGCGCAGGTACAGCGGCACTTCAGCCTTAGCGCCGACGTGTTGTCAGACGTCATCCGCATCTGCCGGCTGATGGAGGGATTGCCGCTCGGCATAGAGCTTGCCGCCGCCGCTGTCGGCGAGCAGCCGTGTGCCGCGATCGCCGGGGCGCTGGAGCGGACTTTCGACGCGCTGGAGAGCCCGTGGCGGGACGTGTTCGGGCGTCATCGCAGCCTGCGTGCTGTTTTTGAGTATGCGTGGGGATTGCTGACCGCGGCGGAACGGGACAGTTTTGCGGCGTTGGCGGTCTTCGCCGGCAGTTTTGAGGCCGAGGCTGCTTCGGCGGTCGCGGGGGTGAATCGCGCGACGCTCACCGCGTTGGCGGCCAAATCTCTCCTGGCCTTTGACGGCGGGCGTTACTCGTGGCATGAGGCGACGCGCCAGTATGCGTGGGAGCAGCTGCTCGCCTCGGCCCGCGTGGAGCAGTTGCGCGATCGTCATGGCGCTTTTTTTGCCGCGCGCGTGCGCGACGGCGCCGCGTTGCTGGAGGGCCCATCAGCGCAGGCGGCGCTATCCGTCCTGGAAAGCGACCGGGCCGACATTCAGGCGGCGTGGAGTTGGGCCGTCTCGGAGCGGCAGATCGCCCTTTTGGCGGAGATGGTCGAGGGGCTCAGGAAGTTCTATCGCCGCCGAGGCCCCGTTGCGGAGGGGCTACGGCTGCTGGAGCAGGCGTTGGCGTTGCCGCCGGCGGCGCTGGCGCCGGACTTCGAGGCGCGGATGCGCGCGGCGGAGGTGCAGTTGCTGGGCCTGCAATTGCGCTTTGACGAAGGGGTGGAGAGCGCCACGCGATTGATCGCGTTGGGCGAGGGGTTGGGAGCGCCGTTGGTGCAGGCGGAAGGCTACCTGCTCGAAGGGCAAACTTTACAGCAGCAGGGGAAGTTTGAGGCCGCGCAGCAGGCTGTGGAGAGCGGTCTGGAACGGCTGGATGCGCTTCAAACCACGGAAGGGGAACACCGCCGTCTCACGGCGAACCTGCTGCGCGAGTTGGGAAATATCGCCCTACGTCGCGGCGACCTGGCCATGGCCGAGGCGCATTATGCCGCGGCGCTGGAGCTGTTTCGCGCGCTCGAAGACGCGGGGGGTGAATGTGCCGTGCTCAACAACCTGGGGAATGTTGCCTTCGACCGCGGGGAGTACGTTGCGGCGCAGGCGCATCTCACGGCAGCGCTGGCGCTGTACCGGAAATTGGGCAACCTTCCCGGGGAGGCTAAGGCGCTAAACAACCTTGCCAACGTCGCGGCAGATCAGCGGGATTATGGGGTAGCGTTGCAATACTATCGCGGGGCGTTGCAGATTCATCAGGCCTTGGAGAACTTGCCGGCGCAGAGCGCGGTGCTCAACAATCTGGGGGCGCTGTATTGGGAATTGGGCCTGTACGCCGAGGCGCGCGAGACGTATCAGCAAGCGCTGGCCATTTTCCGGGAGTGCGGCAATCGTCAGGCCGAAGGGGAGACTCTGGCTAATCTCAGTTTGGTGGAACTCCAGACCGACGACTTACAGGCGGCGCTGCGTTTGGCACAGGAGGCCACAGCTGCATCGCAGGAGAGCGGCGACGTGTCCAACCTGGCGAACGCCTGCACTTATCTGGGAAAAATTCATGCGGCGTTGGGGCAGGTCGCTGAGGCTGAACGGGGGTATCGCCAGGCGCTCGCGCTCCGGCAAGAGCTGCCTCATCCCGGCCGTCTGTTGGAGCTGCAAGTCGAGCTGGCCGCGCTCACTCTACGTCGCGGCATGTCCGTTCAGGCGCTGGCCGACATTGCCCCCCTCCTGGTGGCCTTGGAGAACGATGAGGCTTTGGAGGGCGCGGAGGAGCCCTATCGGGTGTTCTGGCTCTGTTATGAGATCCTGCGCGCTAACGCTGACCCACGGGCAACGCCGCTGCTGGCCCGGGCGCGACGTCAGCTGCTGGCCCAGGCTGCGCGTATCCCCGATGCGGGGCTGCGCCGCGCATTTTTGGAAAACGTCCCCGCTCACCGGCAGATCATGCACGACGTGTAAGAGACGTCGAAGCCAAAGCTCACGGCTGAGCGCGACGAGATCCACATGGCGCGGTCTGTCCATCCGCGGTCGGCGGGCTCTCATCGCGGGCTAGAGGGTGCGGCGAATCTCCTCCAGGGTCTCGCGGGCCGACGGCGCGATGTTGAAGAATTGTTGGAGATTGGCGCAGGCGTAGTCAGCGCAGTGCGCGCAATTGGCCACGCCGCGCTCGCTGCCGCAGGCGCGGATGGGGCACATGCTGCCATAGCTGTTCAACCGTTCACCTGCCAGGCACCCATCGCACATGACGTTGGCCGCCGTCATATCGGGGGCGTTGTATTCCCGCCGCCATTTGGCTGCCAGCCGCTCCAGCCCCGCCGTGTCGTTGGCCTGCGTCAGCAAATACGCCTCACACTCGGAACAGACAAGTCCGCAGTAAGCTACAATGCGTTCCATGGTTCGATTCCCTCCTCTGTCATACTTCTACGGTAACTGTTCAGCCATTGGCTAAAAAATGCAAGGCTTCCTGGCGACTGCTGAAGATTGAGAATCAACTCTTGCCCCCCATCCCCTGGCCCCTTCCCCTCGCGCAAGGTGCGGGGGGAAGGGGAACTTTTTTTTGTGGGATTTTGCAGGCGGGCGTAGCCCGCCTGCAAAATCCCTTATTTTTTTCTCCCCCTCCCCAACGGCGCCTGCGCCGTTGGGGAGGGGCAAAAGCTACAGCTCATAAAGGTTTATCCATCGCCGTCAAGCTACCTGACGCCAGGCTGAACAATTACCTTCTACGTTATTCATTCTACCACAAAACCAGAGTTTGCTCGATGAAGAGCGTCTTGTGGCGATACAGCATGACAACTTTTGAGATCCTTTGTGGTATAATAGGGATGATAGAACTTCTGTTCTAAAAAGGATCACCATGGAACCCAATGAAATTATCATCCGTGGCGCGCAGCAGCACAACCTCAAGCACCTGGACGTGCGGATTCCGCGCAACAGTCTGGTGGTGCTGACCGGCGTGAGCGGCAGCGGCAAATCCTCTCTGGCTTTTGACACGATCTACGCTGAGGGGCAACGGCGGTATGTGGAGAGTCTCTCCTCGTATGCGCGGCAGTTCCTGGGGCAGATGGAGAAGCCTCGCGTGGACTTCATCGGCGGCCTGAGCCCCGCCATCGCCATCGAGCAGAAGGCGGTGAGCAAGAATCCCCGCTCGACGGTGGGCACGGTCACGGAGGTGCTGGATTACCTGCGCATGCTGTTCGCGCGGGTGGGAGAGGCGCATTGTCCGACGTGTGGACGACCGGTTCACGCGCAGAGCGCGCAGCAGATCGCCGATCAGATCGCCGCGCTGCCTGCCGGAACGCGCTTTCAGCTTCTCGCCCCCGTGGTGCAGAAGCGCAAGGGGACGCACGCCGACGTGCTGGAGCAAGCGCGCCTGGCGGGGTACACTCGCGCTCGCGTGGACGGGGTCCTGGTGGAGCTCAGCGCCTCCATCAAACTGGCGAAGACGAAAAGCCATACCGTGGAGCTTATCGTGGATCGTCTGGAGCTCCCCGAAGCGCCTGGCACCGACTTTCACACGCGGTTGCTGGATTCCGTGGAGACGGCCTTGCGCGCTGCGGAAGGGGTGTTGGTCGTGGACGTGGTCGGCGGGGAGGAGCTGCTCTTCAGCGAGCAGCACGCCTGCGCCCATTGTGGGATCAGCTTCCCGGAGCTGACCCCGGCGCTGTTCAGCTTCAACTCGCCTGCGGGAATGTGCCCGGAGTGTAACGGCCTGGGGACGCAGCTGGAAGTGGATCCAGCGCTCATCCTCCATGATCCGACCCTCTCGCTGCTGGACGGCGCGCTGCGCTGGTATGGCGAGCTCCGCAAGAAACAACGCAGCTGGACTCTGCGGGAGCTGGAGGCGATCGCCCGGCATTACGGCGTGAGCCTGGAGACCCCCTGGCAGGAGCTGCCCGAGGAGTTCCGTCACACCTTGCTGTACGGGTCTGGCAAGGAGCGGATCAACTTCAAATATGAAGGGGACCGCGATAACGTGACCTGGTCCGGCGAGATGCAGCGCCCCTTCGAGGGGATCGTCGCCTGCATCCGGCGGCGTTTCCGTCAGACGAAGTCCGAGTACACGCAGCGGTGGTATCTCAGTTTTATGAGCGAGCAGCCCTGTCTGGCCTGTCAGGGCGCGCGGCTGCGGCCCGAAGCACGTGGTGTCACCGTCGGCGGGCTAACTTTGCTGGAGGTGGGGCGGATGACGATTGACGCCGCCCATGCCTGGATCGCGTCGCTGGGAGGGACTTTTGACGCTGAGCAGCTGGAGATCGCCGGCGAGGTGCTCAAGGAGATCCGCGATCGCCTGCAGTTCATGCTCAACGTGGGACTGCACTATCTCACATTGGAGCGCCCGGCGCCCTCGCTTTCCGGCGGCGAGGGGCAACGCATCCGCCTGGCGAGTCAGATCGGCTGTGGACTGGTGGGCGTGCTCTATATCCTCGACGAGCCGAGTATCGGTCTGCACGCCCGCGACAACCGCGCCCTGCTCGACACGTTGTTGCGCCTGCGGGACATGGGCAATACGGTGTTGGTGGTCGAGCACGATGAGGAAACCATGCGTCACGCGGATTGGATCGTGGATTTGGGGCCCGGCGCGGGCCTGCTCGGCGGCGAGGTGGTGGCTGCCGGCACGCCGCAGCAGATCATCGAAAATCCGCGCTCGCTGACGGGGCGCTATCTCAGCGGCCAGCTGGCCGTCGTCTCGCCGAATGGCGGACGCCGCACGCCGCGGAACGGCAGCCTCGTGTTGCGGGGCGCGACGTTGCACAATCTCAAGAACGTGACGGCGCGTTTCCCGCTGGGCGTGCTCACCTGCGTCACCGGCGTGAGCGGCAGCGGCAAGAGCAGCCTCGTCGCGGAGACGTTGTATCCGGCGCTGGCGCGGACGCTCAATCGCGCGGAAACCCGTCCCGGCCCCTATGAGCGGCTGGAGGGGCTGGAGTACCTGGACAAGGTCATTGACATCACGCAAGACCCCATTGGGCGCACGCCGCGCTCGAATCCGGCGACCTACGTGGGCGTCTTCGACGAAATCCGCCGCGTGTTTGCCGCGACGCCGGAAGCGAAGATGCGCGGCTACGGCAGTGGCCGTTTCAGCTTCAACGCGAAGGGCGGACGCTGCGAGGCCTGTAGAGGGCACGGGCAACGGCGGATTGAGATGCACTTTCTCGCGGACGTGTGGGTGACGTGCAAGGAGTGCCAGGGCACGCGCTATAACCGCGAGACCTTGCAGATCCGCTACAAGGGCAAGAACATCGCCGAGGTGCTGGACATGGACGTGCAGGAAGCGCTGGAGTTCTTTGCGGCGCATCCCAAGATCGCCCGGCAGCTCCAGACGTTGCATGAGGTGGGCCTGGATTACGTCAGGCTGGGGCAGGCAGCGACGACGCTCAGTGGCGGCGAGGCGCAGCGCGTCAAACTGGCGAAGGAGCTCAGCCGTGTGGCGACAGGACGCACTGTCTACATCCTCGATGAGCCGACAACGGGCCTGCATTTTGCCGACATCCAGAAGCTCCTCGACGTGCTACATCATCTCACCGCGGCGGGCAACACTGTCATCGTCATCGAGCACAACCTGGACGTGATCAAGACCGCCGATTGGGTCATAGACCTGGGCCCGGAGGGAGGCGAGGCTGGCGGCTACATCATCGCGGAGGGCGCGCCGGAAGCCGTGGCGCAGGTCGAGGCGAGTTACACCGGGCAATTCCTGCGACGGGTGTTAGGAGCTCCCGCAGGCGGCCGTCGGAGTTGAACGTTTGAGTTCCGCTCCTGAGCCGCAGGGGTATAATGTGAGAGCGTTTCCGTGCAGTGATGGCACTCGTCCTACGTCTGGAACATGAGGTGTGACATGAAAAAAAGGCTGTTTTGGGGATCGGTCGTGCTATGGTTGGTGCTGCTCCTTTCCGCTTGTGGCGGGCAGGCGAAGCCGCAGACGCTCTCTGGAGATGCGCGGGATGCCGTGCTGGCGTACAGCGAGGACATGACGGATAACTTGCTCACCGGGCTGAGTGAGGGGGATTACGCGGCCTTCTCACGAGATTTCACGGAGCAGATGGCAACATCGCTTTCTGAAGCGAAATTTCCCGAGCTGACGCTGCAGATCATCGGCAAGCTGGGCGCCTACGTCTCCCGCGAAGTTCAAAGCGTGGAGCAAGTGGATGAGTTCATCACGGTGACCTATGCCGCCAAATTCGAGCAGGATGATCCCGTGACCGTGCGCGTGGTGTTCGAGGCCGCTGAGCCGCACCGGGTCACCGGCTTGTGGTTTGATTCGGTGAAGCTGCGCCAGCAATAAGCGCGTTTCTTTCCGCTCCTGGGAGCGAGGCCTTTTGAGATTGCGTCATTGAGGGCCTGCGGGAACGGCTTGGGGGTCAGTTCATCTGTGTGACCCCCGGCAGAAATCGGGGGCCGCATGGGTGCTGTCGGGCTCATCGAAGAGGTGGCGCCCGATTGAAGGGGGAGAAGCCCATGCCTGAATTACCGGAGATCGCCATTTTCGCCCGCGATATGCAAAAAGAACTGTCCGGTAGGACGTTCGTGGAGGTGGAGGTGCTGCAGCCCAAGTGCCTGAATCTGCCGCCGGAGGACTTTCGGGCCGCGCTTGCGGGTGCCACAATTCAGGACGTCACCGCGCACGGCAAGTGGCTGCAGCTCCAGACGACGCAGGGCTGGTTGCTGCTCAATCTGGGGATGGGCGGGGAAATCCTGCTGACCGATCGGCAGCATCTTCCAGACAAGTATCGGCTGATCTTCGACCTGCTGGACGGCGCGGCTCTGGCGGTCAACTTTTGGTGGTTTGGATTTGCCCATTTCGTGGCGCACCCGCGCGAACATCCGATGGTCGGGAAACTCGGCCCGCACGTCCTGGCCCTCTCGCTCGACGAATTCCGCGCGTTGCTGGCTGAGCGGCGTGGAGCGATCAAGACCTTCCTGTTGGATCAGGAGCGGATTGCGGGTGTCGGCAATGTCTACGTTCAGGATCCGCTGTTCAAGGCGGGCATCCATCCCCTGCGCGCCATCCCGACCCTCACGGACGCGGAGATTGCGGCGTTGTGGGCGGCGCTTCACGAGACGCTTCAGGAGAGCATCGCTGAGGGCGGCGCTCCCTTCGAGTTGAACCTGTATGGGCAGAAAGGCGGTTGGAGTGCCAGGTTCCTGGTCGGCTATCGGGAGGGGCAGGCCTGCCCTGTGTGCGGGACGACGATCGAGAAGATCAAGACGGGCAGCACCAGCAGCTACATCTGCCCGCGATGTCAGCCGTGGAAGGGGCGCATCGCATGATGGGGGGTGGCCTGGCGTCTGTGGAGTTCATGGGTCGCGCCCGGCCTGCCTCACGGGGCTATGAAGCGCGTTGCTGAAAATATCAAACTATGAGGAGATTACGATGCAATACACACATTTGGGACGAACGGGGTTGTTGGTGAGCCGGCTTTGCCTGGGCACCATGAATTTCGGGCCGTTGACGACGGAAGAGGACAGTTTTGCCATCATGGATCGCGCCCTGGAGTTGGGGATCAACTTCTTCGACACCGCCAATGTCTATGGCTGGAAGAAGGGCGAGGGGTGGACGGAGCAGATTTTGGGGCGATGGTTCGCGCAAGGGGGCGGGCGTCGTGAGAAGGTCGTGCTGGCGACCAAGGTGTACAGCGTCATGGGCGATTGGCCCAACGAAAGCAAGCTGTCGGCCTATCACATTCGCCGCGCCTGTGAGGAAAGCCTCCGGCGGATGCGGACCGATCATATTGATCTGTACCAGATGCATCACGTAGATCGTGACACGCCCTGGGAGGAGATCTGGCAGGCAATGGAACAGCTGGTGCGCGAGGGCAAGGTGCTCTACGTGGGCAGCAGCAACTTCGCGGGTTGGCACATCGCTCAGGCGCAGTGTGAGGCGCAGCGGCGCCATTTCATGGGCCTGGTCAGTGAACAGAGCCTGTACAACCTCAATGCCCGCATGGTGGAGCTCGAGGTGATTCCGGCGTGCCAGCACTACGGCCTGGGGGTGATTCCCTGGAGCCCCCTTGCGGGGGGCTTGCTTGGCGGCGCTTTGCAAAAGATCGAGGCGGGACGTCGCGCTTCACCGCAGCTGCAGAAAGAGATCGAAGCGCACCGTCCCCAGCTGCTCGCTTACGAAGCGCTGTGCGCGGCTCTCGGCGAAGAGCCTGCTAACGTCGCGCTTGCGTGGCTGTTGCATAATCCCGCGATCACCGGGCCCATCGTCGGGCCGCGGACTCTGGCGCAATTGGACGGAAGCCTGCGTGCCCTGGAGCTCAAATTGGATGAGGAGACCCTGGTCCGTTTGGATGAGATTTTCCCCGGCCCGGGCGGCCCGGCGCCAGAAGCCTATGCCTGGTAAAGCGTCAGCACGTGAAAGGCGAGCCGCAGTCCGGGCTCGCCTTTTTGTTGCCTCGGTCTGCCATGGCGCTGATCATTGTCAAATTCCGTATTCCGACGTAGAATCGTTTTGCTGTTCTATTCACTGGCTTCGATCCTTGAAGGGAATAAAAATGTGAGTCGTGAGCGGAAGCTCGACAACTCTCTTCTCACGGCTCACTGATTTCGATGTTCGAAGGAGACGCCATGTGCTGGCGCACATCATTCAAGAATGAAAATGTGCGGTCATTGTTCAGCCTGGCGTCAGGTAGCTCGACGGCGATGGATGAACCTTTGTAAGCTGTAGCTTTTGCCCCTCCCCGATGGCGCAGGCGCCGTTGGGGAGGGGGAGAAAAAATAAGGGGGTTTTGCAGGCGGGCGTAGCCCGCCTGCAAAACCCCACAAAAAAAGTTCCCCTTCCCCTCGCGCGCGGGGGCCAGGGGATAGGGGGCAAAAGTTGATTCCCAATCTTCAGCAATCACCAGGAAATCTTGCGTTTTTTTAGTCAATGGCGGTACCTTTGTCACGCAAGTGATTTTTTCGCTGATTCGCTTTTTCGCTGACGGCTGACTCGCTGATCTCTATTTTCGAAGGAGGCCCCGTATGTTGATCGTTCAGGTTCATGTGCATGTGAAGCCGGAATCCATCGCGGCCTTCAAAGCCGCGACGATCGAGAACGCCCGCAACAGTGTGCGGGAGCCGGGCATCGCCCGCTTCGACGTGATCCAGCAAGAGGACGACCCGACACGTTTTGTGCTGGTCGAGGTCTACCGCACCGTTGAGGCGTCCGCCGCGCACAAACAGACGGCGCACTATGCCGCCTGGCGCGACGCGGTAGCGGACATGATGGCAGAACCGCGAAGCAGCGTCAAGTACACCAACATCTTTCCCGATGAGGCGGGTTGGTAGGGGAATGTGCGAACGTGTAAAGGTGCGAAGGTGCGAGCGTGAGTGACTCGCTGACTCGCTGACTCGCAGATTCGCTCATTCGCTGACCGCTGACTTTCTGATAAGGGGGGGATCGTGCGCTTCGAATTTGCCACAGCCACCCGAATTGTCTTCGGCCCCGGCGCCCTGCGTGAAGTCGGCCCGCTGGCGGCAGACCTGGGAGCGCGTCCGCTGCTCGTCACTGGCAAGACGGCAGCGCGCGCCGGGCCGCTGCGAGCGCTGTTAAGGGCGCAAGGCCTCGATCCCGTGCCGTTCGCGGTCGAGGGTGAGCCGACGACGGTCATCGTCCAGCAAGGCGTGGATCTGGCGCGACAGCACGGCTGCGATCTCGTCATCGGCTTCGGCGGCGGCAGCCCGCTCGACGCGGCCAAAGCGATCGCCGCCCTCCTGACCAATCCCGGCGCGCTGTTGACGTACCTTGAGGTTATCGGGGAGGGCCGCCCCCTGGCGCGCCCGGCGGCTCCGATCATCGCCATTCCCACGACTGCCGGCACCGGGGCGGAAGTGACCCGGAACGCCGTCCTGGCCTCCCCAGAGCATGGCGTCAAAGTGAGCCTGCGCAGTCCGTACCTGCTCCCGCGCCTCGCCCTGGTGGACCCCGAACTCACCTGCAGCGTCCCGCCGGCCGTCACGGCCGGCACCGGATTGGACGCCTTCACGCAACTGGTCGAGCCGTATGTCACGCCGGCCGCCAATCCCCTCACCGATGGGCTGTGTCGTGAAGGGATAGGGCGCGTCGTGCGTTCGTTGCGGCGCGCCTACCGGGACGGCAGCGATCTCCAGGCGCGCGAGGACATGGCGGTCGCCAGCCTCTTTGGCGGACTGGCGCTGGCGAACGCTAAACTGGGCGCGGTGCACGGCTTTGCGGGCGTGTTGGGTGGAGCGTTTCCCGCGCCGCATGGGGCCGTCTGCGGTCGCCTGCTGCCCGAAGTGATGGCGGTCAACGTCCGTGCGTTGCGAGAGCGCGCCCCCGCCGATCCCGCTCTGGCCCGCTACGAGGAGATCGCGCGCTGGTTGACCGGCGCTTCCGGCGCTCGCGCCGAGGACGCCGTTGCGTGGTGTGCGGCCCTGTGCCGCGATCTGGCGATCCCCGGCCTGGCAGCGTATGGCGTCACGCCCGCTGATTTCCCCCGTCTGGCGGCGGGGGCTTCTCGCGCCAGCAGCATGAAGGGCAATCCCATCGTCCTCACGGAGGCGGAATTGCTGGAGATTTTGAAGCGCGCCCTGTAGGAGGCGACATGTTCCTGCGGCACATCACCGCGGATGAAAATGTGAGTTGTGAGTCGTGGTCGAAGGCCGCGACAGCTCTCGACTCACTGCTCTCTATTTTCCGAAAAGGATTTTCGAATGTACAGAAAAATTTTACTTTCCCTGATTTTGCTTGGAGCATTGTTGTTGAGTTTGTCCGCCTGCCAGACGGGCGCTGCAGAGGAGCCTCTCGTCGGCGCGAGTCGCTCCGGCGCCCTCCATGAGACGAGCGCGGGGGCCTTGATGGATTTCACGGTGACGGTAGCGCATGCCGGCGACCCCGTGGGGCTGGATTTCCGGGGCGTGCTGACCGCTGGAAGGGTGCAGATGCTGCTCGAAGACGCGGAGCATCAGCCGGTGTTTCAGCGCACGGTGGATCAGCCCGGCTCTTTTGCCGTGAATAACGTCGTCTATCCGCAGGCGGGGACGTACACGTTGGGTCTCACCTGGGAAGGGCCGGTGGATCTGCCCCAGTACGAGCTGCAGTGGAAGCCGTATCCCATCACCGCGGCGCAGGTCACGCCGCTGGCGCTTCTGGGCGGGGTGGGGATGGTGCTGGTGGCGGCGGGATACGTCGCCTATGCGGGGAAGCGCCGGCTGAACTGGGGCTATCTGGGCCTCGGAGCGCTTGCCTGGGGGGTGACCGTCGCGCTCAAATTTCTGTGGGCCGTGCCGTTGAACGCCCCGATCTACAACGCGCTGACCGGGGCCTTGCCGGAATCCATTGCCATGCCGCTGTTTTACATCTACGTGGGGTTGCTCACTGGCATGACGGAGGTGCTGCTGACGTGGCTGGTGGTGCGCTACACCCGGCTGGGACAGGTCCCCTGGGGGAAGGCGCTGGCTTTTGGCATCGGTTTTGGCGCGGTGGAGGCGTTGTTGCTGGGCTTCAGCTCGCTTTCCAGCATCATCACCGCGCTGGCGATGCCCGAGGCGCTGCCGACCGACGTGCTGACGCAGTTGGCGGCGGCGAACAATCCGCTGTGGGGGGTAGCGCCCATCGTGGAGCGTTTCTTCACCTGCCTGATCCACATCTTCTGCAATGTGGCGCTTTTCTACGGGGCAGTGAAGAAAGAGGCCCGCTGGTTCTGGCTGAGCTTCCTGTTCAAAAGCGGCATTGATGCGGTGGCGGCCTTCGCCCAGCTGTGGGGTCTCACCGAGCTCTGGCGCATCTGGCTCATCGAGGCCCTCGTTGTCGTCTGGGGGCTGCTGGGTTGGTGGGGAGCGCGCTGGGTGCGAGAGCATTATCCGGCGGGCGCCGCAACGGAGCCCGAAGCGGTGGCAGACGCTCCCGTTCATGCGGGGTAAAATCGAGGTGGGCTGCTCAAATCACGCGCTTCAGCATGGCTGTCGGCATCAGGCTGGGGATGCTATTCCCAGCCTTTTGTCCCCAATCTTGACGCTCGTTCAGAACGGTGGATAATGACACTTGATGCTTACACAGGTTACCAATCACAAAGCGGCGAAGCCAGCGTTGCTGTTCTGGGTGGGATTGTTGCTCTTGACGGCGGCGCTCTACGCTCCGGCGTTGCGCTTCGGCTTTATCTGGGATGACCCCGTGTGGTTTGGGCGCGTCGTGGGGAAATCCCTCGGCGAGCTGCTGGCCCCGCTGCCGGAATACCACTTTTATCGCCCCGGAACCCTGCTCATCAATCGGCTTTTCATGCGGGCGGACGGGACGTTCGACGCCCTGCCGCTGCACGCTTTTCAGATTGCGGTGCACCTCCTCAATGTGGCGTTGGTAGCGCGTGTGGGCCGCACCCTGCGGCTGGGACGTCCCCTCACGCGCGGGACGGCGCTGTTGTTCGCGCTCTACCCCCTCTCGCATCAAGCCGTGGCCTGGGCCGCGCCGCAGCAAAGCTGGGTCACTTTCTTCATGCTGGTGACGGTATGGCAGTATCTAGAAGCGCGCCGACGCGCCTCGAAGCTGGCATTGACGGCGGCGTTGCTGGCGTACCTCGCCGCCATTGCGGTGCAGGAAAGCGCCGTGCAGTTGCTGCCCTGGCTGCTGCTCCTCGAATGGCGCGAGTCTCGCTCCTGGCGCACCTGGCGGCGTTCGCCGGCGTTATGGCTCTTCGCGCCGGTCACCGTGGCCTATCTGCTCTTCTGGATTCAGGCCCCCAAGTATGAAGGCGTCACGGGATTGGCTCTGGAACCTGAAGTGCTGTGGTATCTGCTCCAGGGGCTGGTTTTTCCAATGGTCGGCTTTGTGCAGGGATTCCCCGTCATGTCGCCGGCCTCGCTGCACCTGTTCATGCTCGCCGGGGCGGGCGGATTGCTGCTGCTGTTGTCCCTGCGACGCCGCTGGTGGCTCCTCGGCCTTGGCTTGAGCTGGTACGGCCTTCAACTGCTCTCGACCTATGTGGGCCTGAGTTATGCCTACGTGAACCTTTCCTCGCGCCTGTTCTACTTGAGCGCCTTTGGCGCTGCCTTGCTGTGGGCGGGAGCGCTGCTGCCGGCGGCTCGCCAGCGTCGCGGGCGTCTGGTAGGGAAGCTCGCCCTGGCGTTGGTGGCCGTGCAGAGTGTGCTCTTGCTCCTGAGTTTTCAGCGGATGTACGAACACGGCGCCGCGTTGCAGGCGCAGCTGGTGAAGGCGTTGGCGGAGGGAGGCCCCGCGCGCTCCGCGCTGGTGATTAACTATCCTGATCGCTATACGCCGCGTCGGGCGCCCTATCCGCTGGGGTATTGGGGCATGACTTTGGCGCCCGTGCGGGTCACCTTGGGCGATTTTGCCGCGCTGAGCACGGGCGTCGCGCCCCTTACGGAGAGCTGGAGTGTGCCCGCTCTGGGCCCGGAAGCGCAGCAGCTCGGCCCTTATCACGTGGACATGCGCGGCGGGCCGGTCGTGGAAGCTACGGTGTACGAGCGAGCGCGGCAGCTGGATGCCACTTATGTCACGCAATATCACGCGGATGGCGCGATGACGCTGCACTACGCGGGGAACGTGTCTCCCTCCGCGGGAGAGGCCGTTGGCTGGAAGGCGCAGTTTGGCGGCGTCGCGCGCCTGCTGCAGGCTGAGCCGGTGTGGGATGGCGCGGTCTTGCGCGTGTGCCTGCTGTGGCAGGCGTTGGGGACCGGGGCCTCGACCGATAGTGTTTTCGTGCATCTGGCGGCGCCCGAGGCGTTGCCCGTGGCGCAGGCCGATGGCGCGCCGGGGTGGGGGCTTTTTCCCCTCTGGACCTGGCGGGCAGGGGATCTCATCGAAGAGGAGCGCGTTTTCACGGCCACCGCGGGTTCTTTGCCGCCCGGCGTCTACAACATCAACATCGGCGTTTACAATTGGGAGACGCAATCCCGCGCCGCGACCTGGCTCCCCGATGGGACGCGCCTCCCTGAGGACTACTTCACGCTGGGACAGGTGCGCATCGGTGAACCCTGAGCAGATCGGCCTCTCCACCGCCTGTTTTTATCCCCACACCCTCACGGAAGACGCGCTCGATCTTGCCGCTGAGTTGGGCTTTTCCCTCGTCGAGGTTTTCCTGCAGACGGAGAGCGAGTATCGGCTCGATTTTGCGGCGGTGCTGGCGCAGCGCGCGCGGGCGAGCGGCGTGCGGATCCACTCGCTGCACCTCTACGCGACGCTCTTCGACCTCTGGTCCCCCTACGCCCGCATGCGCGAGGAGACCCGCGCGCGTTTTCTGCAGCTGCTGGAGGTGGCCACACACGTCGGAGCGCGGGCCCTCACCTGGCATGGCCTGCGGCTTGGAATTGACGATCCTGCGCTGGTCGGCCCGTTTCTGGAGAGCACGGCCTGGGCGGCAGAAGCGGCGCACGCCGCCGGGCTCACCCTGTGTGTGGAGAACGTCAGCTGGTGCTACCTGCGGCGGCCAGAACATGTTGCCGTCCTCAAAGGTTTGGGCGCGCCGTTGGGGTTCACCTTCGACAGTTTCCAGGCGGCGGAAAGCGGCGTCGCGCCGGAGGCGTTGATCGCGGCGATGAATGGGGCGCTCACGACCGTGCACCTGGCGGATTTCGCGCCCGCCGGCCCGCGCCATCTCTTGCCGGGTAGGGGGATCATGGATTGGCCCGGCGTCTTCGCTGCCCTGCGTCGCGTGGCCTACGCCGGGCCCTTGCTGATCGAGATTGCCGGGCTGGATGCGCCGGAGACCTTGCTTGAAGCGCGCCGCTTCATCGAGGCCGGCTTGCGCTCCTGCTCTCGGTGACCTGCGACGCGGGATCAGTCGGTGGCGGTCGGCAGCGGCGTGCCGCCTGGCAGGTAGATGTTCGCTTCGGCGGGAAGCAGCTGCACGCCTGGCCCGTAGGCGGTGCGCAGAGCGTTGTTGATGGCGGTGACCACCTGCGCCAGCTGCGCGACATCGTTCACGTCGCCCCGGTACACATTTTCCTTGCGCCCGTCGTCCCGCTGGACAAAGTGCACCCACGCTACCGAGCCATCCTTTTTCCGCTTGGCGATCAACTTGTAGATCCCCACCTGTGGAATGTGCGGCGTGACCCATCCCCCGGCGAATTCCTCACCTGGTTCAATCTGCATCAGCGCCGGCGGTAGCTGTGTGAATTTCATGGCGTTATCAGATCATCCCTGGCCCATGACGACGGAGGCTCGCCGTCACGCCAGCTTCAGCGCCTTGAACTCCTCCACCTGCCGGGTAATGGCGCGTTCAGTGGGCAGTCGCTCGATGCTCGAGGCGCCGAAGAAACCCACGATACCCGGCATCCGCGCCAGCGCGATCCCCACGTTCTCCGGCTCGTCGAAGACGCCGCCGTGACAGATGACCAGGATGTTGTCGCGGATGGTTTTCCCCGCCTCGTAGACTTCCATCACTTTGGCGATTGCCTCGTCCATCGTCATGGCCTTGCCCGCGCCGATGGAGCCGGAGGTGGTGAGCCCGACGTGCGCGACCAGCACGTCCGCCCCGACCTCTGCCATGGCGCGCGCGCCATCCGCGTTGAAGACATAGGGCGTCGTGAGCAGGTCCAGCTGGTGCGCGATGGCGATGGCTTCGATTTCCTTGTCGTAGCCCATGCCGGTGGCTTCCAGATTGGCCCGGAAGACGCCGTCAATCAGCCCCACCGTGGGGAAGTTCTGCACGCCGGTAAAGCCCATCTCCTTGAGTTGCTTGATGAAGAGGGGCATCAGTCGGAAGGGGTCCGTCCCGCAGACGCCCGCCAGCACCGGCGTGTCTTTGACGATTGGCAGCACCTCCGCCGCCATCTCCACTACGATGCCGTTCGCATCGCCGTAGGGCATGAGTCCCGCCAGCGAGCCGCGTCCCGCCATGCGGTAGCGGCCGGAGTTGTAGATGATGATGAGATCCGCACCGCCCTTCTCGGCGAACTTGGCGGAGATGCCTGTCCCCGCGCCGCAGCCCACGATGGGCTTTTCCGCTGCCACCTGCGCTCGCAAGCGGCGTAAGGCTTCTTTACGAGTGATGAAGGCCATAGTTTTGCTCCTTGTCTGGTAATGGGTAATGGGTAATGGGTGATGGGTAATGGGTGATGGGTAATGGGTAATGGAGGGCTGGGCCATGGGGAAGGGCAGGCTCACTCATCCCAGGGGATGAAGAGCCACAGGTCGTTGCGCATGACGCCGTCGGAAAGTCCCCCAAAGACGGCGACGGCGCTGCCGGGCGTGAGCGCTGAGTAGCCTACCCACGCCATGCTGTGCCCTTGACGGGGCGCGGGGCCGGCGTTCCCCGGCTGCACCTGTCGCCAGCCGTTCTGGGAAGGCTCGAGCAGCCACACGTCGTTCAACTCCACGTTCCCCGCGCCCTGTCCGCCGAAGAGCAGGCCCGCGCCGCGATCGCTCAACGTTGTCATGCCGGCAAATCCGCGCGCTGAGGGTCCCGGGCCGGTGAGTTCTCTCCAGGAGCCGTTGCGCAGGTCGAGCAGCCAGGTGTCGTCCTGCAGCAAGGGGGCGCCGCCAAAGAGCGCCAGCTGCGTCCCTTCGAGGGGGGCGGCGCTGTGCCAGCCGCGCGCGGCGGGGAGCGCGCCGGCGGGCGTCACCTTGCGCCAGGTGAAAGTCTCCAGATCCAGCGCCCAGGTGTCGTCGAAGCTGCGGTCGCCGTTGAGACCGTGGCTCAGGATCAGCGTGTTGCTGTAGTCGGCGATGCCGCCGGCGGCGCCAAAGCGTGCTGCCGGGGCGTCGCCGGGGGTCGGCTGTTGCTGCCACACGTCGGTGGCGAGATCCAGGGTCCAGACTTCGTTGAGCGCTGCGCCCCCGTCTCCCGCGCCGGCGGCGAGGACCAGTCGCTCGCGCAGGGCATCCAGCCCGGCAACGGCGCCGGAGCGCGGTGTGGGCCGCAGGGCTGCCGGCGGTACGATTTCTGTCCAGGTGGACGTGTTCAAATCAAAGGCCCAGGTGTCGTTGAAAGCTCTTTCGCCATCCCGTCCGCCGAAAAGCAGCAGCCGTTCGCGGCGGGTATCGTAGGCGAGGACGGCATCGCGGCGGGCCGGGGGCAGCGGGCCGCTGGCAGCGAGCGCGCGCCATTCGGCGGGGGCGGGGAAGGCGGGACACTCCGTTCCTTCGAGCGCCTCACGCTGCGCGGCGCTCGCGGTGAAGGCGACGCCGTCCCAGGCGTAGGTCACCGTTTCCTTGCGGCAGGGGCAACAGTTCGGCTCGTTGTAGAGGTAGAGCGGCTGGGAAACGACGTAGCCATTTCCCTGATACTCCATCCAGCCCTTGTAGGCCGTGATGTCGGCGAGGGACGCAGTCACGCCGCCCTTCAAACTGAGCACGTGAGCCTCGAGGATGGAGCCGGTGCCGGCGTAGCGGACGCGCACGACGAGTTGGGGAATGGCGTCGCCCGTGAGCGAGATCACGTCCACGGCTTCGATGCGGTCATAGCCGAAGAAGCTGTACTCCTCCAGGGGCATGGTGCCCGGTGATGCGCCCAGCGTCTCCCAGGTGTTCTGCGTGTAGAGGAGCTCGCCCGTCGCGCTGAAGACGTCTACCTGAAGGGGAGCCGCGAATTCCTCCGCCTCGCTCTGCTTCCAGCTGCTGAGCACGATGACGTCCTGGCGTCCGTCGCCGGTCAGATCGGCCTGCTGGATTTCCTGGACGACGAAGCTGCCGTTAGGCTGAACTCCCGCTGTGAACGGTAATTGTGCCAGGATCTCTTCCACCGAGAGCGCCGGCTCCTCGGTGACGGACGGCTGCGTGAGGGGAGGCGTCGGCGTGACTTGAGGCTCCGTCGCCGCGGGGGTGTTAGTGGACGCGAGGGGAGGCGTCGCCGTCGGCGCGCCGGGGGCAAACAGCTGGCAGGCGCCTATCAGGAGCGCCAGCACGAGCAGCAAGAGCATCTTTTTCATGGGTCTTCCCTTCTGGGATGGATGTTTCTCAAAATGCGTGATGCGTAAGTGAGCTCCTCTAAAAATAGGCGAATCAGTGAGAAAGCGAATAAGCGAAAAATTTCTATCCCCAGCCAAACTGGCGAGCCGTCGTAGTCACAACTCACGACTCACCTTTTCATTCCCGGCGCAGCTGCTTTATTTGAGATAGCCCAGATATTGCTCCTGGCGGATGAGCATCATCTCCAGTGTTTGCTCGGCGGCGCGAGCGCTGTGAACGACGGGGTCGAGCAGCAGCGCCTGGAGCGCCAGGGCTTTCGACTGCTTGAGGATCGCCTCGGCGGTGAGATCGTAGGTGGCGACCTGATTGTTGAGCAGGCCCACGATGCCCTTGGGGAGATCGCCCAGCACGATGCCGTGAACGCCGTTTTTATCCACGGTGGCGGGCACTTCCACGGCCAGGTCGTGGGCGAGATTGGTGATCAGGCCGTCGTTCATGATGTTCACGGCCATCTCTTCTTGCCCCGAATCCGTGAGGATGCCCTCGATGATGGGAATGACGCGCTCCCACTCGCTGGTCGGACCCAGCCGTGCCTCGTTCATCTGGCACCATTGTTTGTAGTAATAGTAGAAGTCGAGGATACCCTTGTGATCCACCACATCATGCGCCCATTGGATGTACTCGCCGAAGTGACTGTCGGTGGTGATGGGCAGATAGCCGAATTTCTCCAGGATCACTTTGAAGAGCCAGCGTTCGGGCCAGGGATTGGCGCTCTTGCGGAGCGCCGGTTCCGCGCCCGGCGTGGAGCCGGCCTGTTCGCGCTGCATTTCTTCCACGCGCTCGCGCCGGCCCGGCAGCTGTTCAAAATAGGCGGGCGCTTTGGCGCGAATGTCGGGATAGGCGTCGCGCCCGGTGTCCTTGTAGCGCGCTTCGAGCACCACGCTGAAGTGATTGAGTCCGCCCGCGCGCACGAAGAGATTTTCCCACGGGGTGTCGAGAATCTTGGGCAGATGCTGCGGCAGCGAGGCGAACTCGTGGCACAGGCCGACGAGGCGCAGGTCGGGGTGTTTCCGCTTGGCGGTGAGGCAGATGCGGCTCATCGGATTGCTGAAGTTGAAGACGTAAGCTTCGGGGCAAATCGCCATGATGTCGTCGCAGATGTCGAGGATGGGCGGAATGATGCGCAGCGAATGAAACAGGCCGCCGGGGCCGCCGTTTTCGCCGTAGACCTGGCGGATGCCATACTGCAGCGGGATCATCCAATCTTGCTCCCACAGCTCGAAGCGATTGCCCACCTCGATGGAGATGATGGCGAAGTTGGCCCCTTGCAGCGCTGCCTTGCGGTCAGCGGTCGCCGTGAGCGTGAAGGGCAGGGCATGGGCTTCCACGTGAGCCTGCGCCGCGTCCCGCGTCCGCTTGAGTGCCTGGGGATTGATGTCGTGCAGCACAATCTCGCTGCCCTCGAGGACTTTGCTGGCGAAAATATCGCTCAGCGTGCCGAAGCCGAATTGCGCGCTCCCCGCGCCGATCAGAACGATTCTCTGGTGCATACGACGTCCTTTCATGAAATGAGATTTGAGCTGGCGATGGGTGGCCAGCAGCTAGCGCCCGGCGCCCAGCATCTCCAGCAGCAAGGCGACGCATTTCTCCGCGAATTCGGGGTCGTTGATGTTGGCGTCCAGCTCGATCACCGGAATGCCCGGCCTGAGATTCGCCTTGATGGCGTTGAAGCAGGCGGCGTCGGCTTCGGGATCCCAGAACTGTCCGCCGGGGCTATCCAGCATCGAGACGCCCTTGAGCGGCAGGACGATGGCGACGGGCGCGGTGGCGGCGTTGGCCGCGCGGGCGAGCATTTCCCCTATGCGGCGGTTCTCCTCCACGTTGGTACGCATCAGCGTGACGTTGGGGTTCCACTGGTAGAGCGTCCGTCCGCGATATTTCTCCGGCACCGTCTCGAGGTTGCCGAAGTTCGCCATGTCCACGCAGCCGGGGACGAGCACGGCGGGGATTCCCGCCCGTGAGGCGGCCAGGCAACGCTCCGGCCCCGCGCTGAGGATGCCACCGCAGACCTCATCGGCGAGCTCGGTCGTGGTGATGTCGAGCGATCCGGCAAAGTAGCCATCGGTGATGAGCCCCTCCATCGTCCGTCCGCCGATCCCCGTGGCGTGGAATACGAGCACCTCATAGCCGTGCGCTTCGAGGAGTGCGCGGGCATGATCCACACACGTCGTGGTGTTGCCGAACATGGAGGCGGCGATGAGCGGCTTGCTCTCCTGCGCTGCCGGGGCCTCCATTTCCACCATGCCGCTGATGGCGCCCGCGGCGTTGGTGTAGATGCGACGGCTGATGCTGTTGAAGCCGGCGACATCCACGATGGAGGGCATGAAGGTGATGTCCTTCGTCCCGGTGTAAGGGCTCACGTCACCGCCGCCGACGGTGGAGACCATGAGCTTGGGCACGCCGACGGGCAGGGCGCGCATCGCTGTCGTGGCGATGGAGGTGCCACCCGTGCCGCCCATGCCCACGATGCCATCCAGCCGGCCTTCGGCGTAGAGGCGCTCGACGATGACCGCCAGCCCCCGCGCCATGATCTGCATCGCGGCGTCCTTGTGACCGCCGGAAGCCAGCGTCGCCAGATCCCCGCCGCCGGCGCGGACGACTTCCTCGCGGGGAATATCGGGGGTGAATGCCGGAGCCCCCAGCACCCCGAAGTCCACTACCAGGGAACGCAGCCCCCGTTGCTCGATCAACGCCTTGAGATAGGCGAATTCTTGCCCTTTGGTATCCAGGGCGCCCACAATCACAACGGTCTTGGTCATCGGAATCCTCCAGTTGCAGGTGATTTGCCACGGATAGGCTTAGTATAGCGCCGGACACGCAATCCGTCAAAGCCCTGTACGCGGTGGGGTGTCTCACTTTCCAGGTAAAAAGCAGATGAGGGTCAGAAAAAATCCAGGAGATCTTGCAGGAGGTGGGGGGAGACAGGCGCAAGCACGCCAGTGAGACGCTTGTGCTGGAGGACGGCGCACCATGGAACGAGCCGCTCCCCCTGTTGATAGTGATAGCGCCGAGTTGGCCCTAAGGGCAGATTTCGGGTTACAAGAACCGCTCCGCGTAGTGACAGGCCACTGTGTGGTCGGGGCGCAAGGCGCGCAGCGGCGGATCCTCCACGGCGCATGGTTCCGCAGCCAGCGGGCAGCGCGGATGGAAACGACACCCGGCAGGTGGATGGATCGGGTTGGGGATCTCGCCTTCGGGCATGGCCTGGGTGCGCCGTTGGTGCGGATTCGGGACGGGGACGGCCGCCAGCAGCGCCTGGGTGTAGGGGTGCAGCGGGTGACTGTAGAGCTCTCGCAGCTCGGCTACCTCCACCAGCTTGCCCAGGTACATGATGCCGATCCGGTCGCAGATGTATTTGGCTGTCGCCAGGTCGTGGGTGATGAAGAGATAGGTCAGGTTGAACTCGCGCTTGAGCTGGTTCATCAGGTCCAGCAACAGCGCGCGGACGCTGACATCGGCCATCGCAATCGGCTCGTCGGCCAAAATCAGGTCGGGGTGGGTGATGAGCGCGCGCGCGATCACGGCGCGCTGACGCTGTCCGCCAGAGATCTGGTGCGGGAACTTGCCGTAGAAAAACTGCGCCGGGGAGAGGCCCACTTTTTCCAGCATGTCAATGGTGCGCTGGTGTCGTTCGGCGTCGCCCAGCTCCGGCGCGTGGACCTTCAGGCCGTAGCCGATGGCCTCACCGAGCGCCATGCGCGGATTCAGGGAAGCCATCGGGTCCTGGTAGATGATCTGCATCCGGCGGCGCAGGCGGCGCAGCTCCTCGCCCTCCAGAGCCGAAATGTCGGCCCCGTCAAAGTGGATGGAGCCGGCGGTCGGCGTCTCCATGCGCACTACCAGGCGGCCGGTCGTGCTCTTGCCGCTGCCGCTCTCGCCAGCCAGTCCGAAGACTTCGCCGCGCCGGATTTCAAACGAGATGCCGTCTACGGCGTGAATGTAATCCTGATGACCGGCGGCCAACAGCTTATCCAGGACGCCTTGCTGCACGGGGAACCACTTTTTTACGTCGCGGACTTCTACCAGATTGTCCGCCGGTTGTGCTTGGGGCACAGGTTGCACGTTCATGACGCCCCCTGGGATTCATGGTTCTGATAGAGCCAGCAATGGACCAGCTGGCCGCCGTTGACGGGCCGGAGCTCCGGCTCACGTTGGGAACAGATCGGCAGCGCCTGCGAGCAGCGAGGGTGAAAACGACAGCCCTGCGGGGGATGCGTCAGGTTCGGCGGCTCGCCTCCCATCTTGAAGAGCTCCGTGCGCTCATTCAGGCTGATGGTCGGCACGGAGGCCAGCAGCCCCTGCGTGTAGGGGTGGCGCGGCGCATCGAAGACCTCGTAGACCGAGCCCAGCTCGGCCATCTGCCCGGCGTACATCACCGCGATCCGGTCGGCCACTTCGGCGACCAGGGCGATGTTGTGCGTGATCATCAGGATGGTGACGCCCAGTTCATCGCGGAGTTCGCGGAACTGGTCCAACAACTTGGCCTCGACGATCACGTCCAGCGAGGTGGTGGCTTCGTCGGCGATGATGAGATTGGCGTTGAGCACCAGGCCCAGGCCGATCATCACCCGCTGGCGCATACCGCCGGAGAGCTGGTGCGGATAATCCCTCAGCCGCCGTTCCTGGATGCCCAGCCGGCCGATCAGGGAACGCGCCCGCTCCAGGGCCGCCTGAGCCGGGGTATGAGGCTCGTGGACCTGGATGGCTTCCACCAGGTGTTGGTCCACGCGCTGAACCGGGTTGAGCGAGGTCATCGGGTCCTGGAAGATCATGCTGACGCAGCGACCGCGAAAATCGCGCAGCCGACGATCGTCAAACTGCAAAATGTCCTCGCCTTGAAAGAGGATTTGACCGGTGAGCTCCGCTTGCGGGGGGGCCATCCGCAGCAACGCTTTGCCCAGCGTGCTCTTGCCACAGCCGGATTCGCCGACCAGGCCGATGATTTCGCCTTTGTAGAGATCAAACGTGACGTGGTCCACGGCGCTCAAGGGGCCCAGGCGCGTCTTGTAGAGCAGCGAAAAATCGCGGACCTGCATGAGAACTTCTTTGTTTTGCATTGCGGGCGTCATGCCGGACTCCTTACAGCTCCGCCAGGCGCGGGTTGAGGATTTCAGAAAGGCTTTCCCCCAACATGCTGAACGAGAGGGTGACCAGCGAGACCATCACGCCAGGGAAGGTAATCAGCCACCAGGCGCGCCGCAGGTAATCCTTGCCGCGCGCCAGGTCAATGCCCCAATCGGGCGTGTCAGGCGGCAGGCCCAGGCCGAGGAAGCTGAGGCCCGCCTCGGTCAGGATGGCGTCGGCGACGTTGACTGAGAAGATAATCACTACCGAGGGGATGACGTTGGGGAAGATGTAGTCGCGCAAGATCTGGAGGCGGGTCGCGCCGAGGCTGCGGGCCGCGTCCACATACATTTCCTCTTTGACCGAGAGCGTCTGCCCGCGCACGATACGGAAATAGGTGGGGATGTAAAGCACGGCGATGGAGATGATGATGTTGCCGATGCCCGGCCCCAGGATGGCGGCGATAGACAGGGCCAGGATCAGGCCGGGGAACGAGTAGAGGCTGTCCATCAGCAAGGTTAACACGCGATCCAGGGGGCCGCCGATGAAGCCGCTGAGCAATCCCAAGGGGACGCCAAGGACGACGGAGATGAGCGCCGAGCTCAGCCCGACGATTAGCGCGATGCGGGTGCCCCAGATGATGCGGCTCAGCACGTCCTGCCCCAGCTGGTTGGTGCCCAGCACAAAGCCCTTGCCGCTGCTCCCGCGCAACGGTCCTACCAGCACCACGCCGGGATATTGCGCTAAAGTGGCGGCGTCGGCTTCGGCGGCCGTTGCGACAAAGCCATCCAGCTGGCCGGCTTCCAGATCGGCCAGCCCCTCGGCGAGTGTCTCGTAGCGCTGCGGGCGCGGTTGATAGCGCACGCTGCTGTCCTGGGCCTCTTCTGCCTGGTTGAGCTCGTCCAGGGCTTCGCGGAGCGCCTGGCTGGCCGGGCTGGCTAACACAAAGCCGATCTGGTGTTGGCTGCTGCCGATGTCACGCAGAGTCTGGACTTCCCGATCGGCGGGCGCCAGGAGCACGTAATCGGCCGGCGGCTGGCCCGGCGCCAGGAGCGAAGGGCCTACTTCCGCGCGGGGATCATACGGCGCGAACCATTGGGGGAAGATGCCGACGATGATCACGAATAGCAATAGAATGGCGCTGATGACGACAAACCACCAGTCACCGCCGTACCACTTGCGCGCCATCAGCGCCCGGCGGACAAAGCCGACGCGCTCCAAATCCAATTGCCACTGGGGGATTTCGTTGGTTGGGTTTGATTCAGCCATGCTTTCTCTCCGACTGCCACGCTCGCGGGCCTGGGGTGCGTCGGGCGTCTTCCGCTAATAGCGGATGCGAGGGTCTACAAAGGCGTAGAGGATGTCCATGATCAACATGATGGCGGCCACGAACATCGCAAAGACGCCGATGACGGATTGGACGGCGGTGTAGTCGCGCAGCGCAATCCGCTCTACCAGGTAACGGCCCATCCCCGGCCAGGAAAAGGTGGATTCGGTCAGGACGGCGCCGGCCAGCAGGATGGCAAATTCCAACCCGATGAGGGTCATGATGGGGATGAAGGTGTTGCGCAGCGCGTGTTTGAAGATCAGGCGGTTTTCTGGCAGCCCGCGCGCCCGGCCGGCGGTGATAAAGTCGGCCTGGAGCATTTCAATCATGTTGACCCGCGTCAGCCGGATATAGGGGCCGCACAGCACCAGGCCCAGCGTGAAGGCGGGCATGATCAGATGCAGGATGGCTGATTGCAGCGCCGGCCAGTTGCGAGTGAGAATGGCATCTAAAATGTAAAAGTTCGTGGGGGATTGGAAGGTGGTTAGCAAAAGCGAATCCATCCGTCCGGCAATGGGGAAAAGCGGGATCCGCACGCCAAACAGGATTTGGAACAGGAGCCCCATGAAGAAGACCGGCATGGAATACACGGCAATACTGAACAACCGGAGGCCGTAATCCAGGAAGCGCTTGCGATATTTGGCTGCCACGGCGCCGCCGAGGATCCCGAAGCACGCCGTGAAGAGCATGGCGGGGATCGCCAGCTCCATGGTGGCCGGCAACCGCTCGGCCAGTTCGTCGCGGATGGGACGCTCGCCCTGGGTCAGCGCGTTGCCAAAATTGAAGGTGACCATATCCGCCACGAAATCTACGTATTGCACGATCAGGGGTCGGTTAAGCCCCAACCGCTCGCGGATCGCGTTGGCCTGCTCCTCGCTGACCTTGGGGCCCAGTTGGGAACGAATGGGATCCCCAGGTAAAATGCGCATAATGACAAAGACCATCGTGATGAGGATCAAAACCATGGGGATGGTCAGCAAAATGCGGGTGATCAAAAAACGACGAAATGAAGCGGACATGCCCGGTACTCCCTCGCAAAGCATCCACGAATAGGATGTGTGAAACGTGAAACGTGACGAATCACGTTTCACGTTTCACGTTTTAGCGACAGTTGCTGTCGCCGCAGCGGCCCAACTTACTTAACCGTCATGTAATTGTGATTGAAGACCAGGTAGCGCAGCGTGGGGGCGTCAATCTTCTCCACGGTCAGGCCGCTGACGCTCTCGAGCCGGGTGGCTTCCACCGCGCCCAGGACGCGCCAGGCGACGTCAATTTCGCCCTTTTCCACGGCGTTGCTCATCGTGGTCGGGTTGGCGAAGTAGCGAATGATCACGTTGTGGATGAGCGGCTTGTCCTCGCCGAAGTAGTTCGGATTGGCGGCCAGCTGCATCTGCTCGCCGGGGACATACTTGACCATCTGGTAGGGGCCGATGCCGTCGAGCGTTGTCGGGAATTGCAGGATCGCGTCCGAGGGGAAGATGTTGGGGTTGGCCGGGATGAAGGGCGCGGCGGCGGAGAGCACGTTGAAGAAGCCGAAGGAGTCCTTCAGGTGGTAGACCACGGTGAGATCATCCGGAGCTTCCACGCTCTCCACGTAGCTCTGGATCAGGCCGGAGACCTGGCCTTCCAGCGTGTTGAGCCGGTTCCAGGAATTCACGTAATCCTGCGCCTTGACCGGCGTCCCGTCGGCGTACATCAAGTTGTCGCGCAGGGTGTAGGTGTAGGTCTTGCCATCGGCGCTGATGGTCGGCAGCTCGGCGGCTGCGCCCGGTACCAGCTCGGCGGTGCCAGGAACGTATTTCAGCAGCGCCACGCCGGTGTTCTTCAGGACTTCCCAGTCGTGGGTAGAGTAAGCGTCCTGCGGATCCAGGCTGTTGACCTCATCGGTGGTGCCGATGATGATCGTGTCCGTGCTGCCGGAGGCTGGCTTGGCGTCGGGCCCAAAGCTGAGGATGTTGTAGTTGAACTCAAAGGGGGGGCCGATCTTGACGCCTTCCACGCCGTCGCGGTAGGTCACGAACTCCGGTTCCCAGAAGAGCGGCAGGGTGGGAACTTCCTCGGCGTAGAGCTCGCCCAGCTGCTTGTAGAGCTCGGTGCGTTTGGCCGGATCGGCGGTCGCTGCCGCGCCGTTGATCAGCTCATCCATCTTGTCGTTGCAGTAATTGACGCCGTTATCGGGCGATTGCAGGCATGAGGCAAACGGGCGCACCCAGTTGTCGGGGTCGGCAAAGTCGGGGAACCAGCCCAGGATGAAGGCCGGAAAGGCATCCGCTGCGACGAAGCTGTCCACGTACTCGGCCCAGTTCTGGGTGTTCAGGGTCACTTTGATCATGCCGGTCTCTTCCAGCTGTTCCTTGATGACCTGCATCACGTCGGCGGTGGTGGTGCCGTAGTGTTCCGGCGGATACCAGAGGTCAAACTCAAAGGGCTTCTCCGCGCTGTAACCGGCCTCGGTCAGCAGCTGCCTGGCCAGCTCCAGGTTGCGGGTGCCGTATTTGTCCAGGAACGGCTCGGTCGCGAAGGGATAGCTGGGGGGGACCATGTGGTAAGCCGGCGTGTTACGCCCTTCAAAGACGCGGTCCACAATCACCTCACGGTCAATCGCGGCGGCGATCGCCTGCTTGAGGCGAACATCCTGCCACATGGGGTGCGCCGCCGGCTCAGTCGTGGCCACCGGCTCGGTCGTTTGGGGAGCTTCGGGGGTCGCCGGGGCTGTGGTGGGGGTCGTGCCGCAGGCGGCCAGGATCATGCTCACTACCATGCATACAGCCAACAGATTCAACAGGGACTTGCGTGTCATCGTTTCCTTCCTCCTTCTTGAAAACTGGACCTCAGGGGTTTAGACTTTTGGAAAACATCCGTTGCGATTTTTTTTTGTCCCTTATGCCTCCTTCTCGGCCCTGGATGGGTCGGGCCGCATAAGATTAATTATAGACCGACCTGCGAAGGTGTCAATTTGCCGACGTTTGCGGTAGGCTTGATGCGATTCAATTTTTGGTGTGATCTGGTGAAGCGCTGGCTGCCAGAGCCTCTTGAAGCGCGCTTTGCCGATCACGCAGGTTGATGGGAATCGTTGCAGAGCTCTTGACGTGTGCTTACTTGCGGGTAAACTACTTAGCATTCCTTACTTTTTTTATGCTTTCGATCCCTTTGATAGGATGAGCTGCATGTCGAGTGAATTCGTCATCGAACGATCCTGGCAGAGTAACCGCCGCAGCCCGGTGCGGTGGCTCTGGTCACATGTGATGCGGCATCCGCTGCCGATTGTGGGCGTTTTCCTGGGGGCGCTGGGTAACGCGGCGCTGGCTTCGGCCGTGCCGGCGTTGACCGGACGGGCGTTCACCATCCTGCAGGCCAGTTCGCCGGATTATGGCCTCTTGTTGCAGGTGGTGCTGTTCGTGGTCGGCTCGCAGCTGCTGCGCGGCCTGGTTTTGCAGCTGGGGCGGAATCTGTCGGCCGAGACGCTGGGACAATTGCTCGAACGCGACATCCGCGATGAGCTCTACACGAGCCTGATCGGCAAGAGCATGTCCTTTCACGATTCCTATTTCACGGGCGACCTCATGGCGCGGGCGACCAACGACGTGCGTGAGATCAACCTCATGTTCAACCCCGGCTTCAACATGGTCATCGGCTCGGCGAATTTCCTCCTCATGCCGGTGTTAGTGGCGCCGCGCTATCATCCGCAGCTGATCATCATCCCCCTGTTCTATCTGCTGATTTACGGTTTCCTCATCGCCGCCTATCTGCGACGGCTCAACCCTGTGGCGGTCGCGGTACGGCAGGCCTTTGGGCGTGTGAACACGACCCTCGCCGAGGCCATCGAGGGCGTCGAGACGGTGAAGGGCGCCTCACAGGAGCGCCATGAAATCGCGCGTTTTGCGCAGGCCGTGGAGCGCTGGCGGAAGTCCTTCCTGGAGCAAGCGCGGCTGGAATCGCAATTCATTCCCCTGCTGCTGCTGGGATTGCTGCAGGCAGCAGGCCTGTATCACAGCCTGGTTCTCTTCCGCGCCGGCGAGTTGCAGCTCGAAGGGGTGATCGCTTTCAATGGTTTGCTGATGCTGTTTGGCTTCCCGACCCGCTCAGGGCAGTTCGCCTACACGCGCGTGGCGTCGGGGCTGGCCAGCGCCCGGCGCCTGCTGGAGATTATCAACGCGCCGACGGAGCTCGACCGAAACGTGGCGGGCTACGCGGAGCCGATGCGGGGTGAGGTCACCTTTGAAGACGTGAGCTTTTGCTATCGGGGGAAAGGCGGCTGCAAGGGGGAGGTGCCGGACTCTGCAGACGCCAATGGCGCGCCGACGTTGGAAGGACTCACCTTCCATGTCGAACCGGGACAGACGGTGGCCATCGTCGGACAGACGGGCTCGGGCAAGTCCACCATCGCCAAGCTCCTCAACCGCATCTACGATGTGGACCGCGGCCGGGTGCTCGTGGACGGCGTGGACGTGCGCGACTGGAACCTGGAGGCGCTGCGGCGGCAGATTTCCATCATCGAGCAGGACGTGTTCCTCTTCTCGCGTTCCATCGCGGAGAACATCGCCTTTGGCAATCCGGCCGCGACCCGCGAGCAGATCATCGCCGCCGCCCAGGCAGCGCAGGCGCACGATTTCATCCTGGAATTCAAGGACGGCTACGACACCATCGTCGGCGAGCGCGGGACGACGCTCTCTGGCGGACAGCGGCAGCGCATCGCCCTCGCGCGCGCGTTCCTCACCGCTCCCGCCATCCTGGTGCTGGATGACGCGACCAGCGCCATTGACAGCGCTACCGAAGATCGCATTCAGCGCGCCATCGAGCGGGCCGCCGCCAACCGCACGACTTTCCTGATCACCCATCGCCTCTCCCAGATCCGTTGGGCCGATCTGATCATTGTCATGCGCCAGGGGCGCATCGCAGCGATTGGCGCGCATGAGGACCTGATGGCGACTTCAGAAGCTTATCGCAACATTTTTGCGCGTTACGAGTAAGTGAGGTTACTGTGGGCTTTTTCGGTGGACTCAACCCTGAAGCTTACGACCGGCAGTATTCGGACAAGGAGCTGGCGCAGCGGATCATCGCTTATTTCTCCCCCTATCGCGGCCGGGTGGTGGTGATCGCGTTGATCGTGGTGGGCACTTCGCTGCTCGGCATCCTCCAGCCCATCCTGCTTTCGCGCGGGTTGGATGCCCTGATCGTGGATCGCACACGCCGGGACGTCTTCCTGCTGCTGGTGATCTTCATGCTGGCCTATGGCGTGGGGGTCTGGCTGACGAGCTGGCTGCGCCGTTGGTTGACGGCGCGCATCATCAGCGAAATCGTCGCCAAACTGCGCTGTACGGCCTTCGAGGCGGCCATCAATCACGACCTGTCGTTCTTTGATGAATTCCACTCCGGGCGCATCATCAGTCGCATCACTTCGGACACGGAGGAGTTTGCGCAGGTGGTGCAGCTGGTCACCGAGCTGCTGGGACAGGTGTTGCAGGTGTTGCTCCTGTTGATCTACCTGCTCGCCATCTCGTGGTCCCTCACCCTGTTGATTGTGGCCTTCATGCCGATCGTGATGGTGGCGGCGCTGAGCCTGCGGCGGCTGGCGCGCAAGGTCACCCGCCGGGGGTTCCGCGTGCTGGCAGAGGTCAATGCGGCGATTCAGGAGGCGGTGACCGGCATTGCGGTGGCCAAGAATTTCCGCCAGGAGGCCGCCATCTACAAGGAATTCGACGCGGTGAACCGGCAGTCTTTCAAGGTGAACTTGCAGCGGGGGTACGCGCTCGCGCTGACGTTCCCGTTGTTGAATGCCCTTTCGGGCCTCGGCTCGGCGGCGCTGCTCTACGGCGGCGGGCGCGCTGTGGGCCGGGGGGCGATCTCGTTGGGCGAGTGGTATCTCTTCGTCAATAGCGTGGATCATTTCTGGGCGCCGATGATTGACGTTTCCGCTTTCTGGAATCAGCTGCAGGGGGGACTTTCTGCTGCAGAACGGGTTTTCGCCTTGATTGACGCTGAGCCTACCGTGCGGCAGGTGGCGCAGGAGCCGGTGACGGCCCTGCGAGGCGAGATCACCTTCGAGCACGTGGATTTCCAGTACACCGAGCAGGAACAGGTGCTGGTGGATTTCAACCTGCACATTGCCGCCGGGGAAAGCGTGGCGTTTGTGGGACACACGGGCGCGGGCAAGAGCAGCCTGGCCAAGCTCATCGCGCGCTTCTACGAATTTCAGGGCGGGCGTATCCTCATTGATGGGCGCGACATCCGCACGCTGGCTCTGCACGACTACCGCCGGCAGCTGGGCATCGTCTCACAGATGCCCTTCCTTTTCTCCGGCACCATCGCCGACAATATCCGCTACGGCCGGGAGGAAATCACCGACGCGATGATCCTCGACATTTCCCGGCAGATTGGCGGCGGCGAGTGGCTGGAGGCCCTGCCGGCGGGGCTGCTGACCGAGGTGGGGGAGCGCGGGGCGCGGCTTTCGATGGGGCAACGGCAGCTGGTGGCGTTGATGCGGGTGCTGGTGCACCAGCCGGCGATCTTCATCCTCGACGAAGCGACCGCGAGCATTGATCCCTTCACCGAGATGCAGATTCAACAGACGACGGAGATGATCCTGCGCCAGAGCACTTCGATCCTGATCGCGCATCGGCTTTCGACGGTGCGGGCGGTAGATCGCATCATCGTGCTGGATCACGGTCGCATCATCGAAGAGGGCAGCCATGCCCAATTGATGGCGCAGGGAGGACATTACGCCGGCCTGTATGACACCTATTTCCGGCATCAGAGCCTGGCGTATGTGGAGGAAGTGGGGCAACGGCGCGGTCGTCGCGCCGCGCTTCAGGCGTCGACGGTGGGGTAGGGGCTGGGAATCTCGATTTCTATCTTCAGCCCGCCGTGCGGCATGGAAGTCAGCTTCAGCGTGCCGCCGAGCAGGGAGACGCGCTCGCTGATCCCCACGAGCCCGAAATGCTTCTGATCCGTCAACTGGGCCAGGTCGAGCGGCTGCGTCATCCCGCGGCCGTTGTCGGCGAGCTGCACCACCAGGTTGGCGGCGGAAGTGCGCTGCAGGCTCAGCTTCACATGCGTGGCGTCGGCGTGTTTGCGGATGTTACTCAGCCCTTCCTGGATGATGCGATAGACCCCCAGTTCGATCGGCTCCGGGAGCCGCCCCAGCGCCGGGTCTATTTGCAGCTCCACCGGAATCCCCGTCTGTTCTGACCACTGACTTGCTAGGGAGCGGATCGCGGCGGAAAGGCCGTGATTGTCAATGGTGGGCGGGCGCAGATCGCTGCAGATATCGCGGAGATCGCCGACCACCTGCCGGATCCCCAGCCGGATTTTGGCGAGTTCCTCCCGCTGTTCTTCTGCGACGCTGCTGTTTTCAGCCTCTTCCAACTGATAGTTGTAGCTGAGCAAGTCCTGAATGACCTGGTCGTGCAGCTCCCGCGCCAGCGCTTTGCGTTCGGCCTCGCGCTCGGTGATCAGCCGGCGGCTGGCTTCCTGCAGCGCCACATTCAGGCGATCCAGCGCCTCCACCTGATTCTGTAGCCGCTCGATCAATTGCCGGTTGAGCGAATCTTGCTTCTCCAGGTTCTGCCGCAGCTCTTCCTGATTCCGCCGCAGCTCCTCGGCCTGTTGCTGCGCGAGGTAGTAATTTTCGAAGGCCCAGATCATGGGCGTGACCCGTTCCTGGCGGTTGGAGCCGACAATCAGTTCCACGACCTCGCGCGGCGTGGCTTCGGCGGTGCGGCGGAGGGCTATGGGGCGCCCCTGATACAACACCAGAATCCGATCGGTCACCGCGAAAATGTGCTTCAAATCGTCGCTGCTCATGATAATCGCGACGCCGCGCGCGGCGAGCTCCTTGATGCGTTCGAGAAACGCCTGCTGCCGCGCGAAGTTCAGCGCCGAGAGGGCGTCGTCGAGCAACAACAGGCGGCTGGGACGACACAGGGCGCGCGCGAGCGCGATGATCTGCCGCTGTTCGTCGGAGAGGTTCGCGATGTGCTCCTCCAGCAGTTTGGGGGAGAGGTCGAAGCTGCGCAGCAGCTCCCCTCCACGGTGCGCCATAGCGCGGTCATCGGGCAGCAACCTCAGGCAGTAGGGGAGTGGGATTTCGCTGCTCAGGAAGATGTTGTGCAGCACGTTGAGGTTTTCCGCGAATTTAGGGACCTGCGGCACGGCGACAATGCCCAAACGCTGTGCGTGAGGCACATCGCGCAGCGTGACGGGGTCATGGGCGAGGAAGATTTCCCCGCTGGAAGGGGCGATCGCGCCGCTGAGCAGCTGCAACAGGGTGGACTTGCCCGCCCCGCGTTGCCCCACGATGCCTAACACTTCGCCCTGCTGGAGCTCCAGGCTCACCTCTACCAGGGCGGGAACGGCGCCGAAATAGCGCGTGAGGTTGTTGATGCGTAGGATTTCCATGGCGCATTGACACACTCAGATGGAAAAAAGCGAGTCAGCGCAGAAGTTGGAGGGATAAGGGGACTCTCGCTGACTCGCTTTTCCGTGGCCCTGGCTTATCGGCCGCGGCTGCGGGTCGTCACGTCGAAGATCACGGCGGCCAGCAGCACGGCGCCACGCACGATGTATTGATAGGCGATATCAATGTTCATCAAGTTCATGCCGCTGGTCAGCGACATGGTCACCAGCGCGCCGATGAGGGAGCCCATGACATTGCCGACGCCGCCGGCGGCGGAAACGCCGCCGATGTAGGCCGCGGCGATGGCGTCCATTTCAAACAGCGTGCCTGCCGTCACGGTCGCTGACCGCAACCGCGAGGCGAACAGGATCCCTGAAAGGGCCGAGAGCATCCCCATCGAGCCGAAGACCACGTAGGTGATCTTCTTCACGCTGATGCCACTCAGTTCCGCGGCTTCGGGGTTGCCGCCGACGGCGTAGATGTGCCGTCCTAACACCGTCTGGGTGGTGACGAAGTGATAGATGCCCACCACGAGCAACACAATCACCACCGTCCAGGACAGGCCGTTGTAGCCCGCCAGGACCCACGTGATGAGGGCCAGCAGCACGGAGATGAAGACCAGCTTGGCGATGAACATGTTCATCGGCAGGGTCTCGAAGTTGTAGGAGAGCTTCTTCCTGCGGTCGCGGAACTGGCTCACCACATACAGTGCGATGGCCACCACGCCCAGGAGCAGAGTGAGTTTGTGCACGCCGGGCAGGAAATTCTCCAGGCCGGGGATGTCGGGGATAAAACCGTTGCCGATCGCGTTGAAGGTCTCGTCGGCGATGATGATCGTGCCCGTGCCGGCGGTGACCAGCAGCAGCGCGCCACGATAGATCAACCAACCGGCCAGCGAAGCGACGAAGGCTGGGACCTTCAACTGCGCGATGGGGAAGGCAGTGAGCAGGCCGGCGACAACGCCGAGCGCCAGCACCAGGGGAATGACCACGTACACCGGGAAATTCCAAAAGGCCAGGGCAATGGCGGCGATGGCGCCGAGGAAGCCGGCCAGGAACCCCACCGACAGGTCAATGTGCCGGATGACAATCACCAGTGTCATGCCGACGGCCAGAACGGCAATATAACCGGTTTGGTTGAGCAGGTTGCTGATGTTGCGGGACGAGATGAAGATGCCGTCTGTCGTGATGGTGAAGATGAGCATGATCACGAACAGCGCAATGTACATGCCGTATTCGCGGATATTCTCCTTGAGGAGCTTCTGTAAGCTTTTGAAAAACATCCGATGCCTCCTAGTTCGTCGCCATTTGCATGATGATTTCCTGGTTTGCCTCTTCCACAGGCAATTCGCCAGTGATCCGCCCTTCCGAGACCACATAGATCCGATCGCTCATCCCCAGGATTTCGGGCAATTCCGATGAGATCATGATGATACTCATGCCTTCCTGGACCAGCTGATTCATGATGGTGTAGATCTCATATTTAGCGCCCACGTCAATGCCGCGTGTCGGCTCGTCGAGGATCAAAATATTCGGTTTGACGAAGAGCCACTTGCCCAAACAGACTTTTTGCTGATTGCCGCCGCTGAGATTGACGACCTTTTGAGCCACCGACGGCGTTTTGATGTTGAGGGACGCGCGATATTCGTTGGCTACTTTGATCTCGGCATTGGCGTCTACCACGCCCCGATTGGTCACTGCTTGCAGATTGGCCAGGGTGATGTTCTGCTTGACATCCTGGATCAGGATCAGCCCGTTGCCTTTACGATCCTCGGTGAGATAGGCCACGCCGTTTTCGATGGCGTCACGGGGATGGGAGAACTTGACCGGCTTCCCCTGGACGTAGATGTCGCCGGAGATTTCGTAGTGGGGGTAATTGCCGAAGAGGCTGAGCGCCAGCTCGGTGCGCCCGGAGCCCATCAGCCCGGCAAATCCCACGATCTCCCCTTTGCGGACTTTGAAGTTCACCTGCTTGAGGACTTGCCGCCCCAAACGTGGGTCATAGGCATTCCAATCCTTGACCTCAAAAACCACCTCGTCGCCGGGACGATGCCCCACCCTGGGCGGATAAACGTTATCAATCTCACGTCCAACCATGTGCCGGATCATGACCTGTTCGGTCACTTCGCCCTTGTGAGCGTCCAGCGTACAGACGGTCTGTCCATCGCGCAGGATGGTGACGGTGTCGGCAATCGCCATGACCTCGCGGAGCTTGTGCGAAATCATGATGCAGGTGACCCCGTGCGCTTTCTGCTCGCGCAGCAGTTGCAGCAAGTTGGCGCTGTCATCTTCGTTCAGCGCGGCGGTGGGTTCATCCAGGATCAGCAGCTTCACATTGCGGTTCAGCGCCTTGGCAATTTCCACCAATTGTTGCTTTCCCACTCCCAGGTCTTTAATCTTCGTGGCGGGGTTGACATCGAGCCGCACGCGGGCGAGCATTTCGTTGGCCCGCTTGATCGTTTCGTTCCAATCTACGGTGATGCCGTTGCTGATTTCATGACCGAGAAAGATATTCTCATACACCGAGAGTTCGGGGACGAGAGCCAGCTCCTGATAGATGATCCCGATGCCGGCTTTCTCGCTGTCGGTGACGTGCCGGAAGGTCTGCAATTCGCCGTCGAGGTAAATGTCACCCGTATAGGAGCCATAGGGCCAGACGCCGCTCAGCACTTTCATCAGCGTGGACTTCCCCGCGCCGTTTTCCCCTACCAGGCAATGGATCTCGCCTTTGGCGACGCGAAAACTGACGTTGTTCAGAGCTCTTACACCCGGAAATTCCTTGGTGATATTACGCATTTCCAAAATTGGGGTATCCATAACGCCTCCGCTGGTCTTAAACAAGGCTTAATTGCAAGACGGCAGGAATAATGGGGGGCCCCACTATTCCTGCCCTGCGTACCAGCCGGTCGCCCCCTTACGGCAGATTCTTGAAATCGCTGGCGGGGTAGTAACCGGAATCAATGATGGCGGCCCGGACATTCTCCTTGGTGACGGTGACGATGGCGGAGGGCTTGGCGGGCACATCAATCTTGCCGTTGTTGTAGGTCGTGGTCTTCTCAGGCGTCTTGCCTTCGAGGTAAGCAATGGCTGCGTTAATGGCATCTTGCACGAGGACGCGCACGTCCTTCAGCACGGTCATGGACTGCTTGCCGTCAATGATGTACTGGATGGAGGCCTTCTCGGCGTCCTGACCGGTGATGTAGTACTTGGTGACGTCCTTGTCGGCGGCGAAGGCGTCGGCGATAGCGCGGGCCGTGCCGTCGTTCGGGGCGACGATGTAGACGACGCCCTTGTCGGCGGCGGTGGCTACCGTGAGGTTCGCTTCCGCGAGGTTCTTGGCGGTGTTGAAGTCCCAGTTCGTGGTGACCTGGCCGATGATCTTGGCCATCTCATCGCGGGTGAGCTTGGGCTTGTTCATCAGGGCGACGGCTTCGCTGGAGTTCTTGATGACGAAGGTGCCATCGGCGATCTTGGGCTGCAGTTTGTTCCAGGCGCCCTCGAAGAACAGGAAGGCGTTGTTGTCGGAGGCCGCGCCGGCGTAGAGGTAGAGGTTGTT
>Ga0208197_1000471_pt1 | contig 51008 bp, 49 predicted proteins | sample AD_JPNNA4_MetaG_FD_184444 | JGI IMG/M metagenome (GOLD analysis project Ga0208197, IMG submission 184444) | Active sludge microbial communities of municipal wastewater-treating anaerobic digesters from Japan - AD_JPNNA4_MetaG (SPAdes) (version 2) | ecosystem: Engineered > Bioreactor > Anaerobic...
ACAGTCTCCTCCAAGCGGCCAAGGCCAGAGCACGGGGATATCGATCTGATGAAAATTTCATTGCGATGGCATACCTGATTGCTGGAAAGCTAAATTTTGGTCTACCCACGTAAAATAGCGAGGAACCACTTTTTGAGACAAGTAGTAATCGGAAATGATCCATGTATTATGGCATGTATATATACATTCGGTTGCGTTGGTTCCATGAATCAGAATATCAGATGACATAATACTCATTTTGTGAGAGGTTTACATGGTCGATTTCGGTTTTTGGGCCCTGGTGTTGATTCTTGGCGTGGTTTTCACCTTCTGGGGCTGGTTCGGCCGGAAGCGGGAGGCGGAGCTGAAAAAACACCTGCTGGGGAAGGTCCCGTCGGTCACGATCACGGCCCCATTCCCTGGGCCGTCGGTCAGCACCGACAGCGGCACCCCGGCGAAAACAACGTGCAAAAAATGCGGGGTCGTGTTCGAACCGGCCATTACCCTGAGACTGCCCCTCACCGCCGCAGGGATGCTTCTGGGGTACAGTATCGGCGCGTCAATCGAGAAAATCCCCATCATCCCGATGCTGATGATGCTGATCGGCAACCGCTACATCGACATGATCATCTTCGGCGTCCTGGGCCACCAGATCGGCCGCAGATATGGGCGCTGTCCCGCATGTGGAGCGTTTCAACGGCTTTATTGAGTCCTGCATATCAAAAACCAGCTTCGTGTCTCCGTTCGTGCTGAGCTTGTCGAAGCACGAACAGCCACTTGCCGATGGTTCCTCATTTCGCCCTTCGACAAGCTCAGGGCGAACGGTTGGTTTTCATTCTGAAGGACTCAATAGATCGTCCTGAGCCTGTCGACGAGGCAAGGACTTCTCGTGCTTCGACAGGCTCAGCACGAACGGGCTGGGCCTTACGCTGAAGGGGCGGGGCGGGAGGCCTGGAATTTTCTTGCTTGTCGCCAGTAGGATGACGAGAGGAAGCGGGCGAGGATGAGGGGGAAGGCGGTCAGTATGACCGTGCCGAGGAGGGTTTCCTGGACGGGTGTCCAGCCGTATTGGCTGGGGTCTTGGGCCTGGGCGTACAGGCCGAGGAGGATGAGGGCCCAGAAGCCGGCCGCGAGGGTGTAGATCAGGCGGGCGACGTAGAGTTTCAAGGCAGAGGGGGCGGTGGCAACGGGTTCTTCCGTTTCTTCCACGACGGGCGGGCCGCCGTGGCTGGCGATCCGCTGGAGGGAGAGGCGGCGGCCGGTTTCGAAGAGGTTGCGAAGGGTCTTCCAGATGTAGACAGGGCCGGCCAGGAACATGATCAGAACGAGAAGGGGCTGCTGGCTGAGCAGGAAGGCGTCGTAGAGGCCGTGGCCGAAAACGGCGTAGAGGTAGCCCCGGACGATGAGGGATTGCTGCTGCTCGGGCGGGGCGAACTTCGCAAGACCGGCGTAATACCCCATCATGGCACCCCAGGCGAGGTGGCCGGGGACCGACAGGACGGCGCGCAGGACACCGACGCCGGCGCCGTGGTCGAGGACGTAGAAGAAGTTCTCGACGCCGGCGAACCCGAGCGATGCGGCCGAGACGTAGACGATGCCGTCGTTTTCCTCGTTGAAGTTCGGGTCGTTCCAGACGGGAACGAGGCCGGCGAGAAGTTTTCCGAGCTCTTCGACGGCGGCGATCCCGAGGAACGAGAAGAGGAAGATGCCGGCGAGGTCTTTCGGCGGGCCGCCGAACGCGAATTTCTCGATGGCGACCTCGACGATCACAACGGGAACGATCGCCATCGCGCCCCATTTCATGACCTTCATGACGAGCTCGACCGGCTCCGGCTCGGCGCGGTCCATATAGCGGAGATACCGGAAGAACATCACGATCGGGGCAATCGACAGAATTGTCAATACAAGAAACGGCAGCACGTGCGAACCTCCCGGAAAATCCTTCTCACATTGCCATTGTTCCCCATCGCCCCCTGAAAAGTAAAGGGCGATTTTCGAACCGGTTTTTCGCCATTCCGGATAAGGTCGTCACCGTCACAGATCTTCATCTGAACTACTTTTCAGACTAATCGGGTATTTTTGCAAGTTGAACTTGCATAAATACCCTCCCGATCGTATGATTAGGTTGGAATGATACCGCGCACGATCGAAAACCTCCTGAAGAAGCTGGCCCGGCAGTATCCGGTGATCACCGTAACGGGGCCACGTCAGAGCGGAAAAACCACGCTCTGCCGGGCCGCGTTTCCGAAGATGCCGTATGTCAGTCTCGAAGCCCATGATATCCGTTCATTTGCCATGGATGATCCTCGCGGCTTTCTGGCACAGTATTCCGGCGGTGCGATTCTCGACGAGATCCAGCGTGCACCGGAACTGCCCTCGTATATCCAGACGCTCGTCGATGAAGACCCTGCGCCTGGGCGTTTCATCCTGACCGGCAGCCAGCAACTCGAAATGACGAATGTCGTTTCGCAGTCACTCGCGGGCCGGACGACGCTTCTGAAGCTTCTTCCGTTCAGTATCGACGAACTCGGGCCGAGGCGGTTGCCAAAGAGTCTCGACGAGGTTCTTCTCACGGGGTTCTATCCTCGGATTCACGATCGGGGCCTCGACCCGGTGCGCACTCTGGCCGATTATTTCGAAACGTATGTCGAGCGTGACCTCCGGCAGTTGGCCCATCTACGCGACCTCAGCCTCTTCACGCGGTTCGTCAAGTTGTGCGCGGGAAGGGTGGGGAACCTCTGCAATCTCCAGGGACTGGCCGCCGACACGGGCGTCTCGCATACGACGGCCCGGGCCTGGATGAGGCTTCTCGAAGCCTGCTACGTCGTCTTTCTCCTGCCGCCATGGTATCGAAACGTCAGCCGCAGACTGATCAAATCACCCAAGCTCTACTTTTACGACGTCGGGCTCGCGACGCATCTCCTCGGCATCGAAACGCCGGAACAGGTTTCCCGTGATCCTCTGCGAGGCGCCCTGTTCGAGAACCTGATCGTGCTCGAATGCCTGAAGCATCGATATCATCGCGGTCAGCGGAGCAACCTCACCTTTTTCCGGGATGTGAAAGGCAACGAGATCGATCTCGTCATCGAAGAGGGTCGCGAGGTGTTTCCCATCGAAGTAAAGTCCGGCGCCACCGTTCCCGGCGATGCCGGCAGAGGGTTCGAGTCATTCGAGCGTCTTGCCGGCCCCTTTCCCCGGGGAAGCGCCGTCGTCTACGGCGGCGATCGCCCCGAGAAGCGCACCGACCGTTCCTTCGTTCCCTGGCGCGATCTTCACGACCTGCTGAACGGGCTCAGCGGTACAAGCGGTGGGAATTCCCCGTGATCGACAGGGAGATACTCGACAGGTTGCTGGCGCAGATACCGGCGAAGCCGGGGGTGTATATCATGCGCAATACTTCCGGGCAGGTGATCTACGTCGGGAAGTCGCGGCGGCTGGTCAGCCGGGTCAGGTCGTATTTTCGGGCCCGGCATCGGGATGCGAAGACGAACCGGCTCGTCGCGGCGGTGGCGGATCTCGAGTTCGTCGTGACCGACACCGAGTCGGAGGCGCTGATCCTCGAGAACAACCTGATCAAGAAGCACAAGCCCTGGTATAACATCCTCCTCAAAGACAGCAAGACGCACCCGTATCTGATGGTGACGACGAGCGAGACGTACCCGCGCATCCTGAAAGTGCGGCGGGTGACGTTCAACGATGGCAACCTGTATTTCGGGCCGTTCACGGACGAGTACGGCCTCAAGCGCATCATCGAGTTTCTGAACGTGACGTTCCGGCTCTGTTCGTCGGGAAAGGTGATCGATCCCGACAAGCCTGCCCAGCGGAAACAGTGCCTCCGTCACGATCTCGGCGCATGCCGCGGCGCCTGCTACGGCAGGATTTCCCCCGATGAATACCGGGCTCTCGTCGACAGGGCCGTCCGGGTACTCACCGGGAAAGAGCCGCCCGACCTCGGCGCCCTTACGAAACAGATGGAAACCCTCTCCGCGCAGTTCCGGTTCGAGGAAGCGGCGGAGCTCCGCGACACGATCGGGGCCTTCACAGGCTTCATGGCCGCGCAGAAAGTCGAGTTCCTCAAGCCCGTCGACGGCGACGTCTGGGGACTTTCCGAGAGCGGCGACACCTTCATCGCGTCGGTCTTCTTCATCCGCGACGGGAAACTGATCGGCCGGCGCACGATCGAAGCCGAGCGGGAGCCCGGCTCGAACACAGGCGAGCTTCTCGGCACGCTGATGTCGCGGTTCTACGACGCCAATATCATTCCGCACCGAATTCTCACCTCGATCTGCCCGCATCCGCTGTCGGCGCTCAGGGACATGCTTTCCGCAACCAGCGGCCATGCCGTGCGCATCGCGACGCCGCGGCGCGGCAGGTTCAGGAAGCTGCTCGCCCTCGCGAACCAGAATGCCCTCGAACTGATGAAGAACATTCGCGCCGAAGGGGAGGGCAGGGTGGCCGACGGGGTTCTCGAACTCGAGCGCATGCTTTCGCTGAAGCGCACGCCGCGCCGCATCGAGTGCGTCGACATCTCGCACGTCGGAGGCGTCGACCCCGTCGCGTCGCTCGTCACGGCGATCAACGGCGTCCCGAAGAAGAGCGAATACCGGCTGTATCACATCAAGACCGCGTCCGGCGGGGACGACCCGGCCTCGATCGGGGAAGTCACCCGGCGCCGGTTCACCCGCAGGCTCGAAGAGGGCAGCCCATTGTGCGACCTGTATGTGGTCGACGGCGGCATCACCCAGGTGCGATCGGCCAGGGCTGTGCTCGACGAACTGGGCGTCGACCGCGAGGTGTGGGGGCTCGCCAAGAAGGAGGAGCTCCTCGTGCCGCCCGAGGGCGAGCCCGTGAGGCTTCCGCACACGTCGTCGGCCCTGCGCATGCTCGTGAAACTCAGGAACGAAGCGCACCGGTTCGCGAACTCGTTCCAGAAGAAAGTTCACGGGAAATCGACGATGCGGTCTTCGTTGTTGAATCTGCCGGGCGTCGGGGAAAAGACGCTCCGCAAGGTGATCGATGCGTTCGGGTCGGTTCTCCGGGCTTCTGAGGCCACGGCCGAGGAACTGGCGCATCGTGCGGGCATACCGCTCAAGACGGCGAACCTGATTTGGACGGCCCTGCGGGGGAAGGGGGGGGCGTGATACAATGTTCGCCATCCCTCCGCGACGGGTATTCATGGATCGCGGACGGGGCACACAACGCGTGCGGGTGTGCCGTTTGCATTTGCTGGCTGGGGGCGGGTTTCAAACCCACCCCTACGGAAGATGGGGTTGTCATATTATCAGCAATATAGATTTTATTCGGATTCGTTTGTTTGTATACATATTCGTATGTTGCATGATGATGCCCGGTCATGCCACACCGGCAAGCGGGGCGGATCAACTCCTTGCGGAGGCTTTTTCGACGGCGTTTCGGGACCCGGAGGAGTTTCGGGCGACGGGATTGTTCGAGAAGCTCGGGTATGCGCCGGACCAGGTCAGGGCGATGGCCGAGATCACGCCGCGGCCGGCATCGCTGACGGTCGAAGCCGAGCCGGCCGGCGACGCTTCGGGGGCGTTCCGGCTGATTCGGGTCAGGTGTTCGGGAGTGCAGTATTACAACCTGACGATCGATCATGCGGGGTTCGAGTTTCCCGACGTGCGGGTCGACCCCGAAGCCCTCGCAAACGGGCATCTGCGGTTTGTTTCGGCCGGGCGCATCGATCTCGAGACGCATGTTTCCGCCGACGACATTCTGAAGGTGTTCCGTTTTTTCGCGAAGGCCCAGCGGCTTTCCCAGATGTCGCTCCGGATCGCGCCGCAGGAAACGGTTCTGACAGGCAATGTCCGGAAGGGGATTTTCGTCGCGAGATTCCGCGTCAACGGACAGCCGAAACTCATTTCGACGGACCGGATCGCGTTCGACTGCCGCAAGATGGACATCAACGGCGTTCCCCTTCCCGCCGCCGCGATCAGGGCGATGTTCTCGCGCATCAACCCCGTCTTCGACGCCAGGAAAACCTGGCTGAACCTGAAACTCCGGGAAATGGGCGTCGAAAGCGGTTTTGTCGCGACGAAAGCCACGATTCACCCGGCGCAGGCCACGGCCGCGTCGGCAACTTCCATTCTTCCGCGAGGATGACCATGCCCAGCCCACGACGCATTCACCGCATTGCAACGTCCCTGCACAACCGTCAGACGGACATCATCGTCGCGCTCGACGGGGTGCACGATCCACATAACGTCAGCGCGATCCTGCGCACCTCCGACGCGGTCGGCGTCGACCGGGTCATCTGGCGCCCAGATCCCGAAGCGAAGTGGGTGAACCCCGAAGTCACGCGCGGCTCGGAACGCTGGGTGGCTCTCGAGGATTACGATGACTTCCTCGGCGAGATGCAGAAGTTCAAGAAGGCGGGGTACAAGATCGCCGCGACCCATCTCGCGCGCAACGCCGTCGATTTCCGCAAGATCGACTGGACGAAGCCCTGGATCGTCGTCATGGGAAACGAGCATCGCGGCTGCACCGACGAAGTGCTCGAGATCGCCGATGAAAATATATTCTTACCTATGTACGGTCTCGTCCAGAGTCTCAACGTCTCGGTCGCAACCGCAGTCACCCTGTACGAGATTCAGCGCCAGCGCGAACTCGCCGGAATGTATGGGCGCCAACGATCTTCAGAGCACGTCGAATACATGATGCAGCGCTGGAATCTCGGAGTCGAGGGATTTACGCTGACTGACCTCCTCGAGTATCCCAGCTCCCCCCTTCCCGCCGAATCTGGTGATCATCAGGACGGACGGAAGGTTCCTCGCAAACGGAAAAAAGTCGTTACGGCAGCCTGTTGAACGTCTCGACCATGGCCGGGTCTGTCGTTTCGTCCAGTTTGACCGTCCTGGGCAATTCTGATACGCTTGTGTCGTATCGCACAGATTATTGATTCCTGCAGAATGAAAGCCACCCCTTCGCCCTGAGCCTGTCGAAGGGCGAATTGAGGAATCATCGGCAAGTGGCTGTTCGTGCTTCGACAAGCTCAGCACGAACGGAGACACGAAGCTGGTTTTTGATATGCAGGACTCAATAGTATTTTTCCCGAGGAGGATATCGAGATGGAAATGCCTCGTGTTTCCCGTCGTTCAGCCTTCGTTGCTGCTTTGACCTGCATGGTGTTTTTCCTGGCTTCCTATTGTTCCGTCCCCCTGTCTGCTGATCCCGACACGATCCAGAAGATCAACCAGATATTCGACATGAGGCTGGAGAACGAACTTCAGCTCAGACAGACACATAAAGAGTATTTGAAATATTATAAGAGCGACCATCCGCAGGACATGCAGAAAACCTATGAACTCGAAGCGCAGATGAATATCCTGAAAGAAAAGGGCGAACGGCTCTATCATGAATATCACTGGCTTCTCGCGAAAATTCCTGAACCGCAGAAAACGCAGATTGTCATTGCCAATAACGTGAAAGAAATGGAATTCTTTAAGAAGCATTCTCAGAGCAGTTCCGGGAATCATCGTACCGACTGACGCCCCTCGGGTTGCAGAGGAAGCAAACAGGCCGGGTTCGTTCCCCGGCCTGTTTGCTTCCCCGACGATGTTCCTTTATCATTCAACATTCATTCTTCATCCCCCTTTTGAAAGGACATTTTCATGAATCCCACCAGGCCTGGCTACCCCTTTTCGCGCGAGCTTCATGTCGAGGGGCATCTGATCGATTCGGGCATCATGTCAGCCTGTATGGATCTGATCATCAAGAACGAAGGCGAGTACGAGATCCACGAGTTCGTCGTCGGAAAGTCGCACGAACAGCCGTCCCGTGCCAGGTTCACGGTGTTCGGAAGGACGGAGGCGGAGCTTCAGACGCTCTGCGAAGGACTTCACGGGCACGGCTGCCAGCCGGTCGTCGAAGAGAACGCGGTTCTGAAACCGGCTTTGCAAGACTGGGTCGTTCCCGAGGATTTTTACGCCACGACAAACCACCTGACCGAGGTCCGTCTGGACGGCGTGTGGTACAAAGCGCGAAACCAGCGCATGGACGCGGTTCTCGTCTGCTCGAAGCAGGGAAGCGGCTGGGACATCGTCTGCCGCAAGTTCCGCGACGTGAAGGCCGGCGACCTGATCGCCTGCGGCATTCGCGGCATACGCATCAAGCCGGAATCCAAGGAGCGCGACCGGGAAGAGTTCGCGTTCATGAACAGCGAGGTCAGTTCCGAGCGCCGTGTCCGGATCGCGGTGAAAAAGATCGCGCAGACGATCATCGACAAGCGGAAAAACGGCGGCAAACTCGGCATCACGCTCGGTCCCGTCGTTGTACACACGGGCGGCGCCGAGTACCTTTCGCGCATGATCCGCGACGGGTACGTCGACTTCCTTCTTTCCGGCAACGCGTCGGCGGTACACGATATCGAGCAGAGCCTCTTCAGGACGTCGCTGGGCATCGACATCGAAAGCGGCGAACCGGTCGAGGACGGCCATCGCAATCATCTTCGGGCCATCAACGAGATCTTCCGGTGCGGGTCGGTGAAGAACGCGGTCGAACAGGGCGTTCTCACACACGGCATTTTTTACGAATGCGTGAAGCGCAATGTTCCGTTCGCGCTCGCCGGAAGCATCCGAGACGACGGCCCGCTTCCGGAGGTGTACACCGACATGGTCGTGGCGCAGAAAGCCTATTTCGACCTGATGCAGGGATGTACCGTGATGCTGATCCTTTCGACGATGCTCCACGGCATCGGCGTCGGGAATATGCTTCCCGGTTGGGTCAAGACGATCTGCGTCGACATCAACCCTGCGGTCGTCACGAAACTCGCGGACCGCGGTTCCCACCAGACGATCGGCATCGTGACCGACGTCGGCAGCTTTCTGGCCGCGCTGTACCACGAACTGAAGAAGCTCGACCCCGGAACGACTTCCGCCTGACGGAGAAAACTTTTCTCTCGCGCGCGAAAATTCGTTAAGAAACCTGCGCTTCCGGCCGAAGAGGGATAAAGCGGACCGGATATACCCTCCAGCCGCGCGTCGTCGAGACGCATACGGGGTATTGGCGCTCGGTCGCCGGCACGTCAGGGAGTCGTTCCATATGGGCGAATACAAGGAAGCTGTTCGCGAGTGGGTCAAAGATTTCGTGAAGGCGTTGATCTTTTTCGTCATCCTGCAGACCTATTTTCTGCAGGGCTTCATCATCGAAGGCGCCTGCATGGAGCCTCAACTGAAGTCGCACGAGAAGATCCTCGTCAATAAGATGATCTATCATCTTCGGAAACCGTCGCTGGGTGAAGTCGTCGTCTTCACGTTCCCGCTCGACCCCAAGAAAGATTTCATCAAGCGCGTCGTCGGCGGCCCGGGCGATCTTCTCGAGGTTCGCGACGGGTATCTGTACCGAAACGGCGTCAGGGTGTCGGAGCCCTTCGTGAAAGAGTATGTATTCGGCTCGTATGGCCCGCTGCGCGTTCCGAAGGATAAGATCTGCGTCATGGGCGACAACCGGAACAATTCTCACGACAGCAGGGCGTGGGGGTTTCTCGACATCTCCCAGGTGAAGGGCCGCGCAGAGTTCAAGTTCTGGCCCCCCTGGGACATGGGTCCGATCCCCGCGATTCCCTATTGATGCGGAGTTTCATTTGACATGATCGATTTGCAGCGATACAATGACACCGGTTCCGGATGCCAGCCGTCCGCAACCAGTCACATACGAGGGAGCGGTCAGGTGACCACGAGATTGGCTCTGCAACATTTCCGTTGTCCAACCTGCCTCGCCGAGTTCGATGCGAACATCGTCGAGGCCGTCAGCCACCAAGGCCAGGACTCGGATTTCTATCCCCACTACATCGGGGAAGACCCTCTCGAACATTTCCTCGTTCAGTGTCCGACCTGCCTTTTTTGCGCGTATCCTGACGATTACGCAAAGACAGATGACGTCGAAGCGATCAGCCAGGAGCGTATTCGGGAGATTCTCGAGCAGCCGCTTGCGAAAAAGCTTCCGAGAGTCGCTCAGATGTATTATCTGGCGGGAAAACTTTACGAATACCAGAAAAAAAATCCCTACCATATCGGGAACCTGTATCTGCGCGGCTCCTGGGTCTGCCGCAAGTCAGACAACCGGAAAGCGGAGATCGAGATGCAGCAACTCGCCGTCAAGTTTCTTCGCGTTTCCGTCGAGCGCTCGACCGTCGCCAATCCCGACAATCTTCCCGTCGTGACGTATCTCGTCGGCGAATTGTACCGAAGGCTCGAGGATAAGTCGCAAGCCCGCGAGTGGCTGAACAGCGTCGAAGAAGTTCTCATCGACCAGGACCAGCAGTGGCTTCTCGAACTCGCAAAGAAGCAGGCCGAGTTGAACGAACATTTCATCAATTAGCGCCGGTATACGATCATGGAACGAACGGGGTTGAAAAACCCCGTTTTTTTCTCTCATCAGAACCACGCATCGTTCCGATAGCAGGGAACCGGGAGAGATTGCAGCATGCGCGTTCTTCTCGTTTCTGACATTCACTCGAACATCGAAGCTCTTACGGCAGTCATCGAAGCAGCAGACTTGTCGCGGTTCGACGCGGTCTGGTGCGCCGGCGACGTGACGGGGTACGGCCCGAACCCGGATGAATGCGTCAAATTCTTCTCGGGCCTTCCCAACCTAAAAATCGTCCTGGGAAACCATGATTCGGTCATCTCGAAAGTCTCCGCGCCGATCGGATTCAATCCCAACGCGATCAATGCGGCACTGAAGAACATCGAGTCGATCACTCCCGAGTCGCAGCAATGGCTCGCCGAGCTCGAGCCTTCCCTTCGTATCGATCCGGAAATGATCCTCGTTCACGGGAGTCCTCTCGACCCGGATGAGTATCTTCTGTCTCTCGAACTCGCGATTCCCTCGCTTTCCTCGATGGCGAAGTCCGGCATCCGCGTGGGCATGTTCGGGCATACGCACATGCCCGCCGTCTACGCCTACGACAAAGCGAACGATCAGTATTCCGAGGAGTCCGTCAAGGCCGACAAGGATATAGAACTTCGTATTTCAAGCGAATTCGTCTATCTCGTCAATCCCGGGTCCGTCGGGCAGCCCCGAGACGGCGACCCCCGGGCGTCTTTCATGGAACTCGAAATTCACGAAACCCGCATCATCGTGCGGAACAGGCGCGTCTACTACAAGATCGCCTCGTGCCAGGAGAAAATGCGCGAGAGGAAGTATCCGGAGGTTCTCATCAACCGGCTGAACTACGGATGCTGAAACGCCGTTCGGAATATCATCCGGCGTATATAGCTAACGGAGTATATTCGTGATCAAGGCAAGAGTGAAATATGCGGATGAAAAAGGCCGCATGCAGGAGTTCGTGCGCGAGGTCGAGTCGATCGAGGAGTTGCGCACGGCCCTGACAGATCACGGATGTTACGTCCTGCGCATCGACGAGGAGCCGAAAAGCTGGACGGAGCATCTTTCAGAAATCCTGCAATTGAGGCGCGGCGTCGGCATCCGCGAACTCATGGAGTTCACTCGCCTGCTGCGCACGCTCATCAAATCGGGCCTTCCTCTGAAAGAGGCGCTTGATCTTCTCGTCGAGGACGCTCCTCCCGGGGCTCTCTCGAGCGCCGTCAGGGCCGTCAGTCGAGACGTCGGAGAAGGGGTCTCATTCAGCCAGGCGCTCGCCAGGCATCCGCACGTTTTTCCGGACATTTTCGTGAAAACGGTCGTCGCCGGCGTCGCCGCGGGCGCGCTCGAGAGCGTGCTCGATCGGATGTCGTCGTATTATGCCGGAATTCTCGAGATCCGGGGCAAGATCTTCAACGCCCTCATCTACCCGGCCGTGCTGCTGCTGGTCTCAATCGCGGCCGTCGCCTTCATGATGGTGAAGGTGGTTCCAGAGTTCACGGACCTGTTCCGGAATCTCGACGTGCCGCTTCCCCCCTTCACGCAGTTCGTGCTGGGGGCGTCCGGTCTTCTGGCCGAATGGTTCTGGCTCGTCATCGTCGCGGTCGTCGTGCTGTTCGTCTCGTTCCGGAAATATACCGCCACGGCCGTCGGGAGAACGCACGTCGACGGCCTGAAACTGTCCGTTCCGATGATCGGAACTCTCGAGGAAAAAATGGGCTTCAGCCAGTTCGCTCGAACGCTCGCGACGATGGTAGAGGGGGGCATCCCGCTCCTGCAGAGCCTTTCGGTCGTAATCGACAGCCTGGAAAACCGGGCCCTCGCCCTGAGGCTTTCAAATATACCTGAATCTATTGAGCGCGGCGACAGCTTCGCGCAGGCACTCAAATCGATCCCACAGGTTCCGCGCATGGTGCCCCGCATCGTCAAGGTCGGCGAGGAGTCGGGCAATCTCGGGGAGATGCTCAACGGGCTTGCGGACCATTACGACGAGGAAATCGACAATCTCACCTCGTCGCTGACGAGGCTGATCGAGCCCCTGCTTTTCCTGCTGATGGCCGTCGTCATCGGCTCCATCATCGTCGCCCTTCTGCTGCCGGTTCTGACCGCCGCGACGAACATCCGCTGACCACGGGAGAGGAAAGAATGGACCATATCCGACAGTTTCTCCTTGACCATCATCTGATCGGGAAGGACGCTCTTGCGAAACTTGAAGATCGCGCACATCGCGAGAACAAAGCTCTTTCCGATCTCGTCGCCGAGGATGCGTCCGTCGATCAAAAAGCCCTTCATCGCGCTTTCGTCAAGCTGTTCATGAAGAAACCACCGTTCGAGATTCTTCTCGAAATGAATCTGATCACCCCGGACCAGCTCCGAAAGATAGAAGAGGAGTTCGGGGCGCCTCCGGCCGACCTCGGCCGCATTCTTCTCGAACGGAAACTCATCACCGAGGAGCAGTATGCCCAGGCCGTCGCCCGCGAACTCAGCCTCGAATACGTCGATCTGACGAACTACAAGATCGACGACGACCTGTTCAACAGCGTCGACGTCGCCCTGATGCGCACCTACTCGTTCATCCCGGACTCCCGGAACGACAAGGAGTTCGTGCTCATCATGTCCGACCCCGGAAACGTCGACGCGATCGAGGAGCTCGAGGTAAAACTCGGCCTGCCGATCCTTCCGAAGGTCGCATCGCTTCACGCGATCCAGAAGCAGTTATCGCTGATGATCGAGACAAGCCTCGACTCGAAACTCGTCCTCGCCGACATGGACAACATTCAACCCCTGGAACTCGTCGTCGAGAAGGAGAGCGCGGAGGAAGCCGCCCCCGGCCTCGCGATCAGCGAGGAAGTGAACCAGGAGGCGCCGGTCGTGAAAATGGTCGACTCGATCCTCCTCAAGGCCGTACGAAAAAAATCAAGCGATATACATTTTGAAGTTTACGAATCGCAATTGAAGGTGAAATTTCGCATCGACGGCGTGCTGCACGAGATCTTTTCAGACGTCGAGCCGCGTCAGCGGGCCCCGATCATCTCGCGGCTCAAGGTCATGGCGCAGCTCGACATCGCCGAGAAGCGCATTCCGCAGGACGGGCGTTTCAAGCTGAAAATCGACGACAGGGCCGTCGACTTCCGCGTCTCGGTGCTTCCCTCGATTTTCGGGGAAACGGTGGTCCTTCGCATTCTCGACAAATCCTCGCTGGGCCTGGACATTCAGAAGGTCGGGCTCCAGGGGAACGATCTTCTGGCGTTCCAGCGCAACGTGAAAAAGCCGTATGGCATGGTGCTGGTAGCGGGGCCTACGGGCTCGGGCAAGACGACGACGCTGTATTCGGCCATCAAATACGTGAAGACGCCGGAAGATAAGTTCATCACGATCGAAGACCCCGTCGAATACCAGCTTCCCGATATCGTCCAGATTCCCGTGAACGAGAAGAAGGGGCTGACGTTCGGTTCCGGCCTCCGCTCGATCGTCCGACAGGACCCCGATGCGATCATGGTCGGCGAGATACGCGACCAGGAGACGGCGCAGATCGCGGTCAACGCGGCCCTGACGGGCCACCTGGTGATGAGCTCCATCCACGCGAACAACGTCATCGACGCGATATCGCGGCTGACGAACATGGGAATCGATCCCTACGAGTTCGTCAGTTCTTTCAATCTGATTCTCTCCCAGCGTCTTATCAGGCGCATCTGCCCGAACTGCAAGACGGACGACGACACGATCACCGACGAGATGAAGCGCCTCAACATCGATTTCGAGGAGCATGCGTCCACCGCCTTCAAGAAGGGCGCCGGCTGCCGATACTGCCACAAGACTGGCTACCAGGGCCGGTTCGGCATCTTCGAGGTTCTCGAGATGACGCCGCGCATCAAGCAGATGATCCTCTCGAAGGAGTCGCCCCTTCTCATCCGAAAAGCAGGCATCGAGCAGGGGATGGTCCCGCTCCGGCAGGCCGGATGGAAGCGTGTCGAAGCCGGCGACACGACGTTCGATGAAATGAACCGTGTGACGTTCGAGGAAGGGAACCTGTCATGAGACTGTTCACGCAATACACGGCAATAGACATCGGAACCGCTTCGATCAAGGCCGTCCAGCTGGAGCATACGAACGGCAACGCCGGATATCGCCCCGCCGCTCTCGTCTGCGAGCCCGTTCCGGACGGCATGATCGGAGGCGGCTTCACGAATCCGGTCATCGGCGCCATCGGAAAGTTCCGGGATCTTCTCAGGAACGTCTTCTCGAAAATCCGTCACGGCCGCCAGGGTTGTATCGTCGGCCTTCCCGACAGATGGGTGAAGCTCAACCTGCTCGACATGACGTTGAAACCGGGGGAAGGCGAGCTGCGGGAATTCCTCGAACACCGAATGAAACGCGACCTGAAAGTTTCGCCGGGCCTCGACGTCGCCGTAGACTTTCAACTGCTCTCGGCCGAGAAAATCCCCGAAGGCACATCGCACCGGTATCTCGTCGGCATGGTCAGCCGAAATCTTCTCGACACGCTGTCGGAAGTGCTCGCCGAGCTGAAGGTCCAGGTGATGGCGTTCGACACATCGTCGCTCGGCGTCTACAACGTGTTCGAAGGCCTTCACCCCGAGAACGCGATCGACCGCCACATCATGATGTGCCACGTCGGACACGAGACGACCGTCGTGAAATGTTTTCAGAACGGTATCCTCCGATACGAGCGGGTCATCGAGGTCGCCGGCGCGGAGTTTACGCATCATTGCATGGATATTCACCAATATACGATCCATGACGCCGAAGAGTTCATGAAAAGCACCGTCTTCTTCCCGGTCGACACGGCGGGGATCCTGGCGATGTATCCGAAGCGCAACGACATTGCGCGCATATTCGGGAACTGGCTCCGCGAGTTGAACGTCACGTTCCGGTTCTACCAGGAGAAGTTCAAGATTCAGAAGCTCCCGAGAGTCTATCTGACGGGGGGTTCGTGCCTGTTCGCGGGGCTGACCGAGTTTTTGAGCGATTACTTCGGCACGCCCGTCGAACGGTTCAACCCTCTCGCCCAGCTTCCCGGCGTCGGAACGATCGAGCCGTCCGTCCTCTCGCTCGGCCCGCGATACGCGCCCTGCATCGGACTCCTGGTTGAGTGAGGTGAATCGATGAGACATCTGCTGAACTTCGTTCCGACCGTGAAATACCGATCCGGCAGCAGCTTCATGTACAAGACGATCCTGAGCCTTCTCTACGTGGTTCCAACGATGATGACGGGGTACATGGGCTACCAGTATGCGAACACGAGCGAGATGATCGAACGGTTGAACGCCGCGTCGGACGTGCTCGAGAAGCATACCTCCGAGTTTCAGAAAACGCTTGCCGAATCGCGGCCCGATCTCGACGAGATCGATCAGATCAATCGGCGACTCGTCACCTACCACCACACGAACCAGACGCTCCGTTTCTCGTGGAACGATCTCTACAAAACCCTCGAAACCATTCTTCCGCAGGGCGTTCGACTTACCCGGATCCGCATCGTTCCGAAGAAACTCATCAAGATAGCGCTTACCGGAAACGCCCGAGAGCTCGGCGACGTGACGGCCCTGCTGAAGTCGCTCTACACGCTCGACCGGTTTGCGAACCCGAGACTTCTTCGCCACGCGAAACTTTCGGCGAAGGACGAGTCCGGCGTGACGTTCGATATGGATGTCGATTATCTGCCGCTTTCGGGGCAGGAGGGAGCGCAGCCATGATGAATCCGACAGAGATCAGGAAGCTCCGGGAAAAGGCCCCGCTGCCGGCTCTGATCACCCTGATCATGTATTTCGCCCCGTCCTTCGTTCTCATGCCGCATTTCGAGAATCTCGCGGTGACGGAGGCCTCGTTTGACGCGTCGCTGAAAACAGCAACCGAAGTACGGCAGCAGAAAGCGAGCGATGCGGTGCTGAAGGAGAAATACGCGAAACTTGCGAGCGAGGCCGCGGCGCTCGACGGCTGGCTTCCTCCGGAAAGCGATCTTCCGCTGCTGATCGACCGTATCAACGAAACGGCTTCACTGCTCGGCATCGAGATATCGTCGGTCCGGTATGAAATCGACCGGTCGCCGGCGACGACGCTCCCTCCCTGCGTTACGCTCCGGTTCGACCTCAATGCGGACTACGTCGGCATCAGGGCGTTCATGCAAGCGGTAAGGGGGATCCGTATGCCTCTTCTTCTGACTGAAGTGACGGCGAACGAGAACCGCAACTTCACGATCTCGATGATTCACCTGGTGAAGCCATGAATACGAACGCACAGCCCTTTCCCACAAAAACCCGTTCGGAAGTCATTGACACGTTCGCCCAGCAGCAACAGGAGATCCGGGTGCTGAAAGGGCTCCTCATCCTGCTGTTTCTGACGGCCGCCTACGAGTTCGGTCCAGGCATCGTCGCGGAATACGCGATTTCGGGCATCGAGATCCGCGAACCCGAACAGCAGACGGCCTCCAAACCGTTGCCGCCGAAGCGCGTTCAACGCGTGATCAACGAGCTGAACCGGCTCGAAACGTCCTTCCCGATCGTCCGCTCATCCATCAGGCCCGAAAAAGCGGCGCTCGAAGCCATCCGCGAAATTCAGCCGGCGAAGATGACCGCCTCGCAACGTGAAAAAATCCTCGTCGAGCATCTCGAAAAACTCTGGACGTTCTTCTCCCAGCCGACGTGGGAAGATGCTTCCCTCTTCGAGCCCGCAAAGAGGGAAATTCAGGCGATCATGATCCTGCTGAAACGCAAGCTTCCCGAAACCGCGGACCTGCCGCCTCTGCCTTCGGGTGACGTCCGGATCTCCTACATCGAGCTCGCGGGTCGCGATGTGTTTTCGTATGGAACGGAGGGCGGCGAGAAATGACGGGGCATACCTCGACGAGAAAATCGTCCGCCGGCGGGTTCACGCTCATCGAGCTGATCGTCGTCATCTCGATCATCGGGATTCTCGTCAGCATCTCCTCGACACGGAACAGCCTGGCGTTCGAACGTTCGAAGGACGCCGCCGTAATGGTCCAGCTCAATCATATTCGTACAGCTATACATCAATTCGCGCTTGATCACGACGGGCGTTTTCCCGATCGCATCGAGGCTCTTTCCCCAACATATCTGCCCCGGCCCGTACTGAACTGGACCGGAAGCCGGGCGTCGGGGATCATCTCGTTCGACGCCGTGACGGGCTGCGTTCGCCTACACGGCTCTTCGGGCCAGTCGCCGGAGAATACACCTGACAGCAGGGGCAGGCCGTATGCGGAATACTGATTCGCGACGGGGGCTCACGCTCATCGAATTGATGGTCTGCACCGTGATCATCGGCATTCTCGCCGGAACGGCCCTTCCGCTTTCTCGGAATTTCGTCAGGAGCAAGAAGGAGGAAGCCCTGAAAGAGCGGCTTCGCGATTTGCGACAGGCGATCGACCGGTATCATGACGTGATGCTGAAGAGAAATCCCGGAGCTTCCCAGGACGCCCTGTATCCGGTAAAGCTCGAAGATCTGACGCAGGCGCGCGTGCTCAGACGCATCCCGCTCGATCCCTTCCTGGGCCGGCCGGAATGGGGAACCCGTTCGACGACGGACGATGCCGATACCCCGTTCACCGACGGCCGCAATATCTTCGATGTGCGATCCCTGGCGACGGCCACGGCTTTCGACGGAACGCCATACTCGACCTGGTGACGAAAAAACTGATATCCAATTTTTTATCAATTTCCGTACGAAGTTTTGTCACCCCTGTGCAATTATCGCGTCGCTCCCCGCTCGAAAGCAGGGCCCTTCACAAACGCTGATCCGATGCCGTTTCCATGGCATCCACATGATGCGGCGAGGTGCCCTTTTTCGAGTTGGCACGCCTTATGCACTATGCGGATTGCGGTTTTCAAACGACCTTTTGGGGCCGCAGTTCGAAGAGAGCATGGGATGCTCCGGAGTGACATATGAAATCGATTCTGAACATTGCACGATACATCGTTCTCATCGTATCTCTCGCCCTCATCCCCGCGGGAATCGCCGGAGCCTCCGATGATATCGCGGAAGCTGGCATGCCGAACGAAGACATCGAACCCATCGGCGTTCAGACGCATCGCTTCGTCGATCACGACGGCGAAGTGAAGCTCACGGTCGAATGGCTGCGCAGGCCCGGCGAGTTCGCCGTCACGATCGATTATTTCGGGTATCTCACCCAGGAAGGCAGGGTGAACTGCTACCTCGAACTCAACGGCACCCGGCGCGAATTCATTACGCTCCGCGAGAGCGCTTCGGACAGGCACCAGCGGATCAGGATCCTCTCGTTCCACCCGACGGTCACGCGCGGCAGCTCGCGCGGCCTGAAGAAGCTGACGCCCGAGGAAGTCGTCGATTACCTGCTCTTCACGAACGCCCCGTATTATCCGCAGTTCGGCAACGTGAACGTCGAGATGAAGTTCTTCTCCCACGGCCGCTGGGACGGGGACGGCAACAACAATAACGAAAACTACAGAATCAGTTTTCCCTGCCCGATCAAAGTTCAGGCCGAAGACCATTTCTGACGCCCCCGATAACGCCGCGCCCCTTTCGAGAAGCGGCAGTTGAGGCACACATTACTACTCGTCAAGTAACACGACAATCACCCGCATACTCGATACCGTTCGTGCCGAGCTTGTCGAAGCACGAATGCACTCGCCCTTCGACAGGCTCAGGGCGAACCTTGGAAGCAATGGGCGATCGCCGGTTCGTGCTTCGATACCTCAGCACGAACGAAGCCAGCAAATTGGCTTTCGATGAGAGAAGACAATACCATATGAGACGCGCAGCGAGGAGCCGGTAGGTTACATAAAGGAACGACCCGTCAGAGAATGTCTGGCGGGCCGACTGCGGGGTTCCTTCGTTTCAGCGGGGCGGGAGCGGAAGTCCGGGAACGCTTCTGGGATTCACGTACGAACCGTTTCTCTTGATCGCGAGATGCAGGTGGGCCCCGGTCGTCCATTCACCGGTGTTGTCCGAACGTGCGATTTCCTGCCCGTTGCTCACGCGCTGGCCGACAGAGACGGAATAACTCTGGAGATGGCACATAAAGGATTCATAGCCGTTGTCGTAGCGAACCTTCACGAACCGTCCGCCGCCGGATTCATACCCGGCCGCCGTCACGACGCCGTTGCCCAAGGCGTTGAGGCGGGTTCCGGTCGGAACGGGGAGATCGATGCCATAGTGATAGCTATGTCCGAACAGGTCGCGCGGCCCGTATTCGGAGGAAGTGCGGGAAGGCATCGGCGAGCAGGGGGCCGCCCCGAACGCCCCGCCGGCCGACGGCGGGGTGCCAGCGGACGAACCGCCGTCGACGGGGGTCTTGCCGGCGGCTTTCTTCGGCGTCGAAACGTAGTTGGCATGCACGTATCCGTATTTCGAGCCGACCTTGATCTTGTACCAGTCGCCGCTCGTGCCGACGATCGCGACCTTGTCGCCGTCGCGGAGCGAGCCGATGATGCGGCCCCAGGGGCCGTTGCGGATGTTGAGACTCGAATTGACGACGACGGTGCCGGTCATCTCCTCCGTGGAGTTCGAACTTGTCTGGGCGTCTCCCGGCAGCTTGAGCGTCCAGCCTGCGTAAATCAAGCTCGGGTTCTTCTTGAGGGAAGGATAGCGTTCGGAATTTATATCGACGAGTTCCATATACCGGTCGCCGTCCCCCAGAAGACGTTCGGCGATCTTGTAGAGAGAGTCGCCCGACCTGACGGTGTATGTTTTCGACGATGCCTCGCTTCCGCCGCCCGCGTTCGCAGGCACGACCCGTCCGTCTATCACAACGGTGCCAGCGTCATCACCAACCTTGACGTCCGTTCCGGTGAAGGGCGTCTCACCGAACGTCGTCACGGAAAGGGCAACGGCACAAACTGCTGACAGAAGCGCAATACTCTGTTTCTTCATGCGGCACCTCGGTAGATGATAGTCCGATCAACAATACGGAGTTTCGGCAAATTTGTTTCCAAAAAAAGAGAAAACGTTCCCGAGCGGTCGGCGGGGAACGCTTTCGCCTGTTTCACAGGCCGTCACGGCAGATCGTAGGAGATCGGGATCCAGGACGTTCCGTCGCTTCTGAAGCCGAACAGCACGCCGTCCGGCGTGACCGTCAGATGACGGACCATGTCGGGGGCAAGGAAGGGAATCATCAGCAGATCGGCCTGGGCAAGCACCTTCCCGTCGCCGGCAAGCCGCAGAACGCGGTGGCGGTGCACGACGCCGTTTTCGTCGCACGCAACCAACTCGAGATAGACATGGTTCTTCGCATCGGCACCGATCAGCTTCGCCGAAACGTAGCTAGCTTTTCGGTCCTCCGGAAGATCGAGCGGGAACTTCGCGAGCGTCACTTCCGCGACGGGCGATGCCGTCTCAGCCTTGACCAGTTCAGCATTCCGGTCGTCGAACTTCACCCCCAGAGGCTTGTCGTCTGCGCCGACGACGGGCGAGAGATGCGTCTGGCCGTCGTATTTCTCGATCAACTCGCCTTCGGGATTGAACCGGAGAAGGGACTGCATGACCGGGTTCGTGACGAGCAGGTTTCCCTTGCTGTCGACGCCGACTTCCCGCGAATCGGCGAGACCTTCGATCTGGACGAGAGAGACCCCCTTCGCGTCGACGCGGTCGACGACCCCGTCTGTTGAGTTGTACAGATAGAACCCGCCGTTGGGATTCACGGCCAGGTCGGTCATGTGAACGAAATTCTTCTCGCCGGATCCGGGGTAAGGCAAGGCTTCGAGGAGCTTTCCATTTCTGTCGAAATGTTTCAGTTTCTGGTTGACGGTGTCGAGGAGCCAGAACGAACCATCCGCGATCGGCCGGAACGCCGTCGGGGCGCCTTCCGTGCGGTGCTCGACGTCCTGGATGTCGCCGCCGACGCATGTGTCCGAGGTTCCATACGGAATCGAGCAGATATCCTTGTGCGCGACGGCCGACGAGGCAAGCGCCGCTTCATACTGCATGCCGTTGACCATCACAACGGAGAAGGGCTGGGCCGAAACGGCCGCCGGGAGCGAGAGGGCAGCAGCGAGCAGGGTACCGATCAGAATGTTTCTCATGTGTCTTTTCTCACTTTGGAGGAAGTTTGATGCCTGAAACGGAGCGAGGGTTCACCGATTTTCCGCTTCTGTCGTAGATCGTCATGTGGAGGTGAGCGCCAGTCGTCCACTGGCCGGTGTTGTCCGAGCGGGCGATCTGTTGGCCGGCCGAGACGCGCTGGCCGTTCGAGACGTTGTAACTCTGGAGGTGGCAGTAGAAGGACGTAAAGCCGTTGTCATACTTCACCTTCACGAATCGGCCGCCGCCCGATTCGTAGCCGCAGGCCACGACGGTGCCCGCGCCGAGTGAATTCAGGCGGGTCCCGGTCGGAACGGGGAGATCTATGCCGCTGTGGAACGAATGGCCGAACAGATTCCGGGGGCCGAATTCAGAACTGGCGCGGCCGGGCATGGGCGAGCAGGGAGCTGCGCCGAACCCGCCCGTGCCGGGTTTGGAGCCGGAATCGGGAGGTTTGCTGCCCGAGGAGGAAGAGATCGAGACGCCGGACGACCGGTTCGATGCGCGAGCCGTTGGTTCGGCGCCCTGATGCGCCTTGTGACCGGGTGCGCTGACGTAATACGAATGAATATAGGCATACCCGTTGCCATGTTTGATCTTGAACCAGTCGCCTTCCTTGGCGACGATCTGAACCTGGTTGCCGTTCCCGAGTTTACCGACGATCTTTCCCCAGGGCCCCGAGCGGACGTTCAGGCTGGTACCGACCTGTACAGTGCCGGTCTTCGTTCCGGCCGCCGGTCTGGAGACTGCGGTCCGGCCCTCGAGCTTCTTGATCAGCGCCTCGTATTGCTTCACGAGAGCCTCGAGACTGGAGATGGTTTTTTCCATCTGTTCCGCCGTGACGCCCGAAGCGGCGGCGCCGGTCCCCGCTCCCTTGGCAGCGGCGGCGCTATCTGAATCGGTGATCGCGTGGTCCTGCAATGTCGCCAGCGGGTCTTCGGCATGAAGATGCGCTGGCAACAGGCCACAGATGAGAACAACGCAGGTTATCAGGAGCGGAGCAACATGGTTCCTGACCATACACGGCCTCCCTGACGATGAGTTTCATGATATACATTTCCGCCCCGAGGCTCAAGGTTACACCTTCTTGTTCATCCAGGGAAGATCGTCGATCCGGTCGTCCGTGAGACCGCGAATGGTCTCCAGAAGCGGGGTGGAAAACAGCATCCGCCTGACGGCCAGCTCGGAGCGGGCAATCGCAAGCGCCTGCCGGCGTCGGGCGCGTTCCCGGGCGAACGATCTTCTGCGCAAAGCGGACGTCTCGCGGGCAATCCCATCGCAAACGCTCCTGACCAGACGAAAGTCCGGCATGGCGCCGCTGACGATCTCCCCGGTAAGACGGACGAGAGCGAGACTGCCGGCGAGATCGATTTTCAGGGTTTCGCCCGCCAGCGACTCCACCGTCTCGGGAAGTGCGGAGGTCGGCATCCCGAGGCGCTTCCACTCGTCGATCCGTCGTTGGAGCCGGCCAACGAGATCGCGAACCGCGGCATCGCCGATCCGGAAGGGCTGCGGGGGCTGCGGGGGTTCTTCCTGAAGCTCCTGGCCGGCAAGGAGGTGAGAGGCTTCAACCTCCTCCTGGAGCCGTTTGAGGAATTCCAGGAGGCGCCTCTTCCGGTAGCCGGCGATCATCTGCGGCGCGGAGGCGTTCATGGCGGAAAGCCACACCGAAAACTCCCTGATCCCCTCGATGCACGATGGGTCGGGCGGGCAGGCGGTGATGAAGAGCCGATGGTCGTTCGTGTCGCCGAGATGCTGGAGCCAGCCGGAAATCACGTCGCTTCGCTCCGCCGGCTCAATCTCGTCGACTCTATTCAGCACCAGGATCAGCGACTGCCAGGGTTTTGCGAGCCGCGTCCGGGAAGCGGCGTTCGAGGCCGCCGCGAACTGCGTCGCGTTGTCGATCCAGACGACAATGTCCGCTTCGGCGATCGCGGTTTCGGAACAGGTCTGGTGACGAACCAGGCGTGCGTTCAGCCCGGGCAGGTCGAGAATGCGGAGATGGGTGATCGTCGACAGACGGACGAAGAGAAGCATCCGTTCGAAACCGGAAAGCCGCACATCTGTTCCGCCATGCGATTCCGCGAGAAGGGCGCGGAGGTCCTGGAGGGGGCGTGGAGTCACGATGCCGCCCTCCCTGACGCCGATCAGGGACTCGATATCGGCATACTCGATCGCGCACGGGATGCGCGTCGTGGGGAGAACGCCGGTCGGCAGGAGAGGGCGCTGGAGCAGGGCATTGACGATCGAGGATTTCCCCGCGTTGAACTCCCCCATGAATGCGATGGTGAGCGGGTTCCCGGCCGTCGCCACGATGCTGTTCCAGGCTTCGGCGAGCGCGGTTCGCCGTTCTTCGGGGACGATCTGAAGGGATTTTCCGACGACGGCGGAAATTCCCGCCCAGCGGAGGTTCGAGAGGGCGGCCGGAATTTTGTTCCTCAGTTCGTCGAGACGAAGCCGCAGGGGATCGGTCGGCGTATCTTCGATCAGCGTCGACGCCCGGATCAGCTCGGCGCGTGCGTCGCGATGGTGCTCGACGGCGGCCTCCTTTTCGGCGAGAATGAGACGGAGTTCCGCCGCGAACCGCGACGCTTCGGGGTGGCAAGCGCCATCGTCAGAGTCCATCAGCGGCTCGAGACAGTTTTCCGGATGTTCGCGTGAGGGTTTCCCGTCGAGGTGCGATTCGATGATGGCAAGCCTGCGGAGGACGTCCGGATGCATGACCGTCCGCTCTTCTGGTGTGATGCCCTCGAGCAGAGCGGCCGCTTTCCCGTGCTTTCCGGCGCGCCAGAGGAGGTGGGCCAGGACGCCCCGCTCGTCGGGCGCGAGATCGAAATCGGCGCTGTCGGCTGATTCGAGCCACTCGAGGAGTTTTCGTTCGTTCCCGCTCGCCGATGCGAGGCACATCAGGGGCATCGCCGCTACGCGGCCCCGGGCGGGCCAGAGGCGAAGGAACGCGGTGCCGAAATCCCCGTCGAGGGCGAAACAGGCGGCTTCGGCCAGCATCGAGATCAGCGGGTCGAACCACGTTTCGCGGCGCGCCGGGTCGAGCAGGTTGACGGCTGTTTCGCGGTCATCGTCGAACAGCGCGGCGACGAGTTCGAGGGTCTGCACCCCTGGCGAGAGCAGGGCTTTGCGCACGGCGGGCCATTCCGGCCTGATGCAGCCGTCGCGCAGGAGGGGGGCGATGAAAAGCTGTTCGAGCCAGCCGGGCCACGCGCCGGCGCGGCCGGGCCGCTGGAGGCGGCAGACGAGGCCAAGCCTGGCACATGCCTGGGTGAGCCCCGCGATATCGGCGTTCATCTCGTTCAACAGGATTTCCGCCTGCCGGGTCCTGCCCGCGCAGATCATCGAGACGATCATCATCAGCTGTTCGTTTTCACCCCGCGCCCGCCCGGATGCGGCGAGCAGATCGATCGCCTCGGCCGGGTTCCCGGCCGCGTTCATCAGGGCCGCCTGGCGGCAGACGATCGCGGGGTGGCCGGGGAAGACGCGTGCCAGTTCCTCCATGACGCGCGCGGCTTCTGCCGCCCGTTCCATGCCGCAATCGGGCAGGAGGACGGCGGGCCAGGCCGCGCCGCGCGCGACGATGCCGAGCATGCGCAGGCGAATCCGCGAGGCCGCTTCGGCGACGTATCCGGGCTGGGTTTCGGGGGAAGGCACGAACGCGATCGTCTCCACCCGCCCCTCATGCGCAGCACGGAACTCGAAACGGGCGGGCGCACAGGAGAACAGCGCAACGTCGTCGTAGGCGAGATTGAGATCGAATCCTTCGTCCAGGAGTGCGGACGGCCGGCAGAGCGCGACGCCCCGGGGATGGACGACGAGGGCCCCATCGCCGTCGCCGCCGTCCTCGATCGAAATGCGACCCCAGAGGGTGATCTCGTAGGCATCCGGCTCGATGCCCGGATAGGCCTTCGCGAGGCGGGAAACGGCGCGCGCGAGCGTCATGACGTCCGCCCCGCCTTCAGGGCTTCGAGGCCGGCCCTGAGCGATGTTATTTCGCCAGGTATTCTATCGAATCTTTTCGTATCCTGCATGGCGGGCGACGGTTTCAGGGAAGCGGCGACAGCTTCCCGGATGACGGCGAACCCCTGGTCGAACCGTACCGCCAGGTCGCTCTTCCAGACCTGGGAGATCTCGGCCCGACGGCGGACGATCTCGTGCCTGAGTTTCTTCTTTCCCTCGGCGATGAAGTGTTCCATGTTCGCCGTCACCTCGCGCGTCATATCGCCCGTCAGACGCGCCGCGAGCGAGGCGCCGAGCGAGGCCGCCGCGAACAGAAGGTTTCCCTGCAGCAGGAAGGCGACCGCGGCGAGCCGTCCGAAACCGGAAACGAACTGCCGCGCTTCGAGGCCTAGCGACACCGCCTCGATCTCGAAATCCTTTTTGAACTCGACCAGCGGCGCCGTCGAGCCCTGCCGGCCGAGCGAAACGCGCGAATCGAACCTGGCCAGCTGCTGCGAAAGTTCGCGGGAACAGTCCGCCGCGAGCGGCCTGACGGCCCGGTTGATCCGCTCGAAGATGTTCTCGGCTTCGATCAGGACATGATCGCGGGCGAGTTGATGCAGGCCGGCGATTTTCGCTTCGTCGAGCGAGTCGCTCGAAAGAATGGCCTCGACGGCGGCGCGCAGGGTGAGATGCTCCGGCGAAGGGGCATCGGCGCCACGGGCCGCCGCGACTCTGCGACCGTGCGGCGGAACGAGCGGCCGGTCGGCTTCCGCGGCGCGGGCCGTCTCGAATATGAGGCTTTCGACGCCGTTCGCGAACCGCGTGAGAATGCGTTCGCGATCAGCCTCGAGCGTTTCGATCTCGCGTTCGCGCTCGTCGGCGGCCTGCTCGCTCTCGTGCCGGCTCCGGTCGAGCGCCGCCATCAGCATGGCAAGCCCCTGCTCGAGATCGTCCAACATCGACTCGAAGCGGGCCAGAGGAATCTCGCACAGGGCATCGCGGCGACTTTCCACGAGATCGACCGAGAGGCCGTTCAGCAGGTCCGCGACGCCCGATCTTCTCCACGCCTCATCGTCGCCGTTCCGCCGCGCCTCCAGCGCGGACTTCGCCGAAACTCCCCAGATGCGGATTTCCGGGTGAATTTCGGCGAGGTTTCTGCGGCAGTATTCGACGGCTTCTCCACGCTGGGCCTCGTCTGGAATGCGGTCGACGCCGTTGACGACGAACCAGCATTTTCTGATGTGGTGCTTCAGAACCCCGTTCTTCAGGAACCGCACCTCCGAGTCGGAAAGGGGCTGTCCGGCGTTCAGAACGAAGATGACCCCGTCCGCGCGCGGGATGAACTCCTCGGTGAGCCGGCGCCGCACCTCGTCGGTATCGTTGACGCCGGGCGTGTCGATGATGACGACGCCGTCGCGCAGGAGGGGGAGGGGCCAGCCGATCTCGACGTGGTCGACGTGCTGGGCGGCCGTATTCCTTCGCGTGACCCAGTCCTTCAGGGTAAGCGGGTCCACGTCCTTTGAGCCGCCGTCCCGGTCACGGACAATGGCGACGGGCTTTTCGGCATGTCTGATCAGACACAGCGCCGCGGTGCATACCAGCGCCGCGCGCGGCAGGACATCTTCGCCCAGCAGAGCGTTGATGAGGGTCGATTTTCCGCGCTTGATCTCGCCCAGAACGGCGACGGAAAACCGCTCGGCGAGAACGCGGCGTTCCAACTCGCCGGCGGAGCGAATCAGCGCGGTGAAGCCAAGCTCCCGTGCGATGTCGGCGGCTTTGCCGAGCAATCCGAGCAGGTTTTTCTGAAATTCACGGTAGGTTGAAAGATCCATGGTCGACGGCCAGCTCCGAGATTCGTGAAATCATATCACACGCGCTCTCCATGCAGATGTTTTTGTTTCGGAGCTAATCGTTGTATAGTGGTCTTATGCCAGAACAGCTCACCGTCGTCACGCCTGAAAACATCGAACTCCGATTCCAGATGGCGGGGCTGTATTCGCGCGGCCAGGCCCAGTTTTACGATTTCTTCTACCAGGTCGTCGCCTGCGTGCTCCTTCACGTGAGCCCGCTCTACATCGGCTTCGGGGGATACGGCTACAGCGGCATCTACGCCGCCTACTCGATCATCGTCTATTTCCTGCTTTTCTGGTGCTATTACCCGATCTTCGAACTCTACTTCGACGGCCAGACGCCCGGAAAGCGAAAACTCGGGCTCCGGGTCGTCATGGCCGACGGCGGCCGGGTCGGCTTCGCGGCCTCGCTTGCGCGGAACATCATCCGCATCGTCGATTTCCTTCCGGTCTGTTTCCTGCTCGGCATGGCGTCCATCCTGTTCTCCGAACGTCACCAGCGGCTTGGTGATCTCGCGGCCGGTACGATCGTCATCCGGGACGCCGAGGACCTGACCAAGGCGCCCGGAGGCGGCAAGCCAGATGAACACTGACCCCGCGACCACGAACGGGTTTTCCGACTGCCTCGCGCTGATCGAGAGCGCCGATCCCGCATCGAGGCGGAAGGGCGTCGCTCAGCTCGAGCGCTTTCACGAGCCGCGCGCCCTTCGCGTCGCCCTGTCGCTCTCGAATGACCCCGACGAAAGCGTCAGGGAAACGGCGGCCGAGGTTGTCGCCACGCTTCGCCGGGCCGGCGTTTCGGCCGAGAAGCCGGGAAAAGCGAAACCCGCCCGCCAGGTCGCGACGGACACCCTGCTCTCGTCGCCGGAAGTCATGGACGAGGTGTTTTTTCTCTGGCGGCGAAACCGGAAAAACATCATCAAGGCGTGGCTCCTCGCCGATCTCCCCCAGATTCTCATCTGCATCTCGATGTTCGCGACCCGCAACCTTCTTGGAAACGGCCCCGTCTCGAGCTCTTCGGCCGATGCCGTTCTGACGGTCATCTTCCTGGTCGTCTGTTTTTTCGGCCGCCCCTTCGCCTGGATGCTGACGGGAAGGGCCATCATGGCTGCGTTCCCGGACCGGCCCTCACAGACCGTCGCGAAACGACCGATGAGCGCCCTCGAGTATATCGGGCTCACGCAGATGAACCTGGTCGCCCAACTGCCGCTCGTGGGCGGGGCCGCGCTCCTGTATTACGCCCCGCCGTTCGAACCGGTCCTGTTCTTCGTCGTCTACCTGCTGTTCTTTCTCGCCTATCACAGCTACACCTGCACGCTCATGCCGCGCCAGTTGATCGCGAACGCCGACGTGTTCGTCGTTTTCCGAGCCCTGTTCAGGGACGGGTTCGCCTGCTGGACATTTCAACGGACGCTGTACATGTCTTTTCTCTGGATGATGGTGATGCTGTATTTCGCCATCATCGTGAGCGGGATCTACCTCATCGAGTTGCTCAATTTCCACAACCCCGGATATATATTTGTCGCCATCGTCACACTGGCGGACACCCTCGTCGATACGTTCTGGATGGGGTGGCAACTTACCGTCGCCAGGCTTCTGCCGGGCGACGTCCTGAGGCAAAGATCGGCATGAACCCTTCCGCGTCGAGCCCACGCTCTCTCATTCGAGCATATATTATATCATATATATTATTCATCACGCATCTTCTTTCGCCCTGCACCGGGCTCGCAGGCACGATGACGTGCAGAGTCCTGAAAAATGTCTCCGCCGATATCGCATCTTCGGTGACCGACCTGGCAAAAGGCGATGCTCTTCCCGACGACCGCCTGCACCAGCTCGCTGGGCAGTTTCGGGACATCGACGCGATCCTCCTCGATGATGAAACGGTGATGCCCGCCGACGTCTCCTGGATCCCGGGGAACCTCCCCGAGATCGCGAGGGAGCCCGACCTCCGCCGGCGCCGTCAGATGCTGCTGCAATGGCGAGATACGATCCGGCTCCTCGCGGAGGATGCGACGGCGAAACCCGGCACCGGACGCGCGACGCGACAGGAGATGGAAGAAGCGTTGAAACGAGCGGAAAAGGTCTCGTCGGTACCGTCGGGCTGTCTGTGGGAGTGCAGTTCCGGCGACGGCGGGGAGGGCGGAACGCCCCTGTACGATTCGACGATCATCGGTGAAACGGTTCCCGTTGAAGGCGCACCATCCGGAAACGCCCACGGTTCGGGCGGCTCTGGAGGCTCAAGCGGCTCGGGCGGTTCAGGCGGTTCGGGCGGCTCGGAAAGCTCGGGAGGCTCAGGCGGAAGCGGTGGGTCCTCGGGCAGCGGCTCCGGCGGTTCAGCAGGCGGCGGTTCCGCTTCGCAACCCGGCACCCAGCAAGGGTATCAACCGACAGGCCAGACCGGCCAGGGGAGGCCCGTCCAGACCTCGCCCACGACGGTTGGCGGCAGGCCCCCGGCGCCACGCCATCAGCCGTCGCCCCCGCCGCCGAAGCCGCACGTAAAGCCGCCGGCTCCCCCCCCGAACCCCCCTTCGGGCGGCTCCTCCTGGGTCCAGTCCCTTTTCAAGCTCCTGTACTGGGTCATCGTCGTTCTGTGCGTCATCGCCTGCGCGATCGTGATCTGGGTCATCTGGCGAACGTGGCGCCAGCGCGTCTCCGGAGATGACTCTTCCCAGCTTCTCGGCATGTCGGCGCTTCCGGAGGTGCGCAAACAGGCCCAGACCCTCTTCCGGCAGGCCGAAGAGGCGGCCACGGCGAACGATTTCCAGGAAGCCCTGCGCCTGATCACGACCGCCTGCCTGCTCCTGCTCGAAGAACGGTCCGTGGTCGCCTTCCAGGAGAGCCTCACGAACGGCGAGTATCTCGGCATGCTGGCCGAGCGCCGCCAGCTCCAGGACCTGTTCCGCGCCCCCCTGAAGCGGTTCGACGGAATTTTCTACGGCTTCGCGGCGCCGTCGCGGCCCGATTACGACGCTTTCCGCGACGTGTTCCGCAAGCTCGGGGGCGCATCATGAACGTCGCCACACCCCGCATGAAAGGCTACCTGATCCTGCTGCTCTCGCTCTTCATTTTCACGATGTGGGGCGTGAATCTGCTGAGTCTCTCCCAGATCGAGATCGACAAACCCGAACCCTCAGGAGCACCGAAACAGAGCGGCGGCGGAGGTGGGGGGAATCGCGTCATCGAGGTGAAGCCCTGCCCGTTCCTGTATTTCTACTTCTACGAACTCGGCTACACCCTCTACCTCACGTCGGCCCCCCCTCGCGAGCCGAACGGCACGATGCTGATGGTCGAGCCTCCCGAGCGCCTCCCATCGGCCCTCCTGCGCCAGCTTGCCGAATGGCTCGGCAAGGGCGGCAACCTGGTCATTCTCACCTCCCGATCCCATCCGATCCTCAGCCAGGCGGGAATCGACGTTGCGACGTCGAAAGAATCGAAGGAATCGTCCCAGGTCTCACGCCTCTTCATGCCGTATCTCTGGCTGAATGACGCCCGCGAGTTCGACGCCGGATACGCCGGCTGGAAAGCCCAGGCAGGCCGCTCTTTCCTCAAGCCGTTTTTGCCGCCGAGCCCCGGCGTCGATCCGGTCCTCGTGACGGGGTGGGGAAGCGGCCGCCTGTGCATCGCCGCCTCCGCCGAGCTCACCGGCCCGGCCGGCCTCCGCAAGCGCGACAACCTCGTCCTGCTGACCAGGCTCGCCGAGCGGCTGACCCCCTCGAAACAGCTTTTTTTCTTCGATCCCGAACCCGGGCGCCGGCTGAGGGCCGTCGTCTCGAGCGGGGGCGGCGGCGGGGGCGGCGCCACGCCCGTCGTCAAAACGAAAATTCCATACCTGTCACTATGGAGTTTGATGAAGGCGAACGCCGTCAGTTGGGCGCTGCTCCAGCTCGTGCTGGCGCTGGCGATCTTCGCGATCTCGATCGGCAGACGTTTCGGCCCCGTCAGGCCGATTCCGCCCGAAGACCCGCCCCAGCAGTCGTTCGTCGCATGTCTCGGGCAGCTGCTCCGGCGGCAGCAGATCAACTCGTTCGCGGCGAGCCACGCCATCGCGCACTTCCTGCCCGCCGCCTTCAAGCGGTTCGGCCTCCCGCCCGACGCCCCCGCCTCGGCCCTGGTCGAGGCGATGAAGAGCGTCAGGCCTGACCTTGCCGAAAAGCTCGGCGCGGCCCTCACCGGTCTCAAACGCATCACCGAAAGCGAGGGGAGCGACGAAAGCGACGCCCGCCTTCTCCATCACATGCAGACTCTTGCGCAGATACGAAAGGAACTACGCATCAATGGCTGATTTCTCGAAGGTCCAGCAGGTGTTCTCCAATCTCCGGAAAGAGCTTCAGAAGGTCATCGTCGGCCAGGACCAGGTCGTCGACCTGATCCTCACGGCCCTTCTCGTCCGCGGCCACGTGCTTCTCGAGGGCGTTCCCGGCACGGCGAAAACCCTCACCGTCAAATCGATCGCGCGACTGATGGGTCTCTCCTTCCAGCGTATCCAGATGACGCCCGACCTCATGCCATCCGACGTCCTCGGAACGACGGTGTTCGATACCCGCACCGGCGCGTTCCAGGTGCACAAGGGCCCGATCTTCTGCGACCTCGTCCTCGTCGACGAGATCAACCGCGCCCCCGCCAAAACCCAGTCGGCCCTCCTCGAATGCATGGAGGAACGCCAGGTGACGATCGAGGGTAACCGCTTTCCGCTTCCCCGCGTCTTTATGGTGCTGGCGACGCAGAATCCGCTCGAATACGAAGGTACGTATCCGCTTCCCGAAGCCCAGCTCGACCGGTTCCTCTTCAAGATCCTCATCGACTACCCCAGCGCGGCCGCCGAGACGGCGATCCTCGAGAAGTTCGAGGCCGGCTTCCGCCCCGACCGTCTCGAGGAGGCGGGCCTCCAGACCGTCACCAGCCCAGAAGAGCTTGTCGCCTGCCAAGACGCCCTCCGCCAGATCCAGACCAAGCAACCGGTCATGGAATACATCACCTCGATCGTCCGGCTGACCCGAACCTGGAGCGACCTGCTCGTGGGCGGCGGCATCCGCGCCGACATCTCTCTCTTCCTCGCGAGCAAGGCCCGCGCCCTCATGGAAGGGCGCGAGTTCGTGACGCCCGACGACGTGAAGGCCGTGACGCCCCCCGTGCTGCGCCACCGCATCATTCTCAAACCCGAGGCAGAGATTGAGGGGGCCACGCCCGATCAGATTCTCCAGAACGTGCTCGCACAGGTGAAAGTGCCCAGATGAACGCCGGCCTGGTGACGACCCGCGTCGTGCTGCTGTTGCTGTGCGGCACGCTTCCGCTCATGGTGACGACGTCACACATGCTGGCCGTCGCCGTCCTTGCCGCCTGGAACCTCTTCGTCCTGCTGCTCGTCGCCGCCGACAATCGTCTCACACCGAAGGCAACGCTCGTCGACGTGAAACGGGTCATCGCGAACAAGCTGTCGATCGGCGAATCGAACGACGTCATCCTCCGGGTCGAGAACCAGTCGTTCCAGAAGCTCGAAGTGACGCTGCTCGATGCGCCGCCCGAGTCGTTCGGCGCGCCCGGCGAGCCGCTGGTCATCACGCTCGAACCCCGCACCCGCGCCGAGGTCCGCTACCGCGTCGTTCCGCCCAGGCGCGGCAAATTCTCGTTCGGGAACGTGTCGATCCGGTTCCGGGGCCGTCTCGAGCTGATCGTGCGCCAGCGTGAGGTTCCCTGCGAGATGCCGGTCGATGTGTATCCGAACATCAAGAACGTCGCCCGGTTCGAACTTCGCGTGCGGCGCAGCCATCTCATCGAGACCGGCCTCAAGAGCGAGCGCCGGCGCGGCAACGGCACCGATTTCGAGAGCCTCCGCGAGTACGTGCGCGGCGACGAGTTCCGCCGGGTCGACTGGAAGGCGACCGCGCGCCGCCACAAGCTGATTTCCCGGGAATACCAGTCCGAAGTAAACCAGTCGGTCCTCGTCCTGCTCGACTGCGGCCGGACGATGGGCGCCCCGCTGCCCCGCGGGACGATGCTCGACGCGACCGTCGACGCGGCCCTGCTGCTCATTCAGCGGGTCATCCGCAACGGCGACAACGCAGGCCTTCTCGCATTCACCGACCGACCGATCCGGTTCGTACCGCCGGCGAAGGGGAAACGCCAGCTTCATCTCGTCATGTCGCAACTCGCGGCCGTCCAGCCCCAGCGCACCGAGTCGGATTACGGCGCGGCGTTCCGATATCTCATGGCGCGCCGCGTCAAGCGTTCCCTGCTGATCATCCTCACCGATCTCACCACCGGGGAGGCCGCCGCCCGGCTCACGAAGGACGTGCCCATCCTGCTGCGCAAGCATCTTCCCGTCGTCGTCTCGGTCTTCCATCCGACCCTCGCCGCGAGCATGGCCCAAAGCCCCGACACGCTCGACCGGGCCTGGGAAAGCATCGTGGCGCGCGACACGCTCGCCCGGGTGAAGACGGCCCACAAGGATCTCGAGCTTCTCGGCGTCGGAACGCTTCTCCTGCCCCCGGAAAAACTCGGCACCTCGCTTCTCGCGAATTACCTGCGCCTGAAACTCCGCTCGAAACTCTGAGCCAGGGCGGGCCACGTCAGGTAGATCACCGTCGCGAGAAACAAAACCGCAGCGACCAGGTATTTCAGGGGAATCGGAAGCTGCGCCGGCGTCACCCACGTCTCGACCAGGGCGGCGATCACGAGCATCGGCACGACGCCCGCGACGAGTTTCGCCGCGGTCCGGCCTTCGTGCGCGAGCCAGTCGAACCGCTCGTGCCGGCCCGGATCGACCAGCGCATACCCGAGAACGAGGCCCGCTCCCCCCGCGATGAAACAGCACGGCAATTCGATCACTCCGTGGGGAAGGATTAGCGACCAGAAGGCGAGCGCCTGGCCCGCGTCGTGGTAGACCGACGCGAGGCCACCGAGAAGCAACCCGTTATATATCATAATGTATATAGTTCCGATGCCAAACAGAAAACCGAAGGCGAAGGCGTAGAATGATACCTTGATATTGTTCGTCATGATGAAGCTCGAAACCTGGACGCGCGACTCGTCGGCCATGTCGCGGCCGACCTTTCCCCGGGCGAGGTCTTCGCTGATCGCGCTTCGCATCGACGGGGGAATCACGAGATCGATCAGTTTCGAGTCAGCGCCGACGCACAGAAACCCGATGATTCCGGAGAACAGGAAGATCAGGAGCGCCGTCATGATGAAATGGCCGCGTTCCAAGACGAGCATCGGGAAGCGCCTGAGAACGAAGTCGAGACCGCTCAGCAGGATCGAATCGTCGTTCCGCCTGTAGATGTGCGAATAGGCCCGGGCGACGAGGCGGTTCAGATACCGCTGGAGTCGCTCGTCGCCGCTCGTCCGGGCGCGGCCGAGGTCGCTCAGGGTCTCCTGGTACAGGGCCCCGAGTTCGAGAAGGCGGCTCGGCTCGACGCGGCCGACGATATGGCGGTCGAGATGGTCCAGCGTCGCCTCGAGCTGCTGCCAGCGTTCGTTCATCACTCGACGGTCCCGTGGACGTCGCACGTGATTTTTCCGACGGTCGTGATGTCGCCCGTCGAGGAGTAGCGACACGTTGGCTCGGGCTTCGACAGGCTGGATCGAAGATATTTGTCGTTGACCAGGCGTTGTTCGGTGTCTTCCCGGAAGGATTTCAGCGGTATCTTGTTGTCCATGTTATACATCTCGATCGCGCCGAGCAGAACCCTCATGTTCGCATAGCAGGCCTTTTCACGCGCCTGGTCCCGGAACAGCCTCGAACTCCTCCTGTCGGCGGCGATTCCCAGAAATATTCCGAGAATCATGAAAAAGCCGATCACCTTGACAATGCCGGCAACGCAGGACGGGCCGCTCTCTGCCGCAATGGCGGCGCGGAGATTTCGTTCTTCTCCAACGTCTTCCGGTGGGAATTCAAACCCACACTGACGGCAGAACTGCTGGCGGTCAGCCGCAGCGATGCCGCACTCGGGGCAGAATTTTCCCTCATGATTCTGGTCGCTCATAATTCCTCCAGACTACCCGATCGTCCCTGAAAAGTCGATGCACCGTGCGAACGAAATCCTACCGATCCTGCAGGTCGCTTTCGACGGTTCCGTGAACGTCACAGCAGATCCTGCCGTTTGCCGTCATGTCGCCGGTGGAGGAATACCTGCATCCCCGTTCGGGCTTGCTGAGTCCGCCTTTCAGATAATTTTTTTCCGTCAGACGGTTGATGACCTGCTCGTTCATGGATTTCTGCATGACAACGCTGTCCATGTTGTACATTTCGATGGCGCCGAGCAGAACGCGCATGTTCGCATAACAGGCTTTTTCCCTCGACGTGGTGCGAACCGTCCGTCGCGGCGGGATGAGAACCATCACGATGCCGATGAGAAACAGGACGACGGCAATCCTGAACGCGCTTCCGATGCAGGATCCCACGCCTTTCTCGGGAATCGCGGCACGAAGGGTCCGTTCCTCCTCCAGCGATTCCGGGGGAAATTCGAGGCCGCACCGGCGACAGAACTGCTGCTGGTCCGATGCGGTCGTCCCGCATTCCGGACAGGTCTTCATTTCCGTTCGATCCATCCTCGGTCTCCTGCAGCTTCCGCCGCAACCTCCCCGAAAGTGGATCGCCGGAACACGAGGTCCCGGCGATCTATTGAAAAGCTATCCATCTTGGATAGCATCAGCGGGGACGAATCCCCGGTATTTCCACTCTAAAATCCCTGGGTGAATTTTGTCAAATATCTTGGGCGTTTTCCGTGTTACCATGGGGCAACCACTTCGCGGGCTTTCAGTCACGCGGAACGAGGGAGGGGGTACACCCATGAAGACTACGGGAAGAAACGTTTTCCGGCTCCTTCTTGCAGCCGTTGCCGTTCTCTCTCTGCCCTTCGCGGGCGAAGCGGCCAGGCGATACGTGATACCGACCTGGTATGGGTACGGCGTCGTCTCGCAGAGCGTCGGCGTCATTTCTCCGTATATTATATCATCGACATTTCATCCATCGATGCACCCGGGATACCTGCCGTATTATCTCCCGTCCCAGGACCCCGCCTATTACTCGGCCTACCGGCCCTGGAACCCCGCGGGCGTGACCGCGCCCGGCTACTATTATCAGACGCCGGCCGGATCGCTCGCCCCTTTCTGGGACGGCACGGCCTGGGTCTATCGCCAGGCGAGCCCCGCCGGCACGGCCGGCGTCCCCTTGACGAATCTGAACCTCCGCTCCAATCCCGGGTTCGGCTCGAGCCGCAACCGTGACCGCAACGTCATCGGCAGCATTGCCCGAGGCGAGCAGGTGTATGTGCTCGGCCGATACGGCGACTGGTATTACGTGCAGTCCGCATCCCAACCGCAGAAATTCGGATATGCCTACGCGCGATACATCCAGCTGCAGGGCGCGTTCAACATGCCCGCCTTCTCCGCCTGGCCCTCTTCGTATCCCATGTATTCCTATCCGAACGGCTGGCAGCAGCCCGTCGCCGTTTCCCCCGCGGGCTATTGAATCCTTTGAAGAATCCTTGACGATCACGAGGTGACGATATGCAGATCATGAAACAGCGCATCCTTTCCGCCCTTGTTCTCTCCCTGGCCCTCATGGGCTTCCTGGCCCTGACCGCGTCGTTCGGACAGCCGGCAAGCGGCCCCGCGCCCCTTCCCGAGACGGTGAAACTGAACGTCTTCGCGATCGTTTCCGACGAGCTCGAAACAATGGCTTCAAAAGCCGGCGAAGCCCTCAAGACCGAGGAACAGCTCGACTCCTACCCGTCCATGGGCTACCAGGTGCACTGTACATTATATATGACACAATATGCTCCGGAAAAGGCGTCTCTCGTCCAGGGAATCGTCGCCTCGCTCGCCGAGACCGTCAAGCCGTTTCCCGTGACCGCGGCGGGGATATCCGCGACCAAGGATTTCTGGCTGTTCATCAACCTGGACAAAAACCGCAACCTCCAGACGCTGTCGGACACGGTCGTGCAGCAGCTCTGCGAACACCGGTTCCCGAGCGACTTCGTTCCCGACTGGGTGAAGCAGTATCCCCAGAAACTCGAGTATGTCACCAAATACGGCAGTCCGAACGTGTTCGCCGAGTTCGAGCCTCATTTGACGCTTCTCGCCAAGTCCGATCCGGCGAAAGTCGACGGCTTCGTCAAGCGCCACGCGAACGACGCCGAGTTCGGCACCCCGAAACAGGGCCATATCGTCGGCATCGGCGTCGGGATCGCGGACAGGGCAGGGCAGATCAAGCAACCGCTTGCCGTGTACCGGTTCAAATGACCGATCCGGGCGGACGGATTTCCCGCAGACCCTGCTGAAAATTCGACGTCCCGATCGGATGAAACCCCTGCAAATCACGATGTTTGCAGGGGTTTTCACATTGGCACGATCCCTGCGGAAGACCCCGTCGTGCTTCACATCACCCCAGGAAACAAGGAGCGTTCGGAATGAATTACAGAATCAAGCTTACCCTCGCCGCCCTGGCTGCGTTCATCCTCATAAGCGGCGCCAGCGCCTTCGCGGCCCCCTCGACGGACGTCACCTGCATCCGCCAGACGACCGATTCCCACCACATTCCCTGGCCTCCGCCCGGCAATCCGGCCGACCCGACCGATCCGAACAACGGCGACGATTACGGTTCGGGCTCATCGTCCGACTCCGGCAGCGATTGCGGCCACGATCACCACGATGACGACGGCGGCTCCGACGGTTCCTATCCCGACAATCCCTACGATCCTGACAACGAGCCGATGCCCAACTGATCGTTCGAGATCACAACGGCGGGAAGACCGATGGTCTTTCCGCCGTTTTCGCTACCGTGATGGAGATCAGCCGAGGGTGAGGATTTTGATCTCGGCGGGTCGGAGGGTGTATTCGAAGCATCTCGGTACGGAACTCATCGCATATTCCGGCGAGATGTCCCTCGGGATGCCGGGCCCGAGAACGCTTGCGAGATCGGGAATGAAGAGCCGCTGATGGTTGTAGCGGTCCTTGTTCACGGCGACGAAAACGGTCTTGCAACCGGGGGCCGAGCGTTTGAAACAGAAGATGTTGTACCAGTTTTCCTGGTCGACGATCTGAAGACCGGCTTCACGGTTCAACACTTCGTTCGTGTCCTTGAGCCGGCACACCTTCTGAATATATTCCGTCATATCTATCCCGGTGTTCTCCCACCACGATGGCTCGGTGCGCACGACGTCGCAATGGCGGCGGAAGCCGAATTCAAAGCCGATCGGCATCATGAACCCCTTGCTGAACAGGGCGCAGAAGAGAAGCTGTCGCTTGACGGCCGCGAGGTTCCCTTCGTATTCCTCCATGAGACGGTTCGTGTCGTGCGACTCGGGGAACGCAATGCTCGCGACGACGGGGCTTGTCCTGAAATACTGCTCCATGCCCCACGGCTGATTGTAATCCCAGTATTTGATCGAGTTGAACAGGTAGTCGAAGCCGAGCTTCGCGAGGTTCTCGACCTGCTGAAAACTGCAGCCCAGCGACTCCGCCAGGAACATGCACCCGGGCTTTTTTTGTCGGGCCCGCTGGATCAGGAAGCGCCACAGGTCGTCAGGCACCTGGTAGGCCATGTCGCATCGGAAGCCGTCGATGCCCATATCCATGTAATAGGACATCATCTTCCACCAGAACTGCCAGAGATTCTCGCGGTCGGGTGATCCGGCGTTGTCGACCTCTGCAAGATCGCCCCATTCGACCCATTTGCCGTTGTCCCAGGCGCCGGGATGAATGACCTGTCCGTCGGCAGATCGTTTGAACCAGTCGGGATGCTCCTGGATGAGGGTGCAGTCGATCGCGGTGTGGTTGATGACCAGATCCATCATGAACAGCAGCCCCTGTTCGTGGCATGCCGAAACGAACTCCTTGAGCTGGTCGGCCGGGCTCGATGGAGAATCATTGTCGATGAAGAGGGGGTTGAATTTGTAGTAATCCTTCGGCGAGTAGAGACTGCCGCTGAACCCGGGGTAATGGAAGGGGTTCACGTACAGGGCATTGAAACCCATGAAGGAAATTCGGCCCAGATGAGATTTCCAGCCGTTCATGCTTCCGGCCAGCCTGGGGAAGAGATTGTAGAGACGGATACCTTTCGTGCCAAGCAGGTCTTTCGACATCGTTCACTTCCTCCTGGGAATCAATGCGGCGTGGAATCGCGCCCGGGAACGGCGGCAGGGCTATTTCTCAGTTCCTCGAGGGCGTCGCAGATCTCTCCGGCCTCTGCAGCGTTCACGCTCCGGTATACCTCGTGCGGGCCGTCCGAGCCGACGAAATAGACGGCGATATACTCCTTCCCGTTCTCGCCGGCGACGGCGCCGGTTCTCGTTCCGTGCCAGTCCTGGAGTTTTCTCGTCAGGTTCGTCTCGGGCGATCGCATATCTTGCGATATATGAATCGCGGCGCCGCCGGCAACGGCGGCACGGAACGATTGGAACGCGAGCGACCGGCCGAGCATCAGGAAAAAGGCCATGAAGACGAGGCAGAAGATCCATTCCGGCATCGTCCGCTCGCTGGCGGGGTTCATTCTGAAATACAGCAGGGGTAGGAGGACGGCGACGCCCATGAGAAACCACCCGACGGCGATCTCCCATGCCGGCACGTAGGTGAATCCCTCAGGGTATCCTCGCGGGGCCATCCATCGAATCACGTTCAGCTCCTTGCCGTTCTGGAAATATTACCATAGGAACATCTCTGCGCATACACTGTCATTCGCTTTTCTTCATCCCAAGCAGCAGGGTCGTCCCCCCGGCAGCGGTGGCGAGAAGGAGCCACGATCCCTGCATCCCAAGCGTCGGGAGCATCCAGATGCCCGCCGTCGCGGCCGCGAGCATCGCCGGCAAGTTGTCCGCCACGACCAGACCGGCAACGGCTCCGGCAGTATCTCCGGAAAGACGCGCGAGAAGAGGAAACTCGACCCCGGCGAGGACGGCGACCAGGAGCGTCATTCCCCCGAGAGTCCAGAGCGAATGCAGGGCCGGATTCTCCAGCAGGAGAAATCCCGTACCCGCCAGGACGAGTTGCCCGAACTTCAGCAAGCGGACCGTCCCCCACGCGGCTTTGAAGCGGCGGGAGACGAATCCGCCGAGGGCCAGGCCGAGCATGTAGAGGGCGAAAAACAGAGATGCCATGCCGAAGATGGCTCCGTGCCGCACCTGGTAGGTAAGCAGGAGCATCATTTCGGCGGCGAGGCCGAAGAAGCCGGTGAGGGCGACGGCCGACGACGCGGCCGCGATCGGCGAGAACCGGACGACGCCCGAGGCGACGGACGCAAGAACCAGGGCGAGAAAGGCGCCGAGGATCACGAGCGCGCGCCCCAGATCGATGCGTTCGGCAACACGCAGAGCGGCGCCGATCCCCGAGCCGCTGTAGATGTCCCACAGATGGAGTTGCCGGGAAAGGGCCGCCGGTCTGGCATCGGTGTTTTCCGGCGCGGGAACGGTTCGAGAAAGCCACTCTTCGAGTTCGGCGACCCGGAACGGCAGAAGAAGATCAGAAAACAAAGCCGGCCTGAACGATACGGTCTGGATGCCGTTTCGGTCGAAGCGCCGGGAGAGTTCTTCCGGCGAGGTCGCGATCGCGTCGGCGGACCGCGAGGCGCGAAAACGGATCGGGTCGCCGGGAACGGCAACGGTCTGGCCGGACGACGACTTCAGGTCGCGATACAGCGACAGGACCGCCTTTTCCAGGTCGCCGCCGAGGTAGTTCTCCGCTCCGCTGACGACGTATTCGACCACGCCTCTCTCCGTCAGCGCCGCCATGGCTTCGCGGATCGCCTCGCGGGTGAACATGCGGTTCCCGACGAGGGTCGTCGGGTCCGACGGCAGGACGAGGACGGCGTCGAATCGCCCGGGGTTCGCCCGCAAAAACGCCCGCGGATCCGCCGCTTCCCACCGAACACGCGGATCGGAAGGAGCGAGATTTTTCATGAATGCGGCGAGCGCATCGTCGAGGTCGACGACATGAATATTCTTTACTTTATATTTCAGACACTCTTCCAGGATGTCGGGAGCCGGAATTCCGACGAACAGGACGGTCGAACTGCCGAAGGAAAAGGACGCCGGAAGGGACGAGAAGAAGGTGTGAACGCGTTGCTCCGCCGCAGGCCGGTCCGGCCAGGTCATGATGAAGTTGTTGTCCAGGAAGAGGGAATACTGGCCGCCGTAGCTCGAGATCTTCACCGACTGGTAGGCCGTATCGAAACTTCGCACAAGCCCGTATCCCGGATGGAACCGTTTCCAGAGGTATTCGTCCATGATCCGCTGAAACGCCGGGAGAGCCGGCGATGCGAGGGGCGTCAACAAGGCGATGAGACCGGCGACGATGCGGAGTCTCCCGTTCATGACAAGGCAGAGGGCCGAGGAGGAAAGGATAAAGCAGGCCCATATGAGCACGATCGGCTCGGTGGCGCCGCCGGCAACGAACGCGAACAGCCCTCCCCCGATCGCGCCTCCGGCCGATTCGAGAGCGTAGAGACGATCGACCGGGGCGCCGGGCCGGCTTCCGGCTCCTTTCACCATCGCGGGCAACAGAGCGCCAACCGCTATGGAGACGGGAAAAACCGTGACGGCGATGACGGCGACGACCGGCAGGAAGGGAAGGAGCTCGCCCGCTGATTCCGGGAGGAACGTCGCCGTCCCGAACATGAACAGGAGGAGAGATGCGGCAGGGGCCAGGGCGGTTGCCGTGACGACCGCCTGCGGCCCGGGGCTGAGTGCGGCGGCGAGCCGTCCTCCGGCGGCGAGCCCCAGCAGCCAGACGGCGAGAAACGTGCCCAGATGAAGCTCGGTACCGTAAAACTGGCCGAGAATCGTTCTCAGGAGGGCGATCTGGCCGATATTCGCTGCAGCGCCGGCGAGGAAAACGGAGAAGAGCCCGGCCCTGTTCCGGCTCATTCAGGGGTTCTTGGACGGGCTCGCCGTGGGCACCGGTTTTTCAGCCGGCTTCTGTTCGGGTTTCACGGGGGTATTCTGAGGACGTTTCTGGACGGGCTGCGTCGCCGAAGCCAGATCCGGCTTCGGCGCGGGTTTCAGAGGATGTTTCGGGGCGGGTTTCGGCTGCGCCACCGGCGACGTTTTCGAAGCGGGTTTCGGCGCCGACTTTTCCGTTTCGCCGGGAACGGTGAGGCGGGCGCCCCTGCTCGCCATGGCTGCGACCCAGTCAGCTGCGGCGGGGTCCCGAAGTTTCATCTCGGTTCCGGTGGATGAGATGGCGTCGATATGTGCCGTTACCGGAGGCGTCCTCCCCGCGAACGGAACCTGGATTCCGGGAGTCGCCATCGATCCGGTACCGGCGATGTCGCCGATGTCGTAGACGGGAGGCTCCATCGGAGCTCCGGGCGCGGCGCCGGGGGCAAGGGCGGGGGCGGGGAGTGCGGAGAGTTCGCTGTCGGTGAGCGAGCGTCCGCAGAGGTAGAGCCCCCATTTCCCCTGAATTTCGACCTCGTCGATCGAATACTGCGTTATCGTCCGTATCGCGTCGCGCGCGGAACGGCGCATCAGCAGATATAGATCGGGGGCGGCCATCGTCCGGAGAAGTTCGTCTCCGAACAGCACCAGCTTTTCGGACCTTGGCTCGAAGCGGGTCTCGCGCTTCACGCCCCACGTTGGAATATCGCGACCGGTATAGAACCTCGTCCCTTCCAGGACGTCTTTCGCAAAAAGAATCCTGGCGTTGGGGGGAAGGGCCGCCACTCTCCGGAGGAGCTTCCTGTATCCCGGCAGGGGGCGTTCCTTCAAAAGGATCTCGTCGCCATTGATCGTGGGCAGAAGCATGAGCATAATGCCTGGAACGGTGACGCCGAGAACGAGGATGATCCCCTTCACGATGCCGAGGTTCATGAAGGTATAGCCGAAAACGGCCAGGAACATGAAATAGAAGGCGATGAAGAACGCGACCCGGGCGATTTTCGGATCGGGCAGGGCGCCCATGAAGGACATCGTCATGATCGTAACGCCGAGAAATGCGAAAAAGATGATCGTCAGCGCCGACTCGAGCTTGTAGGCGAAGGGCTCCTCGTTGTCGTAGCTGAACAGGTTCGACAGGTATCCGCCGGTCATGAGAGACGCCGGAACGAGAAGCGGCAGGGCATAGGGAGCGAGTTTCGATCTGGCGAGGGAAAGCACGATGAAAGAAACCGCAAACCAGAGAAAGACCGGAAGCCCCCATGGCTGATCCTTCGCTTGCGCTTCGCGGAAATTCTGCACAACCCCGCCGGCAAAGAACGCCGTCCAGGGAAACATTCCGGCAATCATGACGAGGGCGAAATAGAAGATCGGCCCGGTCCTTCCATGGGCTTCCGAGGCGACGCGGGCGATCGTTTCGTCGAAAATGAAATACCTGAACAGCCCCGGCACGTTGTATCCCATCCAGAGATACCACCCGAGGCCGATCACGCCGAATGCAGCCCAGCCGGTGACGTGTTTCAGAAGGGCCTTGATCGATTCTCCGCCGCCGCGCAGGGCGATTCCCGGGATCAGACCGAGCAGCGGAAGAAGGCCGGGGGGGCCTTTCGTAAGAAACGCGAAGCCGGCCAGGGCCCAGAAGCCGGTGGCGAGAGCGTTGGACGGCTTCGTCCGATACCGGATCAATGCCCAGATCATCCAAGTTTCGAACATGGCCAGAAGCGGATCAGCCGTCAGCCCCCGGAACTGGACCGCGAAAAACAGGCTCGTCAGCAAAACGATCGTGGCGCACAGCGCGCTCCGGACCGTTGTCAGCAGCAGACCGATGCGGTAACAGCCGACGGCCGTCAGGGCCGCGGCGACAGGCAGAAACGCTTTCACGCCCTGCTCCGTGGGACCGAACAGCTTGATCCCGAGGGCCCCGGCCCAGTATGTCAGCGGAGGCTTGGTGAAATGGGAGACCCCGTTCAATTGCGGCCTGAGGAGACTGCCGCCGTCGGCCATGGCCCGGGCCACCGACGCATAGCGCGCCTCCGACGTCTCGAAGAGGTTTTGCGTTCCGAGTTGGAAAGCGATCAGAGCGAACGCGGCGATGCCGACGAGCCACTGAATCGCCATCGGGGACAGCCGGAGGTTGATTCGAGATGCGATGTTTTCCGCGAGAGCCGGAAGAACGGGAACGACTTCCTCGTCAGCTTCGTCCGATTCCTCTGCTTCCATGCCTTCCGTGGGCGGCTGAACATCGGAGCCCCGTTCGGCATCCCCGGACTCCTGCCGGGAGTTGCCATCAGGGCCAGGTTGAGGTTCCGCCATGTGGCCGGCTTCTTTCCGATCTTCTTCAGGCGGCTGTCGTGTCTGATCCATCACGTGTTTCCCGTTCTTTTTTTATAAGCATCAGATTGCGGATGTAGATGAAAAATCCCATGGATTGTCCCAGGATGAAAACCGGGTCCTTGATGTGAACCGCATACACCGCCAGTATCGCCGATCCGGCGAGGCTCAGATACCAGAATGACACGGGAATGACGCTCTTTTTCTGCCTCTCGGATTCGAGCCACTGGACGAAAAAACGCATGAAGAACATGAGTTGTCCGAAAAGCCCCAGCACCAGCCAGAATTCAAGATTCATCGGCCACCTTGTATGTAAGCTTTCGCCATTTCATCCACCGGATCGCGAGCAGGTCGAGGAAGGATCGGAAAAGCCGGTTCCAGACGTTGTATTTCGACTGGCCGCGCGAGCGGGGATGGTGACTGACCTCGACCTCGGTCACCGTGCCGCCTTCCATCTTGACGAGCGTGGGCAGAAACCGGTGCAGTCCCTCATACAGCCTGACGCGGCGGATCGAGTCTCCCCGGAAGGCCTTCAGGGAACAGCCGGTATCGCGGATGTTCTCATCGCTCAGCTTGTTTCTGATCCAGTTGGCGATTTTCGAGGAAACGCGCCGCACGAAATCGTCCTGGCGCACGACGCGCCACCCGACGGCGGCATCGTATTCTCCGAGCCGGGACACGAGCTTCGGAATGTCGGCGGGATCGTTCTGCAGGTCGGCGTCCATCGTGACGATGACCGAGCCCCGCGCGGCGCGGATTCCGGCATCCATGGCCGCCGTCTGGCCGTGATGGCCGTTCAGGCGGAGGGCGCGAAGGGCAGGGAAGCGGCTTTTGAGAGACGTCATGAGCTCGAAACTGGCATCGGTCGAGCCGTCATCGACGAGAATCAGTTCCCATGGTTTCCCCAGGGGTTCCATCGCCGCGCTGATTCGTTCGACGAGTTCGCCGATATTCTCGGACTCGTTGTAAACCGGCGCCGTTACGGAATATTCGATGCTCGACACTGATCGCTCCCAGATGTACCCCGGTGATTCGGGGGGGAGTGTATCACATTTGCCGTCCGGGTGGTAGAGTCCAGAATTATTTCAGTGTCGGGCCGCGCCTGATACGAAATGCATTTTCGTCGGCCTCAGCGGCGTACAGTACCCCGTCTTCGCCTTGTATCCAGGGCGCGGGAAGAGGACAGCCGGGAAAAATAGGCACCTGGAGTTCCGAGACAACCTTGCCGTCCGCGTCGAACCGGACAATGCGGTAGACATTCGGCTCGGCGCGGGTCACGAGCATGAACGCGGGAAAATCGCCGGCCATGCCGAGCAGGCGGCTGAACACGATCTCGTTGGTTCCCGATACCTTGTACCGGGCGAAGACGTCCGGATCAGAGGCTTCGCCGGTCCAGCCGGCCCGAATGATGACGCGGGATGCGGCGTCGAATTCATACAGCGTTCCGAACAGCGTTTTGGAGGTACCGACCGGCTCCAATGCCGGTGCGGGGTGCATTTCCCAGGTTTTTCCCATGTACAGGAACACGCCGCCCTCGTTGCCGCCGACGGCGATGTGATCCTTGTCGATAACGTTGAGACGACCGCGCAGGAGGACCTTCGTATCGATACGCCGCGTCTCGGAGCCTGTCGTGCGGTCGATGAACGCGATTCCGTCCGGGGAACCGGTGATGACGGCGAATTCGTTTCCGAGCAGAAACAGATCGCCGAGTTTCGCGGCCTTCACGGCATACGAGAGAACCCCGCCGTCCCGAGCGAACCGCTTGACGGCTTTCTGAACGCTGTCGGAAATCCAGATGCCGCCGTCGGCGTCGACGCGGAACCCGCCGGGGCCCATGAACGGGCCTTCCGGCAGTTGCCCTCTGTCCTGGAAGATGATGCCGAGCCGGCCGATCCCGTCACCCCAGGAGATTTCCCGCACGACGGGACAGGAAAGAGGCTCTGCGCAGGCGAACGCCGGAATCAGGAACAGCAGGAGGAACGCCCGCAGAAACAGCTTCATGCCGTCAGCTTCTTCCGGACGTCGTCCATCCCCTTCATTCTATATGTGCCTTTATAATATTGAATCTTTTCGGCGGGAAGAATGCAGTTGTAGGGGACGTCGCCCATCATGACGACGTGGATGTTGCCGTTCACGTCCGTTCCGCGGTAGATCGCCGAGTGGCCGTATCGGTTGTGACCGTAGTCGAACAGAATCATGTCTCCGACACGCGCGTCGGGCGGCGGGGGCGGGCGGAACCCGGGGTTGATCTCCTTCGAATACGCGCTCGACGAGAGGCCGCCTGCCGAGGTGCGGCCCTGGATGGGCCACGATACCCCGGCCTGCTTGAAGGTATCCATCTGGACGCGCTGGACGAAGCCGCTGCAGTCGATGCCGCCGATCTTCTGGAACTCGGCATAGGCGGCGTTCGACTTCCACTTCCAGGTGCTGATGTCGACGAAATCCTCGTAGTATTCGCTCGATTCGAGGCCGATGCGGTTCCCGTTCGCCTTTTTCTTTCTGTATGTCGCCACATCGTCGAAGCCGCCGAACTTGAAATACACCGGTTCGTCGATGTACGGTCTGGTCGCGGCATCGATCACCTGCGAGAATGCCTCATCCTCGAGGGTGCGCTCGATCTTCGCGAGCTGGGCTTTCGCCTCGGCGTATTTCCCGAGCTGATACAGCGATTTGGCCATCAGGTATTTCGCCCGGAGCGGGTTCGACGCGTCGTCCTGCGCCAGTTCGTATGCCTTCTGCCAGTCGCCTTTCTGGTAGGCGGCCCACGCTCTTCCGAGTTTGTAATACGTGTGAATTCCCGAGTAATCGAGAACCGTCTTCGACAGGTGTTTGTCCCACCGGGCAAAACTCTTGTCGAGAGCGGCCTTGTCGGCACTCGTCGCGGGCAGGGGCGATATCCCGGAGCCGTCGGCGAGAAGGTCGGCGCGAACCCAGCCCTTCAGGCCGTTTCCGAAGATGACCTGGTTCCAGCCGTTCTTTTCAGCGACGACGTATCCGACGCTCCCGCGCGGAAGGGTTTTGAGAATGGCGTTGTTCGTGCCGGGACCCGATCGCACGTTCACCCAGCTCTCGCCGATGGAAACGACCCCTCTTCCGCCCGAGGCATCGCTCGAGGAGGAGGTCACCTGCACCTGCGAACCGCCGAACGGGCTCGTCTGGGCATGAAGGCTGGAACATGCGAACATCAGGGCGATCGCCGCGATCGCTCCGGCGGCCGGCATCCATCTGGCGCGAGAATACATGCGTCCCCTCCTGAGAGAGATACTCTCAATTGTATAGAGATTCGGAAGCGTGTCAAGTCTGCCGCCGCACCTGCCCCGGCTCGGCGCTCATCGACGGTTGAGCCGTTGACAGGGGCGATGAAGGGTCCTAAGATGAGTTCCGCATGAACGCCATGGGAAAAACGGGGTTCGAGTATCTGCGGCTTTCGGTCACCGATCGCTGCAACCTCCGCTGCGTCTACTGCATGCCGCCGGAGGGCATTCCGAAACTCGACCACGAGCAGATTCTGCGATACGAGGAGATGCTCGCGATCGTTCGCGCGTGCGTTTCCGAAGGCGTCCACCGCGTCCGCATCACCGGCGGCGAACCCCTCGTCCGCAAGGGCCTGTGCGGCTTCATCGAGTCGCTTGCCCGCATCGCGGGCATCGACGACATCAGCCTCACGACGAACGGCATCCTTCTCGCCGATTTCGCCCGCGACCTGCGCTCGTCGGGCGTTGCGCGCGTGAACATCAGCCTCGACTCCCTCCGGGCCGATCGGTATGCGACCATCACCCGGGGCGGCGACGTCGATCGCGTCATGGCCGGCATCGAAGCGGCGATCGCAGCCGGACTCGCTCCCGTCAAGATCAACACGGTGATGATTCCGGGTCAGAATGACGACGAAATCGAAGCCTTCGGGAAACTCGCCTGTCGCCTTCCGGTGCACGTCCGGTTCATCGAGCGCATGCCCTTCGCCGCCGGCGACATTGATACTGTACCATATATATCACAGGATACGATCGTCGATCGGCTTGTCAGGGCTGGTCTCACCCTCGATCCGGCGGAGCAGAATCTCGGGGGCGGCCCGTCCGAAAACTACAGCATACGCGGGGAAGCGGGGCACATCGGCTTCATCAGTTCCCGAAGCCATCCGTTCTGCTCCCGGTGCACCCGGCTCAGGCTGACCGTCAGCGGAAAACTGCTTCCCTGTCTCGACTCGAACGACGGGATCGATGTCCGCGGCCTCGACCACGCATCGATCGTTCGTGTCATACGCGATCTCTCGGCCCGCAAGCATGCGCGGCACAAGTCATGCGCGCAGTTTCTCGGCGCGCGCTGCGTTTCCCTGTCGGATATCGGCGGGTGATCCCTTCAGGAGGTTCATCGGATGACTACCAGGCGGAATTCGGGATACACGATCGGCATCGATCTCGGCGGCACGAAAATCGCCGCGGGACTCTGTAAGAAGGGCGACATCATCAGGCAGTTCATCGTGCCCACCCACCCGGAGCGCGGAAGCGATGCCGTTCTCGAGACCATCGTCGATGCGGCCCGAAAGGCCATCGGCGACACGGATGTCTCCGAAATCGCCGGCGCCGGCATCGGCGCGGCAGGCCAGATCAACCCGAAAACCGGCGCCGTCAACTACGCTCCGAACCTGAACTGGAGGAACATCCCGCTCGGCGAGTTCGTTTCCAGCGCTCTCGGCCTGCCCGTGCGGGTGACCAACGACGTGCGCGCCGCCACGCTCGCCGAATGGCAGTACGGCGCCGGAAAGGGCCTCGACAACTTCGTGAACATCTTCGTCGGGACGGGGATCGGCTCCGGCATGGTGCTCAACGGAAAACTCGCCGAGGGAACGACCAACTCGGCCGGCGAGATCGGCCACATCTGCCTCGACCCCGACGGCCCGGTCTGCGGCTGCGGCAAGAAAGGGTGTTTCGAGGCGTTTTCCTCGGGCAAGGGCCTCGAGAACCACGTCAAAGCCGCGTTTCCCTCGCTGAAGAACGGTCCCCTGATCGAGCTGACCGAAGGCAACCCCGACAGGATCACCGGCAGGATCATCGGCCAGGCGGCGAAGGCGGGCGACAAGACCGCCCTTCTGGCGCTGAAAAAGGTCGGCAGGTATCTCGGACTGGCCATCGCAAACGTTCACACCCTCCTGAATCCAGAAGTCGTACTGCTGGGCGGGGGCGTCATGGCGCTGCGAGAATACTTCATGGACGAGCTGAAAGCGACGCTCCACCGGCATGTGCTGCCGATGGCGGACCGCGGCGACAAGCTTCTCCGCGACGCGAAATTCGAGACCGACGCCGTCCTGATCGGCGCATCCGCACTATTCTGACCGATGAAACCCCTGAAACCCGCCGTGTTCCGCGAGGGCGATCTTCGCCCGGGCGGTTGGGCCGAACGTGAATCGACCAGCCAGCTCTGGCGCCATCTCCTGGATGTCGGAAGCCGTTTTCCATCCCTGACGATCGGCTGGGAGGCCCGTCCGGGGCTCGCGGACATCGTCGAACGGCTCGCGGAGATGCTGACGCACGCGGGACTCAACGTGTTCCTCGCGACCGGGCCCGTCCCCGTCGCGGCGCTTTCCCAGGCTCTCGGGCAGCGGATGCAGCCGCTCGGCCTGTACATCAGCGAAATCCCCGGCGGCGACTTCTCCGCGCTCGCGCTCACCACGCACGGCGGACCGGTTCTCGAAACCGACGTTCGCGAAGGCATCATCGCCAGGGTCGACCGGGTCGGCGTCATGGGGACGACGGACTTCCTCGAACCCTACGTGAAACGAATGGGTCAGTTGCTCGACCCGATGATCGAGAACCGGGTCAGGCTCTCGTCGCTTTCATCGCCATTCGACCAGCTTCACAAACGGATGCAGCCGCATGCCGAGTTCAGGCCGCTGTTCGAATACGCGGAAACGGGCCCCAAAGCCGTGATATCCCCCGACGGCCAGGGCGTCACCGTCCACGATGCCTCCGGGAAACCGATCCCAACCCGCCGGCTCGTCGAAACACTCGGCGCCTATCTCACCCGGCTCAGAGGCGCCGCGGGGACCCTCGTCGGGCCCCGAGGAACGGCCGAGATCGCCGCGGGAATCTCGGAGTTTTCCGAGATCGAGGGCGACGCCCTGGACATGAGCTCCCAGGCCGGCTACGTCGACCTGCTCCTCGGCTGGTGGGAAAACGGCATCATCGCCCACCAGGGCCACGCCCCCTTCGGCGACGCATACCTGACGTTATTATATCTCCTCGAAGCCTGGAACGCCGAATCGTGAAGAGTGACATTCCCCGACGTTCATCTGGATGTAGTTATTGATGTAAAGAGAGGATTATTATATGAGGAAACGCGGCGTAAGCGTATTGTTTCTAGTGATGGTTATATCTGCATTGTGTTCGGCCAGCGAATGGAAGAACGTTGACAATCTCGGGATGACGGCGTTGGAAGTGGCCATCAGAGAGGGCAACACGGCCGACTTTGATGCATTCGTGACACAAGGCATAGATCCCAATTTTCATGGGAAGGCCAATTTTCCTGTTTTTTCCTGGGCAGTCATGTTCCCGGCATTTCCGGGGTTTCATGTACACTCTGCGGGATTTTTCATGTGGTAGAGGTGCCACCAATTCATAATCTCCAAAATCAAAAGATGGTTGGGCTTCAGATAGCGAGTCTGAGA
>Ga0208197_1000473_pt1 | contig 50737 bp, 30 predicted proteins | sample AD_JPNNA4_MetaG_FD_184444 | JGI IMG/M metagenome (GOLD analysis project Ga0208197, IMG submission 184444) | Active sludge microbial communities of municipal wastewater-treating anaerobic digesters from Japan - AD_JPNNA4_MetaG (SPAdes) (version 2) | ecosystem: Engineered > Bioreactor > Anaerobic...
TGACCGATGGCGTGCGCTGTTGGGGGAGCGATGCCCGTGGGCAGTTGGGCATGGGCAACACCAGTTATGCCTGGTCCCCCCTGGATGATATTACCGGCGTGAACTACGCCGCGTTTGCAACCGGCGCGCTGCACGTCTGCGGAATCACAACGACCGGTGCGGCGAAGTGCTGGGGCCAGGATTACAGCGGCGAGTTGGGCATCGGCTCGACGACGATGGGCGTGATGGTCAACTCACCCCAGGATGTCGTCGGGCTTTCCAGTGGCGGGCAGGCCATTGCTGCCGGATTGCAGTACACATGCGCCATCGTCAACGGCGCGGCCAAATGCTGGGGCAACAATGACTATGGGCAATTGGGCAACGGCACCACGACCGACGCCAACACGCCGGTTAATGTGACCGGATTGAGCAGCGGCGTGACGGCCATCGCTGTGGTGGATCGCGGGCAAGGCGACGAGCACTCGTGTGCGGTGGTGAACGGCGCGGCGAAGTGTTGGGGGTACAATTACGCGGGTGCGCTCGGCAACGGGCAGAAGGGCGACGCGACGCCGGTGACGACGCCGGTCGATGTGGTGGGGTTGTCGGCCAATGTGACGGATATTGCGGCAGGCGCTGACCACTCGTGCGCTATTGTTGGCGGCAGCGTGAAGTGTTGGGGTTTCAGTTACTACGGGCAGCTTGGCAACGGCACATCGGGGACGTATGATATTTATCCTTCGCCGGTCAACGTGATTGGCCTTCCCGCCGGCGCGACGAAGATTGCCGCCGGCAACAACTTTAACTGCGCGATTGTCAACGGCGGCGTGTGGTGCTGGGGGGACAATGAGCAAGGGCAATTGGGTTCACCTGGCTGGCCCAATCTCTCAGCAACGCCTATACAGGCCAGCGGGCTTGAAAGCGGCGTTACGGCGTTGGCGGCGACGCGCACGAAAGTCTGCGCGATCAAGGAAGGCATCCTGTACTGCTGGGGCGATGGCCAACCCGTGCCACTGCAACATTCCCTGTTCACTGCCACTTACACCAAGGTCGCCGTGAGCGGCGATGTCACGTGTGTCATCGGGGCGAGCGACGCGGTGTGCGGTGGAACCAACGTCAACGGCAAACTTGGGGATGGGCGAGTAAACGAACGCCTGACGCCGGTCCCCGTGCTGGGTCTCAAACCCGGCCCGGAACTGTACATACACTATGCGACGGCGCGTCCGGGCAGCCTGTTGCACATCACCGTTGCCAACGCTCCGGCGTGGGCGAATGTACCGATCAGCCTCAACGGGCAGCTTTTAGGAACCGGGCAGGCGAATCGGTATGGCTACTTCCGCGCCGTTTTGAATACCACCGGGGCGCTGCCGGGTTATTATCGGGTGCACGTGTTGGTCAACGGCGCGCCGTTGGAGGCTGCTTTCACGCTGGATAACGCCGCACCGCTGCGTTCGCTTGAAGGCGGCGGCAGCACGCCCGGCATCCTTTTCGACATAGTGGGCGGCGTCGCCACACCCACGCCGGCGCCGGCCACGCCGATCCCACCCACGCCCACGCCGATCCCCGGCGTTGTCAAACCCGCACCCGTCATCAATCAGGTGTTTCCCAACCAGGGGGCGGCGGATCAACCGGCCCAGGTGGAAATCTACGGCGCGAATTTCCAGGATGGCGCGGTGGCGCGTTTGGAGCCGGGGGGTATCCCCGCACTACGCACGATCTACAATTCTTCCACGCACCTTTCGGCGCTGTGGCCCGGCGCGCTCGCGGCCAGAATGTATGATGTCAGCGTCACCAATCCGGATTGGTCGCGCGGCACGTTGAACGGCGGCTACATGGCTCTCAATATCGATCCTTCGTTGCCCAGTGTGGCGGACGATCTGCACGGCTTCAACTACGAACTGACGTCCAATCAGGTGTACGAATACGTCGGGCAAGCGACCTGGGTGTGGTTTGTGGTGCACCGGTTGGGCGGGGATAGCGTCCTCAACGATGTGCGCGTGCGCTTTTACGTCGGCACGCCGGGATTGACCGATCCGGCCGCACAGGCCACCTATATCGGCGAAGGGAGCATCGCGGCGCTCCCGCCCAACGGCCATTTTCCGGTCAACGTGCCGTGGACGCCGCAGGAAGCCGGCACATTCGAGCTGTATGCCGTCATTGATCCGGCGAAAACCGTCGTGGAAGTGAACGAGGCCAATAACGTCTATCACCGCTGGGTGCAGGTAAAGGTGCTGACGCCGCCCGATACGTCGCCGCCGGTTGTGGATGCGGTGACGGCCCCGGTGAAGACCAGTTCCGGGTCTGTGGTGCTGTCGATCACTGCTCACGATGTTGGCGACAGCGGCCTGGCGTGGATGGACTTTGTCGTGTGGGAGTACTTCCCCTCCGTGCGGGCGTGGCTGGTGACCGATGAAACCGGCTGGATGCCGTATGACAGCGTGTACTGGTATTCGTTTGGGTATTTCTCCGGCCCGCGTTACATTGACGTGTGGGTAGCGGACGCCGCCAGGAACATCTCAGCCGCGCCGGGGAGCGCGCTGGTGAACTATCTCAAGCCGGATAATTTCATTATGCAGGGTGAATCGCACTTGTACCTGTTCCCGCTGGCGCAAAGCGCTGCTTTCAGCTCCGATATGCGTTTCCGCTTTACCTTCGATGACGCGGATTTGTATCTATGGCCGCCGGACTATCCCTCCCGTCCCTATTGGTACAGCGCGAATGAAGGCCCGGTGGCAGAGCACATCGGCATTACCGCGCCGGTGGCGGGGTACTACTGGTTAGAAGTGTACGGCTACACGACCTCGTTCTACGATTTGAGCGTCAACACGGCGGCAAAGACAACGCTGGCGGGCACGACCGCGCCGTTGACCGGGACGTTGCGCACCGTTCAGCTCGGTGTCGCGGATGAGCCAAGTCACATCTATCGCCTGTCGGCCAAATTCGAACGCATCTATCTGCCGCTGGTGATGAGGAATAAGTAGCAGCGGCCTGGACTTGCGTGGGCACGGTCAGAGACCGGCCCGCGCAGTCACGAGGTATGGCTCACTCTGCTGGCTGGACGGCGGGCACGATGTAGTCTTCGATCAGCGCGACCAGCGGACGGTCGTCGTCCATTCTTGCCGTGAAGACCACGACGATTTCATGTTCGGGGATGACGAAGATGAGCTGTCCGTAGCGTCCTTTGGCCGAGTAAGCGCCCCATTTGGGATACGTCCACCACTGGTAACCATAGTCAAACGTCCCCCCTGTTTCGATATGGGTGGTGGTGGATGCCCGCACCCACTCGACAGGAACGATTTGCTGCCCGTCCCAGACGCCTTCGTTCAAGTAGAGATAGCCGAATTTCGCCATATCACGCGCGGTGATGTTGAGTCCCCACCCACCGATGGCCAGGCCGTTGGAGTCCACGCTCCAGTTGACGTTGGAGATGCCGAGTGGCGCAAAGAGGCGTTCGTGGGCAAACTGCTGCGTCAGCATACCGCTGCGATCCGCGACGATGGCCGAGAGTACATGCGAGCAGCCCGAGTTGTAGTTGAACTGGCTGCCCGGTTCCGCGGCCATAGGCCGGTCGAGCACGAACTGCACCCAATCCCGGCTGCTCCACAGTTGCTGGTAGATGGGGTCACCCTCCGGCCAATCCAGGCCCGAACTCATTGTCAACAGGTGCTCAATAGTCATCGCCGATTTGCGCGCGTCGGTGTTGGCAAAGTTGTAATCGGGAAAACATTCGAGCACGGGTTTCTCCACGCCTTCCAGATCGCCTTCCGCGATGGCGATCCCTACCAGCGCGGAGATGAAGCTCTTGGTGCAGGAATAAAGCTCGTGGCGCGAGTTTTCGTCGAATGGCGGTTGGTAATATTCGGCGACGATATAGCCGTTGCGGACGACCACCAGACTGCGTACGTTCAACTTTTGTGCTTCGATGACCGTAAGCATCTGTCGCAGCTTTTCCGGGTCCATATTCTGTGTCTGGGGGAGGGCCGTGCGCCAGCCGCCGGTGGGCCAGTAGGGACCATCTGCCGCGGGCAGTGGCGCTGTCGTGGCGGGCGTTGGCGTTACTTGATTGGCACGGCAGCTCGAAAATAGAAATGCAAGCAATCCAAACAACATCAGCAAGCAGTTTCGCTTTTGGGACATGACTTCATCTCCTTGTCGATAGGCGCTTACCTGATTTTATTGTACAATCCCGAGAAGGGAAACGGGTTGGCGGTACGGCGTGTGACCGACGACGCCCTGACGAGTCGCTGGGAGGTTCGATGCTCAAGTTACCCTCAATGCACGATTTTGGTCATGACGCGAAACTCCTGATTGTGGTGACAGGTGTCCTGGCGGTCAGTTTTTTTGGCATTTTTGGATTGCTTGGGGTGCTCTACCTGCTGCGTCTGGGGTATGGGCCGGAATACATCGGCATCTACAGCGCCATAGGCGCATTGACGTATATGAGCATGGGTGTCCCCAGCGGCATACTGGGCACGCGCCTGGGCGCCCGCACGACAATGTTGGCCGGTGGGGGGATCGCCGCCATAGGGATGGCGCTGCTGCCATTGGCCGAATTTGTACCGCTCGCGTGGCGCGATCTGTGGCCGTTCTTCTCGCAAGTCATCCTGACCATCGGCTGGTCGATGTTCAATGTGAATCTGGTCCCCGCACTGATGATTTCGACCACCGACTGGAACCGCAACGCCGCTTTTGCACTCAGCAGCGCATTTCGGGAGACAGGGACACTCGCCGGCATGTTTGTCGGCGGGCTGTTGCCGGAGATGTTCGCCGGCCTTTTTGCTCAACCGTTGAACGCTCCCGCACCCTATCGCTACTCCCTGTGGGTGGGAGCGGCGATGGCAGCGGTGGCGTTGGTTCCGCTGCGCCGCTTCAAGGCGACCGCCATCCCGGCGCGACGAACCCACGCCGACAAACCGCGCAGCGCAGCTCCTGTCCTGCCGATTGCGCTGATGGCAGCCTACATTTTCATCCGCCACGCGGGATGGGCGACGTGCCAGAGCTTTTGCAACGCCTACATGGACGCCGATTTGCACCTGAGTACGTCGTCGATTGGGTTGATCACCAGCGTAGTGCAAGTGGCGGCAATCGGCGCCTCGCTGCTTACACCCTATGTGATGGCCCGCTGCAACAATGGCGGCGCGCTGTTGATTGCGACCCTGGGCGTCGCGGTCAGCCTTTTGCCGATGGGCCTCATCCCACATTGGACGGCCGCCAGCATCGGCAGGATCGGCTTCCAGGTATCCTCGGCGATGTGGATTACCGTCCTGCAAGTCTTCCAGATGGAACTGGTTGATAGCGAGTGGCGAGCGCTGACTTACGGCATCACCTCCATGGCGATGGGCTTTGGCTTTGGCTCGTTTAGTCTGGCCAGTGGGTACATCATCACCACCTTCGGTTACCGTAGCGCCTTTTTAGTCGGTGCAGGTCTGGAACTCGCCTCGGCGGCAGTGTTGTGGGGCATTCTCAGAAAGCGGAAGCGCACAGTTCTGCCTCCTGCGCTCGAGCCGGTCTCCTGACCGTGCTCGCTCAGCGCAACAGGGCGCTCAACGGGTTCAGAACAGTCTTTCCACCCAATCCAAGAATGACTTCCGTGGCGACTCCCGCGGCCTGCAAAGGCTGGATGACATTGTGCAGCAGGTCGGGCACGTAGGCTTTGAGCAGAGCGCAGGGGCCGGACTCCGGTTCGATCGTCACCACGCCGAGGTTGGCCGGGAGCAGACACGTGTGACCCGGGCGCAGCGTCTCCCGTTGTTCACCCCAGACCACCGTGGACGTCCCCTCGATCTGCGACAGCACGAAGAACCGCTCGCCGTCGCAGTCCAGCGTGTATGGGGCGGTCAAATCCAGGCGCTCCAATGCGAAGTAAGTACACGCAAAAACGAATGTGCGGGCGTCTGCGCCTTCGCGTAGTGAAATTGGCGCGGTCTTGCAGTCGAACCCTTCTTCGAGGTGAATGCCTTCCATTGCGGCACGCACCTGCGCCTCGCGTTCATCCTCCGGCAGCGCCGGATTGGGTGGGCGCAGGCCGATGTAGACATCCGAGTTTTGCATGATTTCGTAGAAGAGTACGCCGCCCGCGGAGTAGTGCATCGTACCCGCATACAGCAAGAAAGCGTCGCCGGGTTGTACGGCATATTCGCGCATCAACTCGCGGATCGATCCGTCCACAATTGCGTCGTGGACGGCGGCTTCGGTGACGCCTGCGACGTTGCCGCAGTGGATCGTTGCGCCGTCGCGGACGTGGAGCATATACCACGCCTCGGTTTTACCGGGATCGGAGAGGCCCCATTTGGCCGCCAGAGCGTCGCTATGATGCGCCTGCTCGCCGAGGACGTTGGAGGCATCCAGAAACTTGATGAGCAACGGAAAGCGCGTCCCACACCGGGCAATCACGTCGCGGCCCAGGAAATCGACGCCGTAGTCGGCGATCAATGCGTGCAGTGTCTTCCCGGCTAACGCGCCGTTGACAACGATACTGGACTCGGGTCCCCGGTCGCATACTTCCCACGTCTCCGCAACGCGATGATTTTCGGGCAGGCCCTCCTTCGCGTAGACCTCAACGATCCAGCGGTTGCCGAACTCGTAGTTTCGTAGAATTTCTTTGAAGCGCAGTGGATATAGCATATAAAATCTCCTTTTTACCGCACTTTGAACAACAGGACCAGGAGCAGTGGCGTGCCGATGGCTTGCAGCAGCATGAAGCGCACCAGCACCTGGCTATTTGACCACCCCTCCACCTGGCGGACGTGATCGTGCAGGGGATAGCGCACGTTTTTGAAGATGCCGATCTTGAAGAAGCGCAGCAGCGCGACTTTGACCAGGCCCGTGCCACCGTTCACTAAAACGACGCCGGCGACTACCAGAATCAGAAAGGGATTGCCGCTTGCCAGGACCAGCATCCCCAACAGCAACCCTATCGGGCGCGATCCAGCGTCCCCCATCAACACCATGCTGGGATTGGCGTTGTACCACAGGTAGCCGCCCAGAGCGCCTGCCATCACAAACGCCATAATGCCCCAGACCGCTCCATCGGGATAGTGCGGCACCAGCAGGTAAGCCGATATTTCTTGATGGCCTAGGATACCGTATAGGATTCCGCCGAGATAGGTAAACGCCAGCATTAAAAGACTGCCGGAAAGCCCGTCAACGCCGTCGGTACAGTTGGTGGCGTTGATCGAAAGCCATAAAAGGATCGTCGCCAGCGGGATGAAGACCCATGGCGTCACCGTGACCGGTGTTTTTATCAGCGGCAGCCACATCACGACCGGTTCGCACCGGCAAATGATGAGTGCCCCCAGCAGCGCAATGCCCAGGTCGGCCAATCCCAGGCGGTACTCGCCCCAGCCGCCCGGTTTGCGGTCGTCCAGATAGCCTTCCACCATCGAAAGCAGCATGCACGCCAGCACGCCGGTGAAGCGCCATTCGTGCGGCAAGACCAGCAGAGCGACGAACACGAAAATGGAGACGAAAACCAGCCCGCCGCTCACCGGTTTGCCCTTGCTCTCCTGTGCGTCTACTGCATGGAGGCGACCACCATCGGTGGGCAGGTAGCGCCACAGTTTCGGCAACAAGAACCAGGTCAGCACTGCCGCCATCGTCGTACCGATGCCGGCCAGAAACAGATACGAGTTCAGCAGCCGGAAGGGGCCGTAGATTTCGACCAGTCGTTGTCCAAGCCAGGGAAACACTATTGCGCCTCCTAGAGAATAGCCGTCAGTCGTTAATCTCAGTGGACGAAAAACCTGCTCGTAGTAACCGCTTCAGCGGTCACTTGGACGGCTAAAGCCGTTACTACGAACCCCAAATTTGCAATCTACTGAGTTTGGTGGTCAGTTGTGCGTGCTAGTGGCGGATTTCGTTGTATTCGAACCAATCGAAATCGGCGACGGTGGCGCTACTTTCGCCGTTGGCGCCGGCATACATCCCCAGGTAAGCACCAACGAAGCCGCCCGCGACCGTGGTGCTGAGGATGCGTCCGTCCACGTTCTCGGCGACGGGCTGCCAGGCTTCCGGCTCCGTAGCAATGTAGAAATTGTATGCCTGCCCATACGCCTCGACTTTGAGGTAGAGGCGTCCGTATGCCACAGTTTGTTCGGCAAGGATGGTCTCTACGCCTTTATGACATTTGACCAGGCGGACAAAGTTGTCTCCTGTCACCACAAAGCGGAAGTGGAAGTCGCTGTTTTGCAGCAGCACGAGACCGGCCTCTTCATTCGGCGCGGCGGGCGTGAAATCCATAGCCGTCCGCGCTGCGAAGTTCATGTGCTGCTGTCGTCGTCCTACAAAGCTGGGGTTGGCCCACTCGGAGAGCTTCTGGGGGCGCAGTTTGAGGCGCAGATAGCCGGGGCGCTCGGTCAGGCTGTAGAAGTCGTCACGCGGCGTGCGTAGGAAGTTCCAGATGTAGTCCAGCCGCGCGTTCTCGAAGTTGTCGCAGGCCGGGCGCGTGGGCCAGGGGTGCTCCGGCAGGTTCGGCGCGGGATACTCGAACTCGATCTTCCCGCTGCCCGGGCTGACGATGGGCCAGCCGTGTTCCCAGATGAGCGGCGCCATAAACGTCTCGCGGCCCAGGTTGAAGTAGTGATCCTCGTTGGGATCGCCGTCGGGAAGGAAGACGCGCTCCAGCCGCCGCCCGCCGTAGGGCCGCATCGCCAGGCAGACCAACCACCATTCGCCATTCTGGGTCTCGACGATGTCGGCGTGGCCTGTGCCGGTGATGGGGTGATCCTGTCCCAGGTGGCGATGCGTAAGAATGGGGTTGCGCGGGTTGTTTTCGTAGGGGCCGGTGATGTTCTGACTGCGCGCGATGGTGACGGCGTGGTTGTGGCTCGTGCCGCCTTCCGCGATCAGCAGGAAGTACCAGCCGTTGATCTTGTAGAGATGCGGCGCTTCGGCGTGGATGCTGTCCTTCATCATGCCGTCATACAGCACGTATTTCTCGCCGACGAGCTGCATCGTTTGCAAGTCCAGCTCTTGCAGCCAGATTTCGCGGTGGCCGCGATACTGCTCGCCCTGCGGGGGGATGCGGTTGCCGGTGTACCACACGCGCCCGTCGTCGTCGAAGAGCAGCGAGGGGTCGATGCCCGGCGCATCCTTTAGCCAGTAGGGTTCCGACCACGGGCCTGCCGGATCGGTCGCCATGATAATGAAGTTGCCGGCTTTCTCCGTTCTGGCGATAAGCGTGTTGATGACGTAGAATACGCCGTCGTGATAGCGAATCGTCGGCGCGTACAGCCCGCCGGAAGGCCACACCCCGTCCAGCGCCAGTTGCGAGGGCCGGTCGAGCGCGTGCCCGATCTGTCGCCAATGCACCAGATCGCGGCTGTGGAAAATGGGTAGACCGGGGAAATACTCAAAAGTCGAGTTGACCATGTAGTAGTCTTCCCCCACGCGACAAATCGAGGGGTCGGGATAGAACCCGGGTAGGATCGGATTGCGGTATGTCTGTGGCATTTCTTTCTCCTTTGTTAAGAGATGCATTGCACTTCGGGAAGTGCAATGCATCTGTCTTGTCATCGCCAGTCTTTAATCGCGGTAGGCCTGCGGTGTGTATATTGGCAGCTTTTGTTCCGCAAACACCGGCGCGAAGCGCGTGAAGCGTTGGAGGCCGTTGAGCAGTGGGATAGTGGGCCAACTGTCGCCGATGAGCGGGCGGGCATAGCGCAGGAAATCGTCGGTGACATCGGTGCGTGACGGCGTGAGCCACGCTTCGGGGAAGGTGCGCTCGGAGTTAGCGACCAGTTCGAGCGGAACTTTGTCGTATGTGACCTGGTACAGCTCTCCGGGCTGCCGCAGAATAGTGGACATATACCCGCCGCCGACTTCCGCCGCGATCTGCACCGCCTTCTGCCCCACGCGATATGCCTCTTCGAGGTCCACCGTTGAAGCATAGACCATCGAATGACGTTGATCCGTGCCAGAGACGTTACCTCGCGCCGAACCGCGCGCTGCCAGCCCCACTTCGTTCAGATAGTTGACGACGATCTGCTCCACCGTTGTTTCGCTGGCGGAGAACATCGTGTGGCCGAAGCTGTCTTTGCGCTCACCGATGCTGCCTACATCAAAACCTTCGCTGACGACGACAATCGCCCGCCCACGCGCCCGCAGCAGATCGTTCACCGCGTCGGCCAGCACCGCCAGCGACAAGCCCGACTCGCGGGTGAAGATGAGCAGCGGCATCTCGCGGTGTGGATCAGCCAGGCGCGCCGCCGCCGGGATGTAGCCGATCTTGCGGCCCATCGCCTGCAAGACGAGCACCGGATCGGAGGGGCAGGAACCGGCGTTTTCTTCGTTGGCGTTCTGCACGTTGAGCGCCCAATAGCGCGCCACGCTGCCAAAGCCTGGCGTGTGGTCAATCACCTCGAAGGTCTGCCCGTCCGCCGCAAGGCCGCCGCCCACGTCGTTGTCAATCGTCTTGGGGACGCCCGTGGCGACCAAATCCAGGCCGCGCTCGTGGGCCAGTTGCGCGACCTTGTGCGCGGTATCCATCGAGTCGTTGCCGCCGTTGTAGAAGAAATAGCCGATGTCGTGCGCCTTGAAGACCGCGATGATGCGCTCGAAATCCTCTTTCTGACTGCTCTTGAGCTTGTAGCGGCACGTACCGATAGAACCGGCGGCTGGCGTCGCGCTGAGCAGCGCGATTTCCTCGGCGGATTGGGCTGAGAGGTTGAGCAATTCCTCTTTCAGCACGCCTTCGATGCCGTGGAAACCGGCGTAGACCGTCCCAAACATAGCCGGGTACGCCTGGCACGCTTCGATGACGCCCCGCAACGAGGCATTGATGACGGGCGTTGGCCCGCCGGACTGGGCGACGATGACATTTTTGGGTTTACTCATTTTTCATCTCCCATTGTAAGAGTTGTACGATTTGTTCTGCTGGCATCCCTCGAATTTCAAACAGCAATGCCAGAGGGTTAAGCGTATCAGCCTGCCACAGCCAGGCCGGTTTCAGCCAGAAGCCGGACAAGACGCGTGAATCCACCCGTTCATCCTCTTCGGTGGCAAAAAGGTGATACTCGCTGGCTTCATCCAGGTGAAAAAAGTCGGCGCGCTCGTGGCCTTCGCGCGGATCAATAATCCAATACTCGCGGACGCCGGCTTTGCGATATTCCTGAAATTTATCGTTGCGATCGCGTTTAACGCTATCGGGAGAAACGATTTCGACAATCAAATCAGGGGGGCCTTGAAAGCGTTTGGCGGTAAGCCGCTCAAGGTGTTCTGTAGCCACGAAAAAAAGGTCTGGTTCCCGTGAAGCGCCGTCGGATTGCAATTGAACTTCAAAGGGCGCGACCCGTACTTTTCCCAAATTGAGCCATTGCACGAACAGCCCTAACAGATTGTAGAGAAATCCCAAAACAGCTTGATGGACATCTAACGGCGGCATAAAAGTAATCACCTCCCCTTTTTGTGAACCACTCAACGGCACCCATTCCACTAACCTATCTTCGCCGGCCCATTCCAGAAATTCGGGATATGTCATCTCCAATCTGGACGGAGGGCGTCTGGGTGGCGTTGTCGCCGGAACTCTTGTCGCAACCGAGGTTTCCATCATGTACCTCCTTTCGGTCGTCTAGTCGTCATAAGTCAGGTAGTCGCCGGTCTCGCCGCCATATCGTCAGGCAAGGATACATCCGGCGCACTGCCACGCCCGCGTTTGTCACCAGGCCCATGAAACCTTTGTGTAACTTGTAAAGGCCGAAGCAATCCACACTGCCAATTGTACACACAGCTTCGTCCCACCGCGCGCGCTCGAAACACGTCAAGCCGCAGCCCCGCGCATCAAAGACGACGGCCAAATCCAATTCGACCGGCGCTTGCCAATGCGCGCATGTGACATCCCACACCTCGCGGAGCAGCCGCTCGCGGTCAGACGGCGACGCATCCGGCGGGATGTCCACGAGGAGGCTCAAGTCAATGTCCGAGTTGGACCGGTAGCCGCCAGCCAGTCCCCGCGAGCCGTGCAAGACCACGCGGGAGACGGCGGGGTGCAGCGTCAGGTTGGATGCCGTCAGGAGCGCGTGGGTTGTGGGAAGTGAAGAAGCGAACGAAGGTTCAAAGTTCATTTTCTGCTACCGTTGCTTCAGGTGGGACGCGCTGTCCCAAGTGCGTCCCACCTATGCGTAACTACGCCGTATACGTTGACGATATTGCCGCCGCGCCGGAGCCGATCCAGTCGGTGTGGAAGAATTCGCCGCGCGGACGATCTACGCGCTCGTAGGTGTGCGCGCCGAAGTAGTCGCGCTGCGCCTGGAGGAGGTTCTGCGGCAGGCGCGCTCGACGGTAGCCGTCGAAGAAGGCCAGCGCGCTGGACATCGCCGGGACAGGGATGCCTAGCTCGACGGCTTTGGCGATGACGCGCCGCCACGCCGCCTGCGCCGCCTCGACCTCAGCCTTGAAGTAGTCGTCGAGCAGCAGGTTGGTCAGGTCGGGGTTCTTGTCGAACGCCTCTTTGATCTTGCCCAGGAAGACGGAGCGGATGATGCAGCCGCCGCGCCACATCAGCGCGATGCCGCCGTAGTTGAGATGCCAGCCATACTCCTGCGCCGCCGCCCGCAAGAGCATGTAGCCCTGGGTGTAAGACATAATCTTCGAAGCGTACAGCGCATCGTGCAAATCTTGGATGAAAGCAGCTTTGTCGCCGTCGAAGGTCGCCGTGGGGCCGGCGAGCGACTGGGAGGCCGCTTTGCGCTCGTCAATCAGCGCCGAAAGGCAGCGCGCAAAGACCGCTTCGACGATCAACGTTAACGGGATGCCCATATCCAACGCGGAAATGCCCGTCCATTTGCCAGTGCCCTTTTGCCCGGCGGTGTCGAGAATCTGATCCACGACGTAATGACCCTCTTCGTCCTTAAAACCCAGAATGTCGCGGGTGATCTCGATGAGATATGAGTCCAGCTTGCCGGCGTTCCACTCGGCGAAGACCTGGTGCATTTCCTCATTGCTCATCCCCAAGCCCTCTTTCATCAGTTGATAGGCTTCGCAGATAAGCTGCATATCGCCGTACTCGATGCCGTTGTGGGTCATCTTGACATAGTGGCCCGCGCCGTTCTCGCCGACCCAGTCGCAACACGGCGATCCGTCGTCTACCTTCGCGGACACCGCCTGGAAGATCGGCTTGACGAAGGGCCACGCGGCTGGCGAGCCGCCCGGCATAATCGAAGGCCCGTGACGCGCGCCTTCCTCGCCGCCGGAGACGCCCGTGCCGATGTAGAGCAAGCCCTTCGACTCGACGTAGGCCGTGCGGCGGATCGTGTCGTTGTAGTTCGAGTTGCCGCCGTCAATGATGATGTCGCCCGGCGACAGGTGCGGGATGAGCAGTTCGATGAAGTCGTCCACCGCCTGCCCGGCCTTCACCAGCAGCATCACCCGGCGCGGCGCGGCCAGCATCCTCACGAGTTCCTCAATTGAGTGCGCGCCGTAAATCTCACGCCCCGCCGCGCTGCCATTGATGAAGTCGTCCACTTTCGACACAGTACGATTGAACACGGCCACCTTGAACCCGTGATCGCTCATATTCAACACCAGATTTTGCCCCATCACCGCCAGGCCGATGAGGCCGATGTCAGCTTTTTTTTCGGTCATTCGAAATCCTCCTTGAAATTTGACATAAGAGTTAAGAGTTGCGAGTTAAGAATGAGTTTGGGACATTCGTTGTGTGACGCAACTCTTAACTCTTCACTCTTAACTCGGTGCTTTGCCTATCCCCGCCCAATCCGTATGGAACGTACCCTCGCGGTCAATGCGGCGGTAGGTGTGCGCGCCGAAGTAGTCGCGTTGGGATTGGAGCAGATTGGCGGGCAGGCGCTCGCTGCGGTAGGCGTCGAAGTAGGCCAGCGCGGAGCTAAAGACCGGCGTTGGGATGCCGTTGGCGACGGCGTAACCGATGACGGCGCGCAGCGCAGCCTGCCGCGCTTCCACGGCTTTGCCCAGGTCGGCGTCGAGCAGCAGATTGGGCAGATCGGCGTCGCGCGCGAAGGCCGCCGTGATCTTGTTGAGGAACTGCGCGCGGATGATGCAACCGCCGCGCCAGATTTTGGCGATCTCGCCGTAATGCAGGTCGTAGTCGTATTCCTCGCTGGCTGCGCGCAGGATGCCGAAGCCTTGCGCGTAAGAGCAGATTTTCGCCGCGTACATCGCCTGCTCCATCGTGTCTACAAAGGCATTGACATCGCCATCAAAGGCCGGCGTTGGTCCGCTGAGGAACTTCGACGCGCGCACGCGCTCCGCTTTGTACGACGAGAGCATCCGCGCCTCCACCGCCGCGCTGATCATCGGGGCCGCCGCGCCCAAATCAAGCGCGCTCTGCGACGTCCACTTGCCCGTACCCTTGTGTTGTGCCTCGTCGAGGATCACATCCACCAACGGCTTGCCTGTCTCCTCATCCAGCGTGGCGAAGATGTCGCGGGTGATTTCGATGAGGTACGATTGCAGGTCGCCCTCGTTCCACCGCGCGAAGATGTCGTGCAGGCGCGGCGCGGACAATCCCAGGCCACGGTGCAGCACGTCATACGTCTCAGCGATGAGCTGCATATCGCCGTACTCGATGCCGTTATGCACCATCTTGACGAAATGCCCTGCGCCCTGCGGCCCGATGTACGTGACGCACGGCGTCAGCGTCCCGTCCGGTTCGGCGACTTTGGCGGCAATCGCCTTGAAGATCGGCTGCACCAGCGCCCACGCCTGCGGATCGCCGCCGGGCATAATCGAAGGCCCCCACAGCGCGCCGTACTCGCCGCCGCTCACGCCCGTCCCGATGTAGCGGATGCCGTCGGCTTCCAATGTGGCGATGCGGCGTTCTGTGTCGCGGAAGTGAGAATTGCCGCCGTCAATCAGCAAATCGCCGCGATCCAACGCCGGCCGCAGCCCGGCGATGACGGCATCCACCGGCTTGCCCGCCGGCACCATCATCAAGATTTTGCGGGGACGTTCCAGCAGGCCAAAAAAGTCCCCCAAAATCTGATAACCTACGGCCTTGCCATCGCCGGCCGTATTTAAGGCCAGCACTTTGTCAGCATCCAGGTCATAACCGGCCACGCGGAAGCCGTTACGCGCTATGTTCAGCGCCAACATTCGCCCCATAACACCCAGTCCCACAATACCGATGTCTGCTTTTTGCATAGATTCCCTCGTTCTAGTTGAACGATTTGCCCATATCGCCGGCGGTTGTTTCTTTCACTTCCTTCTGGAAGGTCGAAGTGGCGATGAGTTCTTGCAACTTGGCTTCGTAAGCTGCGCCATCGAGCGGCACGTCCACCGGTTGGCCGATGAACGAGGAGTACAACATCGCGTTCGCCAGTTCGACGGAATGGATGCCTTCCTGGGCGGGCGCGATGAGCGGCGCGCCGCTCATAATCGCGTCGGCGAAGTTTTCGAGGATTTCCATGTGCTGCCCGCCGTGATTGTCGAAGGTGAAGGTTTCCACGTCATGCGGAGGGCGGGCGAAGGATTCCGGCGAAGTGCGCAGGAATTCGCTGGCCGGGACCAGATTGCGCGTGAACGTGATTTGGTTGCCTTCGTAGACCAGCTTGCCGTTATCCGCCGCGATTTCCAGACGGTTGGTGCCCGGCGCTTCGCCCGTGGAGGTGACGAACAGGCCCGTGCAGCCGCCGGGATATTCCATGAAGGCCGTGACCTCGTCTTCCACCTCAATGGTGTGGCGTTTGCCGATCTCGCAGAAGCCGTGGACTTTCACCGGCATCCCGGTGATCCATTGCAGCAGGTCGAGGTTGTGTGGGCACTGGTTGAGCAGCACGCCGCCGCCCTCACCGCCCCAGGTCGCCCGCCAGCCGCCGGAGTCGTAGTAGGCCTGCGTGCGGAACCAGTTGGTGATGATCCAGTTGACGCGCTGCAACGCGCCCAATTCGCCGGACTGCACCATCTCCCGAATCTTCTGGTAGAATGGGTCCGTGCGCTGGTTGAACATCGCCGCGAAGACCATCTCCGGGTTGCGCTCGTGCGCCGCGATCAGCCGCTCGCAGTCTGCCTTGTGGACGGAGATTGGCTTTTCAACGAGCACGTGATGCCCGGAATCGAGCGCCGCGATGCCAATCGTTGTATGAAAGTAGTGCGGCGTGCCGATGATGATCGCGTCGCAAACTTTGTCGGCCAGCAGCGTGTCTGAGTCGTAGTAGGCTTTGACGCCATACTTAGCCGCCGCCGCGTCGGCCTTTTCCGGCACAATATCGCAGACGGCGGTGAGCTGCACTTTGGGCTGATTTTCGATGTTGCCCAGGTGCAAATTGCCAATGTTGCCAATACCGATAACGGCGAGTCGTACTTTGTCCATGACTGTCTCCTTCTGATCGTTTACTCAAATTACACGCGGGCGGATCCGCACACTTCGCGGACCAATCACCGCAAAAGCATCTACCAATTTATCATGATGCTGGCTAATGGCTTCTGCCACAACTTCAGCTTTAGCCGTAGCCGTCAAGCCGGCCAAACGCAATAACATTACACCAAACGCATAACGCTTGTCACGAAACACCAGTTCGCCGAAGTCCTTATCGCCAGTGATCAAGACTACACCCTGTTGATTTGCGATCTCCAAAACAACCGTATCTGCTATGCCTGGCTCCATTTCAGCAACCGCCCAAACCGTGTGCTGTTCCTGGCGCAAACGGCGAACAATAGGATAATCCACACTTTCATCAGCGACGAAATTCATGCTACCGCCACTGGATAAAGCATATCAGCGCGTAAGGATTCCGTGGCAAAGGCAATCGCTGCCAAGATTGCTTGCCGAGTCAACCGTGGATGTGCTTCGAGGATTTGATCATACGTTTCTCCAGCGGCAAGTTTCTCCAAAATCAGCTCTACTGGGATTCGAGTCCCAACGATGACCGGCTTGCCCATCATAATGTTGAAATCTGTATGAATATATTGACGCCAATCCATATATCCTCCAATCATGGTTTACTATACTCGATTAGCTCTCTCTCAGCCGATACAACATCTCACCCGCGCGCGGCACAAGCAGGATACCTTCGTCTTCACAGCCTTTCCACTCATCCAGGTTAATGCTGTTCGGATCGAGATACCCCAGGTTGACCTTCTCGCAACGTTCTTTCGGCACTCCCGTCGCCAGCGTGACTTTGATGCGCCGCGTTTCGATGCCCGTTTCGGCGTCGTATTCACCCATCCCGCTGACGTGCGTAGAGTGCGCGAGCACGCCCCACGGGTAATCCTTGAATGTCTCCCACTGCTTGAGGAAGTAGTCGCGGCAGTGATAGCCGACTTCATCCAGCACTTTACCGTGCGTGTACGAAATCTCGTCGATGTGTGGCGCGTAGATGATGACCTCGCCGCCGTCAGCAATCGCCGGCTCCATCTTGTACATTCCCTTTGCCGCTGTCCAGATGTCGTCGTACAGCTCCGGCATGACCGAGAGCACGCGCTTGAACGGCTTCTCCACGTAGATGATGTGATGCTGCGCCGACAGATCCGCCGCCGCGCTGTAGGCATCTTCCGGTGTGCCAAAGTACAATCCGACCAGATCATGATGACCTTTAACTACCATGCTAAAGCAAAGTTTCGGCACGTCAATGAAGGAAGCCGCTTTGTTGATCACCGCGCGTACCGGTGTGACTTTTGTACCGATCACCTGCCAACTGGTGATGACCGCGCCGAGCCAGTGCGAGAAGTTGATGACTTCTGGCCCAGCGACGCCGGGGAAGAAGTACTTATTGCCGCCGGAGAAGCCCACTACCTCGTGGGGGAACGTCGGCCCGCAGATGATGACTTGATCGTAGTCCCACAGCTTTTTGTTGATCGTGACGGGCACATCCATCCGCATCAGGCCACCGGTCAACGCCTCAATCTCATCCGCCGTAATCACCCCGATCTGTTTGAACGTCTCCGGCTTCTCCCACTCGTGGTTGAAGATGTTGACGCTCGCGTATTTGCCCGCGCGTTCTTCCGCCGTGAGGCCAAATAACTTGTTGATCGCCGCATCGTCCATCGCCATGTGTGTGCCGAGGGCGATGAGATAATCCAGCGCGGCCACTTTCTCGCCGAGCGCGTCATAGAATACGCGGAACATCACATCCATTGGCCCGGAGCGCGTGGCATCCGGCGTGATGAACAACACACGCTTGCCGGTCATATCGTGTTCAGCGAACGCCGCCGCCACAGTTTCGCGGACCTCCGCCTCGGTCATCATACAATCTGTATAACCTTTCCCGATAACCTCCATACGCTCCTCCCGCACGACCCAATCTTCCATTCGTCCATCTGCTGATTCACTCATTCGCTGATTCGCTCATTCGCCGACTCGCTCATTCTCTATTTCTCCCACGGGGGAACTTCGGGCATAAATTTCTTGAATTCAGTGACGAGGTCGGCCTCGTAATCCCCCTCAAATTCCTCTGCCAGGAACTTGTGAACACCCTCTTCAAAGAAACGCTGCCAGCTTTCGTCCTCGTGACCGGGGTTGATGGGGAAGAACAAGGCGTTGTTGTCGCGGGCCGCTTTCAGATCGCCCAGAGCGTCGCCGATCATGAGAACGTGGTTGGGCGAGTACTTGCCGCCAGCAGCAAAGGCAATGTGCTGGCTTTTTGTCCCTTTCTCCTGCCCGGCGATGGCGCGCACGTACTTGTCAATGCCGTGCTCGGCCCACTCGCGGTGCAGCGCCTCGTCCGGCGTTTGCGAGACAACGAGCATGTCCGCTTTGTCGCACAGGAACTCCAGGCTCTCACGCACGAAGGGGAAGGGCGGGATGCCGTACACCATATCGGCGATGGCGGCGTTCACACCCTGGCTCCAGGCGAGCGCCTTGTCGAGTTCTGGGTCAGGGTACTGCGCTTTGTACGCTTTGAGACCGTCGTTGCTCTGCGGGAAATTCTTGTCATTCATAAAGGCGCGCACGTGGGGCGCTTCGGGAATGGCGGCGTGACGTTTGATGACCTCTGGACGCACTTTCAAGAGATCGAAAACCTTGATCAGCGCCGGCCAGCGATTCACGCCGCGCCAAATCGAGTACAGGTTGACAAACTCCGCAGCTTCGCGCGCGTATTTGGAGACGCTTTGCAAACCCCAGTATTTGATGATGTTGGGGGCGAAACATTCCTTGTGCTTGATCTCCATTGTGTCGAACGCACAACCATCCGAATCAATGCCGATGAAGAAATCGTGCTGGGGCTGCATGTCCACCAACGGGCGAGCAGCTTCGGGAACAGTGACCATGATGACCTCCTTCAATTAGTGTGGATGTATGCTTAAGTATATGCCAAGATGAAAACGAATCAAAGGAAAGCAACGCGCTTGACCCTATATGAAATCTGTGCTACTATGACTGTGAGCGCTCACGTTACCGCTCACGTTATCTCTATTATAGCAGGTGAACCGTGAATCGCAAAAGAGTCACCATCCAGGATGTTGCCGAAGCCGCCGGTGTGTCGCGTCAAACTGTCTCCCGCGCTATCAATGAACTCGGAGAAATCAGCCCGGAGACGCGCGCGCACGTGTTACGCATCGCCGAAGAGATGGGCTACCGCCCTAGCAGCATCGCTCGTGGACTCGCCACGCAGCACACCGGCACGCTGGGTTTGATCGTGCCCGATGTCGCCAACCCTTTTTTCTCCGAAGTCGCGCGCGGCGCTGAACATCAGGCTTATGCCAAAGGGTATAACGTCTTCCTGTGCAATACAGACGAAGACCCGCAGCGCGAAGTCGCCGTGTTGCGCTCGCTGGAAGATAAACGTGTTGATGGGGTGGTGCTGTGCAGTTCACGGCTGGATGAAGCCACGCTGCGGGCTGCCTTGACGAATCACTCCAGCGTGGTGCTGATCAACCGGCAGTTGCGGGGCAATGATTTCGGCGCGGTGATGATTGATGACAAGCTGGGCGGTCAAACCATAACACAACATCTCTTGCGCGCTGGACACCAGGCGATTGGCTTTTTGACTGGCCCGCCGGCTTCGCGGAGTGGTAGAAAGCGGGTTGAGGGTTTCTTAGCGACGTTGATGGCTGTTGGCGTACCATATCAGCAGGACTGGCTGTTGCCTTGCGCTCCTACTGTGGAGGGCGGACAGGAAGCGGCTCTTGCTCTTCTCACCCATCATCCGGAGTTAACGGCGCTCTTCTGTTACAATGATCTGGTGGCTGTCGGCGCGTTGCAGGCTGCGGCTGAGTTGAGGCGCGCCGTCCCCGACGATCTTGCCATTGCTGGCTTCGACGATATTCCCTTAGCGGCGCTCGTCACACCGCCGCTGACAACGTGCCGCGTGTGCCGTTACGATATGGGCGCGCAAGCCATGGGTATGCTGTTAGAACGTATCGCTGGCTGCACCGATGAATGTCAGCGCATTGTCGTGACGCCGGAGCTAATCATCCGCGCCAGTGCGCCGTGAATGTTTTGCGGGCATAACAAAAAGGCCACCAAAACGGTGGCCTTTGCTATCACTGGTTCATTTAATTGCTGGGCGCAACCGGCTGTATTGTAACCACATTTGTCGCCGTGCGTCCCTCTTCGCAGACTAGCGCCACAGCTCCGCCCACAAAAGCGTGATCTTCGTCTGTTGCTGTGAACAGCGGTGCATCATCTACCCAGGCGCGCAGCGTTGCGCCGACAACTTCCAACGCCAGGGTGTGTGTTTCGCCAAATGTCCAGGGGAACTCGGTCTCGGCGAGCGTGATGGTGTCATGGAGCACCTTGACCAGGCGAATTTTGGATGTCCTCGGTTCGCCCTCGAAGCACACCAGCAGCGCGTAATAGCGCCGCATTCCCTGCGCGCGCGCGGCGATGCCAGCGGACTTGACCAGATGTGGTGTCACGTCGGCGGCGACGCGATAATCGGTCCACTCGCGCGTTCCCTGCATCAGCAGGCCGACGCTTTCGTTCTGTATCAGGCGGTAGGTTTCGCCCCAGAACGATGTTTGATCCACGCCGTTGACCCACGCGCGCTGCCACAATGTCCCAATGTGACCGGGGCGCGTGAGGGTAACGTCCGGCGCGCCATCCCAGGTGAGATAATCCAGGTACACGACGCCATCCGCCCGCTCCGCGCTGCTGATCTCGACGCCGATTTCGGCGATGGGGTCGCCGTCCATATCGGGGATGCGCCAGGTGAATTCGTGCGCGGCGCCTGGAGCGAGTATGCTGCCCGGCCCGGCGGCGCGCTGAAGGCGATCTCCATCGCCGTAGAAGCGCACGTACAGCCCACACGTCACCGGCGTATGGTTGTCACCGTCGGCGGAAAGTCGCGCGCGGACCGTTTGTCCTGGATAGAGGGTGGGGGAGGCCAGCAGACCGTAGCCGGGCATGTTCGCCGCCTCCTCCGGGATGAAGGTTGCCGTCGCTGCGCGCGCCGGGCGCCCCGTGGCGACGCCGCGATAGCGCAAGGCCAGGCTGCGCGCGCCGAGCAGGCTGTGTCCGGCGACGTTGTCCAGCGTCAGCGTGCCTTTGGATTCGATGCTGTTTTCCGGCAGCCAGGCTTGTACCGCGCCTGGCAGATCGAAATGGTAACGCGCCCCGTTTTTCGGCGCGAGCGGCGCTTCACCGGCCAACGCGCGCCCGCTGTTGATGATGTGATACGCTTCGGTTACGGCGTCGGTGATGGCGCGCCCGCCGTCTGCCGTTGGCAGGTAAAGCCGGTCGGCGACAGGACCGCGATAATCGGGGCCAGCGTCAAGTCCCGCCAGCCCATTCTTGATCCCCATCAGGCAGCCCACGTTGCCGGAGTTGCAGTCGGTATCCCACCCGCAGGTGTTGACAATCATCAACGTCTTCTGGAAATCGTCATCGCCCCACAGCAGGCTCAACACGATCAGCCCGTGGTTAGGGACCATGTGGCAGTTGCCACCGTATTTGTCGTAGCCGTAGTGCTCCGCGAGCAGGCCGAAGGCTTCGCGCCAGTCAGGCGTCGTCGCGCGCCACGCGCGGAGGTCGCCGATCATCCGGTAGATGACGGAGTCTTGGGGGATGAAGGTCACGGCGGTATCCAGCAGTTTGTGGATGTCCGGCTCCACGAAGGCCAGCGCCTCCATCGCCGCGAGTACCTGCGCGCCGTAGATGGCTTCGCCATCGTGGCTGACGCTCGCTGCGCGGCGCGCCAGATCCGCCGCCAAGGCGGGATCGCCCGGCGCGACCATCGCCCACCCGTCAATGAAGATTTGCGCGCCGATCTGCTCGGCGACGACCTTGCCGTTCAGCGCCATTGAGCCGCTGCGCGGCGCTTCGATGCCGTGCTTGAGGCGCAGGTAGGCGGTGTGTTCCGTCGAGTTGCCTAGGCCGCCCCACCACAAGATCGTGCGTTCTTCGATTAAGTAGTTCAGCCACGTCCGCCCAATCTGCGCGGGCGTCAGCGCCAGCGTGTTGCCATAGTCGGGTAGCGCACGCAGGAAGGTGAACGTGCCGGTGATGTCGTCATCGGTGACGATGAGCGGGACGCCGCGTTTTTCGTGGACGTAATAGTTGATCTCGCCCAGTTCGTGCATAATGCGCGCGTAAGGCCAGCCTTCGAAAGGCCGCCCCAGGTAGACGCCAATGATCTTGCCGAGGACGCCGGCGTAGACGCGCTCAACATAGTCGTGGGGGAGCGCCATTATTTCCTCCGTTTTTTGCCACGTCCACGTTTGGGGCGCGCTTCTGAACCGATGTAGATGCCGTAATGCGGCAAGACTTTGCGATGGAGCAGCAGGACGAGCATGGCCGCCACAAACGCAAAGCCAAAAATGAGGAGCGAACTGCTCAACTTGTTCATCAGCGCCGGTTTGATGAGCATGACGCCTGCCAGGGTGAGCATCAACATCCCGCCGATAAGTTTGAGGATGCGCCCGTGTTTTTCTTCCAATTTACTGGCCTTGAGGGTGAACACTGCTCCGAGGAAGATGGCGATCTCGTCAATTTGATAAATCAGCATATAGAGCAATAACAGCACGACGAACGTGAGCGTTCCGACCTGCTGCGCCGTTAAGAGGTTCGTCCACAGCACCGGGAACCCCGCCGTACAGGAAAACTCCACCACCGAGACGCCAATCGCCATCACGAAGGTCGCGCTTGCCAGACCCCAGACTGAATCGCCGGCTTTCATCACGTTGCGGATGCCTTTGTAGATGCCGGGTTTTTTGCTGTCGGCGATGGTGAACGACAACCCTTCTTTGTACCAGAAGTAGTCTTTGATATTGACCAACGCGAAGAACAGCGCCAACAGCGCAACGACCACTTGAATCCATCCCAGAAAACTTACGAAAGTGAACATAGTGAACAATCCGGCGATGAACAACATATACACAGCCGCCGTCGTGATGATGAAGACGGCGCCGATGATAAATATCTTTTTGCGCGAGCCGGTGTTCAAGACGAGGGATAGCAGGATGGACAGCACCCACAGCGAACAGGGGTTGAACCCATCCACGAACGAGATCAAGAGCGTGCTGACGAGTAAGGATTGCGATTCGAGGTTGACCGGACCGATGAGAGGGATATTGATGGTGCTGGAGGCTGGCGCGTCAATTTGGGCGACCGGCACGCCTTCGCGCGGTTTGCGGCCAGGGATAATGCCTACACCCGTATCTGCGCAATACTCGCTTAAGCACAGGTTGACCTGCGCTTCTATCTCTTTTTTAATCTGTGGGGAGAAGCCTACCCAGTAACGGTCGCCGATGATTGTGACCGGCACGCCGGCTGGCTCAAAGCCCATCGCCGTTGCCATCTGCTTCATCAGCTCCTGATTTTTAGCGACGTACCATACCTCGAAGTCGTACAGTTTGATGTATGGATTGCCACTCACCAGGCTCTTCAAAAAAGGCTCCTCTTCAGCGCAATGCGGACAGCCATCACCCCAGAAGAAATAAATGGGTACGTCCAGCACTTCTTGGTCGGGTCCCGCTGCGCGTCCGGGAGAGATCAGCCAGAATCCCCCGCCGATGAATAACAAGGCGATGATAACAGTAATTTTAGCGAACCATTTTCTGTTCAATTGTTCACCTCTCGCGTTAGATTGCTTGTCGCACCGTCGAGAGTGTACCTCAAAATTGCTGCTGCGTCAACTCCGCGTAAATAGCCACAGAGAACACAGAGTTCACAGAGAAAAATAAAAAATACTCTGCGCTCTCCGCGTGCTCTGCGGTAAAATTTCCATTATCGGGGCTGTACCCAGGTTCGGTTACACTCCTTTTTCTATCTGTCAACTCTCTCTTGCTCACCCCTTCTAATGTTATACAATGCGCTTATTCAATCTGTCGGGAGTCTCAAAATGAAGAAGGTTCAGCAGTTCTTTCAGCTTACTTCGCGGGAAACGGACGAGGCCCGGCGTCGTCTGTTACTCCGCATTTTATTGGTGTGTGTGGGGATAGCGGATGTCGTTGTGCTGTTTTTCGCTCTGTATCTTGATATGGCGAACCTGGAGACTCATGCCTTAATCCAATCACTCTACGAAACTTGTCTCCTCTTGGGCGCAGGGATCATCTTCCTGTATTTTATCAGCCGGTTTTGGTCAAGCCGGTTAGCGGGCGCGCTATTTGCGTTATCTCTGTTTAGCATCATTACGTGGAGCGCCGGATTTGAACTTCTGTTGTCGGGCAATGTTTTTCTGGCCTTCACGATACCGATCCTTCTCGCCAGTTTTCTGGTATATCCGTGGGCCGGATTCATAGTGGCGGCCTTGACCAGTATGATGATAACATTAGGGACGACGGCTGTCGGTGAGGTTGTCAGTCTCCCCGGTATTCTGGGGTATTTTGCGGTCGCTACGATTGCGTGGTTATCTTCGTGGAGTCTGGAACAGACGTTGTATGAACTGCAATTGGTCAATAGCGAGCTGGATCAACGCGTCGCGGCTCGGACTGCCGAATTGACGGTCATCAACACGCAATTGCAGCAAGAAGTTGCCGAACGTGAGCGTGTGACCAGGGCTTTGCGCGAGTCGGAGGCGCGTTATCGGAGCCTGTTTGCCAGTGCGCCCGTGGGAATTGGCTTGGGCACTCGCCAGGGCAATCTCCTGGCCTATAATCCAGAGCTGCTGCGCATGATGGGATATGTTTCTGCGCCTGACCTGCGAAATTTCGATGCGCCCTCGGTGTATGCAAATCCTGTGGATCGCGAGAGGCTTCTGCAGGCTTTGTACAAGGATGGGTATGTCAAAAACTATGAAATCGCACTCAAGCGTCAGGATGGAGCCATCATAGACGCCGATTTGACGGTTGCGCCCTATAGTGAAGACGACCCTAATGTCTGGCAGATTGTGCTGGTTGACATTACACAAAGAAAGCAGATGGCGGAGGCCCTGCGCCAGGCGCGCGACGAATTGGAACTCCGCGTTCAGGAACGGACGGCGGAATTGAGCGCCAGCAATGCCGCTTTGGAAGCCGAAATTGTCGAGCGGAAGCGCATAGAGGCGGCGTTGCGCGAGAGCGAAGCGCGTTACCGCACCCTCATTGAGATCTCTCCCGACTCGATCGTGGTGTGTAACCTGGATGGGACAATTACTATGTGGAACCAGCAGAGCATGGTTCTCTACAGAGCCTCTCCATCCGTCACACTTCTTGGCAAGAACGTCTTCGATTTTGTCGTGCCTGAAGACCGTGAGCGAGCGTTGGCCTACACGCGCGAGACTTTGGAACATGGCGCTGTCCACAATGTGGAGTATGCGTGTTTTCGGATTGACGGTAGCCGTTACCCAGGCGAGATCAGCGCGGCGATCATTCCGGATGCTGAGGGCAAGCCGGTTGGCTTTATTGGCATCACCCGTGATATCACGACACGGAAGAAAGCGGAGGAAGTCATCAAACGCCATAACCAGGAACTGCAGGCGCTGAATGTGATTGCGAATGCGCTAAATCAAACCCATGAGTTGGAAAAGCTCCTCAATCTTGTTCTGCCTGAGATTCTTAAAGTACTCGGCCTGGATACCGGCTGGATAGAGTTATTACGAACAGAATCTGCGCAGGTCAATCCTCTTGTCATAAGTCAGAGCGGATGTTCAGACCCCTCGCTCTCAGGATTAATTCCGGCAACTTTGCGCGAAAAGGTGCATCATCGCATCTACGTAGAGGGCGCGACGGTTGTGCTTGAGGATGTTCAGGCCGAACCGTGGCTTCGGCGAAACGATGCCGCACAGCCGTTAAGTTTTCCTGTGGTGGTGTTGCCCATCAAAACCCAAGAGCACACGACAGGTATGTTAGGTGTGGCGGGCGTTGTCAACTGCCGGCCACGCTCTTTTGACGCTGCCGACATACAGCTTCTCACCATTATCAGTTCCCAGATTGGTCTGGCGGTGGAAAATATCCGCTTGTTTGAGGAAACGGCTGAGATCGCCGCCTTGCGGGAACTTGATCGTCTGCGCTCAGAGTTGGTCGCCAATTTCTCCCATGATTTGCGTACCCCGCTGGGTTTGATTAAAATGTCATGTACAACCCTGTTGCGGGATGATGTGGAGTTCGACCATCAGACACAGCGAGAGCTTCTCGAAGATATAGAAAGTCAGACCGACATGCTGTCGGACATTATCAATACGATGCTTGACCTGGCGCGTCTGGAAAGTGGGCAACTGCAATTGAATAAACAGCGCATTGATCTCGCGCAGCTTACTCACGCGGTCGTGGAGGCGATGAAGGGGCGATTTGTACATCATACAGTCAAGTCTGTGTTTCCCGCAGCGCCTCTGCTTGCCGATGTTGACCCGAAATATATAGCGGAGTTGTTGCGCAATCTTATAGATAACGCTATCAAGTATTCGCCGGGCGGTGGTGAAATCGTGGTTGCGGGGGAAATCAGCGGGGATCATATCGTTATCCGTGTCAGCGATCATGGTATTGGCATCCCACAGGAAGCCCTGGGCAAGATTTTTGAACGCTTCTATCGTGTTGACAATGATATCTCCCGTCGCATTAGCGGTGTTGGCCTGGGATTACCTCTCAGTCAAGGGATTGCTATGGCCCATGGCGGGTATATCAAGGTGGAGAGTGCGCTTGGTCAGGGCAGCACTTTTTCCTTGATTTTGCCATCCTCGATAACGCACGCGCAGCAATCACCAGCAATTGTTTCTGAGGTGTGTTAGCATCCATGAACGGAGCCCAAAAAGATCGTATTCTTGTTGTGGACGATGACCCTCGTTACGTGCGCCTGCTCAAAGTCAACCTCGAAGCCAGTGGTTTTGCCGTCATCGTGGCTAAAGACGGTCAGACGGCACTTGAGTTGGCTGCGGGCGAGGCGCCCGATCTGATTTTACTGGATATCATGATGCCGGCAGTGAACGGATATGTGGTCTGCGAAAAGATCCGCGAATTTTCAACTGCGCCAATCATCATGCTGACTGCACTGGGTGAAACCGAGGACAAGGTCAAGGGCCTCGACCTGGGAGCCGATGACTATATCACCAAACCGGTCAGCATTAAGGAGGTACTTGCCAGAATTCACGCAGTCTTGCGGCGTAGCCAATTGGGGCAACCCGGACCTCAACCTGTTTTTGAGAGCGGCAACCTGCGTGTGGATTTCGCTGCGCGGCGCGTTTTTATCGCTGCCCAGGAAGTGGCGCTTACGCCCAATGAGTACCGCGTGCTTTATGAATTGATAACACACGCCGAGCATATCCTGTCACCGTCGTATTTGCTGGAAAAGGTGTGGGGAGCGCCGCATGAAGAGGATACACACCTGGTATGGCAGGTGATTCATCGCTTGCGCCAAAAACTCGAAGCTGATCCTGATATGCCCTGCCGCATCCTCACGCGGCCAGGCATTGGCTACATTTTTACCCTCACTGCGGGGTGTTGACTGGCGGGTCTGGGCGTGCGTGGGCGGGCACGCTCAGAGACCGGTCCGAGCGAAAATCATTATTTTACCGATACTAAGTTAGAGCGTCTGTTTTGCACTGTGTTCTAACCTTAGTAAAACCTGCGATATTGATTTTCGGCTAATTTGTGGTATAATCTCCTCTAGCCTTGATTGAAATAGGCTAATTCGGCGATAGTTATAGGTTTTTCGGATGGACAATTATTACAAAACACATTGCCCTATCAAGGATGATCCTGAAGACTCATACAGCGTTACGATGTGGAGGTCACGCTGTCGTATGACTTGATTCCTGTTGCCTGTGTGAAATGCGGATTGTTACCGGGGTTGCAGCGTGAGTTGCAGCCTCGGTTTTTTTATGTCAGTGCTTAGCGTATGTGAAGCGAAAGGAAGGATAAAAGTTATGTTCACCATTATTCAAGGTAATACCTGGCTCATTGCATTAACTGGACTGTTTACCGTGGCGTTGTTGGTGGCCAGTGCCGACGTCGCGGTGAAGAAATTCACCGGTTTGTCGGGGTACTTCAAACTCTCCACGACGTTTATGGGCGTTACTGTGCTTTCGCTGGCGACTAGCATCCCGGAGATTGCCGCGCATCTTACAGCTTCGGTTGGCATTCTCAGAGGCACTCTCGACTACAGAATCAGTTCCGCCGTCGTCTTGGGGTCGAATATCGGCTCAGACGTCGTTCAACAGACCCTGATTATGAGCATCGTTGTCTTCATCGCTGGCGTACTGCGTTTCAAGCGCTACTTCCTCTGGAAAATTATGGGGCCGATGATTGGTACCACCGTTATGTGCATCATCCTGGGCTGGGATCGCACCTATTCCCGGCTCGATGGCGCCATCTTGTTCGGTACCTTCATTGCCTACATCTACTATCTCTATGGGGATGAACGCAAACACTACAAGGCTCACGAAAATGGCTTCTCGGAGACCGGTGCCCCGCCGGAAGGGGTGCCGACCAGCGCGATGGGCGCCTTACGTGATGCGGCGATTGCTCTGGTGGCGTTGGTCATCACGATCGGCAGCGCGATGACGGCATTACAGCTCACCGAAATCATCGTTCAGCGCACTGGCATCGGTGGTTCACTGATCGGCGTGACCACACTTGGTGTGGCTTCGGCACTGCCGGAGTTGATCACCGCAGTCTCCGGCATCCGCAACGGCGACCACGGGATTCCGCTGGGTACCCTGATCGGCAGCAATATCACGAATCCGCTTGTCGCTATCGGGTTAGGGTCGCTGGTGTCCACGTACTGGGTTCCCGGTCCTCTGGTTCTTTGGGACCTGCCCTGGGAGACGATTACGGGTTTGATTCTGTGGGCTATTATCTGGTTCAATAAAGGCAAGCTTGGCAAGTGGGCCGGCTTCTACCTCATCGGACTGTACATCGTTTATATCCTGCTGCGTTCGATATTCTTCGCGGTGGACTAGCGTATAGCGCATTGAGTTGTCAGACTGCAAAAGCCTCACGATCTTGCATCGAGGCTTTTGCAGTCTTTGTTTGATTGACACAAACTAAATCCGTAGTATAGTGCCGTGTTGCCTTCTCGTAGAAGGGACCGAAATTTCGACGGATGGATACTCAATGCTATGGCAGAAGATTATAAACGTAAAGGGTTAAGCCCGCGGCGCTTGCTGTTTGGCGATCCACTCTCTACATCACAACTGATTCATGAGCGGCTAACGAAGATCAAAGCGTTAGCCGTTTTTGCCTCAGACGCTCTTTCTTCATCAGCCTATGCGACCGAAGAGATGATGCTGATCCTTATCCTTGCCGGCAGTAGCGCGGCTCACTTTGCCTGGCCTCTGGCGATCGCCATCGCTGTCCTGTTAGCTATCGTCGCCTCGTCGTACAATCAGACCATCCACGCCTACCCAAATGGGGGCGGTTCTTACATCGTCAGCCACGATAATCTGGGACAACTCCCCGGCCTGACCGCAGCAGCTTCGTTGCTGACCGATTATGTGTTGACGGTTTCTGTGAGTATCTCGGCGGGTGTCGCGGCGTTGACCTCAATGGTGACAGCGCTCTACCCATATCGGGTATTGCTGGGTCTGGGCTTCATCATGCTGATGATGGTCTTGAATTTACGCGGCGTCCGTGAATCCGGGACCATTTTTTCTATTCCCACCTATATCTTTCTGGTCATTGTCCTGGTAATGATCGCCATCGGGATTTACAAATGGATAGCGCTGGGAATGCCTGCGCCGACGCCTCCCCAGATCACCTATCCGGTTGTGCATTCCCTGACGCTTTTCCTGATCCTACGCGCATTTTCGAGTGGTTGTGCTGCGCTGACCGGCGTCGAAGCCATTAGCAACGGTGTACCGGCTTTCAAACCGCCAGAGGCGAAGAATGCCGCGGCGACGCTTACGGCGATGGCCGGGCTGCTCATCACTTTGTTCTTGGGGGTCACCTTCCTGTCGCGCCAGTTTGGTGTGCTACCCAACGAATTCACACACGAGACCTTGATCTCTCAACTTGGCCGGGCCATTTTCGGCAGCGCTACATTGCCCTATTATGTACTCCAGGCAGCCACTGCGATGATCCTGGTGCTGGCTGCCAACACCAGCTTTGCCGATTTCCCTCGCCTCGCCTCTCTCCTGGCGCGTGACCGTTACCTGCCGCGCCAATTTTCTTATCTCGGCGACCGGCTTGCCTTTTCGAACGGGATCATCGTCCTGGCCGGACTGTCCTCGTTGTTGATCATCCTCTTTGGCGGCACCACGACGCGCCTGATTCCGCTTTATGCGCTGGGCGTCTTCCTCTCGTTCACGCTCTCGCAATTGGGGATGGTGATGCGTTGGCGGCGTATCAAGGGCCAACACTGGCAGATCAAAGCCCTGGTCAACGGGATTGGCGCAGTCGTGACCGGTGTAGTCCTGATCATTTTCGCCCTTACCAAATTTGTCGATGGCGCGTGGATTGTCATCGTCTGGATACCGATCTTCATCTCGTTCTTTCTGACCGTACACCGCCACTACGAATCGGTGGCCAGACAATTGTCTTTGGAAACACACGGCGACCCGTCGCCCATCTGCCGCAACCGCGTCGTCGTTCCCATTGGTGATGTGCATCGCGCGGTACTTGCGGCTCTTCATTACGCGCAATCGCTTTCCGACGATGTAACCGCTGTCTATGTGGAAACGGACCCGACGCGCACGCCGCGCATTCTGGAAAAATGGAAAACCTGGGGCAAAGGCATCCATCTGGAAGTGCTCCCTTCTCCCTATCGTTCCATCCTTCACCCGTTGGTGCAATATGTGGATCAGATCAGCGATCCTACCCACCGTGACGAGGTCGTGACCATCGTTCTGCCGCAGTTCGTGACCGCTAAACCCTGGCAACAGCTCTTGCATAACCAGACGGCGTTCCTCATTCAAATGGCATTTCTCTTTCGCCGGGAAGTGATCGTTGTCAACGTGCCGTTTCACTTGCGCGAGGCATCGGTGTAGCTTGTACCCCTTGTCTTTTCTTGAAAGCCGGGTAAAATGCTCACACGAGTCACTGTTGGAGATAAACGATGCCGGCCAATTATAATGAATTACATCAGCAACTTTTGGAACAGCGACAGCATCTCACATCGCAGTTGGATACGATCGCGCACGCCGTCCGCGAGGATGGGGTGGGGTACAGCAATCACATGGCAGATGTGGGGACTGAGGTTTTCGAGCAGGCCCGTGATGTCTCTCTGGCCCGTCAGTTGCAGCGTTCTTTGGAGAGCGTCGAACGCGCTCTGCGCAAGTTTGACGATGGCACTTACGGGATTTGTGAGACGTGTGGTACCATCATTGAACTGGCCCGCCTTGAAGCTTTGCCCTCCGCGCAGTTTTGTATGCAGTGCCAATCCCGTCGCGAAGGGACGCGATGAAACCAACTGTCCGCAGCCGCCTCTTGTTTTTCGGAGGCGTTGTGCTCGTCGTGATTCTTGACCAACTATCCAAATTCTGGATAGTTCAGAATGTGCCTGTTTATACCCCGGTCAATTTCTTCCCGCGGTTGGCCCCGATTCTTTCATTCACTTTTGTGCAGAACACCGGCGTGGCCTTTGGCCTGTTGCCGGGCTTAGGCCATATCTTCAAGGTATTGTCCGCAGTCGTGGTCGTTGGTATAATGATTTTCCACCGTAGCATCGCTGGGATGGACCTCTGGATTAACAGCGCGCTTGGCCTGGTCGCGGGTGGGGCGCTGGGTAACCTGCTAGATCGCCTCACGCGTGGTTTTGTGGTTGATTTTTTAGACGTGAACTTCTGGCCGCTGCGGGAGTGGCCGGTCTTTAATCTGGCTGATTCCGCCATTGTGGTGGGCGTGGCGATTTTATTGCTTGACGCTTTCCTGACGAGCGAGAAACCGGCGGTGCCTGATGCCGGAGCGTGAAGCAGCCGTTGTCAATGCCGCGATGCGGCTGGATCAGTTCCTCGTGCAAACCTGGCCCGGCCTGGATCGTCAGCTAGTGCGGCAGATGATTGCGAGCGGCGGTGTCTTCGTCAACGGACAACCGGCGACCAAAGCCGGACAGTACCTTGCGACTAACGACGAAGTTGCCGCGCTTGTGGATGTGGCGGAACCGGCGGAAAACACCCCGTTGCTATCTTCCCTGCCATTGTCTGTGTTGTACGAGGATGAAGTCGTGCTCGTCGTTGACAAACTGGCGGGTGTGCCAATGCACCCCACGCGCTATGCCCCCCAGGGAACGTTAGCGCAGCAGTTAGCCGAGCTTTATCCGCACCTCGTTCACGTTGGCGGCGTGGATCGCGGTGGATTGGTGATGCGGATCGAACCGGAGGTCTCTGGCGCGGTGCTGGTCGCCAAAGACGAGGAGACCTACCGCGCGTTGCAGCGACTCGTCAAGCACGACCGGGTAGAGTGTGTCTACTCCATCCTGGTGGAAGGCCGTTTGACCGGCGAAGATGTGATTGATCAACCCATCGGCAACGTCAAGCGCGCCCGGCAGCGTTTGGCCGTGGCGCGGGAAGGCCGTCCATCGCAGACCTGCTACCGCGCGCAGCGTCATTACAAGGACCAGGAGCACGATTACTCGCTGCTCGAAGTGCGCCCGCGCAGTGGACGTTTGCACCAAATTCGCGTGCATTTCTCCTGGTACGGTTTTCCCCTGGTCGGCGACCGTGTCTACGGCTCGCGCCAGCAGCCGCTTCTGCCTGATCGCATCTTCCAGCACGTGAGCGTGGTGGCTTTCCCGCACCCGCGCACCGGTGAGATCGTCCGCGTGGAATCGCCGCTCGCGCCCGAATTGCGCTCAGTGTTACGTTATCTCACCCGCTCAAAAAGCCGCTAACCTCACAGATTGACCGGATTTAGCGGAAGGAATTTTGACTTTCGACTTTTAACTGAAGACTTTCGACTATTTTGGAGGGATCAAAATGCGTGAACTAAACATTGCTGTTGTGCAAATGCAACCTGAGTTGGCGAAAATGGAGGCCAACGTGGGCAAGATGGCGGATTTCATCGCGCGCATTGCGACGGAACAACCGGTGGACATCATCGTTTTCCCAGAACTGGCGGTGACGGGTTACGAAGGCGGGCAGCGTTTCGCACAGATGGCGCAGCGCGTTCCTGGCGCGGTGACGAACATCCTGGGCCAGCACGCCACCGAGTTTGGCGTCTACGTGCTGATCGGGATGGCGGTCAAGGAGAAAGTGGAGACGGTGCTCTACAACAGCGTTGTGCTCATCGGGCCGGATGGCGGCGTGGCGGGGGAGTATCGCAAAGTCCACCTGCCGGCTGAAGAGCGCCTGGTTTTCCGCCCGGGCTACAAAATCGCGCCCATCGAGACTGAGGTCGGGGTGATCGGGCTGATGTGCGGCTGGGATTTGGCCTTCCCGGAAGTTGCGCGCAGTCTCGTGCTGGACGGGGCCGAAGTGCTCCTGCTGCCGGCCGCCTGGCAGGCGAAGGACGCCGATATGTGGCGCACTCTGCTGGTCGCCCGCGCCTACGAAAACGATGTGTTTGTCGCTGCCGCCAACCGTATCGGCGAGGAGCCGTCCTACGTCTTCGCCGGGCAAAGCGCCATCCTCGCGCCTTCCGGCGAGGTGCTGGCGGCGTTGGAAGAGCCGGACGAGGGCTACGTCGTCGTGCGCCTCGACCTGGACGAAATTCGCCGCCGCCGTGAGGAAACGCAAATCATGCTGGCGCGCCAGCCTTCGTCGTATCGCGCCATTGTGAAGAAGTACTAAACTGTCAGGTTCATCACGCCAGAGGGGCAGCGATTTCGCTGCCCCTCTTTTTTGTCAGCAGATATGACTCAAAACTCCCCCACTCAGGACTCCCCTACTATTGACTTATCATACAACCGATACGTGCGATAGAGTTGCCCGTGCAGGTTAGCCGCCGTCTGGCGCATTGGGATGTTGCTTTCCAGCACCCACGAAAACTCAATGTGCGTGTAGCCGCGCCGCAAGGCGACTTTCAAGTCCTCTAAAGCCATAATGGCATCCAGGCCGCGCCCGCGATACTCTTCGATGAAACCGCCGGCAAACGCACGCAGGGTTGTTACGCTCTTGCGCACTTTCCACCAATACATCATCTTCGCCAGCGACCACCAATCGGGCACGCCCGGGCGTGGATAAGCGCGGTGGAGCGCCTGATTCGCGTCCGGCAAGGGCAGACTCGCGCCAATCGCTCGTCCATCTTTCTCGGCGAAGAGCACGGTCGGCGGGTCGAGAATAGGTTTGAGCGCGGCGATTTCGTGCGCCAATTCGGCGTCGGTGAGCGGCACAAAGCCCCAGTTCTTGGACCAGGCGGCATTGTAGAGTTCTTTGAAAAGCCGCGCGTCGTTGTCGAAGTTGCGCATGTTGATCTGCCGGAACGTAATCCCCTCGATCCGGTTGCGGGCTTTTTCCGCTACGCGCAGGACTTTGGGATTGAGTCCGGCGCCATCTGGCTGGATATTGGAGATGTCTGAGAGGAAGGCATACAAGTCATGCGCTTTCACATAACCGGCGCGCTCGATGAAATCGGCGTAGTAGCGCGGATTGTACGTCATCATCGCCACCGGCGTACCGTTCCAACCATCCACCAGCAACCCACATTCTTCGTTTGTGGAGAAGTTCACCGGTCCGCGCAGCGTGTCCATCCCCTCACCGCGTGCAAAATCCTCGGCGGTCGCCAGCAGCGCTTTAGCGGCCTCTTCGTCCTGGAGCACCTCAAACAGGCCAAAGAAGCCCACCTTGTCGCCCCAGTATTGGTTATGATTATGATTGATGATGCCGGCGATGGTACCGACAATTTTGCCGTCGCGCTGTGCCGTGAAGTAGCGCACCTTGGCATGGTGGTGGAAGGGATGTTTGGCGGGATCCAGAAACGCGAGGCGTTCCGAGATCAGCGGCGGGACCCAATAGGGATCGCCCTTGTAGACTTCCCACATAAAGTGGATGAACGCTTTGCGTTCTGCCGCCGTTTCGGCGGGCTGGATGATCAATTTTCCGGGCATGAGTGCTCCTCCTTCGATAAAAACGTATGATAGATCAATGACTTGTGTAGGATTATAGTCCGTTCCTGGATTTGGGTCAATCGCCACGCTCCGCTAATGGGAATCTTACACTGGACTAATCTTTTTCTAACATATATCTTGTATGATTAATATGAGAGCACTATACTACATAAGTTACGCGGTTCGTTTATTTTGGACAGGATTTACTGGATGGATTCCTATCTTGTAAATCCTGTTAATCCTGTCCAAAAAAAGGAGGTTTTCTATGGATCCAAATCGTTATACAGAAAAATCACAAGAAGCTCTACTGCGCGCGCAGGGCCTGGCGACCGAGCGAGGCAACCCGCAGATTGAGCCTGAGCACTTGCTGCTGGCCTTGCTGGAACAGCGCGACGGGATCGTGCCGCAGGTGATTTTGCGCCTGGGGGCCGATCCACAACGGCTGCGTGTAGACCTGGAGCAAGCCATCCAGCGGAAACCGCAGGCGCGCGGCGCGGCGGCGCAAGTGGGCCTGTCGCCGGCGCTGTCGCGGATTCTCCAGGCGGCGGAACGCGAAGCATCTGGCCTGCGCGATGACTTCGTCAGTGTGGAGCACATCCTGCTGGCGATGGCCGATTCCAGCGCCGGCGACATCGCGCGTTTCCTGGCGGCGCAGGGCGTCAACCGTGAATCGGTGTTGCGCGCGCTCACGTCCGTCCGGGGCGGGCAGCGCGTCACCTCGCAGAACCCGGAGGGGACGTACAATGTGTTGGAAAAGTACGGGCGTAATCTCACGCAGCTTGCGCACCAGGGCAAACTCGACCCGGTCATCGGGCGCGACGAGGAAATTCGCCGTGTGATGCAAATTCTCTCGCGGCGTACCAAGAACAACCCCGTGCTCGTCGGCGACGCCGGGGTGGGGAAGACGGCCATCGTCGAAGGGCTGGCGCAGCGTATCGTGCGCGGCGATGTTCCCGAAGGGTTGAAGGAAAAGGACATCTTCCAACTGGATATGGGCGCGTTGATCGCCGGGGCCAAATATCGCGGCGAATTTGAGGAGCGGTTGAAGGCCGTCCTCGACGAAATCGCCCGTTCCGACGGCAAAATCATCATGTTCATTGACGAAATCCACACCGTCGTGGGCGCGGGCAAGGCCGAGGGGGCGATGGACGCCGGCAACCTGCTCAAGCCCATGCTCGCGCGTGGCGAACTGCACACCATCGGGGCGACGACGCTGGACGAGTACCGCAAGTACATCGAGAAAGACGCGGCGCTCGAACGGCGCTTCCAGCCGGTCTACGTGGATGAGCCGGACGTGGCAGACACCATCAGCATCCTGCGTGGCCTCAAGGAGCGCTACGATGCGCATCATGGCGTGCGCATTCAGGATGCGGCGCTGATCGCGGCGGCGACGTTGAGCGACCGCTACATCGCCGACCGCCAGTTGCCCGATAAGGCCATTGACCTGGTGGATGAGGCGGCCGCCCGGCTGCGGCTGGAAATTGATTCCAAGCCCGCTGACCTGGACGAAATTGACCGCCGGGTGATGCAGTTAGAAATCGAGCGTGAGGCGCTGAAACAAGAGAAAGACAAGGCCAGCAAGGAGCGTCTGGGCAAGCTGGAGCAGGAATTGGCTAACCAGAAAGAGGAAAGCAACGCCCTCCGCGCCCGTTGGGAGCAGGAGAAGGCGATCATCCAGCAGCTTCAGGACATCCAAAAGCAGATGGAGGCGCTCAAGGTAGAAATTGAGCAGGCCGAGCGCAACAACGACTACGCTGGCGCGGCGCGGCTGCGTTACGGCAAAGCGCAGGAATTGGAGCGCGACGTGGAAGCCGCCGAAGCGCGGCTGGCGAAAGTACAGGGCGACCGCCCGTTGCTGCGGCAGGAAGTCGGCCCGGAGGAAATCGCGCGGGTGGTCTCGAACTGGACGGGCATCCCTGTTTCGCGGTTGATGGAGGGCGAGCGCGAGAAGTTGATGCGCATGGAAGACGAACTGCACAAGCGCGTCGTCGGCCAGGATGAAGCCGTGCGCGCCGTCTCGAATGCCGTGCGTCGCGCCCGCGCGGGCCTGCAACCGCCGAACCGCCCCATCGGCACGTTCCTCTTCCTGGGGCCGACGGGCGTAGGCAAGACGGAACTGGCGCGCGCATTGGCCGAATTCCTCTTCGACACCGAGGAAGCGATGGTGCGTATTGACATGAGCGAGTACCAGGAGAAGCACACCGTCTCGCGGCTCATCGGCGCGCCGCCCGGCTACATCGGCTACGACGAAGGTGGACAACTGACCGAGGCTGTCCGGCGGCGGCCTTACAGCGTCCTGCTGCTGGATGAAATCGAGAAGGCGCACACGGAGGTCTTCAACGTGTTGCTGCAATTGCTCGACGAAGGCCGGTTGACCGACGGTCATGGACGCACGGTCAACTTCACCAACACGATCGTCATTATGACGAGCAACACCGGCAGCCGGTGGATCAAAGAACTGGGGCCGGAGGCGGCGCGTGCGCAGGTGATGGCCGAGCTGGATCGCACCTTCCGCCCGGAATTCCTGAACCGCATTGACGATACGATTCTCTTCGGCAGCCTGACGCGCGCGGACTTGAAGGCCATTGTCGGCATCCAGGTGCGTGCTTTGCAGAAGCTGCTGCGCGAACGCGGTCTGGACATCGTCGTGACGGACGCGGCGCAGACGTATCTGGCGGATGAAGGCTACGATCCGGTCTACGGCGCGCGCCCGCTCAAACGCGCGATCCAGCGTCACCTGCAAGACCCGCTGGCGCTGGCGGTGTTGGAGGGGCGTTTCGCCGAGGGGCAGACGATTCGCGTGGATGTGCGGGACAACCATTTGCTCTTTGCTGCCTAGTCACTGCGGCATCGCGTCGTTTTAACAGCCGGGGCTTCTATGCCCCGGTTTTTTATTGCCCGAAGGTATAATTCAAACTTAAATTCAACCAAAACAGACAGACTATTGACGACTGTAAAAAATGATTGTACAATAAACATGCCGTGGCCTCCTTTCAAGATCACCGTTACTGCATCCAGGCGACGTGAGCCAACGACGCTAATCATTATCGTCTTTCTTGTTATGTAAGTATGACCTGCAGTTCCATGCTGAGAAATTTCCACCGTGGATGACGGTGACCTTAACTGTTCAAATTCAGTATGACAAGTGTTGATGTATGGAGGTGTAAAGATGGTCTACGCTAGAAGAATTCCGCAATTTGTTCGTTTGTTGCTGGCGCTGCTTGTGGGTCTTGTGATTGCTTTGTTCCTCGTCGTCACAGCAACGCAGGCCGCACGCTTGCCGGATGCTCCCTGGAACCCCAATGTCAAGGTGAACGACGACGCCGTTGGCATCGCCAATCAAGGGTCTCCGGCTTTGGCGGCTTCAAAAACCACCAGTGATGTGTTTGCTATATGGTTGGATTGGCGCAACGGTGACACCGACGTCTACTCTGCGCGTTCGCTCGACGGCGGGAAGACCTGGGGCGCGGGCGTGCGCGTCAATCACGACGTTGGCTATGAGCAATCCTTCCCCGATATCGCCGTCAATGCGGCGGGTGTGTTGCACGCTGTCTGGGCCGACAGCCGCGCCGAAACCTCAGACATCTACTATAGCCGTTCTACGGACGGCGGCGCGACATGGAGCGTTGAGGGGCGCGTCAATGATGTGTTCACCGGCACTCAGCAAAATCCGGCCGTTGCGGTTTTGGACAACAAGGTCTGTGTTGTTTGGGAAGACGGGCGTGTGGCTTATGCGCGCGATGTGTATGTGGACTGCTCGACCGATGGCGGCCTGACCTGGGGTACCGATACCCGCGTCAACAATGATGTGGGGGCGTTTTCCCATTATGCGCCTGATATTGCGTTGGGGGCGGATGGTCGCGTGCACATAGTCTGGTACGATAACCGCAACGACAACTGGGACATCTACTACACATACCTCTCGCCTGTGGGGAGCGTGAATGTGCGTTTGAACGATACGACCGCCGGAACGCAACAGTCCCCTGCCATTGCCGCCGATGGCAACACCGTCCATGTCGTGTGGATGGACTATAGCAGCGGGTCGGCATACATCGTCGGCGACGTTTCCACCGATGGTGGCGCCACGTGGGGCAAGGATCGAGGGATCAGTGAGCTAGATGACGCTATGGAGCCGGATGTGACCTTTGATGGGCAGGGAACGGCCTGGGCAACATGGCGCATTCCTACGACCACGTATCAGGTGTACGCCGACGCGTATGGTCCTAACGGTTGGGCCAGGGATATGCTGGTTTATGATTCCAAAGAGTTCCTGCAATCGCCGGCCATAGCCGCCGGGGGAAGGTGGGTGTATGTGGCCTGGGAGCATTACTTCGAGCCGGATATGGATGTGCTCCTGGCGATCTGGGACGGCAGCAATTGGACCGGCCCGGTGCAAATCAACGATGAGGGCGACGCGCTTCAGGCCTACCCGGCTATCGCCATCGGCAGTACGGGACGGCTGTACGCGGCCTGGGCAGACCATCGCGCCGATCTGTACCAGTTTGCCCTGTACGCCGACTACTCACTTGATAGCGGCGCAACCTGGCACACTGACGTGCGCGTGGACGACAGCCATCCACCCAATGAATCCCCGGCTATTGGCGCGACAGGCGCGCTGACGGTCCACGTCGCGTGGGCGGACACGCAGTATGAGACCGGCGGCGTTATTTATTACGACCGTTCTGGCGACGGGGGACTGACCTGGGGCGTGGATCAGCCCTTGAATGAGGAAATCTATGGCAGCGGCGCTGCGTCGCCCGATCTGGTGACGCGCGGGGCGCAGGAGGTGTTTGTCGTCTGGTCGCAGTACAGTAGCCTCTACCTGACCTATTCGGCGGACGGCGGAACGACCTGGATTTCGCCCACGCAGATCATCACCAGCACTGGCAACATCGCCAGTCCTACCATCACCAAAGACGCTGCCGGGACGCTGCACCTGGCGTGGTTAGAGACGCTCTGGACGCAGCCTAATCAGCTTCATATCGGCTACGCGCGCTCGCTTGATAGCGGCGTGACGTGGACCAACCGTCAGTTCGTGGATCTGGGTGCGCCCGGCACGTTGCGCAGCAGCCCCGACATCGCCGTAAACCCGGTGAACGGCTACGTCCATCTCGTCTGGGATGACGACCGCACCGGTACGAAAACCATCTTCCACAACGGTTCTGCGAACGGCGGCGTGACGTGGGGGACGCCCGCCGCAATCGTGAAAGGTCCGGCTGTCCAACCGGCGATAGCTGTGGATGGCAATGCTGTGGTCTATGTCCTCTGGCAGGACGGACTTGAAGGCGACACTGACATCGCGTACAGCACATCCCTGAACGACGGCGCAGCGTGGAGCGCGCCGGGGCGCGTCAACGACGATGCCACGGCGTTCCCGCAGCGCCAGCCGGCCGTTGTCGCCGGGAACAGCGCCTACGCCGTGTGGAACGACTTCCGCCGTATTAACTGGGATGTCGAGTCCGCCGGCCTGACGTTGGCCTGTCCCGTGCCGTTGGAGGGCGTCTCCATCACCGGACCATCCTCAACGCTGACCGGTGTGCCGGTGCGCCTTGAAGCCGTGGTCTCTCCCGCGACGGCGTCTCCGCCGCTGACCTTCGTGTGGACGCCGCGTCCGGCGGCGGGCCAGGGGACAGCGACGGCCATCTACTACTGGCAGACGCCGGGCGTCTATCCGGTGGAAGTCAAGGTGAGCAACTGCGGCGGCAGCGCCAGCGCTGCACATCGCGTCTCTGTCGCTGCGCCGGTACGCTTGCTGCCGTGCGTGGAAGGGCGAGTCTACTACGCGGCGACGGCGCTGCCCGGCGTGCAGGTAGAGTTGATCGCCGGTTCGAGCGCGAGCGGGACGGTGTTGCAGACCACGACTACCGATCCCAGCGGGCGCTACCGCTTCTGCAATGTGGAGCCGGGGACGTATATGCTGAAACGCTACGGTCCCACGGAAGAATATATCAATTGGGCAGCGGACAGCCTCACGATGGGCGGCAGCAATGTGATCAAGCACCTCGACATGCCCAAGAAGATGACGCTTCTCACCCCTGCTCAGGGGGCGGTCATTACCACGACCATCCCGACCATGACCTGGCAGGCGTTGCCGGAGGCCGGACGGTACACCTTCCAACTTAACAAAACGGCGGATTGGACGCTGGTGGAGCACACCAACAACATCATCGGTACGTCCCATCAAGTGCTCGCGCCGCTGAATTGGGAGACAGGCTACACCTGGCAGATTGACGCTTACACCGGGACGCATTGGATCGGCTCGACCTCAACCGCATTTACGTTCACCACCTCGACGCCGATCATCATCGTCATCCCGCCTATCGTGGAAATTAACTCGTCGCTGCGCCTTGAGGAAGCCGCTGCGGGCGTCACGGTCAATAAGCTCATCGGCGATGGCACCGGCAAGACAGCTTACAACTATGTGGATGTGGTCGCTTATGTTTCCACGCAGGCCGGGGCAGCGGCTTCGAACGTGGATGTCATTCTCACTGTGCCCGGCAACGTGCTTGGCGCGCCCACTGGCACATGGGTGCGCGATACGTACGGCGCGGCGCAGACGGCAGCGACTTCGACATCTCTGGGCGGCGGGCAGTACAAGGTGACGACGAATCTGACCAAAGGTTGTTTCTGGTGGTTCTGTCCTTACCGCAAGCAGGTGGTGTGGCGCTTCCGTATTCCCAACACCATCGCGCCGCAGACGCTCAACTTGCAGAGCCGCGTACAGCGGACGGGGTACTGGGTCTACAACAGCTTCTCCACCGCCAAATTGCGTCTGGTCAGCACTGCCGATGCGCTCATCGTGACCAACCGCACGCAACTGTACGACAACTACACCAGCTATGAGGTCACCAGCCTGTTGGCGCGGCTGTATAACGTGGCGCAGGGCGCGCCCTATAACGATCAGCCGCTCGGCGTCGTCTACAACGCCGACCTCTACGATACTGACGTGCTCAATTGGAACAACACCACGGTCAACTACACCAATGAAACCACCGCCAACGCCGTGGCGACCGAATTGGACGATTTGATCAACGATTGGGTCGAGGACGGCACGTGGACGTGGGCGTACCATTTCCCCTTCTCCACCACCGTCAGCGCCGACATCTACCCTTACTACTTGCTCCTGGTCGGCGACGACGATGTGTTGCCGTTCTACCGCTACAACGACCCCTTCAATGACGAGGCCGGCTGGACGGTGACATCGGCGACCAATCCGCCGATACACGCCACAGATAACGACTATATCCTCTCGGATGCGCCTTATGCTGATCTGTGGGGGGGCACGGATTGGCAAACAGGTGATCTGGAATTGGCGGTAGGACGCTTGCTGGGGGCTACGGCGGACGACATGAAGTATCTGCTCAACAACAGCCTGGCGACGGACGGCGGCACCTGGCGTTCGGTGATGGCGAGTGTGGATGGGTGGGAGCTTGGCTACAATAACCCCAGTTGCGGCACTGGCTCGGTCGCCGACGTGTTGAACGTGCCGGCGCGGCTGGCGGCGCGGGGCTTTGGCGTGTTCAATGATGCGGAGACGCCGCATACCGTGGATGTGATGTCGCCGTTTGATTCGGGCTGGATTAATGGTTTCCGCAATGCGGCGAATGCCGGCATGGACATCTTCTTCATCGGCGGACACAACAGCTATAACTCCGCTGGTATTCCGGGAGACAGTTTTACACCCGACGATACCTGCTCCGGTGCAAGCTGCCGCTATAATCGCTTCGACAACGATCATCCGCTGACCTTCATTGTCGGCTGTCATGGCGGTTTACCCGTGCCCAACATCGGCGGACGGGGCGGCATTGACGACAACATGGTGTACGACGTTGTCCACGAAGGTGGGCGCGCTTACATCGGCGCAACCGGCTACAGCTACGGTTCGCCGGGCAGCCTGTGTCACGCGACGTGGGGCGAGAAGCTGCTCCAGCATTTCTTCGATCAGTTCCTCCAGACCGGAACGCAAAGCCTCGCCATCGGCGACGCGCTACGCCGGGCGAAGGATGTCTATCCCTTCGGCCAATACAACCCCGGCACGAGCGCAACCGACGGCGACGCGCTAGATCGCAAGACCGTCACCGAGTTCAACCTCTACGGTGTGCCCTGGCAGCGGTTGGATTATCCAGGGGGGATGAATCAGCGCAGCAGCGAATCGGCGAATGGGGCGGCGCCGACGGCGGTGCGGGTGGATGCCGGGAACATCGTGCAGGCGGATACCTATCGCTACACGCGCACGACCACGGTGGATATCGCCGGATACGACGTGACGCAGGTGATGACCGGCGGCGTCACGTATGACGTGCTCTCGATTCCCGGCGGCGAGATGGCCGTCGCGCCGAACCTGCCGATGTTGCCTTATGTCAGAGGGTACACGCTCACCTTGCCCATCAGCGCCACCGTGCAGAGCGTTTCCCTGGCGCCGGCGACATGCGGTAGTGTCGAACCTTACGAAGTCCCCATCATCGTCGCGCAGCCGTGGTCCGAAGGCGGCACGACCTTCACCACCACCACGACCATTGACACCTTTTATCCGGCAGATGCCAACCGCGTCGTCGGGCAGATGCAGGATGGGCGGATGCTGTTCACGCTGTTCCCCATCCAGCACAACCCTACGAGCAACGCGACGCGTTTCTGCTCGCAGATGGTGCTCGAAGTCGTTTACGATGCGCCGGTTGCCCTGGCGGTCTCGAATGTGGCCCCGCTGACTGCGATCCTGACGCCCAGCGCGCCTATCAGCGTCACGGCGCTGCTAGAGAACGTCACGGATGAGCTGCTGACGGTGACGTCCACGCTGACTTTGCTGGATGCCGAAGGCAACGCGATGGGCTGGCAGGACGACGGCCCGTTCTCCGTGCCGTCGGATGATCAGCAGAGCATCGAAGTGGGGTGGGATGGGACGTTGCCGGAAGGCGCTTACGGCCTGCTGCTAACGTTCTGGAAGGATGGCGTGGTTATGGGGATGGCGACGACGCACGTTGACATCGTCGGCGGCGCGCTCACCGCGCTCGAAGTCCCCACGGTCACCCTGGCGATGAGCGATACGGCGACCTTCCGCGTGACCTTCGCCAACTACCGCGCGGAGCCGGTCACCGTCACCGCGCACCTGGCGCTCTACGATGGCGAGGGCGGCGTGGTCGCGCTCCTGCCGCCGCAGACGGATGTCGCCGCGAGCGGGAAGCACGTCTTCACCTTCACCTGGGAGGTCGGCCCCAGCGCGGGCGGCGTCTACGAGGCGCAGGCGCGCATCGTGCGCGCGGATGAGACGACGTATGGCCCGCTGACCGGCGAGTTCACCGTCGGCAGCGTGCTTAACGACGTCTTCCTGCCGGTTGTTCTGCGCAATTTCTGAGGTTCTGTGCAAACCATCGGGGCGACCGCGAAAGGTCGCCCCGATTCTGTTCTCGTAAGGAGTAAAGCGTATAACGTGAAACGTAAATTGACTAATTTCTCAAACTTTCTATACTAACCCCGGTGTTCTAATTTCTAATTTCTGGCGAGGTCTTATGCAACCCTTAACATACGCTCAAACCCATCACGACAAATTCTTGGAAGAACTCAAGGCTTTCTTGCGCATCCCCAGCATCAGCACGCAGGCCGAACACAAGGCCGACATCCAGCGCGCGGCGAATTGGCTGCGCGACGCGCTGCTGGACGTGGGCTTCTCGCGCGCCGAGGTGATGCCTACCACGGGCCATCCCATCGTCTACGCGGAATGGCTGGCGGCTGGTCCCGACGCGCCGACCGTTCTCGTCTACGGGCACTATGACGTCCAGCCGCCCGATCCGGTGGAACTGTGGCGCACGCCGCCCTTCGAGCCGACGGTGGTGGGCGACAACCTTGTTGCGCGCGGCGCATCCGACGATAAAGGCCAGGTGTTCGTCCACGTGAAAGCCGCCGAGGCGTTCAAAGCGACGGTGGGTGCGCCGCCCGTCAATCTCAAGTGCATCTTCGAGGGCGAGGAGGAGATCGGCAGTCCGAGCTTCAATCCCTTCGTGTTCGCCCACACCGATTTGCTGGCGGCGGATGTGGCGCTGATTTCGGATACGCACATCCTGGGGATGGACATGCCGACCATCGTCTACGCGCTCCGGGGACTGGCCTACCTGGAGGTGAAAGTGACCGGGCCGGATCACGACCTGCACTCCGGCATCTACGGCGGCGCGGTGCTCAATCCCATCAACGCGCTCTGCCGGATGATCGCGCAGCTTCAGGATGCGGACGGGCGCATCACGATCCCCGGCTTCTACGACAAAGTGCGCGACCTCGATTCCGACGAGCGCGCGGAACTGGCAAAGCTGCCGTTTGAGCACGCCAAATGGCTCGCAGAGGCCGGCGTCAAAGCCGACTGGGGCGAGCCGGGTTACACCGTCGTCGAACGCACGTCCGCGCGGCCCACGCTGGACGTGAACGGCATCTGGGGCGGCTACATCCAACCGGGCGCGAAGACGGTTTTGCCGGGCGAGGCGTATGCCAAAATTTCGATGCGTCTGGTGCCGGATCAGAACCCGAAGGAGATTGCGCGTTTGGTGGGGGATTACCTGATGCAGATTGCTCCGCCGGCCGTCACCGTCGAAGTGCGCGATTTGCACGGCGGCGACGGCGCGATCGTCCGGCGCGACAGCCCGGCGATGCAATCGGCGTTCCGCGCCTACGCCGAGACATTCGGCGTGGAGCCGATCTTTATGCGCGAGGGCGGCTCCATTCCCGTCGTGGCGACGTTCCAGAAGGCGCTCGGCATCGAAACAATTCTGATGGGTTTCGGCTTGCCCGACGACCGGTTGCACTCGCCCAATGAGAAGTTTCACATCCCGGCGTTTTACAAGGGGATTGAGACGGTGATCCGGTTTTTGCAAGGATTGCGGGATGCCGGAGTGTGATCTGGCAGGGGGACGATATTTTTATCAGCGGATTTAGCAGATTCAGCAGATTTTTGAAATGTGCGTGCGGCGGATTTGACAATCCGCCGCACGCTGTTTTCTGTTACTTCTTGCTCAATGCTACTGTTGTTGTACCTTCGCCCAACTATCCCGCAGTGATACCGTCAGGTTGAACACGAGCTTCCCTTTCACTGTGTCTGGGTCGGTGCAGAAGTAACCCTTGCGCATGAACTGGTAGCGGTCGCCCGGCTGCGTCTCGGCGAGATTCGGTTCCACTTTCGCCTCTGGCAGGATCACCAGCGAATCGGGATTCAGGTTCGCCATGAAGTCCTGTCCTTCGGGCACGTCGCCGGGATCGTCTTTGGTGAAGAGGTAGTCGTACATCCGCGCCTCGGCGTCGAGGGCGTGGGCGGCGGAGACCCAATGGATCGTCCCCTTGACTTTGCGCCCGTCGGGCGTGGCGCCGCCGCGCGATTCGGGATCATATGTGGCGTGCAGTTCGACGATATTTCCGTCGGTATCTTTGACCACGCCGCTGCAGGTGATGTAATACGCGCCCACTAATCGCACTTCGCGTCCCGGCGCGAGGCGGAAATATTTGGGTGCCGGTTCTTCCATAAAGTCCTCGCGCTCGATGTAGACGACGCGGGAGAACGGCACTTGCCGCGTGCCCATTTCCGGCTTCTGCGGGTGGTTGGGCACGTCGAAGTATTCCACTTGCCCTTCCGGGTAGTTTGTAATGACGACTTTGAGCGGTTCGAGCACCGCCATCGCACGCGGAGCGCGTTCGTTCAAGTCCTCACGGACGCAGTGTTCGAGCAGGGCGATATCTACCACGCTATTGGCTTTGGCGACGCCGACACGCTCCAGAAAGTCGGCGATGACTTCCGGTGTATAACCGCGCCGTCGCAGTCCGCGCAGGGTGGGCATCCGGGGATCATCCCACCCGCGCACGTGGCCTTCGTTCACCAGCCGCAGCAGGAAACGCTTGCTCAGCACCGTGCGGGTGAGGTTGAGCCGCGCGAATTCGATCTGCTGCGGGTGATAGATGCCCAGCGCGTCGAGGAACCAGTCGTAGAGCGGGCGGTGGTCTTCGTAGCCCAGATCGCACAGCGAGTGGGTGATACCTTCAATGGAGTCCTCCAGACCGTGCGCCCAGTCGTACATCGGGTAGATGTGCCACTTGTCGCCGGTGCGGTGGTGTGGCGCGTGGACGATGCGGTACATCACGGGATCGCGCAGGTTGATGTTGGGCGCGGCCATGTCAATTTTGGCGCGCAGCACGCGCGAGCCGGCGGGGAACTCGCCCGCGCGCATCCGCCGCAGCAAATCGAGGTTCTCTTCGACGGTGCGGTCGCGGTAGGGGCTGTTCTTGCCCGGCTCGGTGAGCGTGCCACGATACTCGCGGATTTCGTCGGCGCTCAGGTCGTCCACGTAAGCCTGGCCCTGGCGCACCAATTGCTCGGCCCATTCATAGGTCTGCTCGAAGTAGTCGGAAGCGTAGAAAATCGTGTCGCCGAAGTCGTGGCCCAGCCAGCGCACGTCTTCAATGATGGCTTTCACGTACTCGTCTTCCTCTTTGGCAGGGTTGGTGTCATCAAAACGCAGGTTGCACTTGCCGCCGTAGTCTTTGGCGACGCCAAAATCAATCGCCATGGCCTTGGCGTGGCCGATGTGCAGGTAGCCGTTCGGCTCCGGCGGAAAGCGGGTGTGGACGCGCCCACCGAATCTGCCAGTTCTCAGGTCTTCCTCAACCGCCGCACGGATAAAATCCCGTGGGATGATAGCGTCGTTTTCAGTCATAATCCTTTCTCCTTCCTGCTGAATGTCGCTATTATATGCCCCTTTGCTTAGTCGGCAAGAAAAACGTCATTTGAAGGTTGCGCCGAAGTGGGTATACTCTGATGACATCACTTTAGCGATCCAGGAGCGAGCATGGAGCAACAGGTGGATTCGATTTCCAGGCCTGCGGTCAAAACCTGGGGGCTGGGAATCCCGCGTACAGTCCAGAGCCGGCGGTTGCGTTGGCAGTCGGCGCTGACGGTCATGTTCGCAGCGGCGCTCCTTTTGTGGTTGCATCTCCGGTTCTATCACTATGCTTTCGATGATGCGTACATTCATTTTCGGATCGCGCAAAACCTTGTCAGGTATGGCGCGCCCTATTTCAATCCCGACGAGGCGGTGAAGGCCAGCTCTTCTTCCGGGTGGACGTTATGCCTGGCTGGTATTATCGGACTCAGTCAAGCCCTTAGATTTACCGTAGACTTGCCGCTTATTGTGGCGTGCCTTAATGCCGTTTTTACCCTGTGTGGCGCAATGGTCTATACGGCATTGCTGCGCCGATTACTACGTTTTCGCTGTTCCGCGCTCGTCTGTGGTTTGGTAGGGGGAGGACTTTATGTCTCCTTGCTGATAGTGCCAAGCATCGGGTTAATGGAAACGGCGTTCGCGCTACTTGTCGTCGGGATGGGCTTCCATTTCTTGCTGGATAAGCGCCCTGTTTGCTTAACGCTATTTGGCGCAGCAATGTTTTTGCGTCCTGAGTTGATCGTTGTAACAGGGTTGGTTGTGCTCTACGCCGTGCTGACCAAGCGTTTTACCCTGGCAAAGATCATCTTTTTTACATCGCTGGGGGCGCTGCCCTTTTTGATCTATGACCTGGTCTTCTTTGGCACCGTTTTACCCAATACGGTCAAAGCCAAGTCTGTAGTCTACACGGTGGCGCTGCCCGAAGTTCTGCGCAGCATTGTCAAGGGCATCGTACCGGACAATGTGTTTTTTCTCTTCTTCAAATCCGTCGCCAACATCCGTGTTCCCTATGTCGTTAGCGTGGTGTGCATTATGGCAGGGCTTGAGATTTACCGTGAAGTCAAATCCGGCAAGGCTTTGCGCCTGGCAGAACGGCGCGCCGATGAAAGCTACGTCACGGGGATTCTGTTTCTGTGGGGATTGGCGGTTGCCGGCGCATACTTCATCACGCAAACGTTGGTCTTCCAGTGGTACATACCACTCTACGCCGTACCTTTGTCCCTCATTTTTTGCAAAGCCTGGCTTGAAAGTTCTACGATGTTAGCGCGCTCAGCCCTTATTGTATTGCTCGCTTTCTTTCTTAGCGGACACTTTTTATATTTTTTGCAGATAGCAGCAGCGGTGACGAATCCACTGTATTATCCAGAGTTTGGCCCAGGCGCGCGGGTGAAGCAGTACCTGGCAATGGGCAAGACCCTGTACACACAGTTTCCCACAGCGTCATTGTTGACCTCCGAAATTGGGGGATTGGGCTACGGATTCCGCGGCTATATCCTGGATGGTGTAGGACTTGTCTCTCCTGAGGCTTTGTTGTATCATCCAATGCAGGTTCCAGAAGAAAGAAGTTCCGGGAGCATAGGAGCAATTCCGGTGGAGTTTATCGCAACGACGCAGCCAGACCTCATCGTCAGTTACGATGTTTTCATCGAAGCCTTTCTGCAGAGCGAGGTAGTGAAGCAGTACGCGCGCGCGCGTTGTCCTTTGTTCCTGGATGATGATATGGCCCGTTTGCCTGGCGCTGTTTTTTGGGAAAGCCGGTACCTGAACGTCTTTGCCCGCAAAAACTCACCGGCGGCAGAAGCGATCACGATGTTAGTACAGACAAAGTGCCAACCGTGACCCACTAAAGATTCGCGCAGACGGGCAAGATTCAACTTTCAACCTGCAACTTTCAACCATTTTTCGAGGAGGATTGAGCATGAAACATATTCCCATCGCATTACAACTGTATTCCATTCGCCACGATTGTGAAAAAGACTTACCCGGCGCGCTGAAAGCCGTCGCCGGGATGGGCTACGCGGGCGTGGACTTCGCCGGCTACTATGGCTACGACGCGCCGACAATCCGCGCAATGCTCGATGATCTGGGCCTCAAGGCGGCGGGCTGTCACACGGGCATCCAGACGTTGCTCGGCGATGAGCTGCTCAAGACAGTCGAGTTTAACCACATTCTGGGCAACAAGTTCCTCATCGTCCCCGGCCTGCCGGAGTCGTATCGCAATTCGCGTGACGCCTGGCGCAAAACCGCCGACCTGTTCAACGAAATCGCCGCCAAGCTAAAGCCGGAGGGGATGTTTACCGGCTATCACAATCACCACATCGAGTTCACCCCGCTGGATGGCGAGTTACCCTGGGATACCTTCTTCGGCAGCACTGTCCCGGAGGTCATTATGCAGATTGACCTCGGCAACGCGCTGCACGGCGGGGCGGACCCGGTCGCCTTCCTCAAACGCTATCCAGGCCGCGCCAAAACCGTTCACCTGAAAGCCTACTCCGCGACGAACGACAAAGCTCTCATCGGCGAGGACGATGTGGATTGGGCTGAGGTCTTCCGTGTCTGCGACGTCGACCCCGTGACCGAGTGGTACATTGTCGAGCAGGAGAGCTATGCCTACCCGCCGCTGGAGTGCGTGGATCGCTGTCTCCAGGCGCTCAGGGCGATGGGGAAATGAGGCAGGATGCAAGAAGCAGGATGTAAGAATCAGCGAATCGGCGAATAGCGAATTACGAATCACTGATTACCAGTTACCAATCACTAAAAAAGGATCTAGCCACCGGACAGTTTTTCAAAGTAAGGTAGCCAGATAATCTTGAAAGATTCCGCATTCGTCAGATGCCGGTCAATACTATCCAAACCGATGCGGAAAACACTGAGATCGCGACGATCTTTGCGA
>Ga0208197_1000475_pt1 | contig 50723 bp, 48 predicted proteins | sample AD_JPNNA4_MetaG_FD_184444 | JGI IMG/M metagenome (GOLD analysis project Ga0208197, IMG submission 184444) | Active sludge microbial communities of municipal wastewater-treating anaerobic digesters from Japan - AD_JPNNA4_MetaG (SPAdes) (version 2) | ecosystem: Engineered > Bioreactor > Anaerobic...
ATATGGCTTTCTGATGCCATCAGAGGCTTTCGAGTAAAATCGATGTGCCTAACCGCCGGATGCGGAAAACCGCATGTCCGGTGGTGTGGGAGGGTCACGGGGCGAAATCCCCGCGACTCGACCCGATTATAGCTCATTGTAATTACTGGATACCGGCTTTCGCCGGTAAGACGAGAAGAGTGAGAAATTGACTTTTTACGAGTTCATCAAAATCCATGAAGGAGATGAAAAAAATGATTTCACGCATTGACCATGTTTCCATCGCGGTAAAAGATCAGGAAAAGGCGAAGGCCGAGCATTTTTTTCGCGACATTCTGGGAGCGGTTGCGGGGGCCGGCATGGCCGACCCCGTTTCCAGGTTTTTCTGGCAGATTTATTCCCTGGGCGATCTGTCCCGTCTGGAGATCATTTCTCCCACGGCGTCCGGAAGTTTTCTGGACGGCTTTCTGAGCCGGCGAGAGGCGGGCGTCCACCATATCACGCTGCAGACGCCGGATATCCGCAAAGCGATGACTCATCTGGAAGCCCACGGGATTCCCTTTTTCGGATTCAACGAATATCCCGGAGGCGTCTGGAAGGAAATTTTTATTCATCCCCGGCACGGCTTCGGCGTTCTGATTCAAATTGCCGAATTCGAGGCCGACGACTGGCTTGGGGAGCAGGTCAAGTTTCCGGCGGGAACGAAATGGCAGATTGAAAAAAAGGAAAACGGAGCGGCGCTGATTTTCGCTCATCCGGGCGGCGGCAAGGTTTCCCTGGAACTGGGGCGGGAGGATCTGGCGCGGCTGGCGGAAAAGATCCGGGAACTTCTCGGTTGAAACCCGGAGCCATTACGCAACGGGCGGGCGAGGCATCTCTGCCGCGGATCGTTAGAGGCGGTTTTTTTTAAAAAAAGCCATGGCGTCGCTGTAGCCGTCTTCAATGCGCCGGTTCAGGGCGTTTCGTGAAAAATCGCCGCCGGAGCCGGTCGCGCCCCTGCCTTCTTCCCCGATGACCATGGCGCGGTCAATTTTGCGGTGGCGGGTCATCATTTTGTATCCTCTGTGGTTTCGGATGGGGCTGTCGGCGGGGATCGTCCGGTCGATTTCTCCGATCAGGTCCACGAAGGCGCCGTACCGGTCATACAGTTTCCGGTCCAGGGCGAATTTTCCCGAAAAGATCAGATTGTAGAAGCGCTCGGCGGCCTCCGGAAGGGTTGCCGGCAGGTCGGCCTGCATGCGGTGGAGCTCGATGGCAATCACTTCCCGTTCGACGTCGGGATTGTCGGCTTCAATCTGTTCCAGAGCATTCACCGCCTCCCCGACCGGCATATTCATGAAGACGCCTCCGTCCCAGAAAAAATCTTCTCCGATCTGCGTCATGGGAAACGTGACGGGAAAGCTTCCGCTCGCGATGATGTGATCGAAGGTCAGCTCCATTTTGCTGTTGTCAAAGCGCGACAGCAGACCGGTTTTGACGTTCACGGCGGTCACGATCAGGCGCGTTTTTTCCGGGTGATTGAGCTTTTCCGGATCGACGAAGTCCGCGAGGGTTTCCTGCAGAAACGATGTGTCGTAGAGGCTGCTGTTGTGCAGCCAGGCAAGCGCGGGCATCAGGAAAAATTCCGGTTTCAGGCAATACATGCCGGCATTGCCCAGGAAGGAAAGGTTCCGTTCGGCCAGACCGATCATGGACCAGGGAACAAAACCCGTCCAGGAGGAATCGAAAAGCGATGGCCAGGACACACATAACCGTTCCCGCCAGAGCCGGTCGAGGGCTTCCAAAGGATCGCCTTTCGCGCCGATCAGCAACGCGGCATTGATGGCGCCGATGGATACGCCCGCCACGACCCTCGGACGGAAGCCTTTGCCGCGCTTTTCGTAAAGCGCTTTGAGCACGCCGTATTCATACGCTCCCAACGCTCCGCCGCCCTGCAAGGAAAGGGCCGTCAGCGTTTTGCGGTTTCCTGATTTTGCCATGAGCCACTGCTCCCGTATAAAAAATGTTATTTCTCTGCCTTTGGGTTTTCCTTTTGAGGAAGTCCGTCCACGGACCATCCGCCGCCCATGGCCTTGTAGAGATTGACGAGAGCGTGAAACAGACTGCCGCGGGTCTGGATGTAGGTCAGCTCGATGCTGAAAAGATTGCGCTCCGCGTCGAGAACTTCCAGGTTGCTGCTGTATCCGTTTTCATAGCGCAGACGCGCGAGATCCCGGTAATTGCGCAGGGCGGTCAATTGATTGAACAGGGCGTCCAGTTGAATTCTGGTCCGGTTCTGATCCACCAGGGAATCTTCCACTTCCCGAAACGCCGTCTGAATGGACTTGACGTAATTGTGCAGCGCCTGCTGCTCAATGGCCTCGGACGCCTTGACCTGTCCCCGGATGCGTCCCGCCGTAAAAATGGGAACGGTGACGCCCGCGCCGATGTTCCAGATCTGGGCGGGCCCCGAAAACAGATTGGAGAGGTCCGCGCTGGCGACGCCGTACATTCCGGTGAGCGACACGGAAGGGAAGTACGCCGCTCTGGCGACGCCGATCCGCGCGTTGGCGGAAATCAGGTCCTGCTCCGCCTGCCGGATATCCGGGCGCTGCTCCAGAAGATCCGACGGCAGACCCGCCGGAACGGGAGGCAGATTCAACTGGTCGATGGTCAGCCCGCGGGCAACGGGGCCCGGGTTGCGCCCCAAAAGAAGGTTCAGGGCGTTTTCCTGCTGGGCGATGCTCTTCTCGATCCGGGGAATCGTGGCGCGCGTGTTTTCGTATTCGGAGCGCATCTGGCTCAGCTCCAGCTCCGAGACGACGCCGGCGTCAAAACGCATCTTGTAGATTTCCAGGGATTCCTCCCGGATCTTGAGCGTGTCCAGAGAAATCTCCAGTTGCCGGTCCATGTCCCGCAAATCGATGTAGGCGCCGGCAACCGCCGCCGTCAGGGACAGCAGAACGGCGCGGTGGGCGTTCTCGCGGGAAAGGAGGTCCGCCCGGGCCGCTTCGGTGGAGCGGCGCAGCTTTCCCCAGAGATCGATTTCCCAGCTCGCATTGAGGGTCGCCTGGTAATTGGGATAAGGGTTGGAAACGCCGGCGGGCCAGGGGGCGTACCCCTGTTCCGTGGCCTGCTGCCTCGATGCCGATCCTGAAGCCTGCGCCTGGGGGAAAAGTTCTCCCCGGGCCGCGATATAGCGTCCGCTGTATTCTTCAATCCGGGCCGCCGCGATGAGCACGTCTTTGTTTTCCTGCAGGGCCGTTTCCATGAGAGCGTTGAGGACGGGATCGCGAAGTTGCTCCCACCATTTCAGGTTGACCAGCGTCCGCGCTTCTTTGTCTTCAAAGCGCCATTTTCCCGGAACGGAAACCTCCGGACGGCGGTAGTCCGGGCCGACGGCGCAGCCGGCGATCAGGAGGATGAGAGAGAAAAGGAAGAGTTTCCTAATCATGCTTTTCCTCCTGGGCCTGCGGTTGCGGAAAGAGCGGCTCCGTTTGCGGCGCTTCTTTTTGCTTTCCGGAACGGCCGAACCTTTGCGTCAGCTTTTCCAGAAGGAAGTAGAACATCGGTATAAAGAAAACGGCGATCAGTGTCGCGCCCAGCATTCCTCCGATCACGCCCGTGCCGATGGAGTGGCGGCTGTTGGCGGAAGCGCCGCCGGCGACGGCCAGGGGAACGCAGCCGAGGATAAAGGCCAGAGAGGTCATGACGATGGGGCGCAGGCGCATTTTCGACGCCTGGACGGCGGCGTCATAGGCGTTGAATCCCTGTTCGCGCTTCAGCACGGCGAACTCGATGATCAGAATGGCGTTTTTCGCGGCCAGGGCAATCAGCGTGATGAGGCCGATCTGGAAGTAGATGTCGTTTTCCTGCCCTCTGAACCAGATGGCCAGGAGGGCGCCGCAGATGGCGAAAGGCACGGCTAAAAGAACGCCGAAGGGCAGGGACCATTTTTCATACTGGGCGGCCAGGATGAGGAAAACCATGATCAGGCCGAAGACAAACACCACGGCGGAGGTGCCGCCCGCCTGCTTTTCCTCGAAAGCCTCTCCGCTCCAGGCGTAGCCGAAGTCTTCGGGAAGGACTTCGTCGGCAACCCGTTCCATGGCGGCAATGGCGTCGCCGGAGCTGTAGCCGGAGGCGGGATTGCCGATGACCTTGGCCGCCGGAAAATTGTTGAACCGGGTGACCAGGTCCGGACCGGAGACGTCTTTTTTCTTCACCAGGGCTTTCAGCGGCACCATGTTGCCGCTTCTGGATCGGACATAGATCTGGTCCATGTCTCCGGGGCGGGAACGGTATTCCGGCTCTGCCTGGAGGATGACCTGCCAAAGGCGGCTGAATTTCGTGAACTGGCTGACGTAGGCGGAGCCGAAAAGGATCTGGAGCGTGTTATAGACGTCTTCCACCGGGACGCCCAGGTTTTCTGATTTTTCCCGATCCACATCCACCAGGAGCTGTTGGGAATGGACGTTAAATAGGGTTGCCACGCCTTGGAGTTCAGGCTGTTTTTTTGCCCGCGCCACGAAATCTTTGGTGATGCTTTCCATTCGGTTCATATCGCCTGTTCCGCGGTTCTGGATCCAGAATTCAAAACCGGCGGTGGTTCCGAGGCCGGGGATGGACGGCGGGTTCAGGGGCAGGACAAACCCCTCCCGGAGGCCGAGGAACATTTTGGAGGTTTGATCGATGACCGCCGGCGCCTGCAGATTCTTTTCCTTGCGTTTTTCATAGTCCAGAAGAGAAATGAACTGCAATCCCGCGTTGGTTTTTACCTGGCTGTCCAGGAGGCTGTAGCCGTCCACCTCCACGACATTTTCAATAGCCGGCTGCTTTGCGTAGATGCCTCTTGCTTTTTGATTCAGATCCTGGGTGCGGTCCAGGCTGGCGGCGTCGGGCAAAATGGAGACGCCGAGAAGGTAGCCCTGATCTTCCGACGGCACGAAGCTTGAGGGAATATGCCTGAACAGACCGATCACGCAGGCTATCATGATGACGAAGATGCAAAGGGCCACGGCCGCCCGCTTGATGACCAGTTGCACAACCCTGGAATAGCCTTCCGTCAGGCTGGCGAACTTTTCCTCGAACTTCCGGAAAAACCAGTTTTTCTGACCGTGCTGGGGTTTCAGCAGAATAGCCGCCATGGCGGGGGAGAGCGTCAGGGCCACAATTCCCGAAAAGATGACGGAAATGGCGATGGTGATGGCGAACTGCTTGTAAAGCTGTCCCGTGATGCCGCCGAGAAAAGCGACGGGAATGAAGACGGCGCATAAAACGAGCACGATGGCGGCGACGGGTCCCGTAACCTCTTCCATGGCTTTTTTAGCCGCTTCCTTGGGCGGCAGGTTGAGCTCCCTCATGTTGCGCTCCACGTTTTCGATGACGACGATGGCGTCGTCCACGACGATGCCGATGGCCAGAACCATGCCGAAGAGGGTCAGCATGTTGATGGAGAATCCGAAAAGCAGCATGCCGGTGAAGGTTCCGATGATCGAGACGGGAACGGCCAGAATGGGGATGATGGTGGCGCGGAGACTCTGCAGAAACAGGAAAACGACGATGATGACGAGCAGGCACGCTTCGAAGAAAGTCTTGACGACTTCCTTGATGGAAGCCCGGACAAATTTGGTCGTATCCATGGCGATTTTATAATCAATGCCGTCGGGGAAACCTGTCTTCAACGTCTTCAGGGTTTTTTCCACCTGCTCGGAAACTTCCAGGGCGTTGGCGCCGGCCTGCTGATAAACGGCGATGATCGTCGTATCCTTTCCATTCATGCGGCAGCGAACGCTGTAGTCCTGCTTGCCCAGTTCGGCCCGGCCGACATCCTTGAGACGAACGATGGCGGCGCCCTGGGCGTCGGTCCGGAGAATGATATTTTCAAACTCCGCCGGATCGACGAGCCTCCCCCTGGTGGTCACGGAAAAAGTCTGTTCCACGCGCCCTCTGGTCGGCGACTGGCCGATTTTGCCCACGGCAAACTGCTGGTTCTGGTTTCGGACGGCATTGGCCACGTCCGAGGCCGTGATGCCCAACTGGATGAGCCGGTCCGGCTTCAGCCAGATGCGCATGGCGTAGTCGGGACTGCCCATGATCGACGCTTCGCTGGCGCCGGGGATGCGCTTGATGGCGTCGAGAATGTACAGATTGGCGTAATTGGCGACGTAATTTTCGTCGTAGCGGTCGTTGGGGGAGTAAATACCGATGACCATCAAAAAGCTGCTGGATTTCTTGCTGACAATGACGCCCTGCTGCGTCACCGCCTGCGGGAGCTGGGGCAGGGCCTGGTTGACGCGGTTCTGGACGTCCACCTGGGCCAGCGAGGGGTTGGTGCCGATGTTGAAATAAACATTGAGGCTCATCATGCCAGCGCTGGAGCTGGTGGAGGTCATGTAGATCATGTTGTCCGCGCCGTTGACCTGCAGTTCGATGGGGGCGGCGATGTTCTGGGAAATGACGTCGGCGCTGGCGCCCGGATAGGTTGCCGAAACGGTGACGACCGGGGGCGTGATGTCCGGGTACTGGGCAATGGGCAGGTTATTCATGGCCACCAGCCCCGCGATGACGATTACGATGGAGATGACGGAGGCAAAAACGGGGCGGTCGATGAAGAAACGGGAGATCATGGGTAAGCCTCCTATTTCTTTGCCGGCGGCGCCGGTGACTTCTTTGCTCCCGCGGGGACGGCGCTTCCGGCGGCCGGTGCCGGACTGACGGCAACAGGCGCCCCGGGTGACATTTTGAGGAGATTGTCCAGAATGACGCGATCACCGGCCTGAAGACCGCTGTTGATGAAGATATCGTTTCCCTGCCAGTCTCCGACTGCCACGGCGCGGAATTCCGCCCGGCTGTCCTTTCCCGCGATCCAGACAAAAAATCCCTGCGCGCCCTGGCTGACGGCCGTTCTGGGAATCAGGATGCCGTCGGGGCGAATGCCTCCCAGCAGATGCACGCGGACGAACTGTCCGGGCCGGATCACCTTCGGGGAGTTGATGGGGTTGGGAATTTCCGCCCGGACCTCATAGGTCCCGGTTTCGGAATTGTAGGAAGGATCGGCGAAATTGAGGCGGCCTCGGTGGGGAAAGACGGAGCCGTCGGCCATATGGACCTCCACCTCGAAATCGTAGCCCTTGGGCATTTTAAAAAGACCTTTGGCCAGGTTGTCCATTAGCTTGAGGTTTTCGTTTTCCGAGATGCTGAAATCCACCCAGATGGGGTCGATTTTGGCCACATACGTCAGGAGGCTGCTCTGTCCCACGGAGATGTAGCTTCCCTCCTGCTGCTTTGCCCGTCCGGCCAATCCGTCGATGGGGGACGTGATCGTGGTGTAGCTCAGTTTCAGCTCCGCGTCCTGGACGTTTCCCTGGGCGGAAAAGACGGCGGCGCGGGCGCTCTTTTCCGCGCTGACGGCGTCATCCAGGTCTTTCTGGCTGACGGCGTTTTTCTCCGCGAGGGGACGGACTCTTTTCAGCGTGGCTTCGGCGTTGACCAGCTTGGCTTCCTGCTGGGCCAGCGCGCCACGGGCCTGCTGGAGAGAAGCTTCGAACGGCCGGCGGTCGATCTGGAACAGCGTTTGACCGGACCGGACGCGTCCGCCTTCCTCATAGGTTTTCTTTTCCAGAAAGCCTTCGACGCGGGCGCGGATTTCCACCTGATGGGAGCTTTCCGTTGTGCCGACAAATTCAATGTCGATGGGGACATCCCGGGGCGTGACCGTCATGACCGTGACGGGAATGGCAGGCCGGGCATGCTCTTTTTCGCTTTTGTCGCCGCATCCCGAAAGGGCGGCGGAAAGGAGGATCGTTAAACCGAGAAAAAGGATCGGAGAAACAAACAACCGGAGCGGGCGACCTGTGCCGTTCATGAAGCAACCTCCATGGGTGTAGAAAATTAAAGCAATTCAGGTATAAGAAAATTCAGCAGGCAAGTCAATGATTTTATAATGAATGGTCTGATGATGCCGCGCCACATGATCAGGTTTGATCGTCGTGCAGATTTTTTAGCGGCGCCTTGCATCGCGGATCCCGTATTGCGGGTTTTGCGGGGATGGCTTTAAATCCGAATATGTAGTGCGCAGCTTTAGCTGCGCTCTATCGCGCGTGGGTTTGCCCCCGCTTGCGGATATAAATGTTCGTGATTCATTTCCGCCACTCCGTTTCACAGCGACCAGAGTACAGGGAATTGTCCGTGGTCCTTAAGGTTCGGTTTGTTGCGGCGGTTAAAATCACTTGCGTTTTTTTGTTCTTCTTCACCTCAGAATGGATGTCAGGATCTTGTATGCCTGCTTTAGTTGTTCGCCTTCTGCCTCGTTTATCAATGCTATGATGAGACTTTTTCTTTTGGCGACATCCTCGATCTGGACAGCGTTGAAGATTTCTCCCAAGTCCACTCCTAATGAATGAGATAAGTTTATCAGGGTGTTCAGGGTCGGATTTTCTTTTCCCCGTTCAATACTGCTTAAATATTTTGGACCGATGTTCATTTTTGCGGCAAGTTCCTCTTGGGTCAAACCAATTTTCTTTCTTATATTGCCAATTCTGATGCCTATCAGCCGCTTTGCATCCAAATTTGCATCCACGTTCATATTCCCCCTTATTTGCTATGATTACAGAATAAAGAGGGAGCAAAAACTATCCATTACCATTATATAGCTTGACACATTCATGGCATTGGGTGTATTTCTTCGCCGAAACTAGATTCTACCGCACCGACAAACACATTTTTGGATATGACTTGATCGATTAAGAGCAGGGCATATGTCAAAACGCATTTTGTGCTTATTCATCATTTTCACCATGTCGCTATGTTTTCTGTCTCCTTGCTCGCTTTTTGCGCAGGACAAAATTGTTGTGGGTTTTGGCGGTTTATGGACCGCCGGACCGGAGACGAACTACCCTGTTTATTCCCGCATCAAAAAAAAGCATCCGGGCAAAATGGCCAGGGCCGTAACCAACTCTGTCGAGAGGGTTACGGTTTAAAAACAATATAATGGAGAAAAGATAACCATGAAAACAAAACATGTTTTGCGCACAGGATTTTTATTATTCATTGTAATTTTCTTTCTCAATGTCGCTCACGGCGCTACTGTTCAACAGGCCACCGGCGCAGGCACAAGCAAGGAACAAGCTCTTTACGCCGCCATGCGTCAGGCGGTGGAAAAGCAAGTGGGCGTTCACATTCAATCCAATACCATCGTTATCGATGCGGCTGTTCTGGAAGACAAAATTTTTTCCCACAGCCAGGGTTACGTTACCAATTATAAAATCATCAGAGAAGATAAAACCAGTGACGGCTATTCGGTGACCATTCAAGCCTATATTGATCAAAAGTTAGTGAAAGAAGATGTTAACGCTCTGGCCATCCTCCGAAAAGGCATCGGTAATCCACGCATTCTGGTGGTTTTTAAGCCGCGGGCAGAAGGAAGCTCGGCAATCAAAGGCAAGAATTTTGTTGAAAAAATCCTCGATGGTATCGAGGACGCTTTTTCCGAAAGGCAGTTTCGTCTTGTGGACAGGAACGCTGCGGCAGCTTTTGCAAGTCAACTTGAACAGACGCACGACATCGATACAGAAAATAATAAGGCCGCTGCTTATGGTCTGAAATACAATGCTGAATATACTTTATTTTATAGCACCGATGGAGAAATCACCGAACGCGGCGATTCGTTTGCCGCCAATCTACACGTCGATGCGAGACTGATAGATAATACTCTGTCGCAGCTTATTACCAACAAAACAGTGGATGCTTCAGGCGAGGGACGAACAGCAGAAAATGCGCTGGAAAAGGCGGGACGCGCCGGCGGCAAAAATATTGTGGCGCCGATTATTTCGGTTCTTCAGCGTCACTGGATGGACATGCAGCAGAACGGGTCGCTTTATATTGTTGTTCTGGACGGAGTGGATGATGCAGATGAAATCGCGCAATTTACCGAAATGTTTGAGAAATATCCAAGAGTGAACAGCGCCAGGGAAGTGGAATCGGGCGGCGGCAAAACCACTTTCGAAACGGCCTATCGCGGAAAAAGGGATGAGCTCGATAGAGATGTGTTGCGGACTGCGAAATATTTGGGCTGGAAACTAACGAAAGTTCGCGCTGAAGGCGCCCGCACTACATGGAAAAAACAATGATAATAAGGAGTATATATGAATAATTTTTCTCGCCTGCCGCTTGGCGTTGTTATCGTCGGCCTTGTGTTTTTGATGACATCATGCAGCACAGCCCAGACAGTTCCAGAACGAACCATGACTCTCTCGGAGTTTTTTGCCGTGCCCTCCAGCAAGTTATCCAGCACGGCGGACAGCATTGTTGTGCGGGGCGCGCGCACTGCTTTTATAAAAGGTGTCATGAGAGTGGATTTCAAAATTTATAACGATCGCGGACGACGCAACATCGTCAATTACCGGATGCGCTGGTTGGATAAGGATGGCCTGATGGCGGCTCCCTATTTGGATTGGACAACCATTGCTCTTGAAGGCCAGCAAGAAATTGTGATTACTGCAGTTTGTCCGAACAACAAGGCCGTGGACTATATCCTGGAGCTACGAACAAACTGATCTTTGCGTATAAATTATCATCATAAGGGGGGAAAAAATAAATTATGAAAAGCAAACTGATTCTGCCTGCTATCCTGTGCCTGTGTTTTTTAACGCCGCTGATCGTTTTTGCGGAAATGCATGAATTTCAGGGCGAAGGCACGGCTCCGATCAATCCGGACAACATCTCGTCAACGCGCATGGCGGCAACCAAGAACGCCAAACGCAGCGCTATTAATGCAGCCATCAGAAAATTCATCGGACCTACTGCGGCCAATGATCCCAAGGTGAAGGAAGCAATTGAAAATATCCTGACGCAGATCGACGACAGCAAAATTATCAGTCGCAAGGCAGACAAAGATGGAGATAATTATGTTTTAAAGATAACCCTGAAAGTTGATGATCTGGAGTTCCGGCGATTGTTGCAAACAGAGGGGATTGCCCCATCGACGGATCGCACGTCCAAAATATTGGTGTTGATGGATGAATACCATACCACACCCACCGATATGCAAAAACCACTCAAGGAAGTGGTAGAATATTCCCACGATAAAACAGCAACTGCCGAAGCCAGTCTTTCCGCGGCCTCCAGCGCGTCTTCTGAAACGAAGGCGGCCGCCCGGGAATCAAGCGCCAGTTCGGCTAGTTATGCAGCCAAAGCTCGATATGGGGCTCATGCCAGCGGACACGGATATTCGGTGGGGGGACACGCCAGCGGCCAGGTAGCGGCATCCGGCGCACAGCGCTCGCAAAGCTCCGCCGATTATTCTGATAAATCATCCGAATCCGCCAGCCTGGAAGCAAAATCATTCGACCAGCAGAAAGATGTCGTCAATTTTAAGAAACTGGTGGAGTACCAGCCGCGCAATGTGGGACCGGCCAAGAGCAACGCCACTTATAATGCTCTGCTCAACATGGCACAGCAATATGATTTAAATGTTATGAACAGCGCCGTATTTCGCAGTAAATATTTTCCGAATAAATCTGTAACCCTTGCCGATCTGGCCGACGGCTCAGAACTTGGCAAACATGTTCAACAGGCTGGAAAAGAAGGCGCCGAGTATTTCATGATGGGCAATGCCATCATGCGTGATCTGGGAAACAATCAATGTGACGGCGATGTAACCATATCTGCCTATTCTGTGGACGATAGCACTAATCTGACAGCGGCAACTCATAATGAAAGCGCGCGCGGAACAAGCCCTGATGATTGCCGTGTGACGCTGGCTAAAAAACTGGCCCATTTTGTAGGGAAAACCATCGGCAGTTCCATCAAGGACTACAACAGGCAGCGCGAGGTATCCGGCAAGGAATATCGAGTATTATTGTTAAGCTCGGCAGATGGGCTGGGTGGCAGAATGATAACTTCATTTTCCAATAATCTGTTAAAAATTAAAGGCTTGAACAGCAAACTAAACGAAAGAGAAAAATCTTCTTCTAAGTATGATGTGGTTTTAACATACAAAGGCGATGTCCCTTTTAGCAACCTAATAACTGAGGTTCTCGACAGCATGCCCGCTATGAACCAGGCGGATTTTGACGTAGCAGGCACAACCATTACCATCTGCCTGGAGGGGAAAAACCGTTGTAAATAGTTAAATATATGCATCCTGTTTTTTTGCTGACCGGCAAATTAAAACCAGATTCGTGTGTGTGAATCAACTATGAGAGGTTTTATGAAACGCTTAATTTTTATAGTTATTTTGCTGTCTATTTGTCTGCTGCCCACCGTGCCGGAAGCCGCGCCAAAAGTTTATCCTGTAAAAAGAGTCTTCGGCTTTCGTCAAAGTACTCTGGCAAATGCGCCGGCCTTTCAAAAATGGGTTGCGTCCCGGAGCGCCGCGGGAGAAATGCGTGAAGCCCGCAGCATTCTCTCCAAAGAATTTGAAGCGCAGTTCAAAAAAACTTTTGGTTCTCTGTCCGCGGACAACATCACGGATGTAAATAAACACGAAGTGCTTGTTGCTTCTTTGCACCTTTTGCGGGCATCGGAATACACTGTGCCCAAAATTGGATTTTCCGAGGTTTCCATGCCCATCACCTTGAGCATTATCATCACCAATCCGGCCACGGGAGAAGCTCTGTATTCGTTTACCAAAACAGCTTACGCGACCACGCGGGTTGTAAAAACAAACGGCGGCAATAAGGAAGTCCTATCGCAGGAATTACCATCTCAAAATGCCGGCAGCCAGGAGCAGTTGCTCGCGGCGGAAAGGAATGCACAGGAGGCAGAGGAAGATAGAGAGATGTTTGTTAATGCCCGTCCCAGCGACCAGGAACAGGCCCAGATGATTGCCAACTCTGGGGCTAACTATCAGGCCCTGGTTGCGTCTCTCCTCGAAGAAGCAAAAGCCGGCTACAATCCGTCAAACATCGAAATCAAAATAGCGGATATCTGGAAGGGTTTTTATATTCTGGACAAAGGCAGCAAGTTCGGAATCGTTAAAGGCGATAACATAACAGACGCTTCCGGGAATGAACTGACGGTAGTCCATGCGGCGGAAAATTACGCCGTCGCCCAGAGTCTCTTGGGTAAAGTTGACAGGGACAGAAAGTTTTTTAAATACAGCACGGGGAGCGCCGCCGGGCAGTTTAATAAACCACGGGTCTTAACCATGCATGAGGGATGGAGAGATCCGATTTTAAGAGGAATATCCTATATTTTTGATTCCCAGGTACCCAAAGAATCTGCCTTTACACTTCTTCCGGTAAACGAACATTTTACCAGACTGCTTCATTGCGTTGCCCAGGACACATATGCCGGAAAGTATGAAACTACCAACCAGCGGGCCATGCCGAATTATCTGATAAAATTTAGCGCAACCAAACCGCGATTTTACACCATCAGTGAAGAGGGAAAATTCAGTCAGCACATCTATGAGCAAAGCGTGGTGGGCGAGCTTCTGGACAGGCAGGGTCGGGTTTTGTTTTCTGCCGTGGGGACAGACCGGATTGAAGATGAAAATGTAGCCGGTATGGTTTTTGCCGTAAAGGATCGGCTGGAAATCCTGCTAAAAAATGCCACGGTACAACTGGCAAAGCAGTTCTCAAACGCCATCAAGTTTTCGCGTTTTGAGTTGCCGGTGACCGGCATTGACGGCAAGGTTATTGAAATAAAAGATAAATCAATGGATTTGCGCATCGGAAAGGATGTTGTCATTTATCGCAATATCGGGAGTATTAAAGGCATTGCTACGGACGTTGTTGTGCCGCTTTGGCAAGCTGCTGTAGTGGATGTTCAGAATGATACGGTAAAACTCAACCTGATCATGAAGCTGACGGATGAAGAGATTTCCGTTTCCACGGATGACCTGGTCATTATGGATGCTGTATCCGCCGCCGGCGCTGCCAATCAAAGCAATACGTCCATAAAATACTGCACACACGAACGATCGCAGCGGGGACCGCTGGCAATTGACGATTTTGAAGTTGTATCAAGAGCATACGGTTATCTGTCGCCTTACACTTTATATAATCAAGACGAGGATTTTACCAAAAAAATTCGGGATGCGGCAAAATTCGGCGGATTCAGGGATACGCTGGAACTGAATAAGACAGACACGGCGGGCCGCTGCTTACTGCCGGTTTATCGGGCAAGCAGGGGAGAAAAAGGGACAGATCAGACAATCATCAACTGCGACGAAAATGGATTTTGTACTGACACCATAGAAATCGCTGTCGGTTATCGGTTGTATATCAATAATGAAAGAAAGGGGGGATCTGCATCTAAAACCAAAGTGACCGTCAAAGACTGTAAACGCGATGTTTGTGCGCCGGTTATGCAGAGCGAATTGAGCAAAATTAACCGCGACCTGCTCAAGGCGAATATTGTTCAAATTATTTTTAAACAAGGAGAATGAAAAATGAGGCTAAATCGAGTTATTATTGTTGGAATCCTTTTTGCTGTGCTGTCATTGGGTACGGCATACGCCGGACTTTTTGACGCTGTGACATCTATAGCCGGTGGCGGGTCTTCAGGTGGTGACGATCTTGATACATTTCTTGTGAGAGCAAAAACGGCAGAAGAATTGATAAATAATAGCACAAAATCAATGTTTAAGGCCATCGCTTCAGATAAGGAACAGGCTCAACTTGAAGCAAAGCAAAAAAAGCTAAACGAAACAACTGATCCCAAGGAAAAGGAAGCCCTTCAGCGCGAATTAACAGAAAGTCAATTGGCAGTAATAAAAAAAGAGGCAGGTAACGAAGAACTTCAAAAAGAAGCCTCGAAATGGAGTGACAAAAAAAAGGAACATGTCGCCAATGCATTTTTTAACTACGCATTAGGCGCTTTGCAGGCCGGTTTAATTGTCAAGGACGGAAAAGCCCTTGTGACCAATCCGGCCAACGCTGTGAAAGCGGCAACAAAATTAGGGGAAGTTAAAGATGCAATCGCATCGCTTGGTGGAATTGCATCAGGCTCGGTTACTATGATCAGCTCGCTGAAAACATTCATGTCTGCTGCAAACATATCGGCGACGATACCCAAAACCGCAACCGACAAACCTAAACCGCAAGCTGACGTAGACGATTAATAAGGAAGATAGGTTTTCCCGACTCATGCATGGTTAGCATCTCTACCAATCCTCTGGTTTTCAGACATGTGTTTGAAAACCAGAGGAAATCTCTTCTGAAACGGGGACGGCTCTATTTTCCGCAAAGTGAAAGCGGCAATAAATAGAACCGTTTCTTTTTTCCGAATGACCTTGTCCTTGAGCGCTGATGACAGCTTCATCGCCGTCCGTCGGCATACAGCCCGAACTGGACAGAGAAATCCGTCGCCTCGACCACCGGTTTGAGGTTTCGATTCACCTTTTCCATCTTTACAATGCCGTAACGGGCCATCGTCTTCAATGTGCGGGAAAGATTACTGCTGCTTCTGCCCGTCGCTTCTTCCAGCTCTTTGAGGGATTCCGGCTTTCGTTCCAGGATGGTTTTGAGCAACAACTGATTCTCATTACTCAGGACCTGCGCCATGGATTGCAGCGATTCGAACCAGATTTTAGGCTCATCGGATTTTGGGCGGTATTGCCCACGGGCGATGGCCAAGGATCGCTTTTTATAATCCTGATAAGAAATAATGCCAATATTCAGCACTTTCTGTTTCATTTTTCTACCTTTCCTTCCTGCCCCATGATTTTTTCAACTTCGCGCCAGAAATCCTCCAGCAACTGACTGGCCGATGCGTACTCATAGGGCGATACCTTGTCGCATTTGTGCTTGTGATCCCAAGTGATCTTCCTTGCACCGTAACCTTTTTTTGCCGTCCGCACGGCATGGGCGTTGTCGAATCCGAGAACCCGCCGGTTGTACCGATCGTGCAGCGTCAGGGAATAACTGACGCCATGAGGAATATGCTGTTGCGGTATGACACGGTGCGCCTCGAACTTGGTCCAAAAGCCGCTGTTCATGGGAAAGATTTCACCATCCAAATGCAACAGGGTGACAAGGGTTTCATCTTCCATTTCTTTCAGGCGGCTTTTGGTCTTCATGGTCGTTTTAAACTATCACCAGATGATAATTAACGCAAGGACTCTTCAATCCATTACGCCTCAAACAAAAAAGGGGACGGTTCTATTTCCCGCGAACTGAAACGAGAAAAAATAGAACCGTCCCCATTATTTTGTCCCCATTATTTTGAAACTCCGGCGGACGTCTTTTGGGTTCATCCACGCTTTTATTCACAGAGATGCCCGACGGGGTCGAAAGCGTCCTTAGGTTGCAAGACCCGGCAGCGCGATCCGTTTCTCCAGTCTGCGCGCCGCTACAACGATGACGGAAATCAGCGCCAGGTAAACCAGTCCGGCCGTCATATACGCTTTGAAAAATTGAAAATTGGTGGAGGCAACCTCCTGCATCTGGGCGAAAAAGTCATGGTACTGAATGAGGAAAGCCACGGAAGTGTCTTTCAGGTTCTGGATCGCCTGGTTGGTCAGCGAAGGAACGGACATGCGCATCACCTGCGGCACAATAATCAGCCGAAACGTTTCCCGCTCGGTAAATCCTTGGGACCGGGCGGCTTCCAGCTCGGTTTTATCCAGGCCGTTGTAGGCAGTCGCCAGATAGCGGGCATTGTAAGCGGAAACATTCAGAGTAAAACCGATGACCGCCACGGTAAATGCCGACAGACGAATACCCAGTTGCGGCAATCCATAATACATGAGAAAAAGATGAACGATCAGCGGCGTCCCGATAAAGAAGGATATAAAACCGTCCGTCCATCTCCGCACGGCTTTATGGCTGCTGAGCGTCAGGTAAAAGACGCCAACCCCTCCGATCAATCCCGTCACCGACATGATCCCCATGAGCACAACGGTGTTTTTCAAACCCGCCAGAATCTGGGGCGAGTAGGCAATCAGGTCTTGAATAAAAGCGTCCATAACGGTTACCGGTGATCGATGACACTCATGAAGAAATGTTTGATGCGCTCGTCGGCATGGTCGTAAAAGAGGCGCTCGGCAATGTCCTCCGCCACGACCATTCCTTCATCCATGAAAATAATGCTGTCGGAAATATATTTCGCCAGAAACGGGTCATGCGTGACGCAGAGCATGGTGACATTTTCCAGAAAAAGCTTGTTGATGACGGTGACGACTTCCCGGGACATTTCCGGATCGAGGGCGGACGTCGGCTCATCCAGGAAAAGCACCGCCGGGTCCATGGCCAGCGCCCGGACAATGGCCGCCCGCTGTTTCTGTCCGCCGGAAAGCTGCGCGGGATACTTGCCGCGGTGTTCAATCATGCCCACGCGCTCCAGCTCGTGCGAGGCTTTTTGGACGGCTTCCTTCGCTTTCATTTTTTTGAGTTTGCGCAACCCCAGCGTCACATTTTCCTCCACCGTCAGATGCCGGTAAAGCGCAAAATGCTGAAACACAAACCCGATATCCTCGCGGACTTTGCGAATGTCCACCCCCGGACGGGTGATATCCTCTCCCTTGAAAATGATTTGCCCGGAAGTCGGCTGCAACAGCAGATTCAGGCAGCGCAACAGCGTTGACTTACCGCAGCCCGAGGCGCCCATGACTACTTTGGCCTGTCCTTCGGAAAGTTCCAGGTTAATCCCCTTGAGGACAGCCTTGCCGTCAAACGACTTTACCAGATCTTTTACTTCCATCAGTGCCATAAGGGTTCTTTCTTACTCGGGCGCCAGTCCGGGAATGCGGAATTTCTTTTCCAGCGTCAGGAAAAGCATCACCAACAGCTTGTAAATCAAAAAGTAAAGGATCCCGACGGCCAGATAAATTTCCAGCCCCCGGAGCGTCAGCGCCGCCAGGCTCATGGCCTCTTTCATGATTTCGGGAATCCCCACCGTGTAAGCAAAAGGCGTGTATTTCAAAACGGAGGTGAACTCGTTGATCATGCCCGGAGTGGACATGCGAAACATCTGGGGCAGAATAATGTAAAGAAAAATCTCCCCGCGGTTAAACCCCGACGCTTCGGCGGCCAGAATTTCGTCGCCATCGACGGCGGCCATCGCGCCCCGGAATACCTCCGCCAGATAGGCGCCGGAAACCAGCCCCAGGGTGGCGACCATCGATACAAACGGCGAAATCCGTATGCCGATTCCCGGCAGGCCGAAAAAAAGAATGAACAGGAGAACGAGGACGGGAATGCCGCGGAACACATACGTATAGGCGGCCAAAAACAGACGGACTGCCTTCCAGCGCAGCGTGCTGAAAACGGCCAGCGACAGCCCGACCGCCAGGCCGGCGCTGATACTGGCCAGCGTCACCAAAACCGTGTATCCTGCGCCCCGGGCAAGAGTATTCAAAATGTCCCAGAAAGTCATCTGTTCGGTTTGCTTCTTTCTACTTCATCCACTTGTCGTAAATGGCTTTGAGTTTCTCCGGGCCCAACTCCTTCAGATAACGGTCGAAATCATCCCGCAGCGGCGATCCTTTTGGGAAAGCAAACCCAAACTTGTCAAATCCGGAAAAGACGTAACTGTCCTGGATAGCGATTTTTTTCTTGTAAACCATGGAGACCCCGCCTTCCACAAATGCCAGATTCAGGTTGCCGTTTTGCAGATCGGCCAGAACCTCATTGTAAGTTGGATATAATTTGACGTCGCTCAGTTTATAAATTCCCTTTGGTTCCAGATCATTCTTGATCAGGTCGCTGTACGCCATGCCCCGCGGGTATCCGATGGTATATTTTTTCAATTCGGACAGGTCTTTGATCACGATGTTCTTGCTTTTCAGGCTGACCAGATTCCAGGTGTTGTCCATATAGGGACTGGAAAAATCCATCACTTCTTTGCGCTTGTCGGTAATGGAGATGGCCGAAAAAGCGACGTCGGCCTGCTTTCCGATGACGGCGCCCAGCATGCCCTGCCAGTCATAAGAGGTGATCTTGTATTTAAATCCCCGGGCGTTGCAGAAACCTTCAAATAATTCCAGGTCCAACCCCTTATATTTCCCGTTTTCTTCAAACAGGTTCGGAGGCGACGTGGGGCACACGGCCACCTTGATCACGGATGCCTCTTCTTTTTTGCCGCAGCCGACGAGGCCCATAACGAAAATTACGAAAAGAATCATTAAGATGGTTGTTTTTTTCATGACAAGCCCCCTTGTGCGGTTCAATTTTTTTGTGGCTTTTATAAGGGAAGTCGCATGTCCTGTCAACGAAAAAGAGGATAAATCTTGACAAAGATTACGGAATCGGCAAAAAGCCATCCCCGTAACAATGATTTTGACCAACAAAGGATTTCAAAATTGCCCATCCTGTATCTGGCTCCGCTCCAGGGAATGACCGACCGGATTTACCGCAACCTGTTCCCCCTTTATTTCAAGGGGGTGGATCTGGCGGTCGCGCCCTTTCTTTCCGCGACAAAAAGCATCAAGCCCGGCAGTCTGCTGCGCGACTATTCTCCCGATCAAAATTCGGGGATTCCGACGATACCGCAGATTATGAGCTCCGGTCCGGATGATTTTACGCGGCTCGCCAACGCGCTGTTCGACATTGGATACGTCGAGGTCAACTGGAATCTCGGCTGCCCGTTTCGCATGGTGGTGAAGAAGGGCAGGGGCGCGGGCATGCTTTGTTACCCGGAGCGGATCGAAGCGTTTCTCGAAAAAGCGGTTCCCGCTTTAAAACCGAAATTGTCCATCAAGCTTCGGCTGGGCTTGAAAGATCCGGATGACGTCCTGCGGCTTCTTCCGATTTTCAACCGGTTTCCGCTTCAGGAACTGATCATCCATCCGCGCACGGGCGCGCAGATGTACGAAGGGAATGTCGATCTGGACAAATTCGGAAAGTGTCTTGAACTGTCACAACACAGCCTGGTCTATAACGGAGACGTCACGACGGTTGCGACGTATGAGCGGCTTGCCGAACGCTTCGGATCGGTCCATCGCTGGATGATCGGCCGAGGGCTGCTGGGCAATCCGTTTCTGGCCGAAGAAATCAAGTTTCAGGCCGCGAGGCCGTATGCCGAAAAAGTCCAAATCCTGCGGGCGTTTCACGATCACTTGTTTGCCGAATATTCACAAATTCTGTCCGGCCCCGCGCATATCACAAATAAAATGAAGGAATTCTGGACGTATTCGGGAAGCTTTTTGAAGGACAGAGAAAAAATCCGCAAGCAAATCAACAAAACCCATCACCGCGATGCCTATATCGCTGCCGTCAGGAATATTTTTGAAGAGCTTGTCTGACTTGCCGGATCCAAAGGTAAAGCCGACCCTCTTTATTCCTTCTGGCTGGCCAGTAATATGGGCCGATAAAAAGGGCATTGACTTCATGCAAAATTTAGTGATTGTTGTATCCAGATTGAGAACGGCAACGAAAAATGAACGAGCCAAATTTGACGACCTCGTAACAAGTCACGCGGCGATTTTGAGATCATAAGGTGTAATCTCCGTTGCCGCGTTGAAAATATTCCTGAGCCGGCTTCCCGTGTTCAGGAAACGCTCTTTGACAACCCAAATCATGGCGCCGATGCCGGATAAAGCTGTTCCCGGGAGGGTTCTGAGGGCATCCAGCGCCCTTTTCACCCTGGCCGCCCGAAAGAGGTTGACGCCGATGACCTTCAACCGGGCGCAGCAGCCCACCGCGGACAAACCCCGAACCCTGAGGTGTTTGATTCCCGTCGTCTTGTCCATCTCCGACATGGTCGATTCGATCCCCGCGCGCCAGCGGTACTTGTCCTTGAACGCCGGGGTATGCTCCCTGGCCCGACGTTCGGCGATCCGCAAGGTCTTGAGGCTGCAGCGAAGATAATGACGCCTCCTCCCCGGCTTGACCGGACATCGTTTTTGCTGAGGACAGGCGCCGCAATGCTCCGAGGCAAAGCCCACGCTGATGGCGTTGTTCTTCCCCCGCTTGATCTTCACCGGAACATGCCCCCGAGGGCAGGCGGCGATCATTCCCTTCTCCGTTTGCGGAAAGTCCGCCAGGCTGAGCGTTTCGTCCTTCGGCGCTCCCATCACGGGGGAGATCACTTCCACGCCCAGCTCCCTGGCCGTCTGCCGGTTCTCATCGCTCCCGTACAGGGAATCCGCCAGAACCTCCCGCGGGACAAGCCCCCGCTCCTTCGTCGATTCGAGGGCGGGAATCAGGGCATGAACGTCGCTGACATGAGCCGGCTCGATTTCCACATGAGTGATCAGATTCAGCGTCTTTTCCCTGATCGATTCGTCGGAAGAGGCACAGTAGGTTTCCATGACCTGAACCTGATATCCCTGACCCTTGTGGGCGTCATAGCCGGCATCCGGATCGGAAGGATTCTGAAGAGAAGACGAGGCAATCTCTTTCGGCGCCTTCACCGTCATCTCTCCCGTTTCCGATACGTCGCATTGATCTTTCAATACCCGCAGGAGAGCGCCGAAGGTGCTCAGGGAGATCACCTGTTTGTTTCTACGGAAACGCTCCACCAGGGAAAAAAGATCCCGGCTGACTTCTTCGAGGGTCCCGGCGGACTCCGAAGGCTTCACCAGGGAAAAACAGCCCAACGCCTTCTCGGTCAGGTACCGATCGATCAGCTCTTGCTCAATCGTCTCAAAGATTGCCCGGCGCTGACGCTTCAGGTTGACGAGAAAGTTATGGATGCTCTGGGAAAAGATGCAGATCCTTCCCAAACGCCGCATATTGGAGCGGATATGAACGGAATCGATCCGCTGCCTGGAGGTGTCCACACCGAACACTTTCGCCAGGGTTTCCGTCGTGGCGGTAAAAAGCTCCCGGTCCAGGCCTTTTTGGGCAACGAGTTGACGAAGGGTCCAGAGGGTCTTGGCGCACAGATACTTGGCCTCGTCGGATTCGCCGGGAATGTCCAAAGCGTAATGCCACTGGAGATTAAAGGAAAATTGGGATACGGTCTCCTCGTCCGTCAAATCGTGCATCTGCTGGAGGATCAATGCCCCAAGGGCGGCATAGATCTCTTTGGTCGGCCTGCCGAAACCCTCCGTGTAGCAGGAGGCGATCTTGTGAACGGGCAGTTCGGAAAGGATATGCTCCCGGAACAGACCGGCCCAGGATCCGTCTAAAAGTTTGCGTCTTTTGGGTCCCAGGTAGTCCCAGGGGTCGATTAAGTAGGGCGTTTTGTGATCACGGGCATGAATCATGGCGTTAACACCTATCTCCTTAATATTTAACATGATTCATGCCATTTCAGAGAAAAACCGTCAAGGAAAAAATGCATAAATGCTAAATTATTTTAATCTCTCAGGGTTGAATTCCCCGCCGCTTGCGGCGAATGGCCCATACAAAATAGAAAGCTTTTGATACCCCGCTGCTTGCGGCGGGGTAGTTTATTCGAGATTGTGGTTAGGTCCTGAATTATCAGTTTCAGGCAAGATGCTGTTAATATTTGACAGCACCGCTGACTTTTTTCTCATCTAAGACAAAGCCGTAATTATTTTTTCCGCCAGTTCCCGGCCGATTCCCGGCACCTTCTGCAAATCCTCCAGGAAGGCTTTGCGCACCTGTTATGCCGTAATTTCTTCTATTGGCAATATCTGCTTGCCATGCCGGATTGTGAGAATTGATACTTGTTTCTTTTCGATGCGATATACGATGCGATAATTGCCGTAGATCAGCTCTCTAAATTGTTCATCTTCAATTTCAGGAACAACCCTGCCGATTTCGGGCGAAGATGCGAGTTGCTCTACTTTTGAAAATATGGTGGTAATCCATTTGTCCGCTGCTGCCGGTTTGTCTAAGGCTATATATTCAGCGATTTCCGAAGCTCTGTCGATAGCCAACGGCGACCAAATAATTTTCATTTATGGACTCTTCTTAAGACTTTATTTTTTGCATCTTCATGCGTAATCCCTTGCCCGTTTGCAAGTTGACCAAGAGATGTCTGAACATCCGTTAGAAGCTCAAGCCTCTCCTGCATGTTTTCATATTCAGAGGCATCCAAGAGAACGGCAACTCCTTTCCCATGTTGCGTGATGATCACCGGTCTTTTTGTATCACGAACTTGCTTGATATAGGTTGCGATGCCTATCCTTACCTCTGATAGGGGTTTAATATCTTGATCAATTTTCAATCTTTGCATTTTACACCTCATCATTAACTAATTTTGTACCTTATAGCGTACAATATTTAGTATTAGCAAGAAGTTTTTTCATAAGAGGTTAATGGGGGCCTGAATTATCAATTTCAAGCAAGATGCTGTTACTATTTGACAGCACCGCTGACCTTTTCTCATCTAAGACAAAGCCGAATAAATTTTTTCCGCCAGTTCCCGGCCGATGCCCGGCACCTTCTGCAAATCCTCCAGTGAGGCTTTGCGCACCTGCTGGGCCGAACCGAAATACTTCAACAGCAGCGTCCTTCGCGACGGGCCGATATCGGGAATCGCATCCAGAACGGAGCTCAAATCATTCTTCGTTTTGACCTTGCGATGATAGCTGACGGCAAAGCGGTGGGCCTCGTCCCGCAGCCGCTGCAGAAGGGCCAGCGCGGCGGGCGAGGAAGAAAGATAAATTGCGTCTTTGCGCCGGGGCACATAGACGCGATCCTCGGATTTTGCCGGCTTTCCCTGAAGTCTTCTTTTGGCCGCCAGAAAAGACCTTTCTTCTTTGGCCAGGCCGATGACGTCCAGTTTGATCTTCAAGTCGCTCAGAACGGCAAGAGCGACGTTGAGCTGCCCCTTGCCGCCGTCAACCACCAGCAGGTCCGGCGCCGGGTCCGGACCCTGGAAACGGCGCGTCAGCACCTCGCGCATCATTCCATAATCATCCGGCTCGTCAGGACCGCGGACGCGAAAACGCCGATAGCCCGATTTTTCCGGCTCCCCGTCCTGAAACACCACCATTGACCCCACGGCGCTTTTTCCGCCGAGATTGGAGATGTCGAAACATTCGATCCGGCGCGGCAAAGCGGCAAGCAGGAGCTTTTCCTGAAGGAACAGCAAAGCGGCCTCTTTCTGCTCTTCCTTCCTGCGGTCGGACGCCTGAAGTTCGCGGGCATTGGCGCACGCCAGATCGACCAATGCTTTTTTCGCGCCCCGCCGCGGCACGGTAATGCGCACTCTTTTTTGCTGTTTTTCGGCCAGCCATTCGAGCAAAACGGCTTCATCGGGGAGACTGTACGGAAGGAGGATCTCTTCCGGCAGGCCGGCTTCATCATAATGCTGCCGCAGCGCCGATGAAAGAATTTCTTCCCGGTCCGCTTTTGTTTTCACCGGCGTAAAGGATTTGCTGCCCGTGAGCTTGCCTGCGCGCACAAACAGAATGCAGATCCGGTGCGTTTCGGAATCGGAAAAAACGCCCAGCACATCCTTGTCTGTCTCTGACCCGCCGTCCACATGCTGCTGCTCCAGCGCGTGTGAAAGCGCGCCGATGCGGTTGCGCAGCCGCGCCGCTTCTTCAAAGTTCAGCTCCTGCGCCGCTTGTTCCATCTGCTTTTTCAAATCGGAAATCAGTTCACGGCGTCGGCCCCGCAGAAAGGACACGGCATTTTCCACCAGCGTCCGGTATGCCGCTTCATCAATCCGGTTTTTACAGGGCGCCAGACACCGTCCGATTTGATATTCCAGGCACGGCCTGGCCCGAAGCTGAAAATCCCGGTCCCGGCATGTGCGCAGGGGAAAGATGCGTTGAATGAAACGGAGCGTTTCCTTGGCGGCCAGCCCCGACGGGTACGGACCGAAATAAAGCGCCGCGTCATTTTGTCTTTTGCGCACCAGCCGCAGGCGCGGAAACGTCTCCGCGGGATCCAGCGACAGATGGTAATAGGTTTTGTCGTCCCGCAGAATGACGTTGTAGCGCGGGCGATGTTTTTTGATAAGGTTGTTTTCCAGAATCAGCGCTTCTTTTTCCGTGGCGGTCGTGATGAACGCAATATCGCTTGCCCTCGCCATCAGAAACGGCGCCATTGGCCTAGTGTCCCTGCCGGTCAAATAGGAACTGATGCGGTTTTTCAGATCATTGGCCTTGCCCACATAAATCACCTTCCCCGACGCGTCCTGCATCATATAAACGCCGGGGCATCGCGGAGCGGAAGTCATCTTTTCTTTTAAGGCGGTATTCTCGTCCATCAATACTTCCAACCATTACTCATGGTTCGACAGGCTCACCACTCGACAGGCTCACCACTCGACAGGCTCACCATGACACAACTTTTTGTCACCCTGAGCCGGCCGAAGGGCGACAGGGCCTGCCCTGCGTTTATCGAAGGGCCCACCAAGACAATTGCCCTATCAGCGGGGCTAAAGCCCCGCACTACACTGCCCATCGCCCATGCCCCGTAAGGAACGGTTTAAAACCGTTCCCTACATTTCTTTTCCCTATTGCCCATCAATCATTACGCATGACCCTTTATATTCTTCCCATACGCTTCTCAGGACGTCCGGCCGGTTTGTAAAAATCCCGTCAATCCCGAGGTCCAGCAACCGCCGCATATTTTTTTCGTCATTGACTGTGTAGATATGCACGGGAATGCCGTGAAGTTTCAAATCGGGAAGCCACTTTTCGCCGAGCTCGCGGAGCGAACAGTTGAAGGCGTCGGCGCCAAGGCATTGAACAATCTCCGAGGGCAGGCGCAAGCCGTGCTGCTTCTTTTCATAGAGCACGGCCACGGGCGTCAGCGCATCGATCTGTTTGAAATGCAAAATGGCGCGGGAATCAAAGCTGGAATACACAACGTGCTCCCGCATGCCGGTTTCATCGACAATTTTGAGGCATCGCTCCTCGATCCCGCCGGAAACGGCATCCGTTACCGCCTCCGTTTTCACCTCGATGTTGACGGCAATTCTGTCCTTGCAGAGCGCCAGAACTTCCGTAAGCGCCGGAATGCGCTCCCCCGTAAATTTTTTGTGAAACCAGCCGCCGGCATCGAGTTTTCGCAACCGGATGAACGGGTAATCGGCGATCCTTCCCCGGCCGTCCGTGCAGCGCGAGATGTTTTCATCATGAAAGACCACCACTTCCCCATCCGCCGTAAGCTGGACATCCAGCTCCACCATATCGGCCCTCATGTCGATCGCTGCCCTGAAGGCGGGCATGGTATTTTCCGGATAATAGGCCGACGCCCCGCGATGGGCAATAACGGCAAACGCGGCTCTTCCCCTCGCTTCCCGGGATGCCCGGTTGCTTTGCCGGTCTTCAGGATAGATCAATGCATGATAGGGTATGGCCATAGGCAGCCCCGCTTTGCTTTTCGGTGTCCGGTTTTTTAACATATTTGCCTGCAGAGTTCTTCAACTATTTTATCGTTTACAAAAAACGGGGAAAAAGGTACGTACCGCATCAGGATATCGATAGGTTTTCATTTCTGACGGACAGGGAGGAAAATATGAAAGTACTTGGCATCATGGGAAGTCCACGTGTCGGAGGGAACAGCGATGTTCTCCTCGGCCAGGCCCTGGAAGGCGCCAAAGCAGCCGGAGCCGATGTGAAAAAAATCATCCTGGCCCGGAAAGAGATTGCCGGATGCAGAGACTGCAAGAAGTGCAACAAAACGGGAATCTGCGCCCTGAAGGATGATATGGCCGAAATTCAGGAGCAAATTCTGGAAGCCGGCGCCGTCATCCACAGCGTTCCCGTTTATTTCTGGACGATGACCTCGCAGATGAAAGCCTACCTGGAACGCTGGTGCGTCTTTTTCGACGCGGAATGGAAATGGCAGAAAGCCTACTATCCCAAAATGAAGGGCAAGCGCATCGGCCTCATCACGGTCTGCGGAGATCCGGATCCGCACACAGCCGACCCCATCGTCCACAGTTTCCGAATGACCGCGGAAATGACCAGACTGAACTGGCTGGGCTGCGTGATGGCTTCCGCTACCGACAAGGGGGAAATCGCCGGCAACGAGGCCGCCCTCTCGGAGGCGTTTGATCTGGGGAAAAAAGCCGCAGCGCCGGTGTCATGATTTTTTAAATCCGGAAGATTGCGCGCCGGCTGCGAAGAGCTTCCACGGCGGGTCAAAAGAATTTGGCGACCAGATCGGTGGAAGATTGACGTCCGATTTTGTCGAAATGGTTTGTGAGGAATTCCCCGGCCTTTTCCCGGCCGATATTAAACAGGTATTGCAGAAATTCCATATCCAGATTCATTTTGCTCGACGCGGAGAGCTTCGCCATGACTTCCTCGGCGTCGATGGTGTGGATAAACGTGTGCTTGTGCTTGGACGAATCCAGCTCGCCTTTTTCGATTAAAGACGTAATAAAATAAATAGCCCGCATTTCCCGCATCAGGCTGGAATTGAAGCTGAGCGTGTTGATCCGGTCGAAGATCTCGTTAGTGGTGCGGGGAACTTCGGGGATGTTGATCGGGTTGATCTGGACGATCAGGACGTCGCGGCAGTCGGTGTCATAGATCACGGGGAAAATCGGCGGATTCCCCATATAGCCGCCGTCCCAGTAGTACTGGCCTTCGATTTCAGGCGCCTGCGTCAGGTAAGGCAGGCAGGCGGAGGCCATAATCATGTCCGGCGTGATTTCGCGATTTTCAAAAACCTTCAGGCGGCCGGTCAGCACATTGGTGGCGCAGATAAAAAGCCTGATGCTGCGCGACTTCTGCAGCACGGAAAAATCGATCAGCTCTTCGAGCATCTCTTTGAGCGCGTTCTTGTTGTTGGGGTTCCACTGGTAGGGGGAAAACATGCGCGAAAGAACATCGAACATCTGCCAGTATGGAGAAAATTCAATCGACCCTCGACTGCCCAGGAGCTTGTCGAAGACGGTCGGCTGAAACGGCGAGCACTGGCTGTTTTTCGAATTTGTGATCCAGAAATGGTTGAGCAGCTCCTGCGCTTTTTTGCGGCCGCCGGACGCCAGGCCATAGGCCAAAATGGTCGCGTTTACGGCGCCTGCGCTTGTTCCGACAATCCCTTCAATATCCAGACGCTCTTCATCCAGCAATCGGTCCAGAACCCCCCAGGTAAAGGCGCCGTGGGCGCCGCCGCCCTGCAGGGCTAAATTCAGTTTTTTCTTTTTGGAGCGAACCGGCATGCCCGCTGGCGATTTCTTCATAGAGTTTTACCTTTGATGGATGCTCCTGTGGAAGAGACACTGTGCAAAAAACCAACCCCCGCTTCCGTTGCAACAGACGGAGAGCTTTGAAAAATGTCATTTCGAGGAGCGTGAGCGACGAGAAATCTTAAAGATGGCCGTTTGTTCAAGATTTCTCCCTTCGGTCGAAATGACAAAAATGGCCGTTATTCAAAGCTCTCAGACGATGTTTTCCCGCCTCGACAACGAAGATTCCCGAGCCAGGGGATGCATCGTTTATCTCAACTGCTGAAAAACCGCTGTTTCTATAGCATATTTACCAAAAGCATATCAATAATAATTGCGGCTGGAATAGCCGCCTTTTTCGCCGGGAGCAATCAACGGCAAAGGCCGGTCTTTGCGTCTTTTCTTTTCGATCCCAAGATCTTCAGCCTTTTTTCAATGCGCCTCGTCCCAGTTCACCCCCGAAGCGATCTCCACTTTCAGGGGCACTTTCAGGCGAATCACGTTTTCCATTTCCTCCCGGACAAGCTTTTTGACGTCCTCTTGTTCCTGAACCGGAGCTTCCAGGACCAGTTCGTCGTGCACCTGCATGATCAGGCGGGCGTCAAGGTTTTTCTCCTTCAGCAAACGGTCAATGTTCACCATGGCCACCTTGATCAAATCCGCGGCAGACCCCTGGATGGGCGCGTTAATGGCCATCCGTTCGGCAAACTGGCGAACGGACGGAATCTTGCTTTGCAGATCGGGCAGCCAGCGGCGACGATTCAGAATCGTGCAGACAAAGCCGTCGCGCCTTGCCCCTTCCAGGACACCGTCCAGATAGGCGCGCACTTTTTTGTAACGGGCAAAGTAGCCGTCAATATAGACTTGAGCGGTTTTCTGGGAAACGCCCAGCTCCCGGGCCAGGCCGAACGCGCTCATACCGTAGAGAATGCCGAAGTTGATGACTTTGGCCTGCCTGCGCATATCGGGGCTGACCATTTCGGGAAAAACACCAAACACGTCGGAAGCCGTCCGGGTGTGAATATCGGCATCGGCCGCGAAAGCGTCCAGCAAAGCCTCGTCTTCGGACAGGTGCGCCAGCACGCGAAGTTCGATCTGCGAGTAGTCGGCGGAAATCAAAACACAGCCGGGGGGAGCGATAAAGGCCTGACGGATTCTTTTGCCCTCGACGGTCCGGACGGGAATGTTCTGAAGGTTGGGGTTGCTGCTCGAAAGCCGGCCGGTCGCCGCCACGGTCTGGTTGTATGACGTATGGATCCTTCCGGTTTGCGGAGAAATCAGCGCCGGAAGCGCGTCCACATACGTGGATTTGAGCTTGGCTAAAGACCGGTAGGCCAGAATTTCGGCGGGCAGCTCGTGGCTCCGGGCCAGGTCGGAGAGGACATCCACATCCGTCGAATAACCTTCTTTTGTCTTTTTGCCCTTCGGAAGCTGCATCTTTTCAAAAAGAATCATCTGCAATTGTTTGGGGGAATTGATATTGAATGTTTCCCCGGCCAGACGGTATATTTTCTCCTCCGAGAGGGCCAGCAGTTGCGACAGCTCTCCGGACATTTGCTTTAAAAGCGCGGCATCCACCAGAACGCCCTTTTTTTCCATCCCGGCCAGCGTAAACAGAAGCGGCATCTCCACGTCTCGATACAGTGAGGAAGCCCCGGCCTGATCCAGCCCGGCCAGCAGTTTTTCCGCCAGTGAAAGCAGGGCCGCGACACGCTGACCGGCGGATAGGGCCGCCTGGTCAACAGGCGCAGGCGCAAGCGACTGGTTTTTCCCCCTGCCACCCGCCGCTTCCGCCATGGAAGGGACGCGCTCCTGCAGGTATTCCCACGCCACTTCGTCGAGCGTATAGGAATGCCGCGCGGGGTTGAGCAGATAAGCGGCCAATTGCAAATCCATACCCGCCGAAACCGGCAGGTCCGGCAGCAGGACCAGCGCTGTTTTCAAATCGTATGCGTATTTGGTGATTTTCGGATTGGCCCAGAAAGGCATAAGCGCGGGCCAGACCTCTTCCGTCTTGAGCTGCTGTCCGGCGCCGTCATGCCCCAGCGGAATATAAAATCTTTCCCGACCGGCCCCGATCGCCATTCCGATCAGCGCCTGCGGCGTATTTTTTTCCGGGAACATTTCACACGCGAAGGTTCTCACGCCTCGAAGTGCTCCGACCAGCTCCGCAAGGGCCTTCGTGTCCGCCACGATTTTGCAGGGAACCTCCGGTTTTGCCGGGCCGGCTGAAATTTGCTGCAAAAGCGATGAAAATTCAAAATCCCTGAAGAGCCGGGAAAGCGCCTCCCTGTCGGGTTCCCGGCGCGCCGCATCCTTCAGATCAAAATCCAAATCCACGTCCGTGGAAATCACCGCCAACCGGCGGCTGAGCCGGGCCTGATCGGCGTATTTGCGGAAGCTTTCACGCAGCTTGACGTTGTGGAGCTTTTCCGCGTTTTCCAGAACCGCTTCCACGGATCCGTATTCTTCAATCAGCCTCCGGGCCGTTTTGGGGCCGATGCCGGGGACGCCGGGAATGTTGTCGGATGCGTCGCCCATCAACCCCAGGATCTCCACCACTTTGTCCGGACCCACGCCGAATTTTTCCCTGACCGCCGCGCTGTCATAGGTTTTGTCCTTCATCGTATCGACCAGGGTCACCCCGTCGCCGATGAGCTGCATCAAATCCTTGTCGCCGGAGATTATCACGGCGCGCCATCCCTTTTTCCGCGCCCGGACCACGAGCGTACCGATCAGATCGTCGGCCTCCGTTCCCTGCTTCTCCAGAATCGCGATGGAAAATCCGCGGATCACTTCCTTGATGAGGGGAACCTGCGCGATCAAATCCTCCGGCATGGGCTTGCGTGTCGCTTTGTAATCCTCATACGCTTCATGCCGGGTTGTCGGCCCCTTGAGATCAAAGGTCACAACGATATAGTCCGGATGGATATCCTTGAGCAGCTTCATCAGCATAATAGTGAAACCGTAAATCGCGTTGGTGGGAAAGCCCCTGGAATTGGACAGCGCGGGAATGCCGTAGAAAGCGCGGTACAAATAATTGCTGCCGTCCACAACGGCCAGGAGGGAATTTGGATTCTTTTCAGTCATCGTTCATTGTCTCTACAGGTCAAAGGACGCGTCGATCTTGAAGGTCCTGACCGCGCGCAGGTCCAGAATGTCCGTAACACCGGTCTTTTTTTTCACATCCGACAGAAGGGCTTCCAGTTCTTCGGCACTCGCCGCGGTCGCCGTGAACCAGATATTGTATTCGTGCGCGCGGCGGTAATTATGCGTCACGCCTTTCTCGGCGCTGACGATCCGAACAAAGGACCGGATTTGGCCTTCGGGCACACGCGCCGCACACAGCGTGCTCGCGCGTCCGAGTTTTTTTCCGTCGAACACGGCGCCGATCCGGCGGATAATGCCCCGGTCCTTCAGCTTTTGAACGCGGGCCAGCGTTTCCTCTTCACTGATTCCGCAGCGCTCGCCGATCAAACGGAAAGGCTCCTCTTCCAGTGGAAATTCCTTTTGCAGAAGATTAAGCAGTTTTTTATCAATGGCGTCCATACGGCCTCTTCCTCCCCCGGCAGGAGGGAATTAAGGGGATGGAAACTATCCGGAGAACGCTTTCGTGTGCCTTCATTCATTGCCGCGGTTGATACAAACACAAAGGCTCCTCCGCCCGATAATCACCCGTCGCTTCATAGGCCCGTGCCCGGCAGCCGCCGCAAACTTTGATAAACTCGCAGCGCCCGCACTTGCCCTTGTAGCTTTCGTAATCCCGAAGATTGCGGAACACTTCGGAGGTTTCCCAGATTTCGCCGAAGCTTTGCTTCCTAATATTGCCGCAGTCAAGCTCCAGATAGCCGCAGGGCTGCACCTGACCGACATGGGATATAAAACAAAAGGAGATGCCGCCCAGGCAGCCCCGTGTCGATTCATGAAAATGACCGCCGACTTTTTTTGCGGGGTTTTCCCCTTTCCGTTTATTCTGGTGCATAACCCGGAAATAGTGCGGTGCGCAGGTCGCTTTGAGCTGGATTGCGCACGTCAGACTTTCCCGGTAAAACCAGCGGAGCGTCTCTTCGTAATCCGCCGCGGTGATCGCCTGCTCGGCCAAATCCCTTCCCCTTCCGGTCGGCACCAGCAAAAAGATGTGGTGCGCCGCCGCTCCGATGCGAAGCGCCAGATCGTGAATGGCTTTGATCTGATGAAGATTGGCGGTCGTGATCGTCGTGTTGATCTGAAATTCCATTCCGGCGGCTTTCATCGCCGCGATGCCGGCAAGCGCGCCGGCAAACGCGCCCGGCTGCTGGCGCAACGCGTCGTGGCTTTGCGCGTCGGGCCCGTCGATGCTGATGCTCACCCGCTGAATGCCGGAATCGATCATCTTTCGAACCTTGGCTTCATCGACCAGCGTACCGTTGGTCGCCATGACCATGCGCAGGCTTTTTTGTGTGCCGTAGGCGGCCAGATCAAAGATATCCTGCCTCAATAGCGGTTCGCCGCCGGTGAGAATGATGACCGGCTGCGAAAAACGGGCGATGTCGTCGATCAGACGGAGACATTCGCCGGTGGAAAGCTCCCCAGGATAAGGCCCGAGATGCGAGGCGGCACGGCAGTGCACGCAGTTCAGATTGCAGCTTCGCGTCACTTCCCACGCAATCATCCTAACCTGATCCCGCCTTTCCTTGCGGGATGTGTGCCCTTCAGGGTAAGGACGGGATGAGGCGCCCACATCCACGACCGTTGCACGATCGGAATCCCTCCTCCCCTTGTGGGAGGGGCAGGGGGAGGGGGAATCTCCACTCATGTCTTTTCGCTTTCCGATTTTCACGTCGCGAGCACCTTCGCCAGATCTTTTGCCCAGTAGGTAATCAGAATGTCCGCGCCGGCGCGCTTGATGGCCGTGACGCTTTCCAGCATGGCTTTTTCTTCATCGAGCCAGCCCAGCTTCGCCGCGGCCTTGATCATTGAATATTCCCCGCTCACATTATAGGCGGCAAGCGGCAGATCGAATTCCTGCCTGGCCCGGCAAATGATGTCCAGATACGGCAGCGCCGGCTTCACCATGATGATGTCCGCGCCTTCATTGACGTCGAGCGAAATTTCCCGGATAGCCTCGTCGGAATTGGCCGGGTCCATCTGATAGGCCTTTCGGTCGCCGAACTGCGGCGCGCTCTCAGCCGCCTCGCGGAACGGCCCGTAAAACGAGGAGGCGTATTTCGCGGAATAGGCCATGATCGGAATGTTTTCCAACGCGTTTTCATCGAGAATCTCGCGGATGGCCGCGATTTGTCCGTCCATCATGGCCGACGGCGCCACCATGTCCGCGCCGGCTTTCACCTGCGACAGGGCCGTTTCCGCCAGCACCTCGAGCGTGGCGTCGTTCAAAACTTCGCCCTTTTCGATGATGCCGCAGTGGCCGTGGCTCGTGTATTCGCACAGGCAGACGTCCGTGATCACCAGCATGTCCGGCACTTCGTTCTTGACGCGCTTCACGGCCTGCTGGACGATCCCGTCTTTGGCAAACGCGCCGGTTCCCTGCTCATCCTTCCTGGCCGGAATGCCGAAAAGCAGCAGCGCGGGGATGCCCAGCGCATGCGCCTCGCGCGCTTCCTTCGCAAGGTGGTCCACCGACATCTGAAACTGCCCCGGCATCGAGGCAATGGGTTTTTTCACATCCCTGCCCGGCACGGCGAAAAGCGGATAAACGAGCTCGTCCGCGCTCAGGCGCGTTTCACGAACCAGTCTGCGAAAGTTTTCATTCTTTCTCAACCGGCGTCCCCGGTATTCAGGAAATTGCATATTTTACTCCTTTGGTGATGATATTTCCTCGTCGGTCAGATAGCAGGCCGGATCCGGCCCCCACTCGTCCCCCTCCGCTTCGGCCCGCGCCCGGAAGTTCCCGCCGCACACGGAAAGCCAAACACATGCCGCGCAGCGTCCGGTAACGTATTTTTTCTTATCCTTCAGTTTCATGAGAAACTCGTTTTTTTCGTCCGTCCAGATTTCGCTGAAGGGCCGCTTCCGGACATTGCCCAGCGGCCGGTTGCGCCAGAACTGATCGGGATACACTTCGCCGTCCCAGCTGATACAGCCGATGCCGACGCCGGTGGAATTACCCTCGTTCATTTCCAGGAGCTCCAGGATTTCCGCCGCGCGCGCCGGGTCCTTCTCCCTCATTTTCAGATACAGGTAAGGCCCGTCGGCGTGATTGTCCACCGTGAGGATTTCCGGCGCCAGGCCGTCGTCAAACATGGCCTTCGTCTTATCGGCGATGAGATCCAGCAGGCGGCGGGCCTCCCCGTGCGTCAGGTCCTCCTCGCGGAGCTTCGAGCCGCGGCCGGAATACACCAGATGGTAAAAGCACATCCGCTCGATCTTTTCTTTTCTGAGCAGGTCGAACATGGCCGGCACATCGGCCACGTTGTGGCGGTTGACGGTGAAGCGCAGGCCCACCTTGATTCCCGCTTCCCGGCAGTTGCGGATGCCTTCCATGGCTTTTCCAAACGAGCCTTCTCTGCCCCGGAACCGGTCGTGCGTCGGCTGCAAACCGTCGAGGCTGACGCCGACGTACGAAAGGCCGATTTTTTTAAGTTCGGCTGCGATTTCTTTGGTAATGAGCGTGCCGTTGGTGGAGATGACCGCGCGCATGCCCATGTCCGTCGCGTACCTGGCCAGTTCGAGCAAATCCTTCCGCATCAGCGGTTCGCCGCCGGAAAACAGCAGCACCGGCGATCCGAAAGCCGCCAGGTCATCGATCATGCTTTTGGCTTCCTCCGTCGTCAGCTCATCGGGATAGTCGATGTCGGCCGAGCTGGAATAGCAGTGGATGCATTTGAGGTTGCAGCGGCGCGTCATGTTCCAGACCACCACCGGTTTCTTGTCCGCCGAAAATTGCAGCAGATGCGACGGCAGCCTTCCCGAGTGCCGGTTGTAACGCAGCACGTCGGAGGGCTCCACCGCTCCGCAGTAGAGTTTGGAGATCCCGATCATCCTTCTTTCCTTTCTGCCCCCCCGCCCGTCCCGGGCGCCGATTTCTGAAAAGCGCGGTAAAGCGCCGCGACCAGGCCTTCCATGGTGTATTCTTCCTGGGCGATGTCGACGGACAGGCCCGCCTGCTTCGCCGTGGCCGCCGTCACGGGACCGATGCAGGCCACCCGGACGGAAGGCGGCAGCGTGAAATCCTTCCCCATAATGTCGAAAAAGTTCGTCACGGTGGAGGAGCTGGTAAACGTGATCACGTCCACGTCGCCCGCGGCAAGCCGCCGGGCCAGCTCTTCTTTTTTCCTGCCGGAATTCACCGTCCGGTAAGCGGTTGCCACCGTTACGCGCGCGCCTTGCGCCTTGAGCGTCCGGGGCAAAATATCGCGGGCTTTTTCCGCCCGCGGAATGAGGATGTTCATCCCCTGAATATCCATGGCGGCAAACGCTTTTAAAATGCCTTCGGCAATGAACTCCTCGGGCACCAGATCCGCCCGGATGCCACGGTCCGCCAGTTGTCGGGCCGTGGCCGGACCGATGCAGCAGATTTTGACGCCCTTGAGATCGCGCACGTCTTTGCCCTTTTGCTGCATGCGTTCGAAAAAGAAGCGCACACCGTTGGCGCTCGTGAAAACAAGCCACTGGTAAGCGTCCAGCCCGGCCAGCGCCGCGTCAAGTTCACTCCAGTCGGAAGGCGGTTCGATGGCGATGGTCGGAAACGCGATCGGCCGCGCGCCTTCCGCCGCGAGAAGCTTCGCCAGATCGTCGGCCTGCCGCTCGGGCCGCGTGATCGCCACGCCCAGCCCGAACAGGGGCTTCGTGTCAAACCAGCCGAGCGTGTCGCGCAGTTCGACCACCTTTCCCACCACCAGAATGGCGGGCGGTTTAAAGCGGTTTTCTGCGGCCAGATCGGCAATCGCGGCCAGCGTGCCCGAAAGGACTTTCTGATCGGGCGTTGTGCCGCGCCGGATCAGGGCCGCGGGCGTTTCCGGCGGCTTTCCCTGCGCAATCAGCGCCCCGGTGATCTGATCGAGATTTTTCACGCCCATCAGAAACACCAGCGTTCCAATGCCCGCGAGCGCATGCCAGTCGATGTCGCTTTTTTCCTTGGTCGGATCTTCATGTCCGGTGATGAACGCCACCGTGGACGTGACCCCCCGATGCGTGAGCGGAATGCCCGCGTAGGCCGGCACCGCGATTGCGGAAGTTACGCCGGGAATTACTTCGAAGGGAATGTGCCGGGCGGCCAGTTCTTCCGCTTCTTCGCCGCCGCGGCCGAAGATAAAGGGATCGCCGCCTTTGAGGCGCGCCACCGTATGGCCGCGCAGCGCTTCCCGGACCAGGAGCTCGTTGATTTTATCCTGCGTCAGCGTGTGGTTTCCTCCCTCTTTGCCCGCGTAAATGACGCGGGCGCCGGCCGGCGCATAGGCGAGGAGGTCTTCATTGACCAGATTGTCGTAAACCACCACATCAGCCAGTCCCAGGCAGCGGGCCGCCTTGATCGTGATGAGCCCCGGATCCCCCGGCCCCGCGCCGATGATATAGACTTTCCCAGGTTTGGCTTTTTTCATTTTACCCCATCAACTCCAGCAGGCGGCGGCCGCCTTTTTCCAGGATCATCTCCGCAAGTCTCTGTCCCATGGCCTCGGCCTCATCCGGTTCTCCCCAGACCTTGTCGCGCAGCACTTCCCTTCCATTGGGCGCGGCCAGCAGGCCTTCCAGCGTCAGGCGCTTGCCTTCCATGAAGCCGTATGCGGCAATCGGCAGCCGGCAGCCGCCGCCCAGCGCCCGCAGATAGGCGCGCTCCGCCGTCACTTCCGCTTCAGTTACGGCATGGTTGAGCCTCGCGCACAGCCCCGCCAGCTCCGCATCGCTTTTTCTTACCTGAAGCCCCAGAGCGCCCTGGCCCACCGCCGGCAGCATGATTTCCGTCGGCAGAAACTGTGTAACCACTTCCCCGTAGCCCAGACGCTTCACGCCCGCCGCGGCAAGAACCACGCCGGTGAGATTCTCCGTTTCGATCTTTTTCAGGCGCGTGTCAATGTTGCCGCGCAGCGGAACAATCTCCAGATCCGGCATAAACGATTTCAACTGCGCGCCGCGCCGCTGGGAGCCGGTCCCGATTTTGGCCCCCTTTGGCAAATATTCAAATTTAATCCTGCCACGGGTCACCAGAACATCGCGGACGTCCTCGCGCGGCAGAATCGCCGCAAAGACGAGCCCCTCCGGAGTCTCTCCGGGAACGTCTTTCATGGAATGGACGGCCAGGTCAATCTGACCGGAAAGCAGCGCCTCTTCAATTTCTTTGACAAAAACCCCCTGCCCGCCGATCTGCGTCAGAGACACATCCTGCATAATATCGCCGCTGGTCCGGATAACGCAGATTTCCGCCTCGATCTCCGGCGCCGCTTTCTTCAGACCGGCCACCGCGGAATTCGTCTGCGCCAGCGCCAGTTTGCTTCCTCTCGTGCCAACTTTAATCTTCATCTTTTACCTTTCCATCCTGCTCGCAGCAGTTGAATCGGGGCATCCGCTGAGCGAAGGGATGCCCCTTCAATTGCCGTATCTTCTTCAATCATCCAGCCGGAAGAGCTGGCGCGCCGCCGCTACGATATCCTGGGAGGCGAATTCGGCGCTTTCTTCCTTCATGACCGCAACCGGCGCATGCAGCACCTTGTTGACGATGCCGTGCACCAGGGCTTCGACTTTTTCGCGGTCTGCGTTTTCCAGATTTTCCATCCAGCCCGACGCTTTCTCCATCTCCGTCCGCACAATGCCTTCGGCCTTGCTCCGGAGCGACACAATGGTGGGCACGGCCTCCAGCTCCTTGAGCCAGTTCGTGTAATTGGCCACTTCTTCTTCGATAATCGCCTCGGCCTTCAGCGCCTCGCGACGCCGGTTTTTGATGTTTTCGTCGACAATGTCCTGCAGGTGGTCGATGTTGTACAGATAGACGTTTTCAACTTCGTCCGCCGCCGGATCAATGTCCCTCGGCACGGCAATGTCCACCAGAAACAGCAGCCGGTTCTTTCGCTTGCGCAGACAGCGGCGGACCATCTCCCCGGTCACGACATACGTCGGCGCGCCGGTGGAGCTGATAACAATATCCACATCGCACAACGCTTCGTCGAGGGCTTCAAGGCCTACGGCCGCGCCGTGAAACTTTTCGGCAAGCAGCCGGGCCTGCGCGGGCGACCGGTTGACAACGGTTATATCCTCCGCGCCGTTTCCCACCAGGTGTGTGCAGGTCAATTCCGCCATTTCACCGGCGCCGATGATCAGAATCTTCCTGCCGGCGAGCGTTCCAAAAATTTTCTTGGCCAGCTCCACCGCGGCAAAGCTCACCGACACGGGGTTGGCCGCAATGCCTGTTTCCGTCCGAACGCGTTTGGCCGCCCGAAACGCGCGGTGCATCAGGCGGTTGAGCACAACGCCGGTGGCGTTTTGCGCCAGCGCCAGCCGGTAGGCGTCCTTCACCTGCCCCAGAATCTGCGCCTCGCCCATCACCAGCGAATCCAGGCTGGATGTCACGCGAAACAAATGCCGGATCGCCTCCCGGTCCCGATAGGTGTACAGACAGGCCGCGGCTTCTTCGTCCGCAAGGCCGCCGTAGCGCGCCAGAAAAGATTCGAGCTCACCCAGCGCCCGCGGCGCGTCCTCCAGGGAGGCCACCAGTTCCACGCGGTTGCAGGTGGAAAGATGAAGAATCTCCAGCACGCCGTCGATCGCCTTGAGGTCCGCAAGCAGATTCGCCTGCTCCTGGCATCCGGCAAAAAGCCTTTCGCGCACGGCCAGCGGCGCCGTTTTATGATTTAATCCGACCAGTCCGATCATGGCTTCTTTCAAATAAAGTTATGCACGGTTGCCAGGCAAAACCGTATCCCTAACGCCGACAACAAAAAGGCGATCAGTCCCAGACAGGACAGCACCGCCATCCGGGAACCCTTCCATCCGATCGCCAGCCGCTGGTGCAGCAGAAACCCGTAAAACACCCAGACGGCAAAGGACCAGACCACCTTGGGATCGGCGGGCCAGGAACCGCCCCAGACAAAAGCGGCATAAACCGCTCCCCCGATCATGCCGAGCGTCAGCAGAGGAAACCCCCACAGCAACCCGAAGTGATTGATTTGGTCAAGGTCGCCAAGCGACGGCAGCAGGCGGCCCAGCGGACCCGGCTTTTTGTTTTTCAGAAGATTATTCTGAATCAGGAACATCGCCCCGGCCGCGGAAGCCAGAACAAACAGCGCTTCGCCGGCAATCGCCAGCACCAGGTGCAGCGTCGTGAGCCCGCCCTGCCACTGGGACGGCACGAGATTCCTGTCGGATCCCTGGCCTGCGGCGGCAATCAAAAACAGCAGAATAAACGGCGCGATAAAGGCGCCCAGCAGTCGGGTTTTGGTTTTCAACTGCAGGCCCAGATAGATGCCGGCAATCACCCATGCATAAATCGACAGAAAATGGCGCGATCCGAAACTGCTCCAGTCGGTCCAGTGAACTGCCGCGAAAAGAAGATTCAGAGCCAGCAGTATAAAACCTGCCGCCAGAATCCACGTGGATATTTTGGCAAGCGCCACTCTTCGGACCAGCAGGGAAATCAGGTAGCCCCCCGTGGCCAGCGAGCAGCAAAACAGAGCCGCCGCGAAGAGAATCCCTTCCACGCTAGTCAATGCGCACCTCCTCGCCCGTAATTTCGCGGACGATTTTTTTTGCCGCGTCAGCATCTTTTTGCCGGAGGCTCTCCAGCAGGCCCGCAGCCATCAACTGATCGAACCAAACCCGGCCCCTGCCGGCGTTCTTTTCCATCTTGCTCCGCAACTGTCCAAGAATATCCAGCAGCGCCGCGTATTCTTCGCCGTAGGCGGCCTCCAGCTCCTCCCGCAAACGCCGCGCCAGCGCCGGGGAATTTCCTCCGGTGCCGCAGGCGATGGTCAAATCGCCCCGCTCCACCAGGGAGGGCAAAATAAAATCGCATTTTTGCGGGTCATCCACGATATTGACGGGAATGCCCCTGGCCTTTGCGTCCCGGGATATGGAGGCGTTGATTTCTTCGTCATCCGTTGCCCCGATCACCAGAGCGGCTCCGGACAGATGCTCGTCCGCATATTCACCGGCGATGTGCCCGATCCGGCCCCGTTTTTTTAAATCCGCCAGTTCAGGGACAAGAAGGGGGCTCACCACATGCACCTTCGCCCCGCAATCCAGAAGACGCGCAACTTTTCTGGCCGCAACTTCTCCCCCGCCGATGACGACGCATTTCTTCCCTGTGATGTCCCAAAACACCGGATAATATTTCAAGTTTTTCCTTTCAGACCCAAACAGGAACGGCTTTGTGCCATTGGCGGTCAAGCTATCATGAAGGGTTGCAAAATTCAAGCGGGGGTTTGCCCGGGCGGATTTTTTATCTATCCGGAATCAGTTACTTATTGACACTGCCGCCGCTTTGCGTCTATGGTTTTGTGCAAATGCGGCAAAGGCAAAAAAATATTTCAAAGGAAATCGTAAACATGCTTACTGAGAAAAATCTTCAACATTACGCCGACGTCCTCCTCTGGGCGCTTGCAACGGCAAAAAAATCCGCCCTGAAGAAAAATGACATCATTTTGATTCAGTATGACCGGCCGGCGCTTCGGCTTGCCGAAATTCTCTACGACAGACTGATGGACAAGGGCGTTCACCCCGTCCAGCGAATGGCGGCCACCTTCCGCATGGAAAAGAGTTTTTACCACAAAGCCGGCCCGCAGCAACTGACTTTTCTGGCTCCCGGCGACAAAGAGCTTTATCGTCACATCCACGGCCGGATCTTTCTCCATGCGCCCGAATCGCTGACGCATCTTCGGGACGTCGATCCGGCCAAAATCGGCAAAGCGATGGTCGCCCGAAAACCGCTCAAGAACATTCTCGACGGGCGGGAGGAACTGCGCAAATACAGTTGGACACTGTGCCTGCTGCCCACGGAGGAACTGGCGCGCCAGGCCAACATGCCGCTTGCGCAATATGCCCGCCAGGTTATCCGGGCCTGCTACCTTGATAAAAAAGATCCTGTTTCCGAATGGAAAGCCATCCACCGGGAAGTCGACCACATCAAGAAAGCGCTCAGTTCGCTTGCCGTCAAATCCTTTCACCTGGAATCCGACTCCATGGATCTGCGGATCACGCCTGGTGAACAACGCAAATGGGCGGGGGTTTCCGGCCATAACGTGCCCAGCTTTGAAGTGTTTGTTTCTCCGGATTGGCGGGGAACCGAGGGCGTGTACTATGCCAACCTTCCCTCCTTCCGCAGCGGAAACTATGTAAAGGATGTCCGCATTTCGTTCGCCAGGGGAAAGGCCGTCGCCGTCGAGGCGGCACAGGGCGAGGCCTTTGTGAAAAAACAGCTCGCCATGGATCCCGGAGCCTGCCGGCTCGGAGAGTTCTCCCTCACGGACAGGCGCTTTTCCCGGATTGACCGCTTCATGGCGGAAACGCTTTTCGATGAAAACTTCGGCGGGAAAGAAGGCAACTGCCATGTCGCGCTGGGGTCCTCCTACAGCGACACATTCAGCGGCAACCCCTCGCGTCTGACCCCGGCGCTCAGGAAAAATCTGGGATTCAACGACTCCGCCCTGCACTGGGATCTGGTCAACACGGAGCCCAAAACCGTTACGGCGCATATGACAAACGGAAGAAAAACCGTGATCTATGAAGGCGGCGAGTTTAAAATCTAAAATCGGGAGGGCTCATGCAAGAAGAACTTTTAATCCAGGACGCGCGGAAGTCTTTGCGGATCCGCCCGGAAGCGGCCGCTCTTTACGTAAAGGTGAAGGACTCCCTGCTCGATCACGTCAATGCTTCAATGACCGAGCACCCCCGCATCGCCGACCTGATCGGCGGCAACCCCATGAGCATGATGCGGGACAATCACAGCAATCACCTCGATTTCATGTCCACCGTCTTTGAATTCAACAGCTTTGAGCTGCTGGTGAAAACCGTCCCCTGGGTATACCGCTCCTACCACGCGCACGGCTTCTCCTTTGACTATTTTCCCCGGGAACTGGAAGCCTGGAAAAACGCGGTTAAAACATTTCTCACCCCCGAAGCGTCGAAGGAAATCAACGCCGTTTACGACTGGATGCTGAAAAACCATGGACGAATGATTGAACTTTCCGCGATCCTCCCCGACAAGCGGGAACCCCACCCGGAATTGAAGGAGGAACGCAGAAAGTTTGGCGCCTGCCTTCTGGCGGCGGACTTTCCGCTGGGCATGAAAATCGCCGGCTCCGTTCTGGAGAGGGAAAACGGGCAGGAAGCCCTTTACCTGGGGCTGATCCAGCCGGTCATGTATGAAATCGGCAGACTCTGGGAACAGGACAAGATCAGCGCTGCCGAAGAGCACATGGCCACTTCCATGGTGGGAAGAATCCTGGCCGGCCTTTACGCCAGACTGCCTGTTTCTTCCGCAAACCGGGGCAGAGCCGTGGTGACCTCCGCGCCCAACGAATTTCACGAGCTGGGGGCAAGAATTCTGGCCGATATGCTGGAAGCGGACGGCTGGGACATTTTCTTCCTGGGCGCGAACACGCCAGTCGAAGAGCTGATCAAGCTGGTCAGAAAAGCTGATCCGCGTTTTCTGGCCATCTCCGTGACCATGCCGTTCAACATGGACCGGGTCGCGACCATCATTTCCGGCATCAGGAACGATTCCGCCCTGAGCTCCGTCAAGATTCTGGTCGGCGGGGCCGCCTTCAACGCGGACCGCACGCTCTGGCAGAAAATCGGCGCCGACGCCTGGGCGGAAGATCCCCCGTCCGCCATCCGGCAGGTCCAGTCATGGTAAAAGGCCGAGGCGCGCCAACCGATCTGGAAAGTCTTCTGCGGGAAAATCCGGAGGAAATCACCGGCTACCTGCTGTCTCAAGGCAGGATGGCCATGATCCTTCTGGACCAAAATGGCGTTATCCTGGATTGCAACGCCTTCTTCCTGGAGAGCGTCGGATTATCGGACAAACCGGTCGGCAAATCCATCCAGGCTTTTCTCCGGGAAGGCCTCCAGGCCGGGTGGGATTGTGTCCGTGCAGACTGCCGGCCCGTGAAGCTGACATTTACGCTGGATGGCCCGCTGGAATATTCCCTGTCGGGTCATGTCCTAAACGTCCACGAGCACTATCTCATTTTTGCGCATACCGTCCGTCTGACCGATCATGAAATGGTCGCCACGCTGTCCCGGCTCACGGATGAACTGACCGATCTGACCCGGCAGCTCAGCAAAAAAAACCGGGAGCTGGAAGCGGCCAATGAAACCATCACCCGTCTGATGAACACCGATCCCCTGACCGGGCTCACCAACCGGCGTCAGCTCAAGGAAAGGATGGACGTGGAACTGTCCAAAGCCAGACGCCACGGCCGTCCGCTGTCCGCGCTTATGACGGACATCGACCATTTCAAATTCATCAACGATACCTTCGGGCACGGCGCAGGCGACGCGGTGCTGATCGGAGTAGCCTCCATTCTGAAACAGACGTGCCGGAAAGAAGACATTGTCGCGCGCTATGGCGGAGAAGAATTCATCGTCCTTCTTCCCGATTCACCTGCCGCGGCAGCCCTGGATTGCGCGGAGCGAATCCGAAAAGCCATTGAAGAAAACGTGTTTCCGGAAATCGACCGGAAGGTAACCGTCAGTTTGGGCGCCACCCTCTTTGGGCCCACCGACACCGAGGACAGCTTCATCGGACGGGCGGATGCCGCCCTTTACGAGGCCAAGGCATCCGGACGAAACCGGGTGGTTTTGAAATAGCCGGCCCGAAGCGCCGCCGGACGGCAGGAACGCGAATATCGTCTGTGAGCGGAAAAAAAGATTCTCTTTGACAGAGCGGACCTGCCTGTCCTATACTTCGGGCCGCAGGAAAAAGGAGCCCTGATGAAATGCTTTTCTGTTTCCTTTTCCTGAACAACCAGATGGCAACGTGTATTAAAGGAACGACATGGAAAAACAGATTCAGGCCGCAGCGGGACACGCCTCCGGCGTTTTTGCCGACTGCGAGCTGGGCTCCGGTTTTGACGAGGAATTCTTTCTTCTCAATTTCGGCACCCGGCTTCTCACCGCGTTTACCGACAGGGAAATTCTGATCGACATCGCTCTGGAAACGCTGGCCGATTTCTCACGGGGAAAAAGAATCGCCATCATGAGTCTCGACGAATCAGGCAAGACGCTGAAAGTAGATGGAGCTTTTCATCAAAACCAATCCGTCCGACCGAAGGTGTCTTTCCCCGTGGAAGGAACGGTTTCCGGGAAATGGGTGTCTCAAAAAACGGTTGGCGTCGCTCCGCTTGCCCTGGAAGGAGAGGTCCCCCTGCCTGCAAAAGGCGAACGCTTTGGAGAAACCCAATGTTTATGCCTGCCGCTGGTCGGATCTTCCTTGCGCGCAGTGGGACTGGCCACGATCGAAATTCCTGCGGATCGTTGCTACGATTTTTTCGAGGCGCAGCAATTGAGAGTCCTCAGCACCGCCCTGGCCGTTTCCCTGGAAAACGCGAAGCTGTTTTCCAGGGTCATTCATGACAGTCTTACCAATCTCTACACCCGAAGGTTCTATGAAATTCGGGTGGAAGAAGAGCTCGCCAAGCTCAAGCGAAACAGCGGACACCTGTCCGTCATTCTTTTCGATCTTGACGAGTTTAAAAAAGTCAACGATTCTTTCGGCCACCTGACAGGCGACGAAGTTCTGCGCCAATTCTCCGCGCTCATGATGAACCACGTGCGCAAAGGATCCACGCTGGTCAGCCGCTACGGCGGAGAAGAGTTTATTCTGCTCATGCCGGATGCCCGTGTGGAGGAAGCGCTCCATCTGGCCGAAAGAATAACCTCTCTGTGTGCGGAACATGACTTTGGAGACGACCTGAGAAAGATCCGGATGACGGTCAGCGGCGGTGTGGCGTTCACCGACTATACGGAAGCCGTTCTCCCCGCGGAGCTCTTCGAAAGGGCGGATCAGGCGCTTTATGAAGCCAAACACAGAGGTCGAAACCGCGTGGTCGTCTGGAAAAACAAAAGCGCACCGCACCGGATATAACTCCGGAGCGCCGCCGATTCCGGGAGAGCTTTGCAAAAGACTACAAATCGAGTACCTTTGTCATACCGGAGCAGGCCGGTATCCAGTATGATCAAGTATTTCCTGGATTCCCGTCTTCGCGGGAATGACGTAAAATGAAGTTGTGCAGGTCTCTCCGGATTCACGCCCTCGCCGGAAGCGCACGGGGCTTTTTGTGTGCCGGATATGAATCAAACCATCCGTAAATATCTATCGAATCTGGAAAATCTTTTTTCCTTTTCTCCCGCGGACGCACAAGGCGCCGCCGCCCGTTTCCACGAGGAGATGAAACGCGGCCTGAACGGGCAAACCAGTTCCTTAAGAATGCTTCCCTCCTATGTCGGCCGTCCTACGGGCAAGGAGCAGGGACGCTTTCTGGCGCTCGATCTGGGCGGCACCAACCTGCGTGTCCTGGCGGTCCGCCTGGACGGCCGGGGCAAAGCGGAAATTTCAGCCGTGAACCGTCTGGCCGTCCCGGAAACCGTCATGCGCGGACCGGGGGAAGAGCTTTTCGATTTTCTGGCCGAGGGCGTCGCTGTTTTTCTGGAAGAGCATCGGCTCGACCCCAAAGAGCACCGGGATCTGGCCTTCACCTTTTCTTTCCCCGTCGCGCAGAGCGCCGTCAATGCCGGAGTTCTTTTGAACTGGACCAAAGGATTTACCGCCCCGGGCGTCGCGGGACAAAATGTCGTCGCCCTGCTTTCCGACGCGCTCAGGCGCAAACGCATCGAAGCGGTTTCGGTCACGGCCCTGGTTAACGACACAGTGGGAACACTGGCGACAAAAAGCTACGCCGATCCTTCCTGCGACATGGGCGTCATCCTCGGCACAGGCACAAACGCTTGCTATCCGGAAAAAAACAGCCGACCGGCAAAGGGTCTGTCTCCACAACCCCGGCAGGAAATGATCCTCAACCTGGAATGGGGCAATTTCGACAAGCTCGACACCAACGCCTGCGATCAGGCGCTGGATCGCATCACCCTCAATCCCGGCCGCCAGCGGATGGAAAAGATGGTGTCCGGAATGTATATCGGCGAACTGGTCCGGCTGATCCTGCTGGACATGACGGACCGGGGAATACTGCTTGAAAAAAAGCACCGGTCCGTTCTGGTCCGCGAACACGCCGTCAGTTCGGAGCAGATGTCTCTGACCGTCCCGGGAGAAGACTTTTTCGCGGCCATCGGCATCCCGGACGCCTCCGATCAGGACCGGGACGCAGCTCACCACGTCTGCCGAATCGTCTCAAGACGGTCGGCCCGTATTGCCGGAGCGGCCCTGGCGGCCGTGGTCACCTGGATGGACGCAAATCTTGAAAAAAAACACACCATCGCCATTGACGGCGCCCTTTTCGAAAAATATCCCGGCTATCCGGAAAACGTGCGGTGCGTCCTGGAAGAGCTCTTCGCCCGCCGCGCCGAGAGGATTGCTCTTTGTACAACGTCGGACGGTTCGGGAATCGGCGCGGCCATCATCGCCGCCGTCGCGTCCTCCAGACAGGAGCAAGAGCCTAAGCCGGCCCGTCAACGAACGCGCAAGAACCGCTGAAATCATTTTCCTTGTTTCCGTTCCGTTCCTGGTTTATATTCCTGTTGGAATTTCTCCGAAAAAAAGTTGCAAAGCATCCGGCGCCTCCGGGAGCCGGCGGTAACCCAACGAAAGGAGATCCTCATGAAAACGCAATCCGGAAATTTCAAGGCGCACGATGGGACGTCCATCTACTGGAAGGGATGGACGCCGGACAATGCCCCCAAAGCAGTGGTGCACGTCATTCACGGCTACGCCGAACACATTGACCGTTACGGAAATGTGGTGGGCGAGCTTCTGCCGGCAGGCTATGCCGTTTTCGGCACCGATCACCGCGGACACGGCAAAAGCGAGGGAAAGCGCGGGCACGTCATGAGCTTTCAGGAGTTTATTGACGATGAAAAGCAGTTCCAGCGTGAGGTCATCCGGACAAAATTTCCTAAACTCCCCTGCTTTGTCCTCGGCCATTCCATGGGAAGCCTCATTGCCATGAACCTGGTCGAGCAAAGCGCGGAGGGAATCCGGGGGCTTGTGTTATCGGGCACCGGCTCGCGGCCGGGAACGAACATCCCGAAGATCCTGCTTGCCGCAACCAGAATCCTTTCCCGTCTGCTGCCGTCGATTCATGTAAAATCGCCGCTTCCGCCGGATTTTATCTCCCGGGATCCGGAGGTGGTCAAGGCCTACGTGGAAGATCCTCTCGTGTACAACGTGATCACCCCAAGGCTGGCCTATGAGATGAACCGGTATGTCGTTATCGGCGCGGAAAATTCCGGCGAAATTCAAATCCCGGTTCTTATTCAACTGGGCTCCCGTGACACCGCCTTTTCCGGACAGAAGGAACTCTTTGAAATGGTTGGAGCAAAAGACAAGACGTTCAAGCTATACGAAGGTCTTAAGCATGAGGTTTACAACGAGCTCGCCCAAGACCGGATCAAAGTGCTCCAAGACCTGCGATTGTGGCTGGACGCTCATGTGTAAGACAGGAACGCTGCCCGGATGGACGCCCGTCGGAAAACCATTGAACCTCATGACCGTCCCTTTTCAGACCGATGAAAAGAGCCGCATGGCTAATGGGAGCCCTTCGCCTGAGAACCGAGAAACGCCCTGATGCTCTTCATAAAATCATCGGTATTGGAGCAACTCAGCGCGATGATTTCACCGGGACAGATCGCACTTTGATCGCGGGTGAGGATGTTGGCCGCCACCTCGGCGGCGTGAAGAATGATCCCGTTTTTTTCCAGGAAGTCTACGGCCGGCCGGGATGCCACTTTTGTATGGATTTCGACAACGATGCCGGAGCGGACAATCAGCATCGCCGCTGCCAGTCCGATTACTTTATCGTGCAGGATCAGGCCGGACCTTCCCTGAAATTTTTCCAGGGCATCCCACAGCGGACGCAGACCGCCCCCTCCTGCGCAATAGAGCATTTGCCCGCCTTCCAGAAGCGCGAGGGAATACCGCGTAAAATCAGGCATCAGCATAAATATTTTTTGACCGGCCCGACGGCAGGATGAATAAGCAGCGCCCACAGAAGATTCCCCAGAAACAGGACAATCGTCAGTTTGGCAATATAGACAGCGGGCAAACCGACAAAATAAAAATCCGTCACGACCAGCCAGGGCAACTGACAGGCAAAAGCCAGCCCAACCGACGGTATGACTTTACCGGTTTTTCTGAAGAACACGCCCGTCATCAATCCCAGCAAGGCATTACCGATGAGCAGGTAGGGATTGCCGAGCAAAATCGCTGAGTAAAGCGAACCGGTGATACCGGCTGCCAGGCCGCCCGCCGGACCGAAGCAAACGGCCGCCAGAAAGATTGCCGCCGGAAAGAAATGGATTTTCCAGTGATGCGCAAACGTTATATTAATCAGGCTCAGGACACAGGGCAGCAAAACCAGCAGGCCGAAAGCCAGAGCGATTCGTCGAAAAGATCTGATGCCGTTGATCGTTAAAGAGGAATTCACCACGTCAGGCCCTCCCTTTTTTGTTTTTGATTCTACACGATGAAAACTTTTTTGAACAGTCCATTTTTGCGTTGGATCCATGAGATTTCCGGCAGAAAATCCGATCTAAAAAGATGTCATATAAATCCGGACGAACTGCCGGAATTTTGATCTTGACATATTATGAGCATATGCTTATAATTATTATTAGAGGAGTTTCAGGAAATGCCCAGACCGAAATGTCATCGTCAAATATGCGGAATACCTGATAAAAATTATTTCAAACCGCGGGGTATCCCTACGGCGGATCTGGAAGAAGTGGTTCTGAGCCTTGACGAATTTGAAGCCGTTCGCCTCGCGGATTATGAACAGCTTTACCAGGAAGAAGCCGCGACCCGGATGAATATTTCCCGCCAGACATTCGGCAGAATCGTCGCCTCTGCGCGAAAAAAGATCGCCGATGTCCTGATCAACGCCAAAGCGCTGAAAATTGAAGGTGGAAAAGTAACATTAAACGAAATCGCTTTCTGCCGCCGGGGCAAAGGCTCCCGGCTTAGAAAAAATCACCCATCATTATAAAAGGAGAACTGTATGAAAATCGCACTGCCGTCCTATCAAAACCAGGTTGACGAACATTTCGGTCATTGTGAGTATTTCACCGTATTCACGACTGACGACAACAAAAATATTCTCTCGGAAGAAATTATCACACCGCCGCCGGGATGCGGCTGCAAATCGGATATCTCCTTGATCCTGGCCCAGATGGGCGTCAAATACATGCTGGCCGGGAATATGGGACAGGGCGCCGTAAATGTTCTGGGCGCGAACGGCATTGAGGTGCTGCGCGGCTGTTCCGGAAACGTCAGGGAAGTGGTTCAGAAATGGCTCGCCGGCTCGCTTGCCGATTCGGGGCTATCCTGCTCGCAGCACGAACACACCTGCCACGAGCACTAATTGGAACAGCAAGATAAACGCCGGCAGAACAGGCCGTCCGGCCATATCCTTACCCTTGTCCGGCAATGGCCGAACTGACCGATGCCATACAAACGGGAGGAAGAAACCAAAGTGGAAAGCAAGAAAACGTGTGACTCATGCAGCGATGCGGGCTGCCCGGCGAAGCAACAGGAACAAAATGAAAACCAGGAAGCGTATGCGGACCGACGCCGTCTGCAGGCCAGGCTTTGCCGCATCCGGCATAAAATCGTTGTGCTCTCCGGCAAGGGCGGCGTCGGCAAAAGCACGGTAGCCGTCAACCTGGCGACAGCGCTCGCGCTCCATGGACTGCGCGTGGGTTTGTTGGACATGGACATCCACGGCCCGAGCGTTCCCACCATGCTGGGGCTGGAAGGTGAATCGCTCAAAGGCAATCCCGGCGAACTTTTTCCGGTGGAATTCGGCGGTTTGAAAGTCATGTCGCTGGGTTTTTTACTGCACAATCCCGATGACGCGGTCATCTGGCGCGGTCCGATGAAAATGGGCGTCATCAAGCAGTTCCTGACGGACGTGAATTGGGGCGATCTGGATGATCTGATTATCGATGCTCCTCCGGGCACCGGCGACGAACCACTGTCCCTGTGCCAGTTGATCCAACCGCTCGACGGCGCGGTAATCGTAACCACGCCGCAGAAGATCGCGGCCATCGATGTGCGCAAATCCATCAGCTTCTGCCGGCAGGTCAATGTGCCCGTTCTGGGCGTGGTGGAAAACATGAGCGGCTTTGTCTGCCCCAGGTGCGGGGAGCTCACTCAGATCCTGCCGGAAGGTGGAGGACGAAAAATTGCTTCCGATATGAAGGTTCCGTTTCTGGGCGCGATTCCCATGGATCCGGCTCTCGCCCGGTCCGGCGATTCCGGCCGGGTGTTCATCCACCACTTTTCGGAAACAGCAACCGGAAAAATTTTGCAGGATATTATTCATCGGATTCAGGATATGAACTCAACAAAAAAACTGGGTTCGTAGGGAGAAACAGCCATGAAAATCGCCATACCGTTAGCAGAACGAAAGCGGTCGATGCACTTCGGCCATTGCGCAGACGGTCGTGGACGCGCCCGTGGATGATCCGGTTTCCCTCAAATAAAGTAAGGAGTAAAGTTATCCCAGATTTTCCATTAGATGATTTTGATCGAATCAACTGATTTGCGCGTGATAGTAGTTGAAAGAACGAACGTAACATGCTCTAATGGAAACCATTGGAAATACATTATGCATATCAGCATGTTACGAGGTGATGAGATGGAGAGGCAGCTTCAGGGCAACGGTTATACGGTCGGATTTTCCAACAAAGAAGTTACGGCATGGGGCGGTATAGCTCTGATGAAG